>Ga0315541_1000775_pt1 | contig 32766 bp, 26 predicted proteins | sample SalMarSW160190MG_FD_203095 | JGI IMG/M metagenome (GOLD analysis project Ga0315541, IMG submission 203095) | Salt marsh sediment microbial communities from the Plum Island Ecosystem LTER, Massachusetts, United States - Salt Marsh Sediment SW1601-190 ...
GGACTTCTCGTTTCACCTTGATTTTATTTTTTTTGATTCTACTGCAAATCGTCTGGATTTTATTCCTTGGTTTTTTGTTCCCCCCTTACGTATGGGATGCTATAACCTATCATCTCTCTTCCGTAGCCTATTGGTTGCAGGCTGGAAAAATTCACCTTATCGATACTCCCGTATCTCGATCCAACATTTATCCCATGAACGTAGAACTATTTTTCCTGTGGAATGTGATTTTCTTAGGGAATGATGTCCTGGTAGATTTAAGTCAATTTTTTTTTGCCCTCTTGGGTCTGCTGGCGATTTATGCCCTCACCAGGAAAATTGGAGTAAGTCCTGAGAGTTCTTTAGCAGCCTCAGCGGTATTTTTTTTTACCCCCCTCATTTTAATACAGTCAAAAACCTGCCAGACCGATCTTGCCGCAGCAGTCTTATTTCTCATTGCCCTGAACTTTATCTTTCAATATGGTAAAGATTCTCAAATCAGCCATCTATTTATTAGCGGTGTAGCCAGCGGGCTGTTGATGGGTGCCAAGTCTACCGGGCCGATACTGGTATTTTGTCTATATCTTTATCTCCTGATAAATTGGATTCGAGGTCATTCTAAAAAGTCAAAGCCGGCAGGGACTATTCTTCGGAAGGATGGCCTGCCAGTTTATGTTAGGTTTATCGTGAATAATCTTTATTTTCTGGTCCCGGTGTTTATCCTGGGAAGTTACTGGTATCTAAGGAACTGGGTCTATTTTAATAATCCAGTGGGCCACGAGCTAAAAATATTTGGCTTTGTCCTTTTTAAAGGGGGCGTCGGACCCCCAAAACCCGGACTTACCACCTTATGGGCAAACTTGCGTTTGTTACCCTCACGCTGGTTTGAGCTCATAGATGATTATTATCACTGTGATCGGTCGGCCTACGGTCCCCAATGGATCATTCTGGGAATCCCGAGCACGGCCTTTTTTCTGGTAAACTCTGTCAAGAATAAGGCTAAGGATAACCCTGGGTTAGTTCTATTTTTTATTCTCACCTTTTTGTTTTCTATTTTTATTCTCTTTCCTGATCCCTGGAGTGCCAGGTTGGTCCTTTTTTTACCGGCTATTGGGGCTGTATCCGTGGGATATGTATTGAATAAATTTTCTCGGAAAGGCAGGATCTTGCTACAGCGGCTGATTCTTATTGTTATCTCTTGGTCAATTTTTAATGCTGCTTCTCACTCTTATTTTACTGCCGCAAAATTTAAACGATTTCTGCATCTGCCATTAGAAAAAAGAACCACCGCCAATTTTGGGCTGTTTGTTTCTCCCGCCTATTCATTTATAGATAACCACACCAAAGACGGCGACCATATTGGCTATACCGTCCATGGAGACGGCTTTGTTTATCCTTTGTTTGGGAGTCGATTGCAGAGAAAAGTCTATTATATTCACCATGGCTTCAGTCTCTCCGAGATGATCAGCAAAATAGAGGAAAACAAGATTAAGTATCTCTTAACCAATGCCAACAACAACGTAGATAAGCTGGCCAAGAGTTGTCCTGATATCTTCCGCAAAGTATACGGTGGAGATGACAACGTTTATGAAGTTAAGGGGAGCGATAGTAGAAATGAGCCCCAAAAGAAAGAATAATCAAAACCGACAAAGCCATAGATTAGAATGGATTATCCTTATGCTTATGGTGCTTTTAGCATTTATCTATTTTTTGATGCCTATCCACGCAAAGATGCTAGAAAAATCATGCCGCTGGGTCTGGGGTTTCTTTTTCCCCTGACCCCTTTGTTAATGAGGTGAGTCATGCGTATTGGTATTAATACTCTCTTTATGATACCGGGCATAGTTGGGGGTTCAGAGACAATACTTCGGAACTTAATCAGTAACCTTGCCTCCATTGATCCCCACAATGAATATGTTTTATTTACCAACCAGGAGAACTCGGGGAGTTTCAATCTCGACCAGTCAAACTTTTTTGAGGTGCGTTGCCCCATACCGGCCAGATTTCGACCCGTACGGACCTTATGGGAGCAGTTTATTTTGCCTGTTCAATGCCAATGGCATAGGATTGATCTGCTTCATTCTCCGGGCTATATCTCTCCTATTGCCTTGCCCTGCCCTTCGGTGGTCTCCATATTGGACATGAACTACTTCTTTTTTCCTCAGGATTGGTCAAAGTTAGCCCTATGGGTGCTGAAGATTTTAGTTCCCCTCTCTGCTAGAAGCTCTCGCCAGATCATTGCCCTTTCCCAAAGCTCAAAAAGGCATATAATGAAAGCCCTAAACATATCGGAAGACAAAATCAATGTGACTTATATGGGGGTAGATAAGATTTTTCATCCTCATCATAACCGCCGCGAGATCCTAAAGATAAAGAAGAGAATCGGGATAAAAGGAGATTTTATTCTGTCCGTTGCCAATTCCCACCCCCATAAGAATCTGCGGAGGCTCTTGCAGGCCTACCATATCTTGAGAAAAGATAAGGGAATCACTTACCAACTGCTTTTGGCCGGCAATCCGGGGCGTGGTCATTTAGAATTGGTGAGAATGGTGAGAAAACTTGGAATGGGCCAGGAGGTAATATTCACGGGATACCTTCCCCATCACCAGATGCCATTGGTCTATCAGGCGGCTGACTTATTTGTTTTTCCTTCCTTGTATGAGGGTTTTGGGTTACCCATATTAGAGTCGATGGCGTGTGGCACGCCGGTGGTCTCCTCCAACGCTGCTTCCCTGCCCGAGGTCGTGGGCAGAGCTGGTATCTTGGTAGACCCCCACGATGCCAATGAAATGGCCGGGGCGATGTCTCGAGTATTGAGTGATAAGAATCTGGCGCAGGATCTTATGAAAAAGGGCCTGAAGCAGTCAAAGAGGTTCTCCTGGGTGCAGACTGCAAAAGAGACGCTAGCGATATATAAAAAGTCAATGACGGGTAGAAAGAATAGCGAAAAGAAGATTCCCTAAAATACTTTGATACGCCTCGCAAGGTGTCCAACATTGAGGGCATTTATACTTCGATATTTCTTTTTGAACTTTCAAACCTAATTCTGAATTCCAGATTCTCTCAAGATTGTAGCCATAATCTCTTAAATTACCTATAGTAAAATTATAGATGGAGCAAGGATAAACGTTACCATTAGGACTAATGAAACACGATGAAGAAAATGCTTGACATTTGAGGGGTGTTACCCCAGTCTGGAGGTACTTTTTGACCAGAGTAAGGTACTGGTGTTCCAAAAATAAGACTGAGTTAAACGGTATTCCCCTCAATTTGACACACTTTTCAATTTCATTAATTATCACATCTTTGCTGCCTCTTCTGGCATCCAACTCTTGCATATCTAAGTTATCATAAGAAAAAGAAGTATGAGCAATATTTAGGTGAAAATCTTTAGCTTGAACCGAGGGTAAAATTTTCTTTACCGCGGAAAAGGTTTCCTTATATTTATCGGCATTGTAAGAGGACAAAGTCATACCCAAGTATGATTCTACCCCATTCATGTTCCGTAGTTGTCTAAAAGTTTCTAGACTTCTCTCCCAGGATCCCGAAACACCTCTTATCTCATCATGTAAGTCTTTAGGACCGTCTAAACTGACACTAACAATGAGTTTAGGAATGCCTAGATGAAGTATCTTCCTGACCGTGTGAGTGATATTATTGGTCAAAAAACCATTAGTGGGAAAATGTAAGAGAAGTAGCTTCTTACATCGGTTGATGATCACCTTGGCAATATCGAGAAATTCCCTGCGCAGGGTTGGTTCTCCGCCGGTAATGTCTACCCAGCAAAATTTGTTAGACCGCTCAAAGAATTTTTCTATTTCTTCAAATTGAAGTTCATCCCTAGAGTTTTTACGCCAGATATTACAGGTTTTACATCTCATATTGCATTTATTGGTTATGGAAAAAGTCAATTTATAAGGAGCTGAAAGCCTCCCAAAATTAGAACAGAGAATATTCAAACCTAAATATAAATAAGGTTTTATCATCATATATATGTTTCTTTCCACTCAGGTTAAATCCTTTATCTTCTCCTTTAAGATTTTCTTAAATATTCTCCAGCCATCGCCAAATGTCCTTAATTTACCTTTGCCATGTCTTCTTACTTTCTCAAAGCTTGGAATTTCTAAGATTTTTAGTCCCTTCCTTGCGGCTTCAATTGATATTTCTGTTTCAATTACGAATCCCTCGGCGGTCAAGTTTAGTTTTTCTAAAGCTTTTCTTGTTAAAGCTCTGTATCCATAACATAGGTCGGAATAGCTCGTGCCCCAAAATAGGTTAACCAAAAAAACAAAGAACTTATTACCCAATCTCCTATAAATAGGCATATCCCCCGTTCCGCCACCTTGCATAAATCTAGAGCCCATACAAATATCAAATCCCTGCTTTAATGCTTCCAGCATCAATCCAATTTCTTTTGGTTCATTTGACTGGTCAGCATCCATGGCAACAATCATTTCATATTTAGCAGATGCCATTCCTTTCCTCAGAGCACTGCCTTTTCCACTATCATCATAAATAATTTTTGCCCCAAATTTCTTTGCTACTTCAACTGTCCGGTCTTGAGAATGACCGTCGGCGATTATAATCTCATGTTCACATCCGTGATTCTTCAAAAACTTCTTTAAACCTGCTAACATTCCAGGTAGATTTTCTTCCTCATTTAAGGTGGGAACAACTATGGAAACTTTTGTATTAATATTGAAGCCTCCTACAGATGGATTAAGTTGAGAAATTTCCTATAATCTACCTCCCAAAACCGGGGAAAGTAAAAGGTAATTTGATAGTCCCCTTTCTTTCCGGGCTTAACTGACATTATTCCTTCCCAGTTATCTATTTTGATCTCTTTCTCTCCTATCTTTGCTTTCCAATGAGGAAAGTGATTATATTTAAGGATTATTCGGCTCTTCTCATCAGCATTTTCAACTTTTACTATTTTTTTATGAGGAGCATTAGATATTAAGCTGGCTTTACCTGATTCGATAATCCTTATGCGATCAATTTCGCAGTCCTTGAATTCAAATATGCTCAAGGTAGTTTTTTCTACTTTAAAATCTTTAAGGTGGGTAAATCTCTCGGGATATCTTTCAAAGAAGGATCTAGCTGTCTGAGACCAAACTACGAGATGCTCTACCGCATAATTCTTAAGTACTTTTTCCAGTTCCCCTCTGCTCCATTCATCTATATCTTTACCAAAGAATATCCCATCTTTCATACAGTGATAACGGTATTTGTGCCAGGCCCAGGGGCTGACGCCCACGCACGAAAGCAGTTCTCTATTATTAGCTAGCTGGAAGTAGGGCACTATATGGCCTCCGTGCGTGTAAAAGTCATGCTGACTTTTTGATGAGGCTTCTATCATTAACCTACCTTGCTCACTGGGAGCCAAGTCTTTTTGGTTGTACGATTTAAAGAAAGTCGAGAGTGAATTAATCTCCGGCAGTTCATCATGAGGCAGGAAAGGGAAGACAGAAGGATACAGTAGGTGGCTAGACAAAAAGAGGAGGAAAGTAGCCACAATGAGGGTAAACATACCTTTAGAATGAGCCAGAATGGCTCTAATCCCAAAACTTATAGGAATAGCTGAAATGAAGCACAAAAACAGATAGGCTCTTGGAAGTAGATCACGATAAACTCCCATAATAGGATAAATAACTTGGGCTACAATAAAGGTTGCTAGCAGCACATACCAGATTGACAGCTCTCTCTTTTTTCTCTTAGAAACCAAAAAAGCCAAGAGAGCAATGGGCAAAAAAACGAAAAAAATATCCGTCACATATCCATATCCCTTCAAACTAAACAAGAAATTCCAATACAAAGAACTAGCGAACTTTAAGATCGAGCCGGCGAGTCTAAGCTGGTCACCCTCTAAAAACTCGCGATATATAATCAAATCAAGATAGCGCGGAAGGGCGAGAAAGCCAACGAGGAGAAAGAAGCTCAATAGTCTTACCGCGGTTCTTTTGAAACTTTTTTCTACTCCTCTGGGACCAAAAAGCAAAACGAGGGGAATGGTGAGCAGGGTCAGGATCATCGAGATGGGGTGAGAAATCACAGAAAGTGACGCCAATAAAACCATAGCACCGAAGTAGAGTTTTCCTGAAGTCTTCATGTATTTGTAGGCAAAATAAAGAGAGAAAAGAAGTGCGTTCCAACCTAAGATGCTATCTAAGCTAATCAGAAACATCTCATTGAAATTCCAGGCGGTAAGTATGAAAAAAGCCAAAACAGAGACAATCCCCGCTTCTAGTTTGCCGAATATCTCTTTGGTCAACAAGAAAAGGGCAGGAATGGGCAAAAGATACAAAATGAGCAAATGGATTTTATAAATCACCGGAAAGCTTAGAAAATGAGACAGAACTAGGGAGAGAAAAAATAAAGTCACTCCGTGTCCAAATCTTCCCACTTCCAGGATAGTAGGATAGCCCCCATAAAAGTTGTCATTCCACCCCGATGTTCTTCCCTGGTAGAAGATTTGTGTCTCATACCAGCCGGTATAATAGAAAGGCGGAACGTCCACCTGGCAGTTTAAGGAATCATCTACAAACCGGTAAGGAGGAAGGTAATGATGGAAAAATATCCAAAGCGCAAGGCCCAGAGAAACAACCACCAGCAGGACGGCCAATATATTTTCTCTTCCCTCTAGAAAATTCTCAAATAGCTTGCCTAAATTTAAAAAAATAGCCAGAATTGAAACCACAATAAAATACACCGGCAAAAAGTAATGAGAAGGGCCCTGAATTATCACCAGGATTCTGTAGCTAATTTTTGCCAGAATAAAAAAGGAAGCCCAGGTAAGGCAGATCTTTATCCAAAAGTCTGATTTTATTTTTCGGTATTGCAGGATAAGATAAATAAAGGGAGAGAAAAGAAACAGAAGAGATAACTGCTTGAGTAGTGGACTTTGAAGGAAAACATTTACCAGGACGTAGCCCAAGCCGGACAGGATAAGAACCAAGAAGAAGGATTTTCGTTCAAATTGACCCATAGATCTATCAGTGACTTCGCTATACATCTTTCAATCGTCACTTTATGACCGGCTTGGTATGATGTTCGAAGCTACTTCCTAATTCTAATATCTTAGTGAAGAAAGTCAACTCGCCGAATTGACAAGGGGTGCTAAAGTTGGTATTATCTGGCATGAGACTGTAAGAACCCTTTGCGGGTTGGACTATTTTTTACTGATTGGGAAGGATTCAGGGACTTTAGCCTCCTAGGAAACGAGGAGATGGAAAGGGCCTTTGACGGTCCCGCATCCTGAGAGAAGATATGAATAAGTCCAGTTTAAAGGTTCTGATTACCGGTGGAGCTGGTTTCATCGGGAGCAATTTGATGGACCATTTGCTGGGGAAAGGGTATCAGGTCACCGCTTACGACAATCTTTGTCGAAGAGGTGCCAGAAAAAATGCTGCCTGGCTAAAAGAGAAATATGGCCAAAAGTTTAGGTTAATTACCGAGGATATTCGAAATTATTCAGTCCTTTTAAATGCTGTAGACAACCAAGATCTGGTGTATCATCTGGCAGGTCAGGTTGCCGTTACCACCTCAATCGAAAACCCCCGGGAAGATTTCGAGATAAACGCTTTAGGAAGTTTAAATGTGCTGGAGGCTGTCAGACAGGCGGGGGGGGATCCCATTGTGCTCTATGCCTCCACCAACAAAGTTTACGGAGAAATGGCAGAGTTGAGGATTACTGAAGGTCCCACTCGATGCCAATATGCGGATATTATCAATGGTATACCAGAGTCCAGGCTACTTGATTTCTATTCCCCTTATGGTTGTTCCAAGGGGATTGGAGATCAATATTTTATCGATTATGCCCGCATCTACGGCTTAAAGACCGTAGTATTTCGGCAGTCGTGCGTTTACGGAACTCGACAGTTTGGGGACGAAGATCAGGGATGGATAGCCCATTTTCTGATTTCGGTGGTGCTTGGTAAGCCAATTACTATCTATGGTGATGGTAAGCAACTGCGAGATGTACTCTATATGAGTGATCTAATTAAAGCTTTTGAAATGGCTGTTGATCATATTACTACTGCCTCAGGCCAAGTATACAACATTGGGGGAGGTCCTGAGAATACCATTTCTCTTTTGGAGTTGATTAACTACCTGGAGAGCAAAACAAAACGGAAGATAAAATATAGCTTCCAGAATCGACGCCCCGGAGATCAGACCGTTTATGTGAGCAACAATAGCAAAGCAAAAAGGGATTTCGGTTGGTCACCAACTATCTCCGTTAAAGATGGAATTGACCGGCTTTTTGATTGGGTGACTCAAAATAAAGACTTATTTGAGGAGTAAGCAATGAGTTTCTGGGAAGATAAAAAAATACTGGTAACTGGGGGAGCAGGCTTTTTGGGTTCCCATGTGGTAGAGGAGCTACGTAGACGAAAGGCAAAGAATATTGTAGTGCCAAGATCTAGAAGCTGCGATCTACGAGAACGCCAGAATTGTGCTCGAATAGTGCAGGATAAAGATATTATTATTCACCTTGCGGGCAAAGTCGGTGGCATTGGTCTTAATCAAAGAATACCGGGAGAGTTATTCTTTGAAAATTTGATTATGGGTGCCCAGCTTATGGAAGAGGCCAGGCTTGCCCGGGTGCAAAAATTTGTTGCCCTGGGAACCGTCTGTTGCTATCCCAAATTTTCCCCGGTTCCTTTCAAGGAGGAAGACCTGTGGGATGGCTACCCTGAGGAAACCAATGCCCCCTATGCCCTGGCCAAGAAAATGCTATTAGTTCAATCGCAGGCTTACCGGCAACAGTACGGTTTCAACTCCATTTTCCTCATGCCTGTTAATCTTTACGGTCCGGGCGACAATTTTGATCTTGGATCTTCCCACGTTATCCCCGCCCTAATTGAAAAAATTTTTGATGCTAAAAAAAAGGATAAAGATCACATTGTCCTCTGGGGGACGGGTAAGGCCACCAGAGAATTTCTCTATGTTGAAGATGCTGCAAGAGGAGTAGTGTTGGCAACTGAGAGATATAATAAGAGCGATCCGGTAAATTTAGGAGCAGAATTTGAAATTTCAATCAGAGAATTGGCCGAGTTGATTGCGGAGTTATGTGGATTTGGTGGGAAAATAATATGGGATACCAGCAAACCGGACGGTCAGCCCCGGAGATGTCTGGATACCAGTAAGGCCAGGAATGAGTTTGGGTTTGAAGCAAAAACTGATTTTAGGGAGGGTCTTCGAAGAACAATCGAATGGTACAGGAAAAAAATAGCCTCTGAAAAGACCATCAGTGCCTTAAACCCTAGAGAAGACTATCCCTCAACCAGGATTGAGTTTAAAGATGAATGAATATTACGAGATTCAGCCTCGCTATCTGGTGGTATCGAAGTTATTCTTATTGGGTATAGGATTGGCAGCCGTTCTTTTAATAAGGTCTATTTGGTCGTGGAGCCAGATCCCCAACCTCACTCTGGGTTTGATGATTACCACCCTGGTACTGGGGATGATTAGCCTGGAGTACGCTCTAGTATGGTTTGTTTTTTTGATGCCCCTATTAGCTTCTCTACCTTTGGTGTTGGGAATTCCCAACTTTTATCTCATCGAGGTGGTTTTTCTGGCAGTGATCCTGGTCTGGCTCGCGCGGTTGATCTTGAGGAAGAACCTGAAATTTGTTAAGACCTCTCTGGATATTCCTCTAGGTATTTTTCTCCTCCTGGTCTTAATTTCTTGTGTGATCACTCTCATTAGAATTAACCAATTATTCTCAAGTTTTCTTGCCGGTAATCTAGGCCCAGCTATGCAAAAAATCTTCCTTCTAGATAAAACCACCAATCTAGCCAACTTCTATACTCTGCGTTATGCTTTGACTATTCTCGAAGGCATTCTGGTCTATTTCTTTCTCGTTAACACTATCAGGTCTAAAGATTTTCTCCGAAAGGTAATAGCTGCCATGATTGCGAGCAGTGCAGTGGTAGTGAGTTATGGAATCTTTCAGTATCTTACCAGATTTCATTTGCTGGAGTACTGGGTTAAGCAAGACCCAAATCTCACCCGTATCAATGCTACTTTTCAGGACCCTAATTCTTTAGGTTCTTACCTGGTTCTGGCTATTTTTCTTAGCGGCAGCTTATTCTTGGTGGGGGGAAGATGGAAGAGGCTCTTTTTGGGATGTTTGATGGTTGGCCTGGGATTGTGCTTGGTTTTCACTGCCTCCCGAGGAGCCTGGGCAAGTTTGGTTCTAATTTTGGTGGTAATGATAATACTTCTTTACCGAGAAAAGATGGGTATTTTCTTTAACAGAGGATTTAGCCGAGGCCGTGGTAAGAAAATAATGGTTGCTGTCCTCATTTTTTCATTAGTTGTCATCGTTACCCTCGTCCTGCTTGCCTCAAAAGCTGAGCTAGAGGTGGGAAAGAGAGGTTCCTATCATAATGTGTTACTTTCTATGTTCAAATTTTCTAATCTGGTAGATAAGGAACTCGATAGTAGAATGTTTTACTTCTGGAGACCTGGATGGCGGATGGTGAAAGATCATCCAGTTCTGGGAGCCGGGATAGGCTCTTATTATTGGTTGCTTTGGGTTTATTTGAATTTTCCTCCCGAGAGCCGCATATATGAAAATGCCCATAATTATTTCTTGCAGATTTGGGCAGAGTTGGGGACAGTAGGCTTGGTATCCTTCCTCTTAATCTTAGTTATTATCTTCAGACGAGGGATAAAGTTACTCATGAGAGTGCAGGACAGGTATTGGAGATTCATAACTTTAGGATTGGTGGGCGGCATTGCCGGATTTCTGTTAACTCATTTAACCAGCCATGCCATGGTCTTACTGGAGATGCAGTTTATTTTCTGGTCTTTTGTGGCTATTATTTTTGTCATTTCATACCTAACCAAGGCACCGCTGAAAAAATCCTGAAGTTTGATAGTAAATGCTCAGTAAACGCCGTGTCACATTGAATTTTCAGGGTAGCCGCACCCTTTAGGGTGCGCAGGCTAAAGCCTGCGACTACCAAAAATGACGGGGTTCACTGAATACTTAGGTTTGATAAAGCTATTACGTTTGCTATAATGTTCAAACTCTGAACATATTATTGTTTGCTTGGAGCGCACCATGGGTAAAAGCACTAAGCCAAAAAATCATTCTCCTGAAGTTTCGGTGGTCATGCCTTGCTTAAATGAAGAAGAGACGGTAGGTAAATGCATCAAAAAGACTTTCGATTCCTTTAAACGCCTCAATATTAAGGGTGAGGTAATAGTTTGTGATAACGGCTCTACAGATAGGTCCGTCCAAATCGCTAAATCTCTAGGGGCAAGGGTGGTGTACCAGGAGAAAAAGGGCTATGGCAGCGCTTATATGAAAGGATTTGAAGAGGCAAGAGGCAAATATATCATCATGGGTGATTCCGATGACAGCTATGATTTTTCGGATATTGAAAGGTTCATTACTCCTTTAAGAGAAGGTAAGGATATTGTTATGGGTAGCCGGTTTAAAGGTAAGATTATACCCGGAGCTATGCCCTGGCATCATCGATATATTGGAAACCCGCTTCTGTCTTGGTTTTTGAATAGGTTTTTTAAAACTGGTATTTCCGATGCTCATTGCGGCATGAGATCGCTCACCAGGGAGGCTTACCGGAAGATGCGTCTTTGTACCACGGGCATGGAGTTTGCTTCCGAGATGGTAATAAATGCGGCCAAGGCTGGATTGGATATGGTGGAAGTCCCCATTACCTTCTATCCCGATGGTCGATCGGGAAAGCCCCACATAAGGTCATTCCGGGACGGATGGAGACATTTAAGGTTTATGTTAATGTACAGTCCCACCCATCTTTTTCTCATTCCTGGAGCTGGTTTGATGCTGATAGGATTAGTTCTTTCTATCGTCTTACTAAGAGGGCCTATTTTTATCGGGGGCCGCGGCTATAGCTTTCACCTTTCTATATTGGGAAGCCTGTTGACTCTGCTGGGTTTTCAAATTATTAATCTGGGACTATATGCTAAGGCCTACTCATTCAAGCAATATTTCGAAAGAGATGATAAATTTATCGAGAAATTTTATACGTACTTTAGATTAGAGTGGGGATTAGTTATAGGTTTTTCTTTGTTCATGGTCGGACTTCTAATGGATTTTTTCATTTTGTATAGCTGGATTAAGGGGGGATTTGGAGCCCTCCTCCAGGTCAGTAAGGCCTCTTTTGCTACCACTTTAATGGTGATGGGAGTTCAAACAATATTTTCCTCTTTCTTTTTAAGCATGTTGGACATAAAGAAAAAGTTCCTCGGGAAATGAATTTTGAAGGGCTAAGAAAATGAAAGTTTTAATGCTAAATCCTCCTTTTCTACCCAGGTTTTCCCGCTCACAGAGGAGTCCTGCCGTAACCAAGGGAGGCACTCTCTACTATCCATTCTGGCTGGCCTACGCCACTGGGATGCTGGAGGAGAAAGATTATGAGGTAAGATTGGTAGATGCACCAGCAGAGGGGAGGGACCTAAAAGGTACTCTTGAATACGCCCGAGATTTTAAACCGAATCTGGTAGTTTTAGATACCAGTACCCCCAGCATCTATAACGATGTAAAGGTGGGTGGGCTAATAAAAGAGGCTCTTCCGGAAAGTTTTACGGTCCTGGTGGGAACCCACCCCTCGGCACTGCCTGAAGAGACTCTAAAGTTGAGTAATAAAATCGACGCTGTTGCCAGAGGAGAGTACGATTATACCATACTGGAGCTGGCTGAATCACTGGAAGATAATTCCAGTCTAGATTCTGTGGACGGTTTGTCTTTCCGCGAAGGACAAGATATTATTCATAACAGAGACAGAGGCCTCATAGAGGATCTCGACAAACTGCCTTTCCTTAGCAGGGTTTACCAGCGGCACCTCGATGTTAAGAATTATTATTTTGCTGCGGCCGATTATCCGGTGATTCAGATCATAACCGCTCGGGGTTGCCCTCATAGGTGCTTCTTTTGTGTTTATCCCCAGACTTTTCATAGTAGAAAGTTCAGACCCCGCAGTGCCGAGAACGTGGTCGAGGAGTTTTTTTATATCAAGGATAATTTCCCCGAGGTAAAAGAAATTGGCTTTGAGGATGATACCTTTACTGTCAGCAGGAAAAGAACCAGAGAAATTTGCCGGCTGTTAATTGGGAATAAAAATAAGCTGAAATGGTATGCCAATGTCCGCTCCGATTTGGACTTTGAAACTATGTCTTTAATGAAAGAGGCAAGATGTAGATTGCTGGTAGTTGGATTTGAAAGTGCATCTCAAGAGGTGCTTGATGGAATGCACAAGGGTTTAAAGCTAGAGCAATCAATAGAATTTATGAAGTATGCTAAAAAACTGAGGATTTTAGTTCACGGTTGTATTATGGTCGGCAATCCCGGTGAGACCAGAGAGACTATGGAGGAAAGCTTTAGTTTTGCCAAGAAGGTGGGCTGTGACAGCATGCAGTTTTATCCGCTAATCGTTTATCCGGGTACCGAGGCCTATGAGTGGGCCAAGGTCCATGGATATTTGCTAACGGAAGATTTTAGCCAATGGCTTACCTCTACCTTTGCTCATAACTGCGTTATTAGTTTTCCTCATCTAACCAGGGAGGAGATGCTCAATTTTTGTGAAAGAGCTTATAAAAGATATCATTTTAATTTCAAATATTTAGCTGGTAAGCTCCTTCAGGTGCTAGTTTCTCCTAGTGAAGGGAGAAGAACCATAAGATCGGCTCTCAAATATCTTGCCTATCTAAGAAGATAGATCGGTCAGGGATTTCGTTAGAATGATCAAAATCTCTGTAGTCGTGGTCTGTTATAATGAGGAAAAAAATATAGCTGAGTGCTTGGAATCACTGGTTAATCAAAGCTATCCCAAGGACTCCTATGAAACTATTGTGGTAGATGGTAATTCTGAGGACTCAACCAGAAAGATCGTCGCTACCTATGCAAAAAGATACCCGTTTATCAGACTGGTTATTGAACCGAGAAGATACTATGCTATGACCAGAAATAAGGGGATACTCAATTCTAAGTATGATTATATTGCTTACACCGATGCAGATTGCCTTGTCCCGAAGAACTGGCTGAAAGTGATGGCAGAAGGTTTGTTAAAGAATAAGAAAATTAATCCCGGTATCGTTGCCGTAGGGGGATCAAATTTTGCTCCGAAAGATGCTAGTGTTTTCACTCAGGCGGTTCACATCACTTTGAATACCTTTATTGGAAGTTTCGGTTCCGTTACCGGTAAAGCCTATCCAGAACCTAGATATGTTACTGATTTGCCTACTTTAAATGCATTGTATGAAAAAAAAGCTCTGGAGAAAATTGGACTATTTGATGAGTCTTTGAAACAAGAAGGTGAAGATGCCGATTTAAATTTTAGATTAAGAAAGACAGGTTTCAAACTTCTGTATATTCCAGAGTCATATGTCGTCCATAAGTATAAACCAACCCCTAAAATATGGGCCATAAAGATGTATAAATATGGAAGAGCAAGGGCCATATTGATGATAAGAGACTCCTCCATGGTCAACATTTTGTACCTGGGCCCGATATTATTTGTTTTGATAATGATTACTACTTGTCTTTCAATTTTTAACCCCTTTTTTCTTATTCCTCTGGCTTATTTTCCCGTCATATTCATAATGAGTTTGATAGCTTGTTTTAAGAAAAAAAAGGTCAGGATAACATTTCAGGTCATGCTGGCCTACCTACTAACTCACTTTGGCTATGGATTGGGCGAGATTAGTGTTCTACTGAAAAATTTGGCAATTAGGAAAAACAGAAAACCCCTTGGAGGTTCTCTCTGAATATCCTGTGGTCGTGCAAAGATGATTGACTATGATGCTCTAGCCAGGGAGAATAAGTACCGGCCAGGTCACCCTGCCCGTCATCCCAGCAGGGAGATCTTTGAGTTTTTCCAGCCGCGAGGCCGCCTGCTAGATGTCGGCCTGGGGTCAGGGGATCATTCGGCCTATTTTCTTGCCAGAGGATTGGACGTTGTCGGCCTGGATATTTCTCTAGTTCAACTGAAGAAATCGGACTTCATCAAAGTAGTTCTTGGCGATGTCCAACATCTGCCTTTTAAAGAACACAGCTTTGACAGTGTCCTTTGCTCAGAAATATTGGAGCACCTGCCACATCCCGGACGCTGTGTTCAGGAGATACATCGGATACTGCGAGAGGGCGGTAGTGCGGTCTTTACCACACCTTGTCTGAACGTCCCTCTAAAAGGTCTCATTCCTCTTTATAGAAAACTGGCAAAGGTTGACTTGAGGAAAAATGAACACCTTCGGGTATACAGCGCTGAGGACCTGATGGCCGAATTGAGGGAGTTCTTTAAAATTGTCGACGTTAGATACAAGGATTTCACCGTTATCCTCAAACATCGGTGGAGTACTGGCTATCGTATTGATTCTCTTCTATCAAACATAGTTAGACAGATACCGCTATTGAAGTATTTTGCTGCGTCAGTATTTTTAAAGGTAGTGAAATGATGGGTGGCGGAGAGACAACAAAGGTGGACCCGAAATGAGCAGCCAAGTCGGAGCCCCAATTTCACCCGCTGCAAAAATTACTTTTCTTTTCTTGGCAGTCTGGTTTGGCTGTTATATACTCTATCCCGCTTGGATGCTTCCTCTTTCCACGAGAGGAAGATTTTTGGTCTATCTGGGTCTTATTCTCTATTTTTCTTTTAACGCCTGGCTTCTATTTCATTGGATAAAGTCAAAAGTTGAGTGGACTCCGAGTGTGCCCACCTGGGGACTCCTCATTAGAAAAATCAAGGAAAATTATCTTTTGTCTTTAGCCATCTTGCTCTGTACTGGTCTGCACATCTATTCTATGGTGCTGCCCCTAACCACCGGAGGTGATGAGGACATTCATTCTACTCCCGGCCTGATGATTCTAAAAAACCTGGGAGTTTACTCTGAAAGATTTCTTCATCTTTCCTCCTATGCTCTTATCCGTCTGGTAACTCTTTTGGCCATTATAGCATTGATCGTCTTTATTTTCCTGGGAAAGAGAATAGAGCGAAAGATAGCCTCTCATCAAAAGAAACTTTCAATTTTGGGAATTTTTCTCATTTTCGTTCTTCTGGGGATTTATTTCTATCTACTTCGAAATCACCCCTTTCATCAGGCTCTCTTTAAATTTCCTCCCTTGGAAAGAATCGCCCTTATCCTTCCCTATTCATTTTTTGGTGTCCATGAGTACGTGGCCAGATTCCCTTCCTTAATTTTTTCTTTGTTGACGGCGGTATTTATGTTCAAATTGGTCGGACTTTACCGGGATAGATGGACCGCTACCCTGGCCGGAGTGCTTTTTATCTTTATCCCCGTCTATTTTTATCTGGGCAGCCTGGCTTACCCAGAAGCGGGGGGAATGCTCTTTATTCTCATGGCCAGTTTCTACTTTCTCAGGCACGCCAGGACCCTCAGGTATGAGGATCTAATTTTTTGCGTCTTCTTCATCAGTCTGGGCGTCCTCTATAAGCGTGTGGTGCTGGTAATGTGGGCCGTATTTGGAATTTATTGGTTAGTATGCAGGGTGCGAGGGAAGAAATGGCTTAGCTGGTCAAGCTATCTAAAATTCGTATGGATCGGACTGGTTCCCATAATTCCTCAGTGGATAATGGTGAGGTCATTTGCTGACGTCCATTACTCTTTTGACCTCTCCAACTGGACTACCCTCAAGACGGCTACTCAAAATCTGACCATTCTGCCAGGCCTCACTACCATCCCTCTTTTTTTTCTTTTCGCTGGCGGCATCATCTGGGCCTTGCTCAAGAGACGGGATAACTTAGCTCTCTATTCTCTAATTTTGTTTGCTATCTATTATATATTCTGGACTTCTTATTTTTGCATCGGCGATGCCCGCTACATGATGAGTGTCCTCCCCTCCGTAGTCATTCTGGCTGCCTCATTCTTAGGAGACTTGAGGAAGTCTTCAAAAGGCAAAAGGGTAGCTTCCATTCTGGCCATTTTCTTGGTAGGATTTTTAATCTATAGGATTCCGGTTAATCCCGTAGGGAAGTCTTTTAAATATGGAAGTGTATTTTACTTTTCCTACGATGACATTTATAACTATCTCAAAGATAATTTGAGGTCAAAGGAGAAAGTAGGTTTTATTTCTCCTATCACAGCACCAATTGGATTTTATAGATATGAATTTGGCTTGGAGCATAAGTTAGACTTTGTTTTTCTATCAGAAGATGCTCTTTCAGATTCTGAAGCAACTCGCCGATATTTTAAAAAGGAAAAGATAAGGTACCTGTTGGTTTTCTACCCCCAAAATTATCCTTTCTTCTCTCCTGACGTTTATGAACGACTGGAGAACTTTGTGGATTCATCAGAGAACATGTTCACCGAGGTGAGAAAATCCGTCCAGAAGCACGGAGTTTTATGGCTTGGGGAGATAAAATAACTGAAATAATGAAGATAAAAAAAGAACACAAGGTCTTGGCTGCAATTATTCTGATAATTCTCTTGGTGGGTTTTGGTTATGCTTTTCTCGTCTCGGGAAGGGAACTTTGGCCCGATGAGCGTGATTTCGACACCATTGCCCAAAATGTCGTTCAAGGCCATGGATTTTCCCGAGTTCCTGGCTCCTCAGTCCCTATGATCAGGCGGGTACCATTGTATCCACTTTTTCTTGCTCTCATTTATCGGACTTGTGGGCACAGCCTTGATGCAGTGAGAGTACTCCAGATCCTTCTGGTTGCCTCAACTGCCCTTGTTGGCTACCTTACAACACGCTTGATCCTTAAGGGAAAATTGGCCTTCCTATCTCTCTTATTAATTGGACTTTGGCCTTCCTTGATAGTCTTCAGCACCCGAATCATGTCGGAGGTTCTGAATACCTTGCTCTTATCTATAAGCATCCTTTGTTTGGTAATGCTGGTCCAGAGGCGGAGCATTATGCTAGCTTTTATCTGTGGCCTTCTCATAGGAGTAACTACTCTCTGTAAAGCTACTACTGCTTTATTTCCCCTTTTTGTTTTTCTCTTTCTGATTCTGGTGTACCCCTCCAAAAAAGAGGCTCTCCACCATGGCCTAATCCTCATTTTGGCAGCAGGTATAGCCATTTCTCCCTGGACGATCAGGAACTACTTGCAGTTTAAGAGCTTTATTCCTGTTCAGTTGGGGGTCTCTCCGGCCTTATGGGTAGGGACTGATATCTCCAAGGGGGGTAGATGGCAGGGTGGAGCTAAAATGCCCCATCACAAGTTCAGCAAAGTGCTGAGAGAAGATCACCTCTACGCGGAGAAATTTTATTTTAGCGAAGCGATAAAGAATATCGAGGAAAACCCGGCTGGATACCTGATTCTGTGGGTCAAAAAAGTAGGTGGGTTTTGGAGAAGACCCAGTGTAGGGGTAGTGGAAAAATTTGGCCTGAAGAAAATTCTCATCCGGGGATCGAATTATCTAGTCCATTATCTCGCAATAGTCTTTGGTATCATAGGCTCGATCCTGGTGGTTAAAAGAAAGATACTTCTCGCATATCCTTTAATTCTCATCATCTTCTACTACACTCTTATGTATGCTCTGCTGTTTGCAGAACCCCGCTATCATATTCCGGTTTTGCCGATTCTTATTATCTTGGCAACCTATGGTTTCTCCCGAACTTTAGGAAGGTTTGGGCCGAAGTACCGAAAGGTTCTTAAATGTTTTAGTAGCGAATAGTCCAGACTCACTTCTCTCTTTGTGCGGAGTGGCAGCGAATTTGGGAGCGGAGATGGGAGGTCTCTACCAGTGGAAACCTGTTCAGATCCGGTGAGATGTTTAGGATGGCAAAAATGAAGGAGAACCGGGAGAAGGTTATAATTATGGGGGCAGGTCCGGCTGGGCTTGGTGCAGCCTTCGAGTTGTCCAAAAACGGCATTGAAGCAATCATAGTGGAAAAAGATGATGTGGTTGGAGGTATCAGTAGGACCTTAAAGTACAAAGAGTACTATTTTGACGAAGGTGGACATGCATTTTTCTCCAGGAACCAAGAAATCAGTGAAATTTGGCGTACTTTGCTGGGACCCAATTTGGCCAGAATTCGACGACTTTCTAGAATATACTACCAGGGTAAGTATTTTGACTTCCCCTTAAGATTAGGAAATGCTCTTTTCGGCATGGGACTTTGGGGTTCGATGGCAATTCTGGGAAGCTATCTAAAATCAAGGGTTTTTCCCTACAACAAAGAGAAAACTTTTGAAGAGTGGGTCTCTAATAGATTCGGGAAAAGATTGTACCAAATTTTTTTTAGGACCTACACGGAAAAAGTCTGGGGAATTCCTTGCTCGCAAATTGGGGCAGAGTGGGCAAGACAAAGGATAGGGGGAGTATCTCTCTTTTCCGCAGTCAGGCATGCATTTCTGGGAGGGGGCAAAAGTCGTACCGACATCTTGACTGGCGAGCTTCGTTATCCACCACTGGGGCCGGGAATGATGTACGAGGCCATGAAAGACAAAATAGAAAGGATGGGGAGTTCAGTGGTTCCAGACTGCGAGGTAATCAGCATAAATCACAATCAAAGTGAAGTTCTTGCTGTTACAGTGAGGGATAAGACTGGCAAAGAGAAAAGCCTCGGGGGCACAAAATTTATCTCAACCATTCCTATTTCTCTTCTAATTCAAAGAATGACCCCGAAACCACCGCCAAATGTTCTGGAGGCTTCTAGAAAACTAAGGTATCGGGGACTATTAGTGGTCCATCTGATAATTGACAGAGAGAATCTATTTCCTGATAATTGGCTTTTCATCCACTCCCCGGAAGTAAAAGTGGCCAGAATTCAGAACTACAAGAACTGGAGCGCCAGAATGGTTCCAGATCCGGCAAAGACCTCTTTAGGGCTGGAATATTTTTGCACCGAGAACGACGATTTCTGGAATCAACCTGAAGAAAGACTCATTGCTACAGCTAGGAAGGAGCTAGAGAAATTAGATATTGCAGACAAGCATGCCCTCTTAGATGCTTTTGTCTTTAGAATCCCCCACGCCTATCCTGTTTATTATAGGGGGTACCGTGAGCCTCTGGAGACAGTAAAACATTACTTAGCTACCTTCGGCAACCTACAAACTGTAGGTCGGGGTGGAATGTACCAGTACAGCCACATGTATCATTCTATCCTTACCGGACTTATGGCGGCAAGAAACATCCTAGGGTCAAGCTTTGATATCTGGCAGCTCAATGTCGATGAGGTTGTGTGATGCGACTTAAGGATAAAATCATCAAGAAAGAGATAACCATAGGAATTATTGGGCTAGGGTATGTGGGCTTACCTTTGGCAGTTAGGTTTGCCTCAGCTGGATTTGACGTTACCGGTATTGACACTGATGAAGGAAAGGTTACGAAAGTCAATGAGGGAAAATCTTATATTCCTGATGTGAAGAAGGAGGAGATAAAGAGACTCGTAAGTCAGGGAAAGTTAAGAGCTACCATCGATTATGATGCTTTAGGAAATTTAGACGTTATTATTATATGTGTACCCACTCCCTTAAGAAAAACCAAGGACCCTGATATCTCCTATATTGTCAGGGCCGTAAGAGAAATTGGAAAATATTTGCGAAAAGGACACATAGTCGTATTGGAAAGCACTACCTATCCAGGAACAACCAGAGAGCTGGTCTTACCTGAATTGGAGTCCAGCGGCCTGAAGGTAGGCAAAGACTTCTTTCTCGCTTTTTCACCGGAGCGGGTAGATCCAGGCAATTCCCGGTATAACATAAAAAACACTCCCAAAGTAGTAGGAGGGATTACCCCAGAGTGTACTGAGATTGTCAAGACTCTTTACAGCCAGGCCATTGATGAGGTCATTCCGGTATCCTCCTCCGAGGTTGCCGAGATGGCCAAACTCTTAGAAAACACCTTCCGGGCCACCAACATCGCTCTGGTAAATGAGATGGCAATTATGTCAGGTAAATTAGGCGTGGATGTTGGGGAGGCTATTGATGCTGCCTCCACCAAGCCCTTTGGATTTATGCCCTTCTATCCTGGACCTGGCTCAGGGGGACCTTGTATTCCCATTGACCCTCATTATTTATCCTGGAAGCTAAGGACTTTGAATTATAACCCCAGGTTTATCCAGCTCGCCGAGGAAATCAATTCCAGCATGCCGTCTTACGCAGTGGAAAAGATTAGCCAGGTCTTGAATAAATCAAGAAAGAGCATCAACGGCTCCAGGATATTAATCCTGGGGGTGGCCTACAAAAAGAATGTAGGTGATATTCGAGAAGCTCCTGCTTTAGAGGTAATTAATCTATTGTTGGATAAAGGGGCGGACCTGGCCTACAATGACCCTTATGTTCCGAGGCTAAATATCGAAGGCAAGGTTTTGAAGTCGGTGCGCTTAGAAGACACTCTTCTTAAGGAGATGGACTGCGTGGTGATTATCACTGATCACAGTTTGTATGACTTTGAATGGATTGTAAGAAACGCTAACTTAATCATCGATACTAGAAATGCCACCCGGGACATAAAAGATAGTAGTGGAAAGATCACCAAACTCTAAGGAGGACTTGTTGGCGACTTATTTAGTGACCGGAGGTGCAGGTTTTATCGGCTCTAATCTTGTGGAAGAGCTTATTAAAAGAGGCGAGAAGGTTAGGGTCATAGATAATTTCTCCACCGGAAAGCACCAGAATATCCAAGAGTTTGTGCCCAGGATCGAATTAGTCCAGGGTGATATAAGAAACATGGATAGGGTAAGAGAAGCAGTTGAAGGAGTAGATTTCGTCCTTCATGAGGCGGCCTTAGCGTCGGTAACAAGATCCATCGAGCATCCTCTAGCCACTACCGAAACCAACATCAACGGTACCTTAAAGGTTCTGATTGCTGCCAGAGAAGCCGGAGTGAAGAGGATAATTTACGCCTCCTCATCCTCAGTCTATGGAGATAACCCAAATCTACCCAAGAGAGAAAGTATGATTCCCCATCCCTTATCACCTTATGCAGTGAGTAAACTTAGTGGTGAATATTACTGCCAGGTTTTTTACCGAATATATGGATTGGAAACTGTAATCTTAAGGTATTTTAATGTCTTTGGTCCTAAACAAGACCTCGTTTCCCAGTATGCGGCAGTAATACCTAAGTTTATTAAAGCTATGCTACGCGGCGAGTCTCCCAGTATTTATGGAGATGGTGAACAATTCCGGGATTTTACCTTTGTGGAAAATGTGGTAGAGGCAAATATCCTTGCCTGTGGGAAAGAAAAGATTGCCGGGGAAATTTTTAATATTGGTGGTGGAAAAAGAACCACCATAAATCGGTTGGCCAAGCTAATCGGTAAATTATTGGATAAGAATGTTGAGCCCATTTACACAAATCCTCGACCAGGAGACATTAGACATTCTTTGGCCGATATTAGCAAAGCCCAAAAATTATTGAACTATCAGCCCCATATTAACCTCGAAGAAGGACTAAAAAAGACACTTAAATGGTATAAAGAACGCTCATCTTGACATCTGTTTCACCTTCATCATAATGTTCATAAATTGAACAAAGATGAGAAGGTGGAATTCTGGAATCTCCTAAAATTACCGAAAAAGAGTTTAAAGTAATCAGCCAATTAGACAAGGATTATGAATATAACCCAGAGGCGGATCTCCCAGAAGGTGCAATTATCCCTGGGACTGATCAATATTGTCCTCACGAAGCTTATTAAGAACCGAATTCATCATTCTAGGAGATGGAGAACTTGCCGACCTCGTAGAAACAAGCCTTCGGAGTTTAGACCAACTGGCCTCTTGGGGGTTTACTACAGCACGTGAAAATTGATAACTCATGCATGAGCTGAAAGTTAAGAAAATTGTTAATAACTTAGCAAATCCTGGTGAAAGTCTGTTTCAGCGCGTGGCTAAAGGTGGAGTCTGGGTATTTGCACTTAGAATAATCGAACGTGCCTTTAGCTTAATTAGACTCATAATCTTAGCTCGTGTCCTCGCCCCTCACGACTTTGGTTTAATGGGAATAGCCCTATTGACGATGGCAACGTTAGAAACCTTCTCACAGACAGGCTTCGAGGCTGCCTTAATTCAAAAGAGGGACAACGCAGATGCCTATCTTGACGCCGCCTGGACAGTCTTAATTTTACGCAGCTTTCTTATATTCGCAATTCTCTTTTTTGTAGCACCTTATGCGGCAATTTTCTTTAAAGCACCCCAGGCAAAACCTATAATTCAGGTTATTGGACTCTCAGTGCTTTTTCAAGCTTTTGCCAATATTGGAGTTATCTATTTTAAAAAAGAACTCGAATTTAACAAACAGTTCCTTTATCAACTAAGCGGCACATTAGCCGATTTCATCGTAGCAGTTTCAGCTGCTTTAGTATTAAGAAGTGCGTGGGCTCTTGTCTTTGGCTTACTTGCTGGAAATGTAGCAAGATTTATCGGAAGCTACTTAATACATCCCTATAGACCCCATTTTACTTCAGATTTAGGAAAAGCAAAGGAGCTTTTTGGTTTTGGAAAATGGCTGCTTGGTTCAAGCATATTAATATTCTTGATTACTCAGGGAGATGATATTTTTATCGGAAAGCTATTAGGAGCAACGGCATTAGGTTTTTATCAGATAGCTTACAGAATCTCAAATATGCCGGCAACAGAGGTAACCCATGTGGTGTCTCAGGTCACATTCCCGGCTTACTCAAAACTGCAGGATAACCTTCCTAAACTAAGAGGAGCCTATTTGAGAACTTTGCAGCTTACAGCTTTTATTTCAATACCATTGGCTGGAATGATATTTATATTAGCCCCTGAATTTACAGAGATATTCTTAACTCAAAAATGGATGCCGATGGTCCCGGCGATGCAAACATTAGTTTTGGCTGGGCTAACAAGATCTATAGCCGCAACAACGGGGCCAATATTTCACGGTGTTGGAAAACCCCAAATAGACACGAGATGGCAAATTATTCGTTTTTCTGTATTAGCTGTTCTGATATATCCTTTTACTGCACGATGGGGGATATGGGGAGCTTCAATGAGTGTACTTTCAAGCATTTTACTATCGACTATAGGGTTTAGTTTTGCGGTGATCAAAATTACAAAATGCGGAATGAAAGACTTCGGTAAGAGAATAGTTCTTCCTTTAATAAGTGGGATAACTATGGTTTCATTCATATTGGTGTTGAAGGCCGGTGTTAATGGCGTGGGAATCTGGGAATTTCTGCTGTTTGTGACGGGAGGCGTTTTGATCTATCTTAGTGTAATTCACCTATTTGATAGGTTCTTCGATTATGGGATGGGGCGACTCATAAAAGAGTGTTTAACCTCATTTTAGATACAGCGTTAGAGAAAAAGTAACCCCAAGAACATTAAGATACACTGGTTACTTCACGAAAAAGATGAGAAAAATGCGGTCCCAAGTAGATCCGGATCAGTACTATAAGTTAAGTTATGACTCAAAAAAACGCTTTTGTAGTTATTGGCATCAAATCAATGAGGTGCTTTTATCTAAACCGGAAAAAGTGCTTGAAGTCGGGTTAGGAAATGGCTTTGTATCCGAGTACCTTAGAAAAAGAGGACTAAAGATTACAACCTTGGACATCGATAAAAGACTAAATCCAGATGTAGTTGGATGTGTTTTAGAGATCCCTTTTGCCGATGAATCTTTTAACGTAGTGACTTGTTGTGAAGTATTAGAGCATTTGCCATATGAAGATTTTAATAAAGCACTTTCAGCAATATTTCGGGTTTCTAAATCATACGCGGTTCTATCTATTCCTGAGGCTAGCAGGGTTTATCGCCTCAATGTGCAAATTCCAAGAGTTGGAGAAATAAAAAAGCTTGTCTCACTCCCAAGGCTTAGAAAAGCGGTGCATAATTTCGATGGGGAACATTATTGGGAGATAGGGAAGGTTAATTATTCGTTAGATAAGATCATCAATGACATTAAGAAGATGGGATTTATGATCGAGAGAACATATAGAGTGTTTGAAATTCCCTACCATAGGTTCTTTGTGTTAAGGAAAATAATAAGGGGTGACTATGGGCGAAACAAAAAATGATCCAACAGTTAACATTATTATCCCAACCTAAAAACAGTTGTCCAATGTCCATTCTGTTTAGGTCTATACAAAGTACTCCTTAGCCCTGTATAAGAGTCATTGATACAGGGCTAAGGAGTCTGGCTTTCAGTAGTTTTATCTAAGCTACAGAGAAGTTTATTGGGACATCAGAAATCAAAAGTGAACCGGTCGGTGTCTGCTGGCTATCTGTTTGCGCTCATACTTTATGATTTGGTAGGCGAAAAAACAGAAAGGCAATTGAGACTGTATTCTGATAAGGAAAAGATAAAATGAAAGTATCTGTTATTGTTCCTTTCGACAATTACGGGCATCTCATTTCAGCGACACCGGAGTCGGTTCTGAGGCAAACTTACCAAGACTGGGAATGTATTATCGTTGATGATGGTTCTACTGACAATACTCGCCAGGTTGTGGAGAAATATATTCTACCACGTTAATTGATATTTTCCTGGAGAGGTAAGTCAGCGTCTAGATGACAAAATAAGGCGAATCTCCTCTAAAAATGAAAACGTCTCAGAAAATGTCAAGAGTTTACATTAAAGAGTTGTTCAGGAAATTATTCAGAGAGCATGTGATAAAAACTCTCATTGCTCTAGCATGTGTGATGGCTATTTTTGTTTTGCTGTGGGCGAGTTTCAAGATAGAGCACCTGTTAAGATTCAATTACTACAAGGGTATTTGGCTTATATTAGCTCCGGCCATATTTATCGGACTGCCGGCCAGTTTTACATATTGGATCATCCTCACCCTTGTGGTAAGCAAACTTACATCTTGGTCAATAGATGAAGTAATAAACAGAGCGTTTTTGCCCCACATACCTTTGGTATTTTTTTGTCTTTATCTGGTTAACGTTTATAAAAGAAGCTCCTTTCTCAATCCAGTACTTCCCGCTATCGCTCTGGCTCTTTTTTTTATTGTTACCCTGATCAGGGTGAAAAAATTGGGATGGTTACTCCTGGTAGCAGGTTTTGCGGTCTATCTATCCACTAATTTCGAACATACAGCGCACTTCATCAAAGAATTTAACGACCTCGGATCTACTTCGGTGTATGGCAGAAAGGATGATTTCCATAGCCTTTGTCGAAAAACATATAGAGGGGAGGGTGCTCTATTAGGGGCTTTTGTTCAAGCTAATCTTAAGGGGAAATTAAAAATACTGGTCTTTCCAGAACAAAACTATGGCAAAAGAGAAGCTCCAGTTCCTCATGCAGTCGATGCGGTGATGGTTCCCTATATGTATCCCGCCGGAGTAGAAAAAAAGGACTACGACTACACTCTTTCTTCCCCAGAATATGATAGACTACGAAAACACGTTGTAGCAAGCGAAAAAGGGAGATTCCGACACTTTAGAGTTGTAGAGCTACCCACAAGCCCAGACAATAACGGTAGATATGCTATTTACAAGTATGACCAGGAAATCTTTGTCATTCCTCAAGGCTGGAGGAAATTGAAAGAGAGTAGATGATTGCCCAAATTGCTTTTCTAGTTTCGGTTTATCTGGTTGGTTTAATATGTATTTGGTTCACCAGGTATTATTTGGATATTCATACCGTAAGTTTTTTAGCGCTACCCACCGGAATTAGCCTGTGGGTTGTAGCCGTTGCCTTTTTAGTAATGACCCCCATTCCCCTGAACCTGTTAACCATCTTTGCTACCATTTCAGCCTTTCTCATTTTCTTGGTGTTCCTTATCCACCATTTTTGGCCCAAGCAAATAGTAATGCCTAAGTCTAGCGACATTTTTTTTGCCGGAGGTTGGTTTGCCGCCTTTGTGATTCTTTCAGCTTTCACCGTTTACTTTAACTATATTCACTTTACCCCAGATTCATTGGTTTATGAAGGAGCCGGTCGTTTTTTCATCCTGAGTCAGCAACTGGACCTTAACCACAGCTTTACCGGATATCTTGTGAGTACCCGTCTAATATTCATACCCGCTATCCATGTTGCTGGTCCTCTTTTTGGATTTGAATATACCTATGCTATATATCCGATGGTAGCTGTCTGGTTTTTAGGCTTATTTGCTTGTTTTTGCTGGCGAATATTCAAACTTAGGAAAATGGATCGCAGGGTATCTTTCGGCTTAGTTTTCTTGGGGACATTAACTCTAGCCAGTATGCGAATATATATATACCACGGGATTTTTGTACATTCTAATCTTTTAGTGGCCATTCTTTTTTTTATTGCTTTGATGGCTCTATTTTTTTACAGAATTGAAGCAAAAAGATTTTGGCTTCCCATATCTAGCGTGTCCTTGGCCATGTTTGCCCTGGCTCGTCCTGAAGGAATCATTTTTGCCCTTATTCCTTTAGGATTATTTGTTGGGGCAATTAGACAAGAAAGAAGGGCTGGCCTGCTACTATACTTTGGATTGTATCTTTTAATAGCCTTCAGCTGGCATATAAATAGCTTGAGAATAATAGGCATCGGAAGTGGTAGCCACCTTGATGGTAGGACCATACTTTTAGGGTTAGCGGCTACTCTTAGTCTATTCTCAGTTGCTTATCTTCGACCTGGATTCAGGAAAATTAAGTTCAGATTGGCAAATGTTTTACTGGTGGCTTTTGTCTTAACGCTGCTCATAGTTGCTTATATAAAGCCTGATACTGCTATAAGATGCCTAAAAGTCCTTATAGTAAATATGTTCGAGGCTTATGTATGGGGAGCAACCTGGTTTGTTCTTGGCAGCTTACTTTTTATCCTTACCTTTCTTTCAAAATTTAAGGAACGAGGATTCTTTAATATGGCGATTGTTGCTTTTGTGTTTTTCCTTTTACTGATGGGTTTTACAAAGCATCCACCTCGAGTGGGCCAGGGAGACAGCCTTAACCGGATGATGTTCCACATCATTCCCATCGCTCTTTTTCTTATTATTATGCACCTGGGTAACTTATCCAAGAAATACAAATTAAGGGGCTGAAGGTGAAATTATGGCAAAATCAGGCTCTATGAACTATCCGGGATAATACAAAAAATTCTTGGTAAAGGAGATTATTTTAATGCGGCATTCCGAAACTGCTTTAGTTTTAGTGGCTGCCAGTCTTATTTTTTTCAGTGCCCATCTTTATGCATCTTCTACCGTCGTCTTTGATAATTCCTGCGGCTTCTTTGGATTGAAGGAAGAAAATTCTGTAGGACTAAGCATTTTAAGAGAGGAGTTGGAGTTCAAGGGATACCAGATAAATGATAGTCTAGGGATGGGAGCACAAATAGATGCAATAACTGAGGGGTTTCTCAAAAAAGCAGATATTCTTGTAATTATAAATCCCAATAGAACTTTTAAAAAAAAGGAAAAAGACTTAATTAAACGATTTATAAGAGGGGGTAAAAAGCTCCTCTTAGTTTGCGATTATCCTCATTCAGCCAGATATATGAATGACCTTTCAAAAGAGTTTGAAGTGGAGTTTTTGGGAAATTACTACTTGGCGGACTATCTAACCCTGAATTTTGATTTTGGCCAGGTCAGCCTTTTTTCTCCCATTCCCCTGGCTCTCCATGAAAAACCCGATATTTCTCTTGACACTGGAAAAACTGAAGTTAAATGGTGGCCCAGCCGATGGGAGATGCCGAAAGAGCCTCTAAAGACGGATGATTTCACTTTTTTTGCCGGAATAAAATATGGCGAAGGCAGAGTAGCCTTTTTAGGGGATAAGGACGTCTTCTTAAATGAAAATATCAAAAAGGGGGATAATCTTTCCTTTGTCCTGAACATTTTTGATTGGCTTACCTTTGTAAAAAGAAACGATGAGGTAACCTATAGTCCAGAGATTTTGGATTTTACAGAAAAGAACACCGCTTCCCTGCTAATAGAAAATGAAGGAGAGGTAGATCAGAGCTTTAGTTTTATGGCTCCTTCTTACCTGGATATGGATATTAGCAAAAGACGTATTCACCTTCTCCCCGGGGCTAAGGAACTGGTTACCATAAAACTAAACCGGGCAGATTATCCCTTTTCCGACTTTATCGTAGTAAAAAGGCGGTACGGCTTTCGCTCCTATAAGGATTATATACCGGTGAGGGCGATGAAATGAGGGGACTAACATTTGTTTTGTTTTCCCTTTTTCTTATGTCTGCCTCTCAGCAAATATGGGCAGACGATATAACAATCACCTACTCCTCGGCAAGAATAGGTGAAGAGTATGGATACTGGTATGGACAAGCATCGTTGAGCTCTAGTGTAGGTGAAAACTTCTCTTTGGATTTGGGTGATACCGAGATTGTTTCATTTTCCTCCGGATTTACTCCCATAAAAAAGGAGGGAGAGAAGGTTTACTTGGAAAATCCGGAGAATAAAAATTTTGAAGCTTTGTTTTTAGCGCCTAGACCCAGTGGTCACGGCCTTTATAAAGTGTCATTCACCCTTCCCGAAATTAATAAGGAGAAGAACCTGAAAATAAGAATAGATCAGGCAGATAAAGTCCTTTTTCCCAATATTAATTTCACCTCTTCTAAAGAAGGGGGACATCTTGTTCTAGAAGCCAAAACCTATGAAAGAAACCTCAGCTTTAGGTTTTTGACCAAACCTGCTTATACGGTCTTTGCCGATACCGTGGGAGCCGGAGTTTTTATGCTGATATTGTTAGGGTATGTCTCTATTAGGAGAAAAAAGATCAAAGAGGTTATTAAATCGAGAATGAGAGCCTTAAGGAGAAAATCGTCTTTTTTTAAAAAAAGTCAAAAACAGTTTGAGATTTCCCTAACCTTTATGGAATATCGAGACGGTAAACTCTTTTTAAGAATTCCTTTCTGGTTTCTTTCTGGACTAATAATAGTTTTTCTTTCCGTTGTTTTCTTTTTCTCTATAACCAGTCCTTTGGGAGGGATCTGGTATAATTTGGGAGTTTTTAAAGCTGTGGTAGTTCTCTTTGCCATAATTCTCGGTATTCTGGCCACTTTACTTGTAATATCAGCAAAAACTGATAAAGAGCTAGCTTTAAGGTTTGGCATAATAGGGGCCGGAATAATCGGCTCAATATTTGGCTACCTTGGCATTTTTGCCCTTGTACTCGCTATTACCACCTGTCTCTTGATTTACTTTCTCTCTCTGTGCTATTATTAGAAGAGGAGAAAAAATAGTCTGCTAGTCAGTTAGTCGGCTAGTCTGTTAGTCATCTGACTATGAGACTGGAGACTAGCCGACTAGCAGACCGGAGACTAGATGACTAGCAGACTAACTGACTACCATGACGATCGATAGGTTCGAAGACATAAAAGCCTGGCAAGAAGCTAGAAATTTGGTTAAGATGGTATATCAAACCATACTAGAGAATAAGAAATTTTCTGAAGATTTCGGCCTAAGAAATCAGATTCAAAGAGCAGCAGTTTCAGTCGTGTCTAACATTGCTGAAGGCTTTGGTAGACAGTCAGACAGGGAACTTATTCAGTTTCTAACTATCTCCAGAGGTTCCGCTTCTGAGTTACAAAGTCAACTATATATTGCCTTAGATTTAAGCTACATCGATTCAGTTAAATTTAATAGACTTTGTGAGAAATTCTCAGACGTCGCCAAGCTCATAAACGGATTCATACGCTACTTACGCAAAACTAAGAACTAGCTTTCGACTAGCCGACTAACAGACTAACCGACTAGCCGACTGTCGACTAGCAGACAGGAGACTAACCGACTATGCGACTAGTAATCATGATCCCCGCTTACAACGAAGAGGAAACCATAGCTAGCGTGATCAAAGAGATTCCTCGCAAAATCGAGGCGTTGGACTCTGTCCAGGTTCTGGTGATAAACGATGGTTCCACCGATAGAACCGTCGAAGTCGCCAGGGAAGCCGGTGCCGATGAAATCTTGTCACATAGAACTAACTTAGGCTTGGGTGTTGCGTTTCGAGATGGCCTAGAGCGGGCATTAAAGATGGGAGCCGATATAATTGTAAACATTGATGCAGACAGACAATATAATGCCAAAGAAATACCAAAATTGATAGTGCCTATTGTAGAGAATAGGGCAGATGTTGTCTTAGGCTGGAGAGATACTTCAAACTTAGAATTTATCCCCTTTAGTAAGAAAATAGGTAATAAAATTGCTACCTGGGTAACCAGAAGAGTTTCCGGTCTATCCATAAGAGATTCTCAAACAGGCTTTAGGGCCTTTTCTCAAGAGGCTGCTTTGCGAATGAATTTATCTGGTGGATATACCCATGTCCAGGAAACCTTGATTCAGGCCAAAAACAAAGGTTTGAAGATTGAAGAGGTGCCGGTAGAATTTAAAGAGAGAAAAGGAGATTCCAGACTCATCTACAGTTTATCTTCTTATGCCAAAGAAGCTGGTGGAATAATTATTAAAAGCTACCGAGACTACGCCCCGTTGAAGGTTTTCTCATACATGGGGACAGTTTTTACTATCGTGGGAGTTATATTTGCCGTACGCGTTTTGGTCCATTTTTTAAAAACTGGCATGGTATCCGGTCGTATGGGGTCTGTTGTCGTTGCTTCTATGCTTATAACTCTAGGCTTTCTCATCTTTGTTCTGGGTCTTTTGGCAGATATGTTTAAAACTCACCGAGAGCTACAGGAAGAAATCCTCTATAAGCTAAAAAAAATGGAGATAGAGGAGGACAAGAAAAGTAATGATTCTTAATGTGCTAAGAATAATTTTTGGCTCCATCTTCATTCTTTTTCTGCCCGGTTATACCTGGAGCTTTATTTTCTTCAAAAGAGGAAAGATAGATTTAATAGAAAGGATTGCTCTAAGTTTTGGCTTGAGTATAGCCCTGGTGCCCTTAACGGTTTTTTATCTGAATTATCTTTTGAAGGTAAAGATAAGCCTTGCCGACACATCTATTGTGGTGGGGACACTCGTAGCAATCCCTTTAGCTTTTGTGGGAGCAAAAAGCTTACTTGGAAATCTCCCTTCTCAAAATAGAAAGTGAACAACTTGGTTATAACCAGAAAAATCCCAACGAAGCGCCGAGATCGGACAAAAGAGATCTCTGACGATGTAGGTTTTTGCACTAAAAAATGTTTATATGTGATATGAAGTTTAGTTCTGGCTATGACGTTTCCAAGATGGGAAGATGATATAACACCAGCATTTGACTATGATCTATAAAATCGCAAGAAAGGGAATTTGAGATTATAGTTTTCACGCCCCACCTGAAGCACCATAAATTTGGAACGGTGTTAACATGAGGATTCTTTTCATTTCAGGACGAGCAGCCGATTATACAAGAAATGCTGTAATATTAAAGGGTTTGAGAGAAAACGGTGTTAAGATTATTGAATGCAGCGATTCATCGAATTCTTATGTGTTTAGGTATGCAAAAGCTTTAAAGAAGTTTATTTTAAAGAGAAAGGAAAATTTTGATCTAATCTTTGTTGGATTTTTTGGACAGCCGTTAGTTCCGATAATTAGAAAATTAACAAACAAGCCCATAATCTTCGATGCCTTCTTATCGGCATATGATACTATGTGTTTTGATAGAGATAAGTTTAAACCTACTGCTCCAATAGGGAAATTTTTCTATTGGTTGGATAAGCATTCTTGCGAACTCGCCGATAGGGTTTTGCTGGACACCGACACGCACATTGACTATTTTGTAAATACATTCAATATGGAGAGCCGTAGATTTCAAAGAGCTTTTGTCGGTGCAGATGAATCTGTTTTTTATTCTATAGACATAAGGAGAGAGGATAGCACATTCAGAGTTTTTTATTATGGCACATACAGACCGTTGCAAGGGATGGAATATATTGTTAAAGCAGCTAAAAAGTTAGAACCTTGTAATGATATTGAATTTGAAATAGTAGGTAACGGTCCAGAGCATAAGAAAATTACGAAATTGACACAAAAAATTAATGTAAAAAATGTAAAGTTTG
>Ga0315541_1000777_pt1 | contig 32566 bp, 32 predicted proteins | sample SalMarSW160190MG_FD_203095 | JGI IMG/M metagenome (GOLD analysis project Ga0315541, IMG submission 203095) | Salt marsh sediment microbial communities from the Plum Island Ecosystem LTER, Massachusetts, United States - Salt Marsh Sediment SW1601-190 ...
CTGCGGCTTGCCGCAGGGATGAATGGCAAGGTGAACCGCGGCGAAGCTCGTAAGAGCGAAGCCGGGTAGGCTATGGCGGAATTCCGCTTGATACCCCACCGCTTGCGGTGGGGAGCTTCATTTTGAGAATTATCTCCAGATCTGTTTATCGATAATCAGGATTCGGGGGGTAGCGAGTACAGTGAGCAAAGAATGTCGAACAGGGAATAGCATAGTCTAAGGTCACAGCAGTTCTTTTCAAGACGACATCTATGGCATTCAGTGGACGTGGTCTTATTTTCAAGGGTTTGAGAAAGCTTTTCCTAGTAGCAACGGGAAATTCTGCCAGGGGTTCTGGTGGAGCAAACCCCTGAAAATAAGCCCACTGCAGACCTTGGGTGGAATTCTTTTGGAGATGTCGTCTTTCCAAGAACCGCCGTGACCTTAAGCACGTCCGAAGATGTGGCATCAGCCCTTCGGTCACAGCCATTCTTGTCAAGACGACATCTATGGCGTTCAGTGGACGTGGACTTATTTTCAAGGGTTTGGCAAACCCTTTCCTGTTCGCAATGGTACATTCTACGTGGTGTCCTGGTGGAGCAACCCTTGAAAACAAGCCCACTGCAGGCCTGGGGTGGGATCCTTTTGGAGATGTCATCTTGAAAAGAAGGCCCATGACCTCCGCTGCTAAAAATGAAGCCGGATCGTTTTTCGAGGGGTAGGTCATGAGGTTTTTTGAGAGGTGATGTATTACGATTCGAGGATTCCAGGGTTCGAGGATTCAAGGGAGAATAGCTAATGGCTAACAGCTAACTGCCGGTTACTGCTAGTCCTTTTCAAGACGAATCTAATTCACCGATAGTTTCGAGAGGTTTTTAGTAATGCATCAAGGAACGATACCTAAAGCTTATGAACCAAAGGATATTGAAGATAATTGGTACAGATACTGGGAGGAAAACGGCCTTTTCAGGGCCGAAGATAAGTCCGATAAGAAGCCCTTTTGTATCGTGATCCCCCCGCCGAATGTGACCGGCTCCCTTCACATGGGACATGCCCTGAATAATACCCTTCAGGATATACTTTGCCGATACAACCGGATGAAAGGATTCAATGTGCTGTGGCAGCCGGGGACGGACCATGCGGGTATAGCGACACAGAACGTGGTAGAGAAGTCCCTTGCCTCAAAGGGGACGGATCGTCACAAGATCGGCAGGGATAAATTTATAGGGCTTGTATGGGAATGGCGAAACAAATACGGCGGGATGATTATCAAGCAGCTAAAAAAACTGGGGAGTTCATGTGATTGGGACAGGGAACGTTTTACAATGGATGAAGGGCTTTCCAGGGCTGTTAAGGAAGTTTTTGTGAGTCTTTATAAGGAAGGTTTTATCTACCGGGGGGATTACATTATAAACTGGTGTCCCAGATGTCACACGGCGCTTGCCGATCTTGAAGTGGAGCATGAAGATAGGGAGGGTTCTCTTTATTATATCCGATACCCCTTTGAAAAGGGGGATGGCTGGGTGACGGTAGCGACTACCAGACCGGAAACCCTCCTCGGCGATACTGCGGTTGCGGTAAACCCGGAAGACGATCGTTACAGGGACCTATCAGGCGTATCTGTTCTTTTGCCGATACTGGATAAGCCTATCCCGGTTATCTTTGATGAATATGTTGATGAATCATTCGGAACGGGGGCGTTGAAAATTACCCCTGCCCATGATGCCAACGACTTTGAGATTGGCAACAGGCACAATATTGAAAGAATCAAGGTCATTGATGAAAACGGCGTAATGAATGAACTAGCCGGGCCATACAGAGGCTTGGACAGGGTTGTATGCCGTGAAAAGATCCTGGATGATCTAAGGGATAGAGGACTGCTGGAAAAGGTAGAACCATATCGCCATGCAACAGGCCACTGTTATCGTTGTAAGACTATGATCGAGCCCCTTCTCTCCAAACAGTGGTTTGTGCGGACATCCCCTTTGGCGGAAAAGGCTATTGAGGCGGTTGAATCAGGCAAGACAAGGATAGTGCCGAAAACTTGGGAAAATGTTTATTATGAATGGATGAATAATGTTAAGGACTGGTGTATCTCCAGACAGATATGGTGGGGCCATCGTATTCCCGCGTACTATTGTGATAAATGCGGAGAGATGACAGTGACGGAAAAAAGACCGGAGGCATGTCCTTCATGCATGAGCAAGGAACTCCGGCAGGAAAAAGACGTCCTGGACACCTGGTTTAGCTCTGCGCTGTGGCCCTTTTCCACCTTGGGCTGGCCGGACAGGACCGAGGCACTGAAGACCTTCTACCCCACATCAGTCCTTGTAACAGGTTTTGATATCCTCTTTTTCTGGGTGGCCAGAATGATGATGATGGGGCTGCATTTTATGGGAGAGGTTCCTTTCAGGGATGTATATATCCATGCCCTGGTCAGAGACGCTGAAGGGAAAAAGATGAGTAAATCAAAGGGTAACGTCATCGATCCCTTGGAAGTCATCGATAGACACGGTGCGGATTCCTTCAGGTTTACCCTCGCCGCATTTGCGGCCCAGGGAAGGGACATCAAACTTTCTGAAGAGAGGATAGAGGGATACAGGCACTTTGCAAACAAGATATGGAACTCGGCTCGGCTCGCACTCGCCAACCTGGACAAGAATTCGGTTATCCCGTCAAAGGATCTCATCTATTCCTTGCCAGACCGATGGATACTGACCAGGCTGGGGATGGTAAGCGAAGAAGTTTCCAGGGCCCTGGATGAGTATCGATTTAATGACGCCGCCAGCCTCTGTTACCAGTTTATATGGCATGAGTTTTGTGACTGGTATCTGGAGATGGTTAAGGAAAGGTTGTATGGGGAAGATGAACCGGTGAAGAGTTCTGCAAAGATCGTTCTTATGGATACGCTGAGGGGTATTTTAAGACTACTTCATCCATTCATGCCTTTTATTACCGAGGAGATATGGCAGCGGTTGCCAGGCCATGAAGGGAGTATTATGTATGCGGATTTTCCGGCGGCACGGGAATTCTTGTCCGACAAACAGGCCCTGGAGGAAATGGACCTGGTTATGTCTGTAATCACAGGGATACGGAACATTAGAGGTGAGATGAACATTCCTCCTTCAAAAAGGGTTGATATCCTGATAGAGATGCCCGAAGCAGGTGATATGGACGTTATTCGCCAGAATCTTTCACATATCCGGAACCTGGCCAGGGCTGGTTCCGTGGAAATTGATAAAGTGTTTTCCAAACCAAAGGGATCAGCGACTGCGGTGTTCGCGGGGAACCAGGTTCATGTCTTGTTAAAGGGGCTTATAGATTTTGAGGAAGAGAAGAGAAGGCTGGCAAAAGAGATAAAAAAACTCAGGAAAGAGATGGAAGCCCCGGGGAATAAATTATCCAATAAAGGATTCCTGGAAAAGGCGCCCCAGGGGATCGTAGAGATGGTGAGGGAAAAGTACGAATCAATGAAGACCGAACTGGAAAAACTGGAAAAAAACCTCAGATTCTTTGAGGCAATCAATGGGTGAGGATCTAATACTGGCAGATCCCCCGATTCGCGTGGCCCTTGAGGAAGATCTGGGCATAGGAGATATCACTACTGATGCAATCATAGATCCGGGAATCGAAGGAAAGGCAGTGCTTGAGGCCAGAGAGAGGATTGTCCTGGCAGGGCTTCCTGTTTTTAACAGGACCTTCAATCTGCTGAGTACCGGGATTGATTTTGAAAATCATTATAAGGACGGACAGATCGTACCTGCGGGGGGCGTGATATGTCATCTTTCAGGACCTTTGTGTGTTATTCTCAAGGCCGAGAGGACCGCCCTGAACTTTATACAAAGGATGAGCGGCACTGCCACCCTTACCAGGGAATATGTTGATAGGGCCGGATCAAAAAAGGTAAAGGTGCTTGACACCAGAAAGACAGCCCCCGGGCTCAGGGTTTTTGACAAATATGCCGTTCGTATGGGCGGTGGATTCAATCACCGGTTCGGATTATATGACGGCATCCTTATCAAGGACAACCATATATCAGCAGCCGGTTCCATATCAAAGGCCCTGGAACTTGCCAGAAAGAATGCGCCTCATAATATCATGCTTGAGGTGGAGACCGAAAACCTTGGCGGGGTTGAGGAGGCTGTTGAGGCAGGTGCGGACATAATACTTCTGGATAACATGTCACATGACGAGATAAGAAAGGCCGTGAACATGGTAGCCGGCAGGGCAATGTTGGAGGTCTCAGGAGGTGTTAACCTTGAAAACATAGGCGAAATCGCCAGGACCGGTGTACACTTTATATCTGTGGGCGCTCTCACCCATTCTGCAAGGGCCGTGGATTTAGGCCTGGAAGTAATTTCTTAGATAAGAGGTATTGTTTCGATTGACTTTAGGAAATAGTTCGATTAATAGAAAGTGCGAATGTTTTTTGAGGTAAATTCCGTTAGCTGTTAATGTTTGAATTGGCATTTATAGCAGAAGTAAAATGAAGCAATAAAGAAAGACAATATGGAGGAAAGCCAAACATAAGATGGCGAGACACAAGAAGATAGAAAGACGTCGCGAGATCGAAAGGAGGCGTCGGCGAAAAAAGAAGAGGATGAAAAAGAGAGAAAGTATAGAAAGGGAAGATTGATTATGTCTTCAAACGGGAAAAAAGCAAAAGCGATTAGAAAATGGAAAGATAGGCCCAACAAGGCCAATCGGAAGGCAGATTTCAAGCGTATTCAAAGAAACGCCGAAATACTGAAAGAATTGTCTGAACAGGATAGGGACTAGATTTTTCCAATGATGAAATCAAGAAAAGAAGCCCATGCGTTACTTGAGAAAAAGGATAAAAGAAAACAGATCAAAGCTATTTTCAGGTAGAATCCAACAACCCGTCTATTTAATATCCATAGTATGCGAAAAGCCATCTTTCATTTTCCCCTTATATTAATCTGCTGAAAGATGGCTTTTTATCTTAAAGAGCCTTTATTGTCAAATTAAAATCTTTTGATTATGTCATTAAGCGTATGGCCACCTCCTCAAAGTCGTCGGCGACTTTCTTCCAGGAATAATTCTCCTCTACAAATTTTCTGCAGGCCTTGGGATCGAAAAAGTACAGATCGGGTCTCTCGATAATATCCTCCATCTTTTCTTTAATGTCCTTCCAGTTCGTCCCATTAAATATAAGTCTTTTATCAAAAGGTCCGATTATTTCCGGGATGGCGCCCACAGGGGTACCCAGCACCGGAGTGCCGCATGCCATGGCTTCCAGGATTACCAGGCCGAATCCTTCCAGTTTTTCCGTGGGCAGGACAAAATAATCAGCGGCCTGGTATATCCCTGGCAGGTTTTTATCCGGGATGTGGCCAAGAAAGCGGATATTATTTGCGATACCTAATTTATCAACTAACGCCTTCAATTGATCTTCAAGGAACCCGTGCCCGCCTATTAGAAGGGTGCCGGTCTTTTTCAAGGCTTCACTTCGACCGAAGGCCATTATCAAGTTCTCAAGACCCATACGGGGGACCAAGTTTCGTACTGTCAAGAAGATGGTCTTATCAGACGGAAGTTCAGTTTTTTGTTTTGCCGATGCTTTGTCACCATCAGGCAGATGAAAATCATCTAAATCAACACCAGCCGGGATTATTGAAATCTCACAGCGAGGATTATGGATTTCCAGGAGTTTATTCCGCATAAAATTACTAAGGACAATAATTCTGGAGGCCTTAAGCATGATTCGTTTCTCAATCAATCGCATTACGCGGGCCACGGCCTTATCTCTTTTCCTTGGTTTAGATCTTTTAATAAGATATTCTTCATGCCAGGGGGAGTGGAAATAATGAATCACCGGGATGTTTTTTAGACGACAAGATAGAAGCGGCCCTATACTCACCAGACTCTGGTGAAGGCATATCAGGTCAAAGGTAACATATTCGTTCAGCATTTTAGAAAGAAGATAACTGTTCTTAATCTCTGAAAAAAATAGACTTAAAGATTGGTTTGAAGGTATGAAGAACCTGTGTACATACAGGTTAGTGTCTATTACTTGATAGGCAGGAAATTGACCGTTAACATTGCGGGTAATTATATGGACATCATGCCCTTTTTGACCCAACTCCAGGCTAAGATTATAAGCTACTCTTCCTGCTCCACCAATGGTGTCCGGGAAAAGCACATCTGTTAATACTAATATTTTCATAATGGAAAAAGGTTTGGCTCTAAGGGATGAAAGGCTCTATCCATGATGAATTTGCTCCCAGGCCACTCACCTGACAAACTGGTAAATTCGATGCTTCTTTTCCAGCAATAGGTCCGATAGATAACTTCCGTTCTGTCCTGTAATACCTGTTATTAGCGCCTTCTTCATCTTATCTCTCCATTATCAACTCCGCTATATCTCAAACATGTTCTTGCCATATAGGTAAAAGGCGTGAAATCTTCTCTAATTAACTGAAAACCGAAAGTAATCTTCCACTGCTTGTAACACCATGGAGGGTTTGATAAGACGCATGCAGTCATGTGTTTTGATTTTACAATATCCAAGGTTACATCCTATGCACGGTAGATTATCGATTCTTAATATCTTATGAATCGCGCCGAGAGGTTTCCAGCGCTCCATTACAGTGGGTCCCATGGTTGAGACTGTAGGCGTATTTACGGCTACTGCGATATGAAGCGGACCGGAGTTATTACAAATCATCAGATCAGCTCTTGATATAAGGGCTATTAAATCTTTTATGCCAATATTGGTAAAAGTCGCATGGGCAGGTTTTGACATTGTCATCTGAATATCATTTATTAGTTTCTCTTCACCTGGCCCACCTGCAAAAACCACTTTCGCACGACCCGTATCAATAATTCTCTTAGCCGTTTCCGCGAAATATTCAGGAAGCCACCTTTGTGTCGGATGATGCGCACCAGGATGGATCAATATGACTTTGTCTTCCTTTACTATGCCTGCGTTCGCCAGCATCCCTTGAATCTTTGAGGCAACTTCGTGAGGGACATCCAGTTGATAATTACTTTTTTCCGCTGAAGGAAGAAGATCCAGGATAGGCTGAAAGAAGATATCAGAGGCATGCATAGGTGATTCTATCATCGAAAGACCTTTACTCAATAAAAAACCTCTGCCTGCATATTCATATCCTACAGAAAACTTTGCGGACAAACCGGCAATCATAGCCGGATAGAGATGATAGTCAAAATTGAGATCCACAGAAAGGTCATACTCTGGCCTTTTGATGATTCCGCGCAAGTTACAGATCCGAGATCTAAGGATCTCTGCAAGCGGAATAATTCTGTCAATCTCTTTCACCAGTGAAAGGATCTCACCAACATATTTATTGGCTGCCACGTGAAGTTGGGATTTTGGAAAAGATTTTTTTAATGCAGTAAAAACAGGAACTACTAGTGCAGCATCTCCTATCCTTGGGGGAGTGATAACCAGCAGTTTATCGAAGCGCAAAGGTACTTTTTTCTTTTTCCCAGACAGTAATGTCTTTGAAAGAATGGAAAGAAATACCTTTCGACCAGTCAAATATAATGTTTTCAAAAATTTCTTTAGCAAGGACAATAAGGTCCTCCTTACTGTTTCATCCTTTTGGTAAAATCACGGCAAATAAAGTGTCACCTGATTTCGAAAAGAAATAAGAAAACCATGATGTCATGAGATTTTCAATATAGGCAACTATTTCTGATGTAGCGAAGAGATGAGTGAATCTCGACCTGATATAGAGCACCTGATAACGGGCATCACTGACAACCTTAAGGAACCTTCGAAAATCAAAATAGAATTTGTGCTCCGGGTTGTTGTCTGGGAATATACCAAAGAGCCCAAATTTAAGTCGGTTTCGCAAGCTTGGCATATTAGGTGCTGTGATAATGATTTGACCTTGAGGAGTGAGGAACTCCTTAAGTTTAATTAATATCCTGGTAGGGTTTGGGAAGTGTTCTAAAACCTCTCCCAGAAGGATGCCATCATACTTACGCTCTCCACTGAGTCCATCCATACTCTTATGCTCAAATTGAATTGCTTGGCTATATTTTGCCGCTAGGTTTTTGGCATTGTTTAGTCTCGATGGTTCGAAGTCGATACCATGAACTTGAAAGCCAAGAAATGAAAGCTCTGTAGCTATATCTCCAGAAGCACATCCGACGTCCAATATTGTACTTCCCTGTGCAAGTGTCTGCAATATCAACTTTATAAGGCATCTTTTCCTCCTCTGGTGATTAAAGAGGTTATAACCTTGAAGGCCTGTAATCGCTTTGACGTCATTCTTTTTAATGAACAGTTTCAATACTACTCCGCTAATTTGAGGTTGGTTTTTGCGTATTATGACGCGTAATATGTCTAAAAACCTCCATCATGTTTTCTACATGGGTGCTTAAATTAAAGTTTTCGGCCCTTTTCTTGGTTGTTTTGCTTATGTGAGTTCTCAGGCTTTCATCTCTCAGGATTCGTAGTACCGCCTTGACCAATGCATCTGCATCTCCCGAAGTTACGAGTATCCCATCAATACCATCCCTCACGATTTCAGGGACTCCTCCGCTCCGGGTCGCTATAACAGGCACACCGCAAGCCATTGCCTCTACCAGCACCCTGCCAAAGGGTTCATTTTCAGAAGGCAATAGCAATATATGTGCTGATTTGTACCAGGGACGAACATCCTCAACCTGTCCAATCCAGTGTATTCGATCTGAGAACCGAGATTGTCCGGTTTTTCGCATAAGATAATCGTACCATCGCGGTTCCAGTTCGTCTTTAGCACCGACACACACCAGATGAAATTTTGGATCTGTTGGTGCTATCTTTTCAAAGGCGGAAAGTGCAAGATCATGCCTTTTCCATCTTGAAATCCTCGCAACCACCAGTATGACCTTCCAGTCGGGTTGAATCAAGTCAGGTTTTTTAATAGCCTCATCTTGAAGCCATTGGATATCAATTCCGTTGTATATGACTTTTAATTTGTTTTGTGAAAAGTTTTTAAAACGGTTAGCTGTTGCGTGGCTATTGGCAATGATAAGGGAACTCAATCTATAAAGCAACCAATCCATTTTTACATCTCGATCAGCTATACGGCAGTGCCATATTACCGGTAATCTATGAAAAGGTTTCGTTACGCATGAATAAAATGCGGCTCTCGGCCCATTAGCATATATAAGATCCGGTTTTGTTTTTTTTGTTAAGGCAATGAGGTTAGATATTGATTTTAATATCTTATGCAGGGTCCATGGGCGTATGGTTGAAAGGGGAGTAATAAATGGTTTTATGGATGCTTTATTAAGCAATTCTTTTAGCACGCCTTCTTCAGGGACTACAGCAATAGGCTGCCATACTGGAGGGAGATTCTTCATTAAGTCTAAAAAAGAATACTCCCCTCCCCCCACCATATCTCCATGGTTTGATATGGATAAAAGCCTTTTTGGTGACCTATTCGACATTTGAGCTAATAAACGTTTGCTAAAATAATCAGCCAAGTTCTCGGATATGGTTTAGCATGTTTTATCGATTGGAACGCGAGTGCGATTTAGCGTAAGCTTTTGCCATGATTTTCATAGGATATCTAGATAGAACGCCTAAATGCATTCCTCATAAATCTCCTTAAGATGGGAAGCCGCGATCTCGGGGCTGTACAATTTCTCTATCCTGTCCTTTGCAGCTGTTCCAAGTTGTGCCAGTTTTTCCCTGTTATTTTCAACGTCGGAAAGAGTACTAATTAGACTGGTTCGGATTTTTTCCTCCGCACTATTTAGCATATTATGCAGTTCCTTATTATTATACCTTAGGCCTACCCAACGCAGATCTTCCATAAGATCCATTTTAACGATAAAACCTGTTTCATTATCCACTACAAGTTCTGGAAGAGCGAAGATATTTGTGGTGAAAACCGGTAAACCTTCCATAGCAGCTTCAACAGCCACCCAACCCAATGACTCACCTAAACTGGGAAAAAGCAAAAGATCATGACTTGCCATCAGTCTTCGTGTTTTATCATTTGGCAAAGATTTAATGTGTTCAACAAAAGGAAGAGAGGATAGTTTTTGCCTCCATTCTTCCGCGTTAGGAGTAAATTGCCTGTATATATAATTCTGCGAGCCGGTAAGTTCAGATACAATCGTAAGCCTTACATGGCCGCCATGATCATAATGATATTTTACAGCTTGAATTACCGGCACCAGTGCTTTACCAAATGGTTTCCGTCCGACAAACAATAATCTAATTGGCCCCTTATGGGTATAATTATGCCTTTTATGGCGGGATTTTTCGACGGCGCCACGAAATACACGGAGCTTACTACTCAACTCAGGAAATCCAGCTTTCCGAAAACCTAATTCGGTGTACACTCTGGCAGCCTCTGACATTGGGAGAATCTTCCTGCAGTTGTTCGATAAAAGCAGTTTAAAACCTATATTGATCAGACTTTTATTCTTGCAGCCAAAATATCTTGGTATTACGGACTCATATGAAACAACAAAAGGCCTGGTACTGATGGGTATCTGATTCATTGAGTGAATTAATGCCACAGAGTTGTCAATAATTATTGGGGTATTATACCAAAAGTACCCATGGTTTTTGAATATAGAGGATAGGTAATACAGAGGAGGGAAGAACAATTTCACGAAGTTGTAATCCTTCAAGGCGATTCCATATGTTAATTTCTCAGCACCATACCCGATTTGTGTGACACCTATTGTTTTTTTTCTTCTAAACAGGCCCGAATGTGGAATAGGTGCTTTTTTCGTGGTAAGGTAAGAATTGTCCATACGTTACTCCTGCAAGCTAAGGCTTCACGCTTTCCAAGTACTGCTTTTCGATACTTTTGACCATATGTTCAATTGAAAATCCTTTTTCCACGACCTTGCGTGAATTCTTCCTGTAGAAAGATGGATTTTCTTTTATTTTTAGAATAGCTTCTGTAAATTTCTTTATGTCCACGCTCTCGAATATAAATCCGTTATATCCATCTTTCACCACTTCACCTATCCCTCCCACGGAATTTCCGATATAAGGGACACCGACCGATTGCGCTTCCAGGAGAGAAAGAGGGAGTCCTTCTTTTTCAGAGAAGAGGAACAGAGCGTCAATATTCGAATAGATCGAGGGAAGTTTGTCTTGAGGCTGAAAAGGGATGCATTTAATTCTTTCACGTAAACCCTGACTGGATATCAAATCTTTTACTGTATTTTCATAGGGGCCTTCCCCGACAATGAAACCGAAGGTATTCGGGATATTCTTTATAATTTGTATGAAATGATCAAAACCTTTCCTTTTTACTACCCTTCCGATCATCCCTAAGACAAAACTGTCTTCAGGAAAACCATAGGGACCATGTTTGGCTTGGCTGATAAATTGGTACCTATTTATGTCAATACCATTATGAATGGTGACAACATTTTTGACCGAATGCTGCAATAAGCAATCTTCCACTTGGCCGGAGACTGCTATAAATCTGTTTACGCTCCTTTTTAGTATCATCAGTTTTAATCTTTGATAGAGAGATTCAGGCTTTTCAAGATTATGGACGTGAATAAATATCGAATCAAAACCTGAAAAATGGCCTATAATTGATTCGGAACTTAATGCGAAAAGACCATGGCAGTGAAGTATTGTGTTTTTCTGCTTAGCCAGGTTATTAACAAAACCTATTATTTCCAATAAATTTAATCTCTGTTTGTGGAGTATTTCAACAGGGATCCCTGAATCTTTAATCTTGGCAGCGGTATCGCCACCTTCTACTCGACAAATAACTTTAACCTTGAATAAATCAGGGTTAAGGCCTGTTGTTATATTGTACACAACGTTTTCTAGACCACCAGTACTTAATTCTTCTACAAATTGTACTATGTTTATGTTTGCCATAAGAGGTTTAATTGATGTTCAGGCCAGTGTTGTTGTGAATGCTAGAACTTGTGATATGTTTGAGTGATGCTGTCAAATAAGGGCGGAGAAAGTTCGGGCTAGATCTTTCGTTAGGTTGTCACTTCTGTATTTGTTTAGTGCGGCAATATTCTGCTGAGATTTAAGATCAGCTCTCTCCCATTTTTTATGTAAATCTAAAAGCTGTTTAGCTATGTCAGTGTGGTTATCAGGGGACACTACTATGCCACTATTGGTCTCTCGAATAATTCGTGCCGTGCAACCGTCAGGGGGCACTATCGCCAAGATCGGCTTATTTAAGGCAAGATAGTTGTAAAGTTTTTGAGGGGCCACATATGGGAAGGTCTTTTTCAGAATGATTACCAGGACGTCAGCTTCTGCAAGCTCTTTCATGCCCTGTTTGTGGGAGGTATATTCTCGGAAAGATATATGATTTCGAATAACAGGATTTTTTAATATTTCCTGTTTTTGTTTTTCCGATAAAACAGCCCAGAGTTTTAAGATGAATCGCTTTTCGGAGCTAAGCGCCTCTTCAAATCCTGATAAAAATTCCTGATAACATGTCATGGGTTTAATAAAGGCGCCAAAGTAACCCAAGGCAAGATTCTCTCCTTTTGAGTTATCCGGAGTTGACAGGATTATCTCATCAGGGTCGAAGCCGTTCGTGACCACCTTTATTTTTTCAGGGTTGACCCGGAAGCGATCAACAATGATGCGTTTGTTTTCCTGGGTATTGGCTATTATTAAGTCACTCCACTTCTGATAAATTGATTTTTCCAGAAAATGATTTAACGCGTGATGAAAATGGGTCAGGGGAGCATATCTCCCGTGACATAACGTCCAGAGATCTCTGAAATCAGCCACCCATGGCTTATTGAATATTAATTTCAAAAGATATCCTATAATGTGAACACCTTCGTTCGGGGATGTGGAATAAATAATTTGAGGAGATTCATTTTTAAATATTGTTGAAGCCTTCGCGATCGCATTCGGTATCCAATTGACATTAGTATCCGGAACAAAAAAGAACCTGTTTAAAATTGATCCCAGCCTTGGTAATCTGAGTTTGTTGAGCAAATAAAAATTGGGCAACGTTTTCGTGCCGTAAATCTTACAGGGGGAGTTGTCGTATTGTTCAAGGATTTCAAACGCGAAGGGATTTTTCCGCATTTGATCAATAGTGAGAATAATCGGTCTCCAGCCAAATTTGGGTAGATATTTAATGATCTTCTCTGTTCGGGTTCCCCCGGTATAAGGGATTCTTTCATCAATTATGAGTATATCTTTCATAGACCTCATTTATCCTTACAGGGGAAGTTTTTTTCATATTTGGAGAAAATGGAGACAAGCTTATCTCTGGCGTGTCTCCAACTATAATGTCTTTCGATTCTATCCTTGGCGCACAAACCCATTTTTTCCATCACCTGCCTGTGTGAATACAGATAATTTATCGCATCAGATAGTTGTTCCACACTCCCGGCCTTAACTATCATTCCACAGTCTTTGAGGATCTCGGTCAGGTCAGATATATCTGTTGCGACAATCGGCTTTGCCATAAACATGGCACGAAATATCTTTGCAGGGACTTGGCGATAGGAAGTTATTGTTTCTCTTTGGAGAATAACAGGCAGATGGGAAATTACCAGGTAGTCGGGGGAGCACTTCAAATGGTTGCTCCGGGAAAACCATCAAGGTCTCATTACACATTTGGTTTATCTTTTTGACTGTATTTACAAATAAGATCCCAGGCAAAATCATTTTTTGCCTGGTTTATACCAATATAATTTGCCACCTTTAATCTCCATCGATTGTAAACTCGAAGCACAATGGAATTATATCTTTTTGCTTTATACCTATTTTCTTCTTCGAGGCCGAATTCATGTCGCAAATATATATTTTGCTGGTCTATTTCAGGGAAGACTGCTATAGGAGTGTTCATCCTTAAGCTGGCCATCCTAAACCATAGATCATCGATAGTCGGTGCTATTTCCAAAAACGTATGATCTTTTAAAAACCTCAGATCTAATAATCTTTTCCTATAAACAACTCCTCCCGCTCCGATTGGCAAGATATCGAACCCCTTGATTCTCTCATTAATCAAATCCCAATTCGAATAATTTTGCCAATTATCAAAAATATTCTTTTCCATAATTCGTGCTTTGCAGCAAACGATTGAGTCTGGTTCTGAACTGGCACCTCCTACAAGATTTTTAAGCCAATTTACATCATATAAAATGTCATCATCTGCGGTAACAATGATATCATCCTTATCTGCGTACTCAAGTGCCGGGATTAATTTCCTGTATGAGCCAATATTATTTACAAAGTTGATTTTTAGATCAGCTTTATTCAACCATTCGGGCAAAGTACTAAAACCACTATCACTAAGATATGAATTTTTTGAAAGATTTACTAATATTAGATTAGGCTTAAATGATTGTTTTAAAATGGACTGTATCCCGTAAAATAGCAAGTTAGATCTTTCAAACGTACTTGTAAGTGATAAAATAACTTTCATATATTTCATTCTAGCACTATCCAATTATCTTAATCTGTCTTAGCCGGTGCATACCGCAATGAAATCAAGGGCTTTTTTAAAGTCCTTTTTGGAAAAATGTAAATCCTTTGTTGACATTTTAATATAAGGAATATTTTTTTCCTCAGTTTCAGATAAAGGTTTTTTATTTATTTCGATTAACTTAACAAAACTTTTAAGTAGATTGAGAAAGAAAACTGGGAGGTATCTTGTTAATATTATAACTAGTGGGGTTCTTATATAAAACGACAAAGGATCCTTTTTAACTGAGACCCGTTCTAGGTCAATCATCTCCTCTTTCGCGATAAGCCCATAGATATCCACATTTGTAAACACTTTTTTGAGTATTTTTTTGAATTGTCTATGAGAATATTCCTTCTTGTGATACTTATTCCATGGTTTTTGAAAAGGAAGCAGTCGGAGGCTCCTATTCGGAGTGCTGATAAGCACTTTGCCAGCATAGCTTTTCACCCTTCTAACTTCCTTGAGAAAAAGTATAACCTCGGAAGGAGCTATATGTTCGATGACTTGAAAAAATATTATTAGATCAAAATACCCCTCCGGGAAAGGAAGCTGTTTTGTTGGATTTGCAACCAAATAGTATATGTTTCCAGTATTATTTCTCGCTTTAGCAACTTTTAGTGCATCATGGCTTAAATCTGTGCAAATGATTCTGTTTGCTTTTTTTGCTAGCATCTTTGCTCCATAACCAGCACCAGAGCCTATTTCTAAAACCTCTATTGCAGTGTTAAGGTGACTTTTTGCAAACTCATATGCTTTAAGATGTCTTAACAGCAATAAAAACTGTCGTGCACTTTTTTTATCTATCTTTTGTGGATCTAACCACTCTTCATGCATATTTCCCTCTTTATTTTTCATTGTTGGCATAGATTACATAGATTTTAGCATGTTATCCATAGGTATCCATTGCAGCCGAGCAAATTTTGTAGAATATATTAATCTTATTACGGTCCCATTCAGACCAACGAAGTAATTTTTAATTTAATGACTTTATTAAACTCCAAAAAATCGTTTTGTACCGGGAACTATAAAATAGATCGAGTATATATATTATAGCGATGTACGAAATTACCCCCAAAAAAATACAAATTAAGAAACTTGAGAGGGATATCTCAGATAAATTTATAAAAAATAAAATTGAACTGATCATCCCAAGGGTTGCTGTGAGTGGGAGCAATAAAAACATTAAAAAATCAAAACATCTTGCTTTTACTATATTGATGACTTCAAAAGCCGCTAGTAACTGAGTAATGACGTTTGGAATGACTACAGCAACAGAAATACCAACTAGTTCCCATTGCTTCGTTAATGGATATATTATTACAGCTAAAATTAGAAGCTGAAGCATTGCTAGGTTAGTTAAAATCTTAGGTTGTCCGATGCTATGGAACAAGGGGCCTGTTGTTGCTCCAAAAGACCTAGCCAGCCCAGACATGCATAGTAACTGCATCGCAGGGACCATCGGCATCCATTTGTCACCTAAAAATATTTCTGTGAATTCAGGAGCAAGGATAAATATTCCTCCAGTTACTGGTGCAGAGATAAAGATCGTTATTTGTAAAACCTTAAGATATGATTCTCTTAACTTAGGCAAATCATCCTGGAGTTTTGAGTAAGCGGGAAATGTGACCTGAGAGATCACATGTGTTATTTCTGTGGCCGGGAGGTTTGATATGAGATAAGCCATCTGGTAAAGACCCAGTGCTGTGACTCCGAGCATCTTCCCCAAAAAAATATCATCTCCTTGAGTAATCAAAAAAATCAATATGCTGGAACCCAATACCCATCTACCAAAACCAAAAAGACCTAGAAATCTTTCTTTCTCAAAACCAATGCGAGGGCGATATGGTTGGATTATATAAGACATGAAGAGCCGAACAAAATTTGCGGCAAGCCCTCCCCAGACAAGTGCCCAGACATTTCTTAATAAAAAGGCTAATGTAACCGCGACACCAAGATCGACAATAGTAGCCGAGAACTCGTAAAAAAACTGTTTATTGAATTCCAATTCTTTCCGGAAAAAGATGATACCGATATTTCTTAATCCTGAGAGGAGTGTGGATACGGCAATCACTCGTATTATCAAGGTAGCCTGTGGGGAATTAAAAAATTCAGCGATTGAGGGGGCGGCGAAAAAGAGTATCAAAAAAAGCATAAGCCCTCTGATTGCTGATACTGTCCAGGCCGTATCAAGATAGGATTCAATATCCTCGTTTTTCTGGATTAATGCGGCCTGGAATCCTGTCTGGGAGAAGGTTTCGAGGGTGGAAATGGCGAGCATTGCAATGCCGAGAAGGCCGAAGTCTTCCGGCGCAAGCAGCCTAGCAAGTATTATGGTCCTTATGAAGCCTAAGCCCCGGTTTAGTATCCTCAACGAAAAAACCCACACCCCTCCTCTGACCACCTTTCTTGACAGGGACTCAGGTATAGCTACTTCGTTCTGTTCAATTGGTTTCATCCGGGTGAATATCTAAGCTGTTTAGTTGGCTGTGGAGCGGGGAGCATGGAGTGAACGGCAATTAAAATGGTTATTGGTTATCAGTTATTAGTTATCAGTTGAGCTTTTGTCTGCTCTTTTAAGGTAGTTCATATAGCCGTTAACCAGCTTTACTGCTATGTTAACAAGATCTCGTCCTTTTGACAGGGTATCCGCGGGTATAAATCCTTCATCATAGGCTGTAATGAGATGATCAAGCACTTCCCAACATGAACCACGGGAGTTGCTGCAAAATTTGGCATTATCCATGTAATGGAAACGGCCGTAACCTTCGGCCAAGTTGGCAGTAGAAGATCGCGCTGCTCTTAAGATCTGGTCACCTAAGCTGAATCCTTCCCCTCTCGGTAAAGCAGGGACCACTTCTTTGGCAACAAATATTCGAAGTTCCCTGCATGCTTTCCAGCATTCAAGATCTTCAAATGTCCTAATGCCTGTTTGTTTCATGTTCTTCGATAAGATGATTTCTTCTCTCTAATAACTAATAACTAATGGCTAATAGCTAATAACTGTCCTTCATCCAGGCACGCTTCCGCCCCTTGAGTTACATTCACATTTGAAGCAACCGTTTAGAAAATATGCTATAAATTCAATTTAAGATCTATGATTCTACAGCAAGATATCCTTTTAGAATTCCTGCCAATATTTTTTATATTACATACTAACTGAGATGATTGATACCAGAAAATATATACTTATGGCCCAGATTCAATCGTCCCACTGACACCTGGACCCCTTTGAATACCTATCACCCGTCCACTGATTGAATGGTCATCCTGTCTTTTTTGACAATTAACAGACAATAATTTTAATAAAATTGTTGTATTTTATAATAAAATATGCTAAATGTCCACTATAAAAAAAGACGTAGATTAGTGTAGAGACATGATGGCTGTAATATTTAAGGATAAAACTGTTTTTCTCTATGCCTTGCTCATTCTGTGTGTATTATGTCTAACGGCATGCAGTGTTATTTCTATACCCTACAAAGTCGGCAAAGGCACTTTAAAGGCCTCTTACGAGGTTACTGAGACAGTAACCAAGGGGGCCTTTGGAACCTTGAAGATAGCCTATAAGATCGGGGGATTCACCTTTAATGTGGCTACGGCGCCCCTTGACTGGCCTTTGACCCGGGACGGGCTGGAGACCATAGACGGACTTCCCCCCAAGGAGGCAATAAAACAGGGGAGGGTGAAGAATTCCCCTTATGTGGTCAATGGAAAGAGATATGTCCCCATGTCCATTACAGAAGCCAGCGCATATAACGAAATGGGGATAGCCTCATGGTATGGGTATGAGACCAGGAACCAGCGAGGAGGCCATATGACGGCAAACGGCGAGGCGTTTGACCCTGAGGGACTGAATGCTGCCCACAAATACCTGCCTCTTCCGTATCATGTAAAGGTCACCAATCTGGAAAACGGGAAATCCATTATTCTTAGAGTAAATGACAGGGGGCCCTTTGTGGGCGGGCGTATTATCGACCTTAGCGCCGGAGCAGCCAAAAAGCTCGGTTACTATAATAAAGGCACGGCACGCGTACTGGTAGAGAGCATTCCGGTTGAAGGTTAATGACAGCGGTCAACGCTACTCCTGACCCCATTACTCCCTAATCCAGCTGAGCTACTGCCTCTTCGGCAGCGTTTACAACCTGATAGACCAATGGTGATGCAGTGAGCGCGGGATGGGTGCCTATCTGGGCGGCAGCCATGTCATCCCATGTCCTTTCAGCACTGATAGCTTGGGCCATCACATTGGCAATCTCACCCGCAGTTATGCCTCCACAAGCCTCACCTCCTATTAATTTCGCCGAACTTCGGTCAAAGATGAGTTTGACGCGCAGTTCTTTAGCACCGGGCATTGTCCCGGGGTGCCTATCCACCGCGGTGGCTTCTCCAATAACCATGTCGAATCCAAGATCCCTGGATGCCCTTTCAGTAAGGCCGGCAACACCTATAGCAGTATCAGCAATCATAGTTGCGAATACACCTATAGTACCGCGGTTTCGACGCCGTCGTGACTGAAAGAGGTTGGCCCCGGCGATTCTAGCCTCTCTGGTAGCTACTGAAGCCAGGCGGGTAGCGGTGGGCTTGCCCGTGAAAAAGCAAAATTTCTCAGCACAGTCGCCGATAGCAAAGATATTAGGATCGCTGGTCATCATATATTGATCAACCCATATACTTTTCTGTTCGCCAATCTCCAGCCCGGCATCGCGAGCTAGTTCAATATTAGGCACCACGCCCATAGCAAGAATTGCCACATCTGCATTGAAACGCAGTCCTTTTTCACACTCAACATGATGCACGCTTTCATCACCAACTATTGACTTTACCCGGCAGGTGGTATTCACCTGAACACCGACCTCCCTCATCTTGTCCTCTATTTGGATACAGAAGTCCTCATCACAGTTCAGGTAAAGGCAATGCTCCAATAATTCGACGATGGTTACGTTCAATCCCATCTTACGGCACTCATCAGCAAATTCAGCCCCAATGAAGCCCCCGCCAACGATCACTACATCTTTAGCTTGACTTAAAGCCTTTTGGAGTTGCTCCAGATAATCTATTTCTTTTCTGATAGTGAATACATTTTTCAAGTTAGCACCGGGTATGGGAGGTACTACCGGCCGAGAGCCTGTGGCCAGTACCAGTCTGTCATAGCCGATAACCTCGCCCCCGGCGGTGGTCACACTCTTCGCCTCTCTATCAACAGAGGTAACTTGATCAACTATCAACGCGGCATCGCCCAGCAGACCGACCGGCATCACATCTTTACTCGCAGAGCCCAGAGTTCCCATGATATAAGGGATACCGCAAGGGACGAGAGTATCCTTTTCCTTTCGAATTACGATAACCTTTTTGGAAGGATATTGCTTTCGAGCGGTAATCGCTGCCTCGATACCGGCAGCGCTGCCACCTACGATAACTATATCAGCCTTTTTCATTTTAACCCTCCTTAACAGTAATACATGAAAGAGGACGTTCCTACAGAATTTGCGATACATTTTTCATAAAAATGCATGCAAAAGATTCGACCATACACATAGCTGCCACGACATTTTAGAATGGCAGGTGATTGTATAAGTGGGAACGGTGGAGTGGGTTGAGATATCGCCCACTAAGTATTATGTGAAAGCTCCCGAAAGGAAAATCCTTCTCCTCAGAAGCAGGGCAAGTACAAAATGATAAATTTGTTCATGGCATATCTCCTGTGTTTAAAGGGGAGAGAGACGCAAGAGTCACTTGGATTGAATAATCTTTTATCATAAAGAAATAGCAATATCAATATGTAAAATACAAAGATTTTTTATACCCCTATCCGTTTCCAGCCGTGGGCCTTGTATCTATAAATTATTAATATCATTAATATCTTTTATTAGCAGATTTTTTATCTTTTAAGAAATTTTGCATATTTTCGAAAGATTTTCTCACACAAATTCACACACAGTGTGAGAAGATTAAACATTCAAAACAGAAATGTTTGATTAAATAGATATAGTAAGAGGTAAATGGACAATTTAATTTGCTACACAGTCCATATAATGTTATCCTTAATAAGATTTGCTAAGTCTGGATATATAGCTGTTTTTTTGATAACATCAGCATAATTGAGTTTGAGCAATAATAAATCATATGCAAAGGGATAAAGATCTGATAAAATCCATACGACAGAAGGCTAGACAAAAGATTTTATATCTTCCCCATGCCATTAGACAGATGGCACGGCCTGAAAGGATGATCTCACCATCTGAGATAAGAAAAGTAATCGCACAAGGGAAGATAATAGAAGATTATCCCGATGATGTCAGGGGACATAGTTGTCTCCTTATGGGAAAGGGAGATATTGGGAGAACAATACATATTGTTTGTTCACCAAAAGAAGATTATCTTGCAATTATAACCGCCTATATTCCATCCCTGGAGGATTGGAAAGAAGGTTTTGAGGAAAGGGAAAAATAATGAAATGCATGTACTGTAAAGGTGAGATGAAAAAAGGGACTGTTCCGTTCCACGTGGATAGAAAAGGTGTACACTTGACACTGGATGAAATGCCGGCATGGATTTGCAATCAATGCGGTGAGCCATATTTTGAAGAAATGGAAGTGGAATCCATCCAGGCAATGATTCAATCCGTGGAAAATGAAGCACAAAAATTATCCTCAGCCGGATGATGTCGAATAATACAAATAGAAATATTGGAAGCAATTTTGACGATTTTCTGAAAGAAGAAGACATCCTTGAGGAGACGCAGGAAGCGGCCATCAAAAGGGTGCTCGCCTATCAGATAGAAAAGGCAATGAAGGAAAAGAATATTTCAAAAAGCGAAATGGCAAAAAGGATGAAAACAAGCCGTTGCGCTCTGGACAGGCTACTTGATCCTTCAAATGAATCGGTCACTCTTCTTACAATTAAAAAGGCTGCAAACGCAGTTGGGCGATCGATAAGAATAGAACTAGCTTAATAAATTGATGTTTTTTAGTAAGTTATAAATCGATAGTCCCCGATCCCCGGGCGAAAAATCTAAATCATGTCACATATTAATGATTGGGCAAAAGATAAACCCCCTATTCTTGGCAATGATTGCCATTGAATCGGCGTTTGATGCCGAATACTGCTTCGAATGTGCTCAGCAGATAAAGAAGGGAGGCGGCAAAAACAAGCCTGCCGAATAATATATATGTTATAACCCAAATACATTATAGACTCATTCGAGCTATTTAGGGAAAATGCCAATATTAGCATTTTCCCTAAATGATAATTTTCGAGAAAAAATATTTAAAAAATCAAGGCATCATTCAAGCTATCCGAGGAAATATAATCACCACTGAGTTCCAAAGATTCTTTGAAAATTTATTGTCTCAGATCAATGCATTTATCAAAAATGCCAACATTGGCAAAATTGATAAATAGCATTATATTGAATAATATTAGGCAGATATAAAAAAACAAAGCGCTATTTACCGAAAATGGCAATATTGCCAAATCCAGTAGATAGAATGAGATCAATAACAAAACCAGCTTTTAACCTGTCATTGGTGCGGACGCAAAACGACCGCGCCGCACAGTTCAATGGTTAAAACTGAAATAGAATGCGAAATAAAAAAACATCTGTAATTCTCCTGCAGCATCATAAGTCCCATAAAAGTAGCCAAAAGCGGCTTTTTCACATTATTTAAGTATAAAATAAAAAAATATATTTAATCAGCCTTACTTAGTTTGCATATCATTTAATAAGTAGCACATTTTACTAGCATTATTGATGTCATGTAATGACATCGTTCCATACCATTGTACCTAAGAAAACGCTTGCTTAATAGAATTTTTGGTGGTACATTCAGACGTACAATAGGAGGTACGAAGTGGGCAAGCTATCAAATATCATTCCGGTGAGCGATTTGAGACAGGATGCTGCTAAGCTCTTGAAACAATTGAAAAACACTAAAGAACCTTTGATTATTACACAAAGAGGGCGGGCAACAGCGGTGATGATTGGAGTCGATGCATATGAGAAATCTGAGCACGAAAAAGAACTCCTGCGTCTTTTGGCTAGGGGAGATAGGGAAATAGAAACAGGCGAAGGATATGATCTGGATACTGTACTAGCTGAAGCCGACACCCTTTTGGCTAAGGAGCCCTCGTGAAGGTTCTATTTACTCCTTCTGCCAGAACCCAATTTCTATCTGCGCTATCATATATCCGAAAGGATAAACCTTCGGCAGCAGTCAATTTTCGAAATCGAACTGAAAAACTTTTACGAAGGCTTGAGGTCTTTCCTGAATCCGGAAAAATCATACCGGAATTTCCAGAACTCCCCTACCGAGAGGTGATTATATCACCGTATCGGTTTTTTTATAAAATCAAAGTCGATGTTGTTTGGATTGTAGCAGTGTGGCATGGTGCCCAGGTTCCAAAGGAACCAACACCTTAACGCCAACATTTATGTAAAGCTATTCTATTTCGGATCATTTTTCTTTTTTAGGGGGGTAATGAATTATGCGGCTGGGGGATATAGAATATTATATAAGCGGTATATCTAATAAAATTAGAGAGGTGAATTCTAATTCAAAGTGCACCACATAAGATAAATAGAGGACATGACAGGGCCCCAAAAAGTTATTGAATTATTAAAGAGCGTCCCCCTTAGGTGCCTATTCTCAATAGACCTTGCCATGTTTTACCTCCATATCAGAACCTTAATGATTATTGCGCCTAATTAGTGAGTAGCGGGAATTAATTCCCGTTTATTATTAAATGTTCGTGAACGAATTTTTATTTATTACCCTGAAAGGGATTACCAAGAATCCTCTATCAATGTTGAATATCTGAGTTATTTTTTTGTGGATGTCTCGCTCTCTGGAAATATATCGGGAAATGCTATCTCCTTTTGTTTTGTTCCATAAAAGAAGTAGAAGCAGGTTTACCAGCTGTTGCAGCCGCAGCAGCCACATCATTTAGACTGTTTATAAGCTTATTTGACACAATTTCATCAATACTCCTAATTGAAGCCTCCAATTCATTAATAGCTTTCGATTGCGTTTGTAATGCTATCAACCGATCTCTTGATTCAACCATATTGCGATAACTAATATAAGTATAAAAAGCTGTTGAAAAAAATAAGAGACCTGTAAATATAGCCAGAATTATAGTAGATATTCCTAATATTTTTGATTGCTTTTCGACTCCCTTCTGCTGCACAATAAATGCCTCTTGAAGATCGGCAGTTCTTTTTTGTTGCTCAATGGATTCTATCGAAGATTTTATTTCAAAAGCATTCCTGCCGGATTGTCTCCACTTTTCATTTGTGCCAGCATCAACTAAAGCTTGTTGAATCTTTTCCCATGAATTCTTATATGTGATTTCCATAATTACCCTCCAGTATATATATGCCGTGCCTCCTGCATTATGTTGAAGATGGTTTTGCATCGGTCACAGTATTCGGACATAACGAGCTTGCCGTCCTGGTAGTGGCCGGGAGAATCTCCGCTACATTCCGAACTTTATTAAATCTGCGCCGCAGTTCGGGCAGTCATGTAAGAGCATGCCACAGACAGGGCATTTGAATCTTTCGAATTCGGGGGCGTCTCTGATTATATCCTGCACCTCTTCATCGGTCATGAGGCCCTTTTGTATCATTATTTCGCCTATTAGAGGCGCGCCACCTTCTTTTTGCTCGATTGATATTTGTATCCCCATCGCTTCAACAAATTGATCTTCAGTGATAAATCCTTTTCTTATGGCAGAATAACCGAAACGTTTCTTGGCGCTCTGATAAGGCATTGAATTCTCCTTTCTCTATATACCCGTACACCTTTTCAATGAATTGAAAAAATAAATGTTCGATGCGTGAATCAAGATATCAATGTTGAATATTGGAGTCATTTAGTTATTTATGGACGTCCCGCTCGACCGCTCGCCAAGAAATCAATGTTGATTATCGGGGTTATCTAAAAATTCGAGCACGTCGGTTAAATAGTTTAAGTTATACCCCTTCTTCAGTGTAACATTGTCCATAGCAAGAGCGGCACGGCCGCTTACGTCTTTCAAAAGCGCGAGGTCATTTTTCCTGAAGCCATTGGGCCTCGAAAGAGAATCAACGTAGATCACGCCTCTGATACTATAACGGCTGGTTATGGGCACACACATGGCCGACCGGATATTCATCAACTGTAAAGATTCAGTGACTTTGTAATCTTCATCTTCCTTTTCATCTGAATCTTGGACCATCACGGGGTTACCCATAATCAGGGCCTTCTCTACTAGTTCCCTGTTATAAACCTTTTTTGGATCGTCAACCGGTTTTCTTGACCGATATGTAATATTAGCAAATTCTCCTGTTTGATCGTCAATTGTAATAATGACGCACCGATCAATCCTCTTGAAGAGATCAAATATACCATCCAATAATTTATTAAATATTTCCTTGAGGTCTTTCGATTCCATGAGGAGATTATTCATGTTATAAATAAATTCCAGGTTCTTTTTAACGGCCATAACCCTGTTCGGCTTAGCAAACTCTCCGTATGCATCCACTTCGCCACTAAAACCCGCTGAATCCAAAAACGGCTTAAGGCTTGTTTTGCATACCTCACCAAGGCCAATAATAGTCATCCCGATCACTACAGGAACTCCTTCTTCCACCTGTGTTTCAACGCCGGGGCGCAAGTCTTTGCCCCCCACGAAGGTCCCGTTTTTACTGTCCAGGTCAGTCATAAAATATTTATTCCCTTTGACCTGGATTTTGAGATGGTTGCGGGAGATGTTTCTATCCACTATCACTATGTCGTTTTCCGAATGCCTACCAACAGTGTATTCTTTATCCGGTTCCAGTTTAAAACATTCCCCCTGTCCTTTTCCAACCAGTATGCACAGTTCAAATTTCATTGTGTCTTTTTCACCATATATGTTTGATAGGATTAGGAATCATCAAGTTAAAGAAGCTATCGGATGTTTTGGTTCTTTTGATTGGGGTACTATTGGTGATTGAGGAAGAGATAGCGGTGAGCGGGTGGCCAGCAACGGTAAACAGCGAAAAAACAACTAACAGAATAAAAATCGAGAGAGATTTCATGGTAGTCCCCCTAAGTAATCCTCCGATGAGAATTACTCTAAATCGGAAGCAAGGACTCCCGAATGACACACCCTCCCGTCTATCAATCGCGAGTAAAATTTATTATAAAAATACTCTATTATTTCATTTATGTAAAGCTATTCTATCTCGGATCATTTTTCTTTTTTATTGCCGCTGGAAAGGCATTGTCGAACTAAATATAATTTGCGCCCTGATTTGGGGCCTTCTTTATTTGTCGCAAAATCTATTACAATTAGTCGCAAATTATATTTAGTTCGACATATTCCATTACCTCATTCAAGTGACTCTGACAAAAGAATAAAAAAGGACTTGACCTTAAATGGCTAAGGCCGTGAAATCACTGGCGCGCCTGGGAAGATTCGAACCCCCGACCTGCGGATTAGAAGTCCGCTGCTCTATCCAACTGAGCTACAGGCGCATAACATAATATATTACATCACAATCAGATTTTTAACATTAGAATTTTAATTTCTGTTGCCCGTCATCCTCCATTTCCAGAAGCGAGGGTTTGGTAATAGATATCCCATATTTTTCCTTGGCAAATTTGGATATATCTGCGTTGCCGTTTCGCTCGCCGTTCCCGTTCAGGACTTCTCGTAACAAAAAGTTTGTATTCCTTTCAAGCTGATACATGGTTTCCGCCAGGGCCTTAAGGTGGACCAGGGACTTCCTTGATCTATCCTGGGAGGGGAGACCAAGGGCCGGATTACCCAGTATCTCTATGAACCTGTCAAGCACGTCCGCGTCATAATGCTCTGTGTTTTCATAGAGAAGACTGACCCATTCCTTTTTAATAACATCCGGTATCTTATCATAATCGGAAATGACTTGCGGATCACGGCCGAATTGAAGGGAACTCTTCAATTCATCGATCGCCCCCCTTACCACATCCCTCTTTTCATCACTCAAATCATATCTTTCCAGGAGGCTTTTCCACCTTTCGCCTATCTGCATCTCGACCCATCTTTCGCCATGGTCAGGCGGCAGTGATAGTTCCAAGAACTTATTATGGGCGTTAATTAGAACCTCTCTGGACAGCTCATCCGCCTCTTTAATATCCGACAGGATGCTGTTTAATTTATTGACGCCCTCTTCCTTTAGACTCTTTTCCTTGCGCTCTTTCAATAATAACTGCTCCCACTGCTCCCTGAGATAGCCTATCTCCTGTTTTACCATGGATAAGATCAGTCCAGATTTAGTAATAGCGTTTCGGAGCGAGTCTGCAAGTATATTGCAGGCGTTCAGCCTGTCCTTTGACAGATCCTGCATTGCCTTCATAGTATTTTGACTTAGCTGATAGGACAGCAGTTCCGTGCCGAGGGAACGGGACAGCTTTTTGATGACCCTTGTTTCATGACTGTTTATTGTTATTGTGTAGGGGCGAAAATGAATCTTGATGACTGCGACAACCACATAATCGCTGTCTTTCCATATAGTGTCTCCCCCATAATTTCGCGGATAATCAAGGGAAGAATATATATCAAGGTTCAGATCGGATTTTCGCACCAGAACAGGCTCCATATGGTGGAAGTCTTCCATTTCTAATTGAACCTGTAATCTCACACTTCGGGTATCATTAGCGGGGTCTTCCGCTGTCCAGCTCTTTTGCCTTTTAACGCACCACGACATGGCCTCCAAAGGCCTACCTGGTTCGTCCCTGTATTCCTTCCATGATCTGCCCGGAGGGTTGTATTCCGACTGGGCCGGAAAGCCCCAAGTGATCGTACTCCTTTCGTCGTCTATAACACCGGAGGTGATCCTTTCAACCACCAAATCCGGCACCTTCCCGACACGGTATATAGTGCCCTTGAAGGCATTGGGAAGGCAGACAAAAATCGTCTCGATCATCTCCATGCAGGCCTTTTTTAGTATTGCCTCTTCGATCTCTATAGACAATTCTTCTTTACCTTTTTTTGCTGTTTATCAAGGGTCTTCTTGGAAGTCCTTCTTTAAAACTGTGTAATCTAGGCTTTTTTAAGATTTTGTCAATAAAAATAAAAAAAGTAGCTCTTGACAAGCATATTTCCCGGTGCAAAACTTCTCCTATGTTTGAAGAAAGTATAGAATTAGATTATACTCCGGATCTCAAGGAACCCTTGTTTATAGCGGGGTTCGACGGATGGGGAAACGCCCTTGATATATCCGTAGGTATGGTTGATTACCTGATACGGAAGTTAGGGGCAGAACCTTTCGGGAGAATCAAGCCTGAAAGGTTCTACAGATATGATGATAAACGCCCGACCGTCGATATCCAGGGTGGTTTGTTAAAAAGTATTGATCCGCCGGGGGGAGTTTTTTATACCGCGGGAGGGAACCACATTGGACGTGACATCATCATCCTGAGGGCCACTGAACCTAGCCTGAGATGGTTTAATTTCATCGATAGTATGTTAACCCTGTGTCAGCGGACAGGTGTTAAAACCATAATAAGCCTCGGCAGCATGTATGACAATGTGCTCCATACGGATATGATCATCTCTGCTGTTGTTTCAAGCGAGGATGTTCTGGCCAGGCTCAAGGAGAAAAAGGTGCTTTTAGTGGATTACAAAGGGCCCGGAGCCATACATTCCACGATTAATGACGAGGCCCGGAAGAGGGGATTCGAATGTCTGAACCTTTGGGCTCACTGTCCCTATTATCTAAAGGGTACCACGCACTTCGGCCTCTTATGCCGACTGGGCACATTCCTATCGGATTGGGGTGGTTTTAAACTCGAGACAGACGAACTTGCCGTGACATGGAAGGAGTTAAGCAAGCAGGTCCAGGATATTATAGATAAGAATCCGGAGCTTCAGGATATGATAGGGGACCTCAGGAAGGCCCAGGTCAAATGGACATGGGGTATGCAAAAAAAAGACAATAAAATTATTCAGTTACAGGACTTTCTTAAGCCTAAGTCCATCGATTCATAAATTCGATGACGAATTTATGAATCGATGGACTTAGTGCTGCCTTCGGCCATGAGCTCAGGCCGAATGGAGTGCGCGATTATACCCTTATTTGAGAGACTAAAATACGTCACTGTATTTGCGAATCGAGGCACTAAGCAATAACAGGTTCTATATCTTGGATGGCTCCGGGCTTGAAGAGCCACGAGGGGACAAGGGCGGCCGTGAGCGAAGGGCTGTCCCTTTTCTCCGTTCCGTATCTCCCGGGCTGGTCATTTCAAGGGGTTACGGGCGTGGGATGCCTACCCCCCCCTCCGCTGTTCTCTCGTGCCTCCGGCACGGGAGCCAGGGGGTCCCCCACCCGTAAACCCCTGAAATAACAGCGCCCTCCCGATAGTCACTACAAAAAAGAACAGCCCTCCGGCCCTGTATAAGGTCACGGCTGTTCTTGGAAAGACGACATCTCAAAAAGGATCCCACCCAAGGCCTGCAGTGGTCTTATTTTCAAGGGTTTGCTCCACCAGAACCCGTGGCAGAATTTCCCATTGCTACCAGGAAAAGGTTTGCCAAACCCTTGAAAATAGGACCACGTCCACGGAATACTATAGATGTCGTCTTGACAAGGGCAGGCATGACCGGGAATTAGCTATTAACTGTCAGCTATTAGCTATTAGCCATTCCTTGCTTCATCTGGTTAATGAGTACGTAAAGAAGTAAAAGATTAAACCTCATTATAAGTACCTTAATGGCCGTGGGCCATATAGCGCAAAATATTTAGATATTATTAACTAGTGTACTCATTAAGCGGATGAACCATCTTTTTTAACGGCGGCAAACAGCATCTCCATAATATTCCCGGCCCCGCCCTGAAGAAAAATATCGGTCATCCCTTCTGTTAGATGGGTTTTTTCCTTGTTTATTTCGATGATTTTTGCACCATTCCGTTTGGCAATAACCGGAATAGTATTAGCAGGGGAAACTGCTGCCGAAGTACCAACAACCAGCAAGGCCCTTGCGGATTGCGCTAGGGTAAAAGACCTTGACAGTGGCTCTTCGGGAATAGGTTCGCCGAAAAAGACGACATCTGGTTTAAGGATCCTTCCACATTCGCACCTGGGAGGGAATTCTTCTCTCTTTTCGTCAACACTATAAGTTTTTTTACACCGCAGGCATGATAACGTACTTGAATTACCATGATATTCTATAACATTCTTGGCCCCGCCCGCCTGATGAAGATTGTCTACGTTCTGTGTGATTATGAAATGAAGCAGGCCCATGTCTTCAAGCTGACCCATAGCGATATGCGCCTTGTTCGGCTTGGCGTTAACAACCAGGTCCTCCATTTCCCTGAGCATGTTCCAGACCTTTTCGGGGTCGCGCGTGAACGCGCTGATTGTGGAATATTCTGAAGGGTCGTATCTATCCCATAGACCTCCGGCACTTCTGAAATCAGGGATGCCTGATTCCACGGATATGCCAGCGCCTGTAAGGGCGATGGTGAATTCGGATTTACGGATTGTATCCGCTGCTTGTTTTATCAATTCTTCCATGGCTGAAACTATTCTATGGGTTCAAGCAGGATCCTGCTCTCGGTACCATTATAACTCCTGATTCTCGCCTTCAAAATCTTTTGTTCGCCAAAGATATTGATCATCCTTATTTCATCCCCTTCAACTTCCAGGATATCGACACTCTCCAGAATCTTCTCTTCTTTGTCTCTCTTTAATAAAAAGGCGTGGGCTTCACACATCTTAATTCTCCTTTTAACTTGAGTTGCGACTTTCCGCCGGACCTAATCCAGGGCCACAATGGCCTTTTTAAGGCATTCTATGCTCCTAGATGTCAATTCTATCATCTCTTTCAGGTGACCGGCGCTTTCGGTACGGCCCGCTTCCTCCAGTTGATCGGCAAGCATCTCATATTCTTCCTTGTGGTGAGCACTATGGTGTATCCAGTGGTCAAGTCTGATCTTTGCTTTTTCTATAAATTCCAAGGCATTAAACCTCCTTAACATCTAATACCATATTAATAATATGACCTCAAGATTTCAGGTTCCTCCGGTTAATGAGTACGTAAATTACTAATAGATAAAACCTATTAAATAGGTAATGAATTTTGGCCCATGGGGTTCTCTTTGTGACGGCGAACTTGTTTATGTGCGCTGACTTCGCATAAGACAACACGAGGCGGGCGGGTAACCTTTTCCAGACTTGGCCGGACTCGAGAATTCTCTATTGCCTCACAAGTATTCCGCCCGCCTAGGTGGCACCTTACGTAATTATGGTGCTTCTATATATTTTCGCCGCTAAAAAGAGAGACCCATGGGTCAAAGATGGAAAAAGAGTTGTATATAATTAAATCTCCTACTCGTTAACCGGATTAACCAGATTTCATTCATAAGCGGCTGATTTCCCGATGCAAAGGTTCTTATTTATGAAAGATAATTCCCACATAGCCTACAAAACTACTGCTGGGATTTATATCATAACTTGTCCCGTATATCAATTCCTCACCCTGGCGCGCCCCCATCCTTTTCATGGCGGCGATGGCCGCGGCCACAGCCCCGGAACAGCACGCATTGGAGTTCATCAGTGCCTCGGATATTATGCTTTCAGTATCCATGGCAAGCATAAGATCGACCATTTTTCTATCGTTTTCATTCTTTACCCACTCGAGAGCTTGCTGTCCGGTGCCTTTGGGCGTATATCCGTAGTTATATCCGTAATGGGTGAGGTCTGTGGAGCCTAACACCAGCATCTTTTTCCCCATGTCTTCCGCGATCTCGGCGACCCGTTCCCCGATCTTTATGGATGCGGGAGCCGGGGGCACGCCGATAGGGAGGATCTTGACGTGGGGGAATACATATTTGATGAATGGCAACTGTAATTCCACGGTATTGTCCGGCTCATAATTGGAGGCAGTTTCCACGGTGAATCTGAACTCCGAGGTAAGCCTTTCCGCTATCTCGGCCGCAACCTCCAATTCTCCAAGAGGGGTGGACCATGAGCCTTCCTCCATGATGAAGTTGCCGCTGCCCGGGTGGAGGTGCCTGCCGAATATAACGCATATTTCAGGATCCTTTTCCTCTTTTAGACATTTGATGACATTAAAGGCTATACGCCCCGAAAAATACCATCCGGCATGGGGGACAATCCCTCCCAGCATCCCCTCTCCACCGGGCGGGCACGTAACAGACGCCTGTGATAGATCACTGATTGCCTCGCGACACGCAGGCTCGCTTGCCGGGTACCAGCTTCCCGCAAAATCAGATCTTCTCATATCCATAAGTCCCTCCTTATGCATTTCGTCAAAATCTTTTCGTGCTTGCCCCCTTAACCCTTTTTAGTATATACATCTTTGGGAAATATGTAATCAGGAAAAAACAGATTACCAAAAAAGAGGAGCTGGGCCAAGTTTATGTCTTTTCATATATCGGAATGGATAATAAGGATAGCTGTTCTTTTATTTGCAATAACTATCCATGAATATGCGCACGGCAGGACGGCCCTGTTGCTGGGGGACCCTACCGCTAAAAACGCGGGCAGGCTCACCTTTAATCCTATCAGCCATATTGATCCCATCGGGGCCATCTGCCTTTTTTTATTCCATTTCGGCTGGGCCAAGCCCGTTCCTGTGGATATCAGGTATTTTAGAAATGTGAGAAGAGATACCGTTCTTATGGCCCTTAGCGGTCCTGGTTCCAATATTGCCGCGGCCTTGGTTACGGGGATGTTCCTGAGATTACATTTCCCGGTTTCCCCGGCATACCAGACAATCATTGTATACATGCTTTTAATGAACATCGGCCTTGGACTCTTCAACCTCTTGCCGATCCCTCCCTTGGATGGTTCCCATGTCCTGGAAAACCTTTTGCCGCCTTCCGCTTCCAGGCAATTCAGGCGGATAGGACGGTACGCGCCCTTTCTGTTAATAATGGTATTGTTGATGGATAGTTTTTTGCATCTGAACATACTGGGCAGGATCCTGACTTACCCTATCTTTATGATGGCCTATCTGTTTGGAGGAGAGAATTTCTTCAGATTGATAGGACTGTTATAATTCAGGTTCATCCGGCAAATGAGTACACTTAATGATAAAACTATAGCAAGATTGGTGATGTTCGGCCCATGGGGCTCTCTTTGCAGCGGCGAAAAGGTTAGAAGCAAGATAATAGCATAAGGTGCCTGCCAGGC
>Ga0315541_1000778_pt1 | contig 32563 bp, 36 predicted proteins | sample SalMarSW160190MG_FD_203095 | JGI IMG/M metagenome (GOLD analysis project Ga0315541, IMG submission 203095) | Salt marsh sediment microbial communities from the Plum Island Ecosystem LTER, Massachusetts, United States - Salt Marsh Sediment SW1601-190 ...
CGGAGGCCGTCCGCGCCGCTGCCTCGCATCGGACGGGGTGCCGGTCGGTGCCAATCCACACCTCCTTGCGTGGGGGTGTGAGAAGCATGGCAATCTTTCGTTAGTTTGTCAACACCCTCTCAGAGGCCTTCCGGAACCCTGAGCCGGTACCCGAAGCCCCGGATGGTCTCGATCCAGTCCCCGGTCTCTCCCAGCTTACCGCGGAGCCTGCGCACGTGCATGTCCACCGTGCGGGTCTGGATCCGCTCGGACGCGTGGGGCTCCACGTCCCAGGCCTTCTCCAGGAGCTGCCGGCGGCTCTGGGTGCGCCCGCGGCGCTCCATGAGGGCCTGGAGCAGGCGGAACTCGGTGGGCGTGAGGTTGAGCTCCTCTCCCGAAAGGGTGATCTGGTGCGAGGCCAGGTCCATGCGGATCGGCCCGGCCTTGAGGACGCGGCCGCCCGCCGTGATCCCGGCCTCCTGCACGCGCCGCAGGATGGCCTGCACCCGGAGCACGAGCTCCCTGGGGCTGAACGGCTTGGTCAGGTAGTCGTCGGCGCCAAGCTCGAGCCCCTTGATCCGGTCCTCCTGCTCCCGCTTCGCGGTGAGGACGAGGACGGGGATGTTGGACGTGGCCGGCTCGGCCTTCAGGCGCTGGAGCACCTCGTCCCCGGAGAGCCCGGGGAGCATACGATCCAGCACCACCAGATCGGGGATGTCCCGGGAGATGGCCTGGAGCGCTTCCGGGCCGGTGCCCGCCGTCTCCACCCGGAAGCCTTCCCGTGTGAGCTGGTAGGCGACGAGGGCGGCGATGTCGGGCTCGTCCTCCACCACGAGGACGCGCGGGACGGCGGTGGATTGGGGTGCCATGTCCATGATGGCCTGCGCAAGTGAAGGGTTCACGGGGTCCGCTCCGGGAGGGGCAGGTGGGGCCGCGCCGCCTCCCCGGGCGCCACCCGGGCTACGCGCCGCGACAGATCGCTTCCAATTCTTCCTTCGAGAGGGTGTGGTCCTTGTTCTTGGCCGCGTGCAGGATGCGGTGGCAGAGCGCTTCGTCGTCCGGGTCGCGTCCGTGCGCCCGGAGCCAGTGCGTCACGTTGGCGAGCCCCGACAGGGGGCCGATCTCGATGTGCTGGCGCCGCCCCACCAGGGGAGTGGATTGCGGGAGCGGAATCCGGTAGGCCTGCGCCACGACCTGGCAGTAAGCCGGAAGCAGGGTGAGGTCGGCCTGGTGGACGCCGTGGAGAGCGAGGTTCACGAGAATGAGCTCCGTCTCGGTGTTGCCGGCACGCTCGCCCACGCCCAGCGCGGTCCCGTGTACCCGGGTCGCTCCAGCCTGGATCGCCGCCATCGTGTTCGCGAGGCCGAAGCCCCGGTCCCGATGTCCGTGCCGCAGATCGCCTTCAGCACCTCGGGCCTGGCCCGGGTGGAATCCTCGGTGACCATCATGACCGGGATCCCCTCCCGGACCGCGAACGTCACCGCCTGTTCGCATCCGCGGAGCATCCCCTCCAGCGTCCAGCCCTCGGCGTACTGGCGAAGGGGGGAGCTGCCGATGAAGGCCGCCAGCTCGATGGGGATTCCCACCTTCTGCGAGATCTCCACCACCGGACGCACGTCGGAGAGCGTCGTGCGCGCCGCGCAGTTGGGCCTGATGGAGAGCTTGGCCTCGACGATCTCCCGGGCCAGAGCGGTCACGGCACCCAGGGCGCGACGGCCGGACCCGGGCAGGCCCAGGTCGGCGGTGTGGATCCCCAACCGGTCCATGAGATGGAGAAGCCGGATCTTGTCGCCAAGGAGTGCGTCCACCGCCGAGGGGCTCTGGAGCCCTTCCCGGAGCGTCTCGTCGTCCAGCTCCATGCGCCCGACCCGGGACCAGTCGAAGCTCCCTTCCCCCCGGTTCCAGTCGTGGATCAGGTCCAGCTCGTCCATGGTCCCCGTGCCGGTTCGGCGTCGGCCAGCGCAAGACGAGTAACATAGGGAGCGGACCTGGGGTGGGCGACACGTCGGTGGGGGGCACGTCCGCCCCCGCGGGCTCCACAACGGTATCGCCGGGGCGTAACGGCCCCCGTGACGGGACGGTCACGACCACGTAACACGCGACGGGAATGTCGCAGACCGGCTCGACGGACGGCGCTGGCCGTCACACCGCGCTCAGAATCCGTTGCTGTACGAGACGAACTTGAAGACGCCGCCCCGCTCCAGGATGCTCCCGAAGAGCCGGAGATCCCGGGGCTGGCCCCCGGGAGGCCGAAGGTGGACGACGCATTCCTCCCAGACGCGGTTCGGCTCCTCCGTCCGTGGCTCGGAGGGGCAGGAGTAGCCGTCGGCGTGGGCCGGGCGCCCGCCCATGCGCTCCATCAGCCTCCCGAATCCCCGGCTCGTCCCGTTCTCGATCTGGAACCAGAGGAGCCCCGGAGCCAGTTCGTAGGGAGGCGTGGTGAACTGGGTGTGCGGGTAGTACAGCCAGGCGAACTCGGCGCGGGTCAGGAGCACGTCCTGGAAGGCTGCCGTGTCCGCAGTCTCCAGGGCGGTGACGAAGCGCTGAACCAGCGCGTCCCTGGACGGCGCGCCGCCCGCCAGCGAGGTGGGCTCCTCCCCTACGGTGGAGCGGAGGCGGCGCAGCTCCTCCTCGATGGGAAGAATGCTGTCGATGATGGTCCGGACGGTGTCCGGGCGGGCAGCCGCGTCCCCGTGCCCGCCGGCCGGCTGGCACGCACCCAAGAGGGTGGCCAGCGCCAGCGCGGCGGCGAGCGTGCGGGTCATCAGTTGATCGCGTAGTTGGTCCAGTTGGCCCACCACTTCGGACCGTTGGGATTGGCCGCGCCGCGGTACGCCGTGGCCGTCACGAAGGTGCCGGCCTTCGTGGCGAGGTCGCCGGTGAAGGCGGCCATGCCGCCCGTCGCAATGGCCGAGCTGGCGGCCGGCGCCCAGTCGAGCTGGGACACGTTGGTCGGGTTCACGGGGACGCTCACGAAGAGCGAAGCGCCCGTCCCGGTTCCCTCGACGATGGCGTTCGCCGCCAGGTCCAGCGAGCCCTGCACCGTGCTCCCCGACTGGGGCTGGAAGGTGGCGCCCACGTCGGCGACGTGCACGTTCTTGACCGTAAGGTGCCCGGCGGTGCCACGGCGCAGCATCATGCCGGTGCCGCCGGAGGTGCCGGAGAAGATCCCGTCCGCAGGCCCGACCAGGGTGAAGTTGGCCACCATGGGCACGTTGAACGGCTCGGTGTCCTGTCCGTTGGCGCACCCCGCGCCGGCGCAGCCGTCGTTCTCGATGCCCTGCGGGTCGGACGACACGTTGCCGGCGCCGGGCCGCGGCACGACCTGCCGGGTCTGGAGCGCGATGACGTGCTGGAGGCGTCCGACGTAGCCCTCGGACATGTCGAAGTGGTCGTCGCCGGCGTCGTACGAGATCAGGTACTTGCCGTCCACGGCGCCGCCGAAGAACTCGAAGCTGTCGTCGAGGCCGCTGAGCGCCTGGAGGTACTCCAGCGTCGTGCCACTCCCGACCGCGCCGAAGGTGAACGTGTTCAGCTCGGCGTCGGCGGCGGTGGCGTACCCGGCGAACTCCACGCGGACGTAGCGCAGGGTGCCGGAGTTGTCCGCGTTGTTGTTGCCGCCGGAGTAGAGCAGCGCCGGGTTGGACGTGCCCGTGCCCGTGCCCTCCAACTGGACGTCGCCGGTGCGGTTGATGATCCCGTTCCCGATGATGATGAGGCCGCCCCAGTCACCGGCCTGGCGCTGGCCCAGCGGGCGGCTCGAAGTGAAGACGATGGGCTTCTCGGCGGTGCCGTTTGCCTCGATCTTCGCGCCCCGGAGGATGAACAGGGACGAGCCCACCACGTCGTAGTCGCCGTGGATCACCGTGCCCGGCTGGATGGTCAGGGTGGCGCCGTTGGCCACCTTGATGAAGCCGCGGAGCGTGTACAGCGTGTCGGCGTACAGCGTGCGGTTGGAGGTGATGTCGGCCGAGATGACCGCGGTCTTCGGGCCTGCGGCGGACGTGGTCACGATCACCGCGTCGCTGAAGGAGCCGGTGCCCGCCGAGTTCACCGCAGCGACGCGGTACCGGTAGGCCGTGCTCGGCGTGAGCTCCTTGTCCTCGAAGGGGGATGCGGTGGGGGTGCCCACCTGCGCGAACGAACCGCCGGAGCCGGGCGCCCGCTCCACCACGTAGCCGGTGGCGCCGGAGACCGCACCGAACGTCACCGTCGCCTCGGTGGCGGACTTGGCGGTGGCGGAGACCTCGGTGGGCGCCGAGGGCGCCTGCATCTGGGGGGCCGTGGGGTCGTCGTCGGAGCAGGCCGCCGCGGTCGCGGCGACCACCAGCAGCGCTGCACGGAGGAGAGACCGGGAGATTCGCATTCTGTTCACCTGTTTCCTGTCGGATGCGCCGGCGCATCTGCGCCGCCGGCAATGAGGCGTTCCTTGACCAGCGAAAGGTGGCGGAGGCGGGCGACGACCCGACGACGGCTCTGTCTCAACTCGGTAAATGAGAGCGGCTCAGGGCTGCCAGGTCACACCGAAGGAGAACCGCCGGCCGGTGCGGTAGTGCTCCCGCACCACGCTCCCCTGCACCATCTGGTAGGGGCTGTCCAGGACGTTCTCGAAATCGGCCTTGCCCTTCACGCCCGCCATGAGCGGGAAGCGCAGCGAGAAGTCGAGTGCGTGGCGCTCCTCCTCGTACACGTTGGGGAGGGGGAGCTCGGCGGCGCTGACGATGCGGCGGCCGGCAACATTGTAGAGAACCGTGGCGCTCACGGAGTTGTCCGGGCTGGCGTAGGTGAGCCCCGCGTTCGCCACGTAGGGGGACTGGCCCACCATGGGACGGTTGTCCGCGGTCTGGAAGGTCCCGGCGAGCGACTGGTTGATCACGATCTCGGACTTCATGAGCGTCGCGTTGGAGAAGAACGTCGTCGTCTCCAGCGCCTCGCTCACGAACCCGAGCCCCTTCCGGAACTCGAGCTCCACGCCGTAGTTGTGCGCGCCCTCGGCGTTGGTGAAGGTGACGATCCGGGTGCCCGAGGTGCCCAGGAAGACCCGCTCGATGGGGTCCTGGAAGTCCTTGGCGAAGAACGCCACCGTCACGGCCTCGGCGGGCGTGGGGTACCACTCCCAGCGCAGGTCCAGGTTCCTGATGAGCGAGCGCTGCAGGTCGGGGTTCCCGACCACGTTGTCGCCGCCCAGCACCTCGCGGAACTGCACCGGCGCCAGCTCCCGGTACTCGGGACGGGACAGCGTCTGGGAGGCGGAGACGCGCAGCGTCTGATCCGGGGTGACGGTCCAGGCGACGCTCAGCGAGGGGAGCACGTCGGTGTAGCTCGGGCTGGTCTGCACGGGCTGCCCAAGGGTGGACTGGGCGTTCACCGTGACGTCGGAGCGCTCCAGCCGGGCGCCCGCCACCAGGCGGACGCGGCCCGTGAGCGCCAGGTCGAGCATGCCGTAGGCGGCCGCGAGCCGGTCCTCGGCGTAGTACGACCCGCCCTGGGCGATGGGGGTCACGCGGAACACCCGGGAATCATCGGACGCGAAGCGGCCGTCGAAGATCTCCTCGGGGGACAGCTCACGACCCGCACGGTCCAGCGTCGCCGAGATGGCGAAGGCGTCGTTCGAGGCGCTCCGGTCCGTGGCGCGCGCGGTGCCGCCGAGCTTCAGGCGGCTCTGCCGGCTGGAGGGTCCGAAGGTGAACGTGTAGCTCGCCGTGCTCTCCAGAGCCGATTCGGTGAGCTCGCCGAAGGTGCGCACGGCGCCCTCGTTCGACACGCTGAACCACGCCGGGGGGAGCGGGTTCCCCGACGGGTCCGAATCCATCTGGGTGACGAACTCGGAGCGGTCGGGCTCGGAGCGCCGCACCTCGGCGGTGGTAGCGCTCCAGTCCAGCCGGTGCGCCGCGCCGAGCTGGTGCTCGCCGCGCAGCTGGCCGGAGAAGACGCTGCGCTCCACGTAGCGCAGCCGCTGGATCTGGAACTCCTGGCCCAGGTTCTCCGAGTACCCCGACTCCACCCGGGCCTCGTCGTCCGCCGTCCGGTTGTACGTGGTGTTCAGCTCGAAGCGGCTGTGGGTCCCCACCAGGGTGCTCAGGTTGGCGAGGCCGCCCCAGAGGACGCTGCGCCCGCCGGACGTCCCCTCGAAGCGGTCGATCTCGGCGGCGCCGCCGCCCGCCGTGGGAAGCGCCTGCGCCCGGTGCTGGGCCACCTTCACCTCCTCGCCGTAGGAGTACGTGCCCGACACCAGGTACCCGACCTGCTGGCCGAAGACGGGGTCCGACCCGCCCAGCGACGAGGAGAACGAGGCCTTGGGCCTCCCGTCCTGCGCCCGGGCGGACCAGGCGTTGCGGAAGCTGCCCACCATGCGGTTGACATCGCTCTGGGTCGGTACCGCGGTCTGGAAGTTGCCGAAGCGGGCCACCTCTCCGGGCAGGCGCCGATCCCCGGCGGCGCGCCCCAGCCACTCGCCGCCGGCTCCCGGCGCGAACGGGATGGACTTGCCGGTCACGAGGGGGTTCATCCCCGTGGAAGCGGAGAAGGTGAACTGCCGGCGCGTGGGGAACGAGCGGGTCTGGATGTTGACGTGGGCGCCCGAGAAGTCACCGGCCAGGTCGGGGGTGAACGTCTTGGACGTGGTCACCGTCTGGAGGAGACCGCTGGGAAAGAGGTCCAGCGGCACCACCTTCCGCTCGGGCTCGGGGCTCGGAACGCGCGCGCCGTTCAGGGAGGTGGTGGTGTAGCGCTCGCCCAGGCCGCGCACGATCACGTACTTCCCGTCCTGCACCGACACGCCGCTCACCCGCTTCACGGCTCCGGCGGCGTCGCTGTCGGGGCTGCGGGAGATCTCCTCGGTGGTGATCGCCGACATGACGACGGCGGCGTTGCGCTGCTCGTTCAGGGCCCGTGCCACCGAGCCCCGCTCCTGCCCTGCGGAGACCGTGATCCCCTCCAGCTCGACGGCCGCCGGCTCCAAGGAGACGTCGACCTCCGCCGTGCCGCCGCGGGCTACGGACACGCCGGTCACGGTCTTCGTGGCGTATCCGATCATGAGCGCGCGCACCGCCAACGTGCCCGAAGGCGCGCTTCGGATCACGTAGCGGCCGTCCACGCCGGCCAGAGCGCCGACCTGTGTGCCCTCCAGCATGACCTGCGCTCCCGAGATCGGACGGCCGGTCTGGGCGTCCACGACCTGGCCCACCACCCGGCCGGTCTGGGCCGCGAGAGACGTGACGGAGAGGGAAAGGAGGAGCGCCGCGAGCGTCGCGGAGCGAAGGATGCGGAGGCCTGAAGACATGTCGGGACCCTGTTCGGCGTGAGGTCTCTGTCGGTCCGGAGCCGGGTGCGTCCCGGCCTGGATTCGAAGGAACTCTACGTCGGCCGTGTAACCGATCCGCGACGAGCGCGGAAAGGAACAGGAACAGTTGTCCCGGGCCGCGACTTCGGACCGACTGTAACGATTTGACATCATTCCGGTGCCGGTATTAGCTACCAATCAGTCACGGTTGGAAGCTGGATGGTCGCGCGGGTCGGGCACGATCCCCGAGCAGGAGGCCACATGAGGATCCGGAGCGTCAGCCGAGCGGCCCTGGCGGCCCTGGCGGTGCTGGGCCTCTCCGCGTGCGCTTCGGCTGGAAACCCGTGGCTCACCCATGCCCGGGGGGAGCGGGCGAAGGCTCTCGCCGCCGACCTGGACCGGCTCTGCCCCGTGGTGGTGCAGAACGCCACCGGGCAGGTGGTGGAGGCCCTCGTGGACCTCGACGGCGTGGACAGGAGCCTCGGACTCCTGGCCGAGGGCCAGAGCGCCACCGTGGGCGTGGACTGCAGCGCCCGCCGCGTCAGCGCGAAGGGGATCTCCCAGAGCCTGGGGCTCGCCGAGGTGGCTCGCTACGCGAAGACGGTCCCCCTGGACGTTACCAGCGAGACCAGCCTCCGTTTCACCTGGGCCGATCAGACGCGCTGGTAGAAGCAGGGACACTCTCGCGTCGCCCAGGAGCAGGCCGGCGTCCGCCTTGACGCCCGCCAGCCCCAACCCGAGCCTTCGGCGACATGGACGTCTCCCTCGCCTCCCTCCTCCGCCACCCCGCCGTGGCCCGCGCCTCCACGCTCTGCCGAGAGCAGGACGAGCGCACGCTGGCCTGGCAGATCGAGCTCACCTCCATCCCGGCGCCACCGTTCGCGGAAGCGGCCCGCGCGCGCCGCATGGCCGAACTCCTGGCCGAGGCGGGCGCCGACGGTGTGCGCACGGACGAGGTGGGGAACGTGCTCGGCGACCTCCCCCCCGCCGTCGGCACGGCCCCGTTCCGCCGGGCGCCCCTCGTCCTGTCCGCCCACCTGGACACGGTGTTCGGGGCCGACGTGCCCATCGAGGTGACCCGCGACGGGGATCTGCTCCGCGGCCCCGGGATCTCCGACGACGGGCGAGGACTCGCCGTCGTCCTCGCCGTGGTCCGCGCGCTCCGAGAGGCCGGCGTGCCGCTGGCCCGCCCGATCCTCGTGGCCGCCACGGTAGGGGAGGAAGGGCTGGGGGATCTCCGGGGCGCCCGCCACCTGGTCGCACCGGGCGGAGAGGGGCACGGCGCCGCGGGCTTCGTCTCCGTGGACGGCGGGGGGTTGGGCCGGATCGTCACCCGGGGGGTGGGATCCCGCCGATTCCGGGTCACCGTGCGAGGCACGGGAGGCCACTCGTGGGAGGACTGGGGGATCGGTAACCCGATCCACGCGCTGGCCGGCGCCATCCAGCGGCTGGCAGGCTCCCCGCTCCCCACCGACCCCCGCACCACCCTGACGGTGGCCCGCTGGGGAGGAGGGACGAGCATCAACGCCATCCCGCAGGTAGCGTGGGTGGAGGTGGACACGCGCAGCACCTCCGAGGGAGAGTTGGAGCGGCTGGAGGCTACCTTCCGCTCCGCGGTGGAGCGCGCCGTGGCGGGTGAGAGCGCTCACGCTTCCGGGCCTCCACTCGCCGTGGAGGTGGAGCGGGTGGGGCGTCGCGCAGCCGGCGCCACGGACCCGGAACACCCCCTGGTCCGCGCGGCGGTGACGGCCACCGAGTCGGTGGAAGCGAGGCCCACGCTGGTGGCGTCCTCCACCGACGCCAACGCGGCCATGGCCGAGGGGATCCCCGCCCTCACGGTGGGGGGCGGAGGGGACGCGGGGCTCGCCCACACCACGGAGGAGTGGTACCGGAACATCCAGGGACCCGAGGGCGTGCTGCGCGCCCTCAGGACGGTGGTAGGGTTCTGCGGGCTGGAGGAGAGCGGGGGCGCGCCGTGACCGGCGCACCCCCACCGCCGTGATCGGTCAGAACCCTTCCACCACCGAGTGGTCCGTCACCAGGAAGGTGCCTGAGACGTGCCTCAGCGTCGCGTGACCGCCCACCAGGGAGTGGCGGATGCGGGCGTGGTCCAGAACCGCGCCGGGGCCCACGACCGTGTCGCTGATCTCGCACTGCTCCGCCCGGGTGCCCTCCTCCAGAGTGACGTTGGGCCCGATGCGGCCGCCCCGCACCACCACGCCCGCCTCGATGCGCACCGGCTCGATGATCTCGGCGTGCTCCACAACCGCCGAGGCGGCGATCCCGCCGTGGCGGGTCTCGAGCAGGTGGGCATTGGTCTCCAGGAGCGTCTCGGGCTTCCCCGCGTCCCACCATCCCTCCACCGGAGCGGTGAAGATCCTGGAGCCGTGGTCCACCATGTACTGGAACGCGTCGGTGAGGAAGAACTCCCCTCCCGGGCCGGGAGGCGACTTCAGCGTATGGTGGATGCCCTCGTAGAGGAGCTTGTGGTCGCGGATGTAGTAAAGGCCGATGTTGGCCAGCTTCGACACGGGCTCCTTGGGCTTCTCGACGATGGTCTCCATGGTCCCGTCGTCACGGGTGATGATGACCCCGAAGCGCTGGTAGTCCTCCACCTCCTTGGCCCAGATGATCCCGCTGAACTCGGGGGCCAGCGTCTTCACCAGACCGTAGTCCACCTCCAGCACGGCGTCGGCGAAGACGATGAGGACCTCCTCGTCCACAAAGGGCTCGGCCAGCGCCACGGCGCCGGCGGTCCCGTCTTGAACTTCCTGCAGGACGTAGTGCACGTTCAGGTCCGGGTACTCTCTGGCCATCCACTCCTGCACGGCGTCACGGAGGTAGCCGACGATGAACACCATCTCGTGGACACCCACGGAGATGAGGTCGTCCAGGATGTAGGCCAACACGGGCTTGCCCGCGACCTTCAGGAGGGGCTTGGGAGTATGATGCGTGTGCGGCCGGAGGCGGGTGCCTTTGCCGGCCAACGGGATGATGGCTTTCATTTCACGTGGGGTGGGGAGGACGCCGGTGGCTCGCAAACTATATTCCAGGCTGCGGTCCAGTGTAAACCGAAGTGCCTCCCACGTCCCGGATCGGAGTTCCCCCATGACCTACCCACGCGCCCTCCCCGCCCTCGTGCTCCTCGGCCTCCTGACGGCGTGCGGCGGCCAGGCCGTCGCGGCCCAGGCCACCCCGCCTCCAGCGCCGGCGACGCCCGCGTTCATCGAGGTGAGCGGCTCCGCCACTGTGCGCGTGGCGCCTGACCGGGTCCGCGCCTCCTTCGCGGTGGAGACCCAGGGCCCAGACGCCGAGCAGGCCGCAGCCAGAAACGCGCAGCTCATGGACGCGGTGATCCGGGCGGTGAAGGGCTCGGGCGTGGCCGGGGTGAAGGTGGAGACCTTCGGGTACAACCTCCGCCCCGACTACACGGTCACCGACGCTCGGACCGCCCAGACCCGGGTCATCGCCGGGTACACAGCCCTGAACAACGTGCGGGCGGGCGCCGACGACGTGACCGCCGCCGGCCGCCTCATCGACGCTGCCATCCGGGCGGGCGCCAACCGGGTCTCGTCCTTGTCCTTCGAGGCCTCGGACACCGGCCCGGCCCGACAGGAGGCCCTCACCCAGGCCGTCCGCGCGGCCACCGCCCAGGCCGAGACCATGGTCCGCGCGCTGGGCCGTGCCCTCGGTGCTCCTCTGGAGGTGCGGGGCGGCTCCGAGCAGCCCTACCCACGCGCCGGGGGCGACGTGATGTTTCGCGCCTCGGCGGCCGCCGTGGACACCCCCATCGAGGCCGCGGACCTGACCGTGAGCGCCAGCGTGACCATCCGGTTCGCCCTCGGCGGAGCCCTGGAGGGCCGTTGAGCAAGGACCCCATCGCCACCGCCCGGGCCCGGGCGCAGACCGACCCCCTCTCCGCCAACCCCCGGCTGAGGGGGCGCACGTACGCCATCCCTTTCGAGCGGGTATGGTCCAACTCGCTGGCCGCCATCCAGGGCGAGCTCCCCCGCTGGAAGCTGCTCAGCCACGACGACCAGAAGGGCGTCATCCTGGCCGAGGCCCGCACCGCCATCCTCCGGCGGTACGTGGACATCCACATCCGGGTCGGCCTCGACGACAACGGCCAGACCCGTGTGGATGTGCGCACGGCGCTGCGGGGCGCCCATGGGGACCTGGGCTCCACCACCCGCCTCATCGCCGCCTTCCTCCATCACCTGGACCGCCGGCTCGCCGTGTCCCCGTCCCAGATCCTCGACCCCACCCGCCCGCCGCGCTGGACGGCATGAAGCGCCTCCTGTCCCTGGTCGTCGTAACCGGCGCGGTGCTTCTGGCTGGGTGCGGCGGTGCCGAGGACGACCCCGCCGAGGAACCGCAGACCAAAGCGGCGACCGAAGCGGCGGCGAGCTTCCGGGGCAGGATCTATGAGCGGAACTTCGTGTTCATAGCACTCTCCGGGGACAGCGCCTTCATGGTCCCCTGGCTCATGTCCAGCCAGACCCGGCCAGGAAGCGTGCAGCGCTCGGCCCGGGGCCTCCTGGCCCGCGGGGGCACCTGGGAGGAATTCTACGACGAGGCCTGGGAGACGCCCCCGACGCGAACCCCCTGGCGCGTGCTTCCCCACGAGAGCCTCAGGCTCCTGGTGGGGGAAGGCGACGCCTTGGAAAGCATCATCTTCTCCCAAGGGCAGCGCCAGCTGGAGCTGGAGGTCACCGGGGGCCTGCTCATGGAGTGGACGGGAACCCGGGGCCAGGTGTACCGGCTCCTGGACGGAGCGGCGTACCTCTCCGACCAGCGCCTCCAAGGGCTCCTCCTCGACATGAGCCGGGTGCATGGAGCCGAAGAGGCCACCCAGGGCGATTGGGCCTTCCTGGCCTCCGGCGACTCGCTGCAGGTGATCCTGGAGAACCCTGCTGCGTCGGAGCCCGACACGCCGGGAGCCTACCGGATCTGGGCACGGCTGGACTTCCGGGACCTCCAGTGGCCGGCGGTGAACGTAGACTGGGCCGACGTGAGCGCCTTCGAGCCGGCGCGCCAGGACATCCCCATCTCCTGGACGATCAGCACCGACGACGAGGGCGTGGAGGGCGTGCTCGAGGTTCAGGCCGCCCACGTGGAGGCCATCCAGGGAGCGGGACCCCTGCTCCCCGTGGACGCCCTCTTCCTTGTGGTGGGCACCCTGCGTGTGGAAGGCCGCACGTACCCGGTGCGCGGCCTGTTCCGGCACACCCGGCCGTGAGCCCCGACCTGACCCGAGATCTGATCGCCATCGGGTTCGGCGCCCTCGCCGGGGGACTCACGAACCAGGTGGCCATCTGGATGCTCTTCCACCCCTACGAGCCCCCCCGCGTCGGACGGTGGAGGATCGGCTTCTTCCAGGGCGCGGTGCCGAAGAACCAGCCCCGCCTGGCCGCCGCCATCGGGCGCACGGTGGGGAACCGGCTCCTCACCGCCGAGGACCTGACCCAGACCTTCGCGCAACCCGAGTTCCGCGAGGCTTTCGACCAGAAGCTGGGCGCGTTCGTGGACGAAGCTCTGACCAAGGAGCGGGGCCCGCTCCGGGAGATCCTCCCCCCTGCGGTGGTCGCCGAGCTCGAGCCCGTGGTGGACGAGGTCTTGGAGTTGGTGATGGGGCGGGTGGACGAGTACCTGGCTTCCCAGCGCTTCGAGGGAGCCATGGAGCGACGGACCGGGGAGATGGTGGCGCTGGTGGCCGACCAGCCCATCGGGGACATCCTCACGCCCGCCCGGGAAGAGGCGCTGGAGAGCGCGGTGGAGGGGTGGCTCGAGGGAGCGGTGGAGAGCGAGGACTTCCACCGGGCCGTGGACGATTACCTGAGCCGCGGCGCGCAGCGGCTCCTGGTCCCCGGGCGAACCTTCGAGGAGATCCTCCCCCGGGGGCTGGTGGGCGCGGTGGAGAAGGCCATCGCCTCGTATCTGCCCCTCGCCATCGAGCGCCTCGGCAAGCTGCTGGAGGACGACGCCGCCCGGGCCCGTCTGGAGGCCACGGTTCACGACCTTCTCCACCGCTTCCTGAGGGACCTGAAGTTCCACCAGCGCGTGGTGGCCCGCCTCGTGATGACCGAGGAAACGGTGGACAAGGTGCTGGACACCATCGAGCGCGAGGGCGCCGAGCGCCTCTCCGAGGTCCTCAAGGATCCAGCGGTGCAGGATGCCATGGCCCGTGGGGTCAACGAGGCCATCGTGGATTTTCTGCGCCGCCCGGTCACCTCCGTCCTGGGCGAGGCGGAGGATCCGAGCGTGGCGGAGGCGCGCAGCACCCTGCTCGCCTGGGTCGTGGGGATGGCCCGGGACCCGGCGACCCAAGACTTCGTCGTGGAGAAGCTCCGCGGCGCCATGGACAAGGCCGGCGACCGGACCTGGGGCGAGGTCCTCGAGCGCGTTCCTCCTGAGCGGCTGGCGTCGTGGGTGGTGGCGGCGGCTCGAAGCGGAACCGCCGCCCGGACCTATCGGGAGGGAGCGCGCCGTCTGGTCGCCAAGCTCCTGGACCGGCCCATCGGCACCCCCGCCGCCTGGCTTCCCGCAGGCGCTCCCGAGCGCATCGAGGCCGCGCTGGCCGACCCCCTCTGGGACTGGCTCCAGGGGCAGGTCCCGGACGTGGTGGAGCGCCTGGACGTGGCCCGGAGGGTGGAGCAGAAGGTGCTCGAGTTCCCCACGGCCAAGATGGAGGAACTGGTCCGCAAGGTGACGGACCGGGAGCTCAAGCTCATCGTGAGACTGGGGTACGTCCTCGGAGCCATGGTCGGCCTCATCCTCGTGACGGTCCAGCAACTGATGCGCTGACCGCATCGGGCTGTGGCGGGCGGATCCAAGGAGAGATGGAGCGTGGAAAACCGCCGCGCGGCTAGCGCCGGCCGGGGCGCTCCACACGGAAGCCCCGCGCGGCGCGTGAGGCGTTCGTCCCGATGTGTCGCTGCGCCCAGGCCAGGGGCGTGAAACGCCGCTTCACCTTCCTGGACTCGGATCGGGGGTTGCGCATGTTGCGCTCCACGTCCTCCACCGTCGGCGCCCGGCCGGGAAGGCCGAGCCAGATCCCGAGGCCCAGCGCGGCGACGGCGCCGAGGATCAGGCCCAGCATGGGCGCGGGGGCGTCAGGCCCTGCCCACCGACTCCAGGAGCAGGAGCACGAGCCCCACGGAGAGGATGATGGCCACCGCGTTGGTCCCCACGGCCACCAGGCCCACGACCGTCCAGAAGACCAGGTGGGTGAAGAGGTATCCGCCGGGAACCAGTTCACGCATGGCGAGGTGGGGCTGAGGGTCCGAAGGGCAGGAGGGGAGAATATGCGGTGCGCAGGGGGGGTCTGTCACCCCCGCCGGTGCGCCCCCGTCAGTCGGGCACCCGGTGGCGCCCGGCGCCCATGTCCGCGTCCTCGATGCGCTTCCGGGCCTCCGCCAGGTACCCGGGCTCGAGGCGAAGCAGATTGCTGATCTTCCGCATCAGGTAATCCTCCTGCGCGGCCAGCTTCCCGTCGGAGTAGACCAGCCCCCACATCACCTCGGCCAGCACCATCTTCTGGCCCAGGGAGTAGCTCTCGGCGATGAGGTTCGTGAACTGCCAGAGGTCCACAGCCTCGGAACGGGCTTGGTTGGCCAGCTCCAGGAGCCTGTCGGCCTCCGCCGCGTCCAGCCCGATGTGGCGCCGGATGGCCCCCTCCACGTGGCTCCTCTCCTCGTCGGAGAAATGATCGTCGGCGTACGCGAGTTCCAGGAGGAGCGCGCACGCCGCCACCCGTACGTCCTTGGCGTCCACCTTCTCGTCCCCGGCCGCCGGCGTGGACGTGCGGAAAAACCGCCTGATGGACTCGATCATGTGGGCTCCCGGAAGGCTGACGCCACGGTGGTGGAGATGGCTCAGGGGAAATCTACGTGCTCCAGGACCCGGGTCACACGGTCCCGTAGCGGGCTCTACAGCTCCAGCTTCTGCACTCGCCGCATCCCCGCCCACAAAGGCAGGACCACCGCGGCGGCGGTGAGTGCCGCCGCCCCCGCCACCCCGAGGACCAGGGGCAGCAGGCCGACCTCCGCCTCACCGCCCCGGAGGCGAGAAGCGAGGAAGAAGTAGACGGGCCAGGCCTCCAGCACCACAACCCCACCAAGATAGGTCACCGCGGCCATCATGAAGAGGAGGCCGCCGAAGGAGGTGGGGATCTCCGCCACGTTCTCGGTCTCGTAGTTCGGGTAAAGGGCCCCGAACCCCAGCGCCAGCGCCGTGAGCGCGCACGTCACCCCCACCATGGTGACCGTGGTGAGCACCAGGACGAAAACCGAGGCGTCCAGCACCAGGTTGGTGACCACGATGAGAGGGAGCGCCACCAGCAGGAGGGGCACCGTCCCCACCCAGTACTTCGCCCAGAACAGGGTGCGCACGTCCAACGGGGAGGAGCGCAACAACCACATCATCCGCCCCTCCAGGGACATGGCGGGGAACACGAATCGGGCGGCGATGGCGGCGACCACGAACCCGGCCAGCCCCAGGTTGAGAAACGACACCACGTTGATGAGGAAGAAGGACACCCGCTCCCCGGTGTAGAGGGGGAGCACGGTGATGTTGTAGACGTACACCGCCACCAGCACGCCCAGAAGGATGAGCTGCGACCACTGGGTGCTATCCCGGAAGAAGATGCGTATCTCCTTCGCCACGAGCACGCGCGTGGACAGCCTGGCCCCGCCCAGGAAGCGGTCGAGGACCAGGGAGCGGATCCGCCCCTCCTTTCGCTCGGCGCCCTCCTGGGCCCTGGTGAAGCCCGCCTGGTACCAGCGCCCGTGCACCCACGTCCCCAGGACGAAGAACGCGGCCGCCGTGCTCCAAAGGAGGAGGAAGGGAAACCAGTCGAAGACCCCGTTGAGCTGGGTCACGAGGGCGTCGGCGGCCCACTCGGACGGGAGCCACGGGGACGTGGGCGTCCGGAGCACGGTCACGAAGTCCACGAGGTCCCGGAACTCCTCGGGGCGGACCAGCCGCTCGGGGCGCAGGAAGCGGAAGAGCGCCACCACCCCGGCGGCGGCGAAGAGCCCCACCAGCGCCAGCAGGTCCCGGGTGCGCCTGGCCGGGAAGATGTTCACGAGCAGGAGCGTGAGCGCGCTCCCGGCCACCGCGGGCACGACCAGGAACGGGACCACCGTGGCCACGGCCAGTGCGTAGTAGCGCCAGCCCGCCGTGTAGATGACCCCGTAGGCGGCGAGGAGGGGAATGGCCAGCAGCGCCACCATCCAGGAGGAGGACACCATGGTCTCCACCAGGCGGGCCCCGTAGACCTTCGCCGGGTCCATGGGCGACGCCACCAGGAGCTCCAGGTCGTCCGACAGGAAGTAGGTGGACAACGCCGTGATGACGTTGGACAGCACCAGGATCATAAGGAACGTGAGGAACGCCAGCCCGAGCAGCTTGCCCGCCAGCAGATCGCCGATCCCCTGGGTGCCCCGGAAGTAGAGGAGCATCCGGTAGATCACCCCGAAGATCAGCGCCCAGAAGAAGAAGCCCACGAACCCCAGGAGCGCGACCTTGAACACCCGGCCCTCGTCGGTACGGGCACGGTTGAGCTTGGAGCGGAGCTTGGGCCGGAGGAGCCAGAGCACCCCGGCGCGGACGGCGGTGGCCTGCTCGGTCACGGCTCGATGGCCTCGCGCAGGCTCTCGATGACGTGGGCCATGTCCTCGCTCCCGGTCACCTTGAGGAAGATCTCCTCCAGGTGGGCCCCGCCGGCGTGGGCCTGCGCCCGGAGCTCCTCCAGGGTCCCCAGGGCGATGATCTCCCCGTCGCTGATGATGGCGATGCGGTCGCAGAGCGCCTCCGCCACCTCCAGGGTGTGGGTGGAGAGGAACACCGTCCCCCCCTGGGCCACGAACGCGCGCAGCAGATCCTTCAAGATGCGTGCCGAGCGGGGATCGAGGCCCACCATGGGCTCGTCCACCACGATGACCTGGGGCTGGTGGATGAGCGCCGAGCTGATGAGGAGCTTCTGGCGCATCCCGTGGGAATAGCTCTCGATGAGCTCGTTCTTCCACGGAGCCAGGTAGAACAGCTCCAGAAGCCGGTCGGCCCGGGCCTCGGCCTCGGGCCCCTCCTTGCCCCAGAGCCCGGACACGAATCGCAGGAACTCGCCCCCGGAGAGCTTCTCGTAGAGGAAGGGCCGGTCGGGCACGTAGCCGACCTTGCTCTTCGCCCGGGCCGGGTGCTCGTGGAGGTCGTCGCCGTCCACGATGATCCGCCCCGCGCTGGGGCGGAGCACTCCGGCCACCATGCGGATGGTGGTGGTCTTCCCGGCCCCGTTGGGCCCCAGGAAGCCGAAGATCTCGCCCCGGTGGACGTCCAGGGTCACCCCCGCGACGGCGGTGAACTTCCCATATCGTTTCACCACGCCCTGGAGCTGGAGCATCTCGGTGGCGGTGGTCTTGTCGGTCACGGACGTTGTTCCGGTGCTGGGTGGGGGAGTGGTCCGGCTACCGCCGGTCATGCGCTACTGCAACGGACTGGGAGAGCACTTCGATGTCCAGGTTCCCGATGAGGCGGACGATCTCCACCTGCTGCGCGAGCCCGCCCACGACGAACCGGATGTGGGCCGCGTCGGCGGGGTGCTGGCCGAAGGTGGGATCCACGGCCACCCACTCGCCCAGCCAGACCTCCGGCCAGGCGTGGTAGTAGAACGCGCCGTCCACGTACACCAGCCCCACGGCCGTGCGCGCGGGGAGCCCCAGGGCGCGAGCCATGGCCACGTAGAGAACCGTGTGCTCGTTGCAGTCCCCCTGGAGGGTCTCCAGGACCTGGACGGCGTTGGGTACGGAGAAGGTGATGCGTTTCTCCAGCATGTAGTACACCGACGAGGTGAGGGAGCGCGCCACCTCCTTGGGGTCCTGGCGCCAACGGGTCCGGCGCGCGGTGAGTTGCCGGGCGCGCTCGATGATGCGCCTGTCGTCGCTCTGGATCAGCGGCTCGGGCTCCAGGGCCTCCCGCAGGTCCATGCGCGGATAGGGAAGCTCGTAGCCGGGCTCCAGGGAGTCCCATCGCTCACGGCGCACGATCAGGGTGTCGCCCCGCAGCGTCTGGCGTCCTCCCTCGAGCTCGAAGCCGGCCAGATCCACCCCGCTCAGGCGGAAGCGGATCTCCTCGTACTGCTCCACGTCGGCCAGCTCCACGTCGCTCTGCACCGCCGTGGCCAGGATGACATCGGTCTCGGCGCCTGTGGCCGGCGTCAGGCGGGCGTCCTCCTGGGCCTGACGCGCGAGCTCGTACTCGGTCTTCTCCATGGAGAACCCGAGGGGGCTGGAGGCCTTCAGGATGCGGCCGTCCTCGTCGATCCAACTCTCCACCTGGATGCCGCCGAACACCTCGGCCACCCGCCAGGCCGGGATGGAGTCCCAGTGGGCCGGGCTCCACCGCCCGGTGGAAGGATCGAGGGACGCGCTGTCCGGCACGATGAGCGTGTCGTGCTCGAGGACGCGCACCTCCACGGTCCGCGTCCCCAGGGTCGTGGGGTCGAAGACGGGGAGGCGAATGCGGTCGCCCACCTCGAGCCCCTGCCCCACCGCCACCCGGATGGGCACCACCGAGGAGAACACCGGCGGCTCGGCCATGCGGAAGCGCAGGTTCTGCTCGCTCCCGGCGGAGCGGATGGTGACGGAAAGCGTGGTGTCCGCCCCCACGGATCCCTCTGCCTCGAAGCGCCCCATCTCGCTGTCCAGGGAGAAGCTGAACGCCTCCATGACCAGGGCGGGGCTGAGCTTCACGCGCGTGCGCGCCACGGCGGTCCCGGTCTGCCCCAGGGCGGGGAGCTCCAGGGTCATGTAGTCCTCGAGCTCGAAGCCGTCCGGAAGCGTGTCCAGGCGGGACGTGGCCTGGCCCACCGTCCGCCCGCCCATGGTCAGCGTGTAGAAGTTCACGCCCGGGGCCAGCGACAGAGCGGCCTCGGCCAGGCGGGTGAGCTCGGGCTGGAAGTACTCGCGACGGACCTGCCAGCCCACCATGAAGAGCCAGACGACGACGATGACCCCGCCCACGATCCTTCTACGCACCATCCCTCCTCGTTGTCCTCGGCTGCGTGGGCCGGCGCGCTAGTTCTGCATGGGGAAGCGGTGCCGGGTCAGCTCTTCCACCAGGCGGGTGAATACCCCCGCCTCGTATTCCCCGGTCACGACGATGGTCAACTCCAGTGGAGGGTGCCCCGCGTCCAGGTGGTCCACCAGGATCTCCACCATGGCCCGGGCCGGATCCTCGATGTCCATGTGCCCCACCCCTACGCCCAACGGGGGGAGAGCCAGGGACTCGAGCTCCCACTCCACGGCGCGGCGCAACCCGTTCTTCAGGGCGCGCTGGACAGCGAGGGCGGACTCGGGCTCCTCCTCCGACGCGGTAACGACATGGATGAGGAAGGAGGCAGCCAGATCCCCTGAGGGGGTGATGAAGGCGCCGCCGATGGGAAGGGAGCCCATCTGGCGAAGCCGGTGCTCCACCTCGGCCCCGGCCCCGACGAGCACATCGCGCGCGCCGGCGGTGAGAGGGGCCAGGTCCGAGCGGATGGGGCAGACCAGTCCTTCCTGCCCCTGCGCCGTCAAATCTCCGATGACCACAGTGATCATGGCCGCTGCAACTCCCTGGCCCTCCGGTACATGAGCGCCGCCTCTTCTGGAAGATGTTTGCGGTCGTAGAGGATGCCCAGGGTGTAGAAGGCCTTGTGGTTGTTCGGCTGGAGAACGGAGGCCCGCTCCAGGGCGGCCATGGCCTCTTCCACCCGGCCCAGCCGGTTCAACGCCTCCCCGCGGTAGAAGAACGCGGCCCCGTGCTCCGGTGCCTGCTCGCACACCCAGCGGAGCTCGGTCTCCGCCTGGGCGTACAGCCCGCGGCGGAAATGGAGGATGCCGATGCCGGCACGGACCCCGACGTGTTCCGGAGAAAGGCGGAGCGCCCTGCGCAGCTCCGCCTCACCGGCCTCGTAGCGCCCGAGGACGCCCAGTGCCGAGCCGCGGTTGGCAAGAACGTCCACGTTCTCCGGGTCGGCCTCGAGCGCCGCGTCGAACTGCTCCAGCGCCTGCTCGTGCTGCCCCACGGCCTCCAGGAGCTCCCCGAGACCGTTGCGCGCCCGCACGCTGCCGGGGTTCTCGGCGAGGATGTCGCGGTACAGGTCCATGGCATCCTGGGTGCGCCCCGAGGCCGCCAGGTCCCGGGCCCGGTTCAGGCGCTCGCCGGCAGGGGGCGCCTTGGGGAGCTCCTCGTCCACCTCGTCGGCGACCATCTCGAAGGACACCGAGCGCCGGGACGGGAGGGACTCCGTCCCGGCCTTCGGCATCGGCTCCGGTGCAGGCTGGGGCTCCCGCTGGAGCGCCGGCTCCGGTGCAGGCTCGGGCGCCACAGCCGGCTCCGGTGCGGGCGCGGCCTCGACCGCCTCCTCGACCTCCTCCGCCGCGGGTTCCGGCTGGAGCTCGGCCGGGGGCGCGGGCTCCGCCGGCTCCTGGCCCTTCATCCCCGCCAGCAGATCGCCCTGCTCCGACGGCTCGTCCGCACCGGGGTTGCGCCAGGCGTGGCGCTTGCTCTTGCGGCTCACCGGCACCCCCCCGACTCCTCGCGGACCCAGGCCAGATAGGGCTCGTGAGCGTCCTCCACCGCGAGGCAGAACACCTCCGGCACTTCGTAGGGGTGCAACGCCACCAGACGCTCGCGGAGCTCCACCGCGCGAGCCTCGGTGGTCTTGATCACCAGCAGGATCTCGGCGTCGTGCCGGAGCTCGCCGTGCCACCGGTAGACCGAGAGCACGCCAGGCACGAGGCTCACACAAGCTGCCAGTCCCTCCCCCACCACCGCCTCGGCGAGGGTGCGGGCCACGGCCTGGTCGGGCACCGTGGTCAGGACCGTGCGGATGTCGGTGGGCACGGGGAGTCCGCCTAGCGCCGATCGAAGCCGTAGGCGTTGCCGCCGTACAACCCCTCGATGATGTCGCGGAACCGCTCCTGGACGACCTTTCGCTTCACTTTCAGCGTGGGCGTGAGCGCGCCGTTCCCGATGCTGAACTCGTCCTCGAGGAGCGCGACCTTCTTCGGGGTCTCGAAGGAGGCGAGTCCCTTCAGTTCCCGCTTCACCTCTCGCTCCATGTGGCGCTGGACGGCGGTGTTGGCGAGCAGGCTGCGCCGGTCGGACCAGGTGATCCCCTGCTCCCGCGCCCAAGCCTCCAGCCGGGGGAACGTAGGTACCACCAACACGGAGATGAACTTCCTCCGGTCGCCGATGAGGACGGCTTGTTCGACGAAGGGATTCCCCTTCAGGCGGTTCTCGATGGGCTGGGGCGCCACGTTCTTCCCGCCGGCTGTGACGATGAGGTCCTTCTTGCGGTCCGTGATGCGCAGGAAGCCGTCCTCGTCCAGCTCGCCGATGTCGCCGGTGTGGAACCAGCCGTCGGGGTCGATGGCCTCCGCCGTGTCCTGGGGCCGGTTCCAGTAGCCCTTCATGACCTGGGGGCCCCGCACGAGGATCTCGCCGTCCTCAGCGATGCGGATCTCGGTGCCCGGCACCGTCTTCCCCACCGTGCCGATGCGGAAGTGGTCCTCGGTGTTCACGTTGGTCACCGGGCTGGTCTCGGTGAGGCCGTACCCCTCCAGGATGGAGAGCCCGATGGAGTAGAAGAAGCGGTTCAGCTCAGGAGCCAGCGGCGCGGAGCCGCTGACGAACCAGCGCATCCGGCCCCCCATGGCCGCGCGGACCTTGCTGAACACGAGGGAGTCGGCGAGCCAGAACTGCATGGCCAGCCCCCCCGTGGGCATGCGGCCCGCCAGGCGCAGATCGGCGACCCGGTCCGCCACCCCCACCGCCCAGGCGATGAGCTTCTTCTTCGCGCCCGTGGCCTGCATCACCGTCGAGTGGATCCTCTCATAGACCCGCGGCACGGCCACAGCCACGGTGGGCTGCAGGGTCCTCATGTCCTCGATGGCGGTGGCCATGGCCCGGGCATGGACGATGGGCACGCCCCGCAGCAGGAACAGGTAGTCCACCATCCGCTGCAGGATGTGCGAAAGCGGCAGGAAGCTGACGGTGCTGTCCTCGGGGTCGATGTACAGCACCGTGCTCGCCGCCATCACGTTGGACCCCACGTTGGCGTGGGTGAGCATGACACCCTTGGGGTCGCCGGTGGTGCCCGAAGTGTAGAGGATGGTCGCGATGTCGTCGGGCTGGGCCTGGAGCGCCCGGGCCCGAAACTCCCCGGCACTCCACCCGGCAGCGCGCGTGGCGCCCTCGGCCATGAAGTCGGCCCAGGAGGAGACCCCGTCGGGGAGCTCGGCGGGCGGGTCGAACACCACCACCTGCACCTCGTGGCCGCACTGGGAGACGGCCTCCAGGGCCTTGGCCATCTGACCCTTGTCGGGCACGAACACGATGCGCGCCCCCGAGTCCCGCAGCATGTAGGCGACCTGGGGAGCGGTCAGCGTTGCATAGATGGGCACGTCCACCACTCCGGCGCACAGGCAGCCGTAGTCGGTCAGCGCCCACTCCAGGCGGTTGGGGGACATGATGGCCACCCGTTCCCCCTTCGGGATCCCCCGGGACTCCAGCGCACCGGCCACACACGTGGTGCGCTCCAGGGTTTCGTTGTAGGAGATGTACTCCACCTCCCGGGAGGGGAGGATACGCCCGAACGCCCGTCGGTCACCGTAGGCTTCCACGGCCTCGAAGAAGATCTGCGTGAGCGTCTTGATGACGGCGGGCCGCTCGTCGCGCACGTAGGTGGGCTTGGCCATGCGGGGCAGCTCGCGGCGGTGGGGGGAGCGGCGCCCGCTAGGCCAGCTCGACGCGGATGTCGAGCTCCATGTCGGGCCTCAGGGTGTGGAGCACGCTGCAGTACTTCTCCTTGGAGAGCGCCACGGCTCGGTCCACCTTCGGCCGGTCATCCTCCCCAGGTCCCCGCATGCGGTAGGTGAGGCGGATGGAATGAAAGCGCCTCGGCGACTCTCCCACCCGGTCCGCCTCGATCTGGACGTCGAGGGACTCGAGCGGCACCTGGGACTTGTCCAGGATCATGCGCAGGTCCACGCCCATGCACCCCGCAAGGGAGAGCAGCAGCACCTGCGTAGGGGAAGGGCCTGCTTTGCCGTCACTGTCCAGGACGATCTCGGGCCCGCCGGGCGCGCCGCCGAGGAAGACGAGGCCGTCGCCCCTCCAGCGCAGGTGGACTTCAGAAGAGCTCATGGGGCGGCGGCTCCGGGGTGTGGTCGTGGGCCTCGCCCCTGAGCTGCGCCAGCGTGTTGCGCGCATGGGCGACGTGGTCGCTCGCCTCGGGTCCGCCCGGCGCGTGGGCCAGGAACGCCTCGAGGTGCGGGATGGCCTCCTCGTGCTGTCCGGCCCGGACGAGGAGAAAGGCAAGCCCGTAATGGGCGCCCGACGACCCGGGCTCCTTCTGGAGCACGTGCCTGTACGTCTTGGCGGCTTCGTCGGTCATCCCGATGCGGGTGTAGCAGATGGCGATCTGCTGCAGGATCAACGTGTCGCCGGGCGCCTCCTTCAGGGCCAGGCGGAACGACGTGAGCGCCTCGTGGCACTTCCCCTCGCGCAAGAGGTCGGTGCCCTCACGATAGTAGTCCACCCGGCGAGGGTCGTCTTCGCCGAAGAGCTTCTTCCAAAAGGCCATGCGCATGGGGGATGGAGGGCTCCCGGAGGCCGCCGGGGACCGAAGCCGGGATCACGGCAAGGTAGAGATCCCAAGGCCGAGCGCGCAACGGGCTTCCGCGGCGGCTCAACCCCTTGCCGCTACGACGGTTCCGCCCTGCGACACGAGCACGTGGAGGCCGCTCCGGGCCAGGATGGCCCCGGCGTCGTCGGGCGCGTCGGTGACCACGACGCGCGACAGGGGCGCCACCGCCCTCGCCGCTTCCTCCAGCCAGCGCACTCCCAGGGTCCCGTCCACCGCCACGCCGCGGAGGGTGCGACTGAAGAAGGGGATCCCGGGGCGGGCCGCCATCCGGCTCACCCGGGGCGCCTCGGGCCAGCGGGCCATATCCGCGTCCAGGGCCACCACTTCCACCCCGGGGATGCGCTCCGCGACGGCGGCGGCGAGCCGTGCCGCCGAGCCCACGAGGAGCAGGGTTCCCGGACCCTCGGCCACGCCCAAGAGCGCCCAGAGGCGCTCTGCGGCGGCCGGGTCCGCGCGGCCCGGAGCGCCAGCCCGTCCACTGGGGAGCTCCCCCCGGGGCGGAGCCCGGAGATCCCCGAACCCGTCGCGGACGGGGAAGCCGTCCCGACAGTTGGGGCACCCCAGCGTGCCGTCCCGCACCCGGTGCTCCTCCATGCGGTCTGCGAGAAGGATGAGCCCGAAGGCCGGTCCGCAGCGGGGACAGCTCAGGTGGTCGGTGAGAAGCAGGTGCATGGAGATCCGCCGCCCAGCCGCGTCACTCCACCGGGGATGTGCGCACCGCGGGGAGCGGGGCGCCGGCCGGGCCGTACTGAGCCCACTGGCTGGGGGTTTCCCACACCCGAGTGTACACGAGCCCGCGGGACTGGGCCTCGGGGAGGCGCTTCTTCAACTCATCCCAGAACCACCGGGCCTGATTCTCGGCGCTGGTCGCCACGCCCTGGAACTCGGGGAGGTCGTTGAGGAGGGTGTGGTCCAGGTAGTCGGCCAGCGCGCGGAGCTCGCGCTTCAGGTCCACGAAGTCGAAGGCGATGCCGGCCTTGTTCAACTCGGCGGACTGGACCGCCGCTTCCACCACGTACCGGTGGCCGTGGAGGAACTCGCACTTCCCCTGGTAGTGGACAAGGAAGTGGGCCGAGTCGTAGTGGGCCTGCACGGAGACGGTGTAGACGCAGGGCTCGCTCATGGGAAGACGCTCAGGCGCGCTCGATCTGGAGGAAGGGGATGCGGACGGACTCGGGCCGGGTGGCCACGAAGAGGACGGCCTCGGCCACGTCGTCGCTGGAGAGCATGGCGGACCGGTCCGGGAGCCCCGGATCCGCGTCGGGGTCCAGCGGGTCCCAAAGGGGCGTGTCGGTGGCGGCGGGCTCCAGGAGGGCGGCACGCACTCCGGTGCCGCGCACCTCCTCGAGCAGGACCTCGTGGAAGCCCCGGAGGCCGAACTTGGACGCCGAGTAGGCCGCGTTCCCCGGGAAGGCCTTCCGTCCGGCCACGGACCCCACGTTGATGATGAGCCCCCCACCCCGCTCCAACATGGCCGGCAGGAGAGCCCGGGTGACGAGGAAGGCACCTCGCAGGTTGACCGCCAGGTGGTCGTCCAGAGACTTCACCGACGCCTCGGCTACCGGCGCCAGTCCGAACACCCCGGCGGCGCACACGACCAGGTCGGGCGGGCCGTTCAGTTCGTCCTGGAGCCGGTCGAGGACGTCCCACACCTCGACCTCGTCGGCGAGGTCGACCACCAGCGGGGTGCCCCCGGTGCGGTCGGCGACCTCGGCCAGCGCCCCGGCGGAGCGCGCCAGGAGCCACACACGCGCACCCGCTTCCGCCAGGCGCTCGGCGACCCGGGCCCCGATCCCCCGGCTGGCCCCGGTGACGAGCGCGGTGCGGCCCCGCAGCGGCAGGTCGGACATCAGTAGAGGGGATGGTGGGGGCTGAGGGCGAGGCGGAGGAACTCGTCCCGGGTGCTCGCCTCTTCCATGAACGCACCCCTCACGGCGGAAGTGATCGTCTTCGAGTTCTGCTTCTCCACGCCGCGCATCATCATGCAGAGGTGGTACGCCTCGATGACCACGCCCACGCCCTGAGGCTGGATGGTGTCCCAGATGGCCTGGGCGATCTGCTCGGTGAGGCGCTCCTGCACCTGGAAGCGGCGGGCGAAGACGTCCACCAGGCGGGCCGCCTTGGACAGCCCCATGATCTTCCCGTCGGGGATGTACGCCACGTGCGCCTTCCCGAAGAAGGGGAGAAGGTGGTGCTCGCACATGGAGTACATCTCGATGTCCTTCACCAGCACCATGTTGTGGTGGTGCTCCTCGAAAAGAGCGCCCCCGATGGCGTCGGCCGGGGTCATGCGGTACCCCTGGGTGAGGAATTCCCAGGCATTGCGGACCCTCTCCGGGGTCTTGGCCATCCCCTCCCGCTCCGGGTCGTCGCCACAGCGGCGGATCATCTCGGCCACCATGGCCTCGAAGGACACCTGCGACAGGTCGCTCCCGTTCCTCTTTGCGCTCATGCGCCGTCCTCTCCCGTGTACTCCACGGAGTTGCGGGGCGTCTCGTGCAGCACGAGGCGTGCCAGGCGGACTCCCTCCGGGAGGGACCCCGCCATGCGGTTCCAGATGGCCACCACCACGTTCTCGGTGGTGGGGTTCACGCCCTCCAGCCAGGGCACCTCGAGGTTGAGGTTGCGGTGGTCGACGTCTCCGACCACCCGCGCCTCGAGGGCGTCGCGGAGGAGCTTCAGGTCCATGACATAGCCCGTCTCGGGGTCCACGGGGCCCTCGACGGTGACGTCCAGCTCGTAGTTGTGGCCGTGCCAATGGGGGTTGGCGCAGGCCCCGAACTGCAGCGCGTTGCGCTCCTCGGACCAGTCCGGCCTGAAGATCCGGTGCGCTGCGCAGAAATGCACCCGGCGGGTCGCGCGAACGATGGGCATGTCGTCCTCCTTGGGTTCCCTCGACCAGGGCCTTCGCCTACCCCGAGCGAGCCCCACGGGTCCCGGCGGGCTGAGCAGATCGTAGAAGTGCGAAAGGGCCGGCGCCCAGGGACGCCGGCCCTCCCGCTGCGCACCGGAGGGGGTTTATTGAAGCCCGGGTCATAGAACTGGTGACCTCCCCGCCCCTTCCGTCTTCCCCTCACGGGGCGTGACGTCCAGAGCAGGAGTCAGTCCCGGCTTCAAGAGTGTTGGCTCAATAAAGGATTCCTCCGGCACGCACCCATAATATACCGGACCTCCGTCGTGGGACCAAAGGTCGCCGGAGTGGAACCCGGCATCCCAGCCGGTGTAGGGCGCTGGCCATGCGACGGAACTGGAGAATGCTCCGACGGGCCCTCGGGGCCCCCATGTCGGCGCTCGTGCTGTTCGCGGGCGCTGCTGGTCCGTTGCTGGACGCGGCGGACCTCCTGGCCGAGACCCGGCTGGTGAGCATCGGGGAGCCCGCGTCGGGCGGCTCCGGGCACGACCACCGGCTGTGCATCCAGATCGGAGCCAACCAGGCCGTCCCCTCGCACCAGGGCGTGCGCCCCCCTGCTTGCCCGGCCCGCACCCAGAACCCCTGCGGCACAGTCCCTTCCGGGCACTTCTCCCGGGAGCAGGAAGCCTCCCCCGCCCGCGCCCCTCCTTCGCGCTGACGATCAACGGGCCCCCGGGGCTCGTGGCAGGATCCCGCCCTCCCCCGCCGGGAGCTGCGCGCCCATGATCATCGCACACGCGCCAAGGAGACCCTCCGTGATCTCATCCGTCCGTCATGTTCGTACGCTGCTGCTCGGCGCTGCGGCCGCAGGAGCTATCTCCGCAGCGTACCCGCTCGCGGCCCAGGAGCACCCCGCCACCGCACAGGATTCGCTGCGCGCGGAGCTCCGCCGTGTCGCCACGCTGGTGGACAGCCTCCAGGGAGAGGTCGCGCGCCTCCAGGGTGCGGGAAGGGAAGCCGAGGCCGAGGACGCGCTAACCCAGCTCCGGGCCGCCGCCGAGGAGGCCGCCGCCGCGGGGGGCCATCCTGCCGCGCCGCCCGTTCAGCAGGAGTCCTCCGGCCGCGAGCGCGCGCTCCAGGCCCTGAACCCGGAGTTGAGCGTCAACGCCGACATCTTCGCGCATCTGGATCCCGACGAGCCCGGAGCCGACAACTTCTTCGCCCGGGAGTTCGAGATCTCCCTCGTCTCCAACCTGGACCCCTTCTCCCGGGCGAAGATCTTCATTGGCCGGCACATCGCGGGCGGGGAGGTCGTTCCCTTCGGCGAGCACGAGCACGAGGGCGAGGAAGGAGACGACGCCCATGGACACGGCGGAGAGTTCGCCGTGGAGGAAGGCTACGTGGAGTGGGTGGGGCTCCCGGGAGGGCTGGGTCTGAAGCTGGGCCGGTTCTACCAGCAACTCGGGCAGATCAACCGCTGGCACCCCCACGCTTTCCTGTTCCAATCCCGTCCCCTCCCCCACCTGGCGTTCCTCGGAGAGGAGGGGCTGGGCCAGACGGGCGCCTCCCTCCGCTGGCTCGCGCCCATCGGTGGAGGAGCCGGGACGTACGAAGCCACAGTGGAGGTGACGCGGAGCGAGAACGAGACGCTCTTCGGCGCCGCCACCCGGCCCTCGGTGCTGGGGCACGTCAACGGGTTCTGGCAGATGGGCCGGGCCACGGACCTGGACCTGGGCGTGAGCTGGGTGCGGGGCCGGTACGAGGACGATGTGCACTCTCTGGACCGGAGCGTGTACAGCGCAGAGGCTTCGCTGACCTGGCGCCCGCCGGAGCGGGCCAAGTACCGCGGCCTCAACCTGCGCGGCGGCGTGCTGGTGCTGGACGGCCTGGTGCACGAGGAGCACGAGGGCGAGGCCGGTGCCGCCGAAGGCGAGGAGCACGAGGAGGCGCGCAGCGCCCTGGGCTTCTGGACGTGGGGCGAGATGCGCCTCAACGAACGGTGGCTGGCCGGCGCGCGCTACGAATGGACGGAGAACCCGCACCACCCCGAGGAGTCGGCCTGGCTCCTCAGCCCCACCCTCACCTGGTGGCAGAGCGAGTACGTGCGCATCCGGGCGGAGTACGATCTGCTGGGGCGGACCGCCGAGTCGGGGAAGGGTCGCTTTCTCCTGCAGGTGACGTTCGCCATGGGTCCCCACAAGCACGAGTCCTACTGAGGAGGGCGCGACGATGCTGACGACGGTGCTGGCTCTGGCGGCCCTCCTGACCCATCCCGCCCTCGGCGTGCCCGCTTCCGCGCGGGAGCCGGTGCGCGTGGTGGCGACGCTCCCGGTGTACGCGTCCCTCGCCCGCGAGATCGGGGGCGCAGAGGTCACCGTGACGTCCATCGCCGACCCCGGCGAGGATGCCCACTTCGTGCGCCCCAAGCCCAGCTTCGCGCTGGAGCTGAAGCGGGCGGACCTGTTCATCACCACCGGCCTCGACCTGGAGCTTTGGGTCCCCACCCTCCTGGACAAGGCCGGCAACCCCAATGTGTTGGAGGGAGGACGCGGATACGTCTCCGCCCACGCCGGGATCGAGCTCCTGGACATTCCCGCGGCGGCAGACCGCTCCGCCGGGGACGTGCATATCTACGGCAACCCCCACCTCCACACCGACCCGCTCCGGGCCCTCCAGATCGCGCGCAACATCGCCGCCGGGCTCACCCGGGTGGCTCCGGATCGCCGGGGGGTGTGGGAGTCGAACCTGGCCTCCTTCGAGGACCGCCTGCACCGGCGCCTCTTCGGGGAGCGCCTGGTGGACGCCCTGGGTGGCCCCACGCTGGAGCGCCTGGCGCTCTCGGGAGGCCTGACCCGCTTCCTCGGGACACAGCAATACCAGGGGCGCCCGCTCCGGGAGCTGCTGGGCGGGTGGTTGAAGCAGGCCGAGGCGCTGGAGGGCCAGCGCATCCTGTGCTACCACAAGAGCTGGGCTTACTTCGAGGACCGCTTCGGCGTCACGTGCGCCGAGTACGTGGAGGTGAAGCCGGGGATCCCCCCCACGCCCCGGCACGTGGCCCGGCTGGTGGAGCTCATGAGAGAAGGCGGCGTCCGCGTGCTCCTGGCAGAGACCTACTTCGACCGCACAAGGGTGGAGGCCGTGGCCCGGCGCGGCGGTGCCACCGCCGTGGTGGTCCCCATGCAGACCGGGGCGCGACCGGCGGTGGGCCACTACTTTGGCCTCGTCGACGTGTGGGTGGGAAGCCTGGCCCGGGCCGTCGGCGCCGTGGCCCATCCCTGACCCCGGGGGAACGCGACCGTGCTCGAGCTGCTTCTGCCGTCCTTCTTCGCAGCGATGATCATCCTGCTGACGCACGCCTACTTCGGCCTGCACGTCATCCAGCGAGAGGTCATCTTTGTGGATCTGGCCCTGGCGCAGATCGCCGCGCTGGGAAGCACGGTGGCCTTTCTGATGGGCGCCCACCACAACTCCGGGATGGCGTATGCGTTCTCCTTCGGCTTCACGCTCCTGGGCGCCTTCATCTTCTCCGTCACCCGGCTGGAGGAGTCCCCGGTCCCCCAGGAGGCGCTCATCGGAATCACGTTCGTGGTGGCCTCGGCGGCGGTCATCCTCCTGGCCAGCTTCGCCTCCGAGGGCACGGAGCACGTGAAGGAGACGCTCACCGGCTCCCTCATCTGGGTCACCTGGCCCACGGTGCTCAAGGTGGCCGTCTCGTACGGCGCCATCGGGCTCTTCCACTTCCTGCTGCGCCGGACCATGCTGGCCATCACGTGGGCCCCGGAGCGCGTGCGCCATCTCAAGCTCTGGGACTTCGTGTTCTACGGCACGTTCGGCATCGCCATCACCTCGTCGGTGCAGATCGCCGGGGTGCTCATGGTCTTCAGCGTGCTGGTCGTGCCCGCCGTGGTGGCGTTCTTCTACACGCGGCGTTTCCGCTCGGCGCTGCTGCTCGCGTGGGCCTCGGGCACCGCGGCCGTCGTGGCCGGGCTGGGGATCTCCTTCGCCTGGGACGTCACGACCGGGCCGGTCCTGGTGGTGAGCTTCGGCACCGTCCTCCTCCTGGCGCTCCTGTTCCGCGGCCGCTTCGGCGTTCGCGTGCGCAACCCGGAGGACCGTGGGCTGAAGGTGGCCATGTTCGCGTCAGCCGCTCCGGAATGACCGCAGGAGCCGCAGGTTCGCCAGGTCGGCGGCCACCGGGTCGTCGCCCTTGGGAGTCTCCAGGATCTTGGGAACCTCGCCCAGGCGGGCGTCGAGCATGATGCGCCGGAAGGGTTCGAGCCCCAGCGTCCCCTTGCCGATGCCGTCGTGGCGGTCCTTGTGCGACCCCAGGGGGTGCTTGGAGTCGTTGAGGTGGACGAGGCCCAGGCGGCTCCATCCCAGTGTGCCGGCGAAGGCCTTCCACACCCCCTCGTAGTCGCCCACCAGGTCGTAGCCGGCGGCGTAGGCGTGGCAGGTGTCCACGCAGACCCCAACCCGATGGCGCAGGGTTGCGGGGATCTCCTCCAGGATGGCCGCCAGGCTCTCGAAGGAGCCGCCCACGCTGGTCCCGCTCCCGGCGGTCAGCTCCAGGAGCACCCGGGTGGGGCTCTCCCCCACCGCGTCCAGCGCCAGAGCGATCCCCTCCGCGTTGTGACGGATCCCGGCCTCCGCCCTCCCGTCGGTGGCGTTGCCCGGGTGGGTCACCAGAAAGTCCAGCCCCAACGCGGTGCACCGGCGGAGCTCCGCTTCGAAGCTGACCAGGGAGCGGTCCCAGAGAGCCCGGTCGGGGGAGGACAGGTTGATAAGGTAGGAGTCGTGGGCGCCGGCGACCCGGATGCCGCATGCCGCCCGGGCCTCGCGGAACGCCTCGGCCGTGGCCTCGTCCACCTTGGGCTCGGCCCAGCGGTTGGGCTGCTTGGTGAAGAGCTGGAGGCAGGCCGACTCGATGGCCCTGGCGCGCCCGGGCGCGTGGGCAAGTCCTCCCTCGGTGGAGACGTGGGCGCCCAACTCGTCGTCGGGTGGTCGGTTCATGCCCCAAAGTGGGCAAAGTTTGCCACCACCGGAACCACGTACCGTCCCCGAGCTCCCCCATCGCCGCCCCGGCGCCATGCCCATCGAACATGTCAACTCGTTCGAGCACAACAACTTCCGTGCTCCGTCACAGAGCCTGGAGGGCCCGGTTGGAGGCGCGGCACGGAGCTTGTCCCTTCTCAGGCGCGACGCCTTCTCCGGAAGGCTCCACGGTAGCCCAGAGGAGGAATCATGCGTGTGGCGACGGACGGGTTCATCGACATCCGGGACGAACGACGTGTGCGCACGCCGGGGTTCCACGGGGACTCGGTGGATCCCATGCCCGAGGGCGAGGCGCTCTCGTTCCTCCTCTCCCACAGCTTCCCGGGGCACCGGCGCATCGTCCGCTCCCTGAGCGTCGCCGAGCGTCGGCAGATGCGGCTGGCCGCCTGGGCCGACTCCGTGTCGGAGCGCATGGCCCTGGTGGACCGGGTGTGGAGAGCCATCACCGAGCCGGCGATCCCGCTGGCCGGCCACCTGGGCCCCCAGCTCCTTCAGGTGGTGGAGTATGGCCACTGGGCCTGGCCCCTGTGCCTGGACGGAGCCACGACCATCGTCCTCCCCCGCGGGGGACTTCCCATCAGCGAGGTGGAGGGGGCGCGCAAGGGCAACGTCCTGCGCCTGGACCGGAAGACGGCTTAGGAAACGCCGGCCCCGGCGGCCTGCGCCGTCCGGGACCGGGTCAAAGTGCCCATGCCCGATCACGGCTGGG
>Ga0315541_1000780_pt1 | contig 32550 bp, 30 predicted proteins | sample SalMarSW160190MG_FD_203095 | JGI IMG/M metagenome (GOLD analysis project Ga0315541, IMG submission 203095) | Salt marsh sediment microbial communities from the Plum Island Ecosystem LTER, Massachusetts, United States - Salt Marsh Sediment SW1601-190 ...
AATGGCAGCCGGACTTCGGCGAGCCCCGGCTGCACCCGACCGCTGGTGCCGTCGCGGTAGGAGCACGCGAGTTTCTGGTCGCTTTCAACATCAACCTTAAGACCTCTGAGCTCAGGGTGGCAAAGGAAATCGCCGCTGCGGTCCGCTTCTCAAGTGGTGGGTTGCGCTACGTCAAGGCCCTTGGCTTACACTTAAAGGAACGGGGGATTGTTCAGGTGTCGATGAACCTAACCAACTTCAAGAAGACCTCGATCCTTAAGGTCTTCGAATTTGTAAAGCGCGAGGCGGAGCGTCGTGGGGTGATGATTCTGGAGAGTGAGATCGTAGGAAAAGTCCCTCGTCAAGCGCTGTACGACGTCGCGGCTGCCGCACTACAGCTTAAGGAGTTCTCCCCGGGGCTCCTCCTCGAAGAGCAGATCGAGAAGGCCCTTCGTGAGGATCGCTAATCGGGAGGTCTCCCGTATCACAGTTGTTGGGTTCGGCCGCACCGGCCACGCAACAACGGAGTTTTTTCTCTCCCGGGGGGTGAGGACCTTTGTCAGTGACTCGGCCGTGCTCTCCGACTCCGATCGCGCCTTCCTCGCAAGGCGAGGAATCCCCTACGAAGAGGGCAGGCACACCGAGGCGGGACTTGCTGACGCCGAGTTAATCGTGCTCAGTCCGGGTGTCAGTCCCACTCTTCCCTTCTTTGCCAAGGCCAAAGAGCGGGGGATTCCCATCCTATCGGAACTTGACCTTGCCTATCAGGTTAGCCCGATGGTGCCAATTATCGCTGTTACGGGTACGAACGGGAAAAGTACTACGGTGAAACTCATCGAGGCTCTCTTGCTCCAAAACGGTGTCAAAACGGTCGTCGCTGGGAACATCGGGATCCCATTCATCTCAGTTGTCGATCGTGCGACCGCCTGCAATGCGATCGTCCTTGAGGTCTCAAGCTTCCAACTCGAACAGTCGAGGGTCTTTCACCCCCAGGTGGCAGTCCTATTGAACCTCACCCCCGATCACCTAGACCGCCACAAGACAATGGCGGCCTACACGGCCGCCAAGGGGCGCCTCTTTCTGCACCAGACATGCAAGGATACCGCCATCCTTCCAAGCGATCTTGCCGAAACCTTCCCCAAGATTCAGGCACGACGGGTCCTCTTCGACCGGCTGGATCTTCCCTCACTCCCGTTTATCGTGGATCTTCCCCCGCATCATCGAGCCAACCTGCAGGCAGCAATCGCTGCCTGCTCCGCTCTTGTTGCAAACTTCGATCCTTCTCATATCCGCCTCGAAGACCTCCAGGAAGCCCTCTTTCTTCCCTTCCGTCTCTGTAGGAAAGGGGAAATTAACGGGGTGCGGATAGTGAATGACTCCAAATCGACCAACGCCGCCTCTACGTTGGCTGCACTTAGAAGCTTTAACGAGCCGCTCGTCCTCATCCTCGGGGGAAGACACAAACAAGCTGGATACGTTCAACTTTGTCAAGCGATCGCCGCTTGTGCCGTGCGCAAGACGATCCTCTACGGTGAGGCCGCTGCTTTCCTGCGAGAGACTCTAAAGGCCGCCGGTTACACACGGGTGGCGGTCTTTTTTGATCTTCAAAGTGCCTTCGAGGCTGCACTCGCCGCAGCCCAATCCGGAGATGTTCTCCTCTTCTCACCGGCCTGCTCCAGCTACGATCAGTACCAGGATTATCTAAGGCGGGGCGAAGCCTTCTCTCGCCTCGTACGCGCACATCCCTCCTTCTCACCCCTACAACAAGGACGCTAAGTCCCCTCCCTCCAGGACAGGTGTCCCGTCCTGCAGTCGCGAACTTTCTCCCCTATCCCGACAGCGTTCCTTCTACCAATAGGACAACTGCGGTATCCATCTGGAAGCGCAGGGAAGGCGAGGTCAGCTGCACATCAACCCCTAGCGAATAGTACTTCTTCAGGAGGCGAGAGTGGAAGGACGAACTGACAAGGGAATGGTGTTGGTCACTTCTCTCCTCCTCTTATATGGCCTAGTCATGGTTTATAGTGCGAGCGCTCCCTTCTCCCTAAGGCACTTCCACAGTGATTCCTATCTCTTTTTAAAGCAGCTTATAGCAGCGGTGATCGGAATCGGCCTCCTCGCCCTCTTCGCTCGTTTCGACTACCACCGTTTAGAACATTTAGACGATATCCTCCTTGTTGGATCGTTCTTGCTGGCGGCAATAACCGTCCTTCCTCTTCCGGGTGTGGGCGACGGCCGCTGGCTTCACCTGGGACCGCTCGCGCTACAGCCGACTGAGCTACTCAAGTTCTCGCTGATCGTCTACCTCGCAGCAACCATCGAACGTAAAGGAGAGCGAATCACGTCTTTTGTAGAGGGAGTCCTTCCATTTGTTATCGTCCTCCTCGTCATCGCCGGAGTAGTGATGAACCAGCCCGACTTTGGAATGATGCTCCTCTTCGGAGCGCTGACCGCGGTGATGCTCTTCCTCGGCGGGGCGCGAGTTTCTCACTTGATCCTTCTTACTGTGGGGAGCCTTCCCTTTATCTACCTTGCGGTACGGCTTGCTCCCTATCGCCTGAGCCGGATTATCTCCTTTCTCAATCCGCGCATGTATAGTACCTCCTCCGGATATCAGACGATTCAGTCACTGGTAGCCATCGGGTCCGGAGGGATCGTCGGTCGGGGCCTTGGAGCGTCGCGGGCAAAGCTGTTTTATCTCCCCCAATCGTACAACGATTTCATCTTCTCAATCACAGCGGAGGAGTTAGGCCTAATCGGGACGCTGGTGTTGATCGGTTTATTCTCCACCTTCGTCTGGCTCGCCTTTGGGATCGCCAGACGGGCTTGTGATCGGCTAGGAACCCTCCTGGCATTGGGAATCGGGTTCACCATCTCCTTTCAGATCATCCTCAACCTTGGGGTCGCATTGGGGGTCCTCCCGGTCACCGGGCTCACACTCCCATTTATCAGTAACGGCGGTTCCTCGCTACTCGTTACTCTGGCCATGGTCGGGGTGTTACTCAACGTCTCAAAGCAGGGAGGATGAGGATGCGAATCCTAATAGCAGGCGGAGGAACAGGGGGGCACTTCTACCCCGCGCTGGCCGTGATGGAGGAACTTTCGCGCCGCAAGAGCAAAGCAAAGCTCGCCTACATCGGTACCCGCAGGGGAATCGAAGCACGAATTCTCCCATCCTATCCTCAGATTCACTTCTACCCGATTCATGCACACGGCCTTCAGCGTGGCCACCCTTTACAGAACTTATATGCCCTTCTTGTACTAATCGTTGCCCTACTGGAAAGCCTCGCCATTCTCCTTGATTTCCGCCCACAGGTCATCATCGGAATGGGAGGGTACGTCTCCTTCCCAGCGGTCCTGCTCGGATCCCTGCTGAAGAAGGTATTTCCTGTGCGGACTGTTATCCACGAGCAGAATGCCGTCGCCGGACTGACAAACCGCCTCCTCTCCCCGTTTGTTGACAAGGTGCTCGTTTCCTATCCTCAGACCACACGAATCTTTACATGGGCAAGGCGAACGGTGGTAACCGGAAACCCCATCCGTAAGGAATTTCTCCTTGCCAAGAGGAGCGAGGCACTCTATCACAAGTTTGATCTTGACTCGCAGCGTCGTACAGTCCTCGTCTTCGGTGGTTCGCATGGCTCAGCCGCGCTGACCACCGCCGTTCTGCGTGCTAAAGCCCTCATCGCCCAAAACAGAGGGATTCAAGTCCTCCTCGTCACGGGAAACACTGGCGAAGAGCAAGCGATCAGGAATGAGCTCCTTCAGGCAGGTGTGGAGAACGTGGTCGTGCGCCGTTACATCGACCGGATGGGAGAAGCATTTGCACTAGCTGACCTGATCGTCTCCCGCGCTGGAGCGACCACACTTGCCGAGATTACCTCATGCGGGAAGCCAGCATTGTTGATTCCGTGGGGAGGTGCAGCCAACGGACATCAGTGGAAGAACGCGCGCGTCCTCGAGGAAGAAGAGGCTTGCACCCTTGCCAAGGAGAAGGAAATCTTGGAGCAGGGTTTAGCAAAGCTCATCGAGCAGATGCTAAGTGATAAAGAGCGGCTCACTAGGCTGGCGAAGAATTCCCTGCGCCTTGGCCAACAGCAAGCGACGGCGTCGATACTAAGCGAAATCACTGCTTTGGCGAGGGAGGCGCGAACGTGATCAGTGCGGGGAAGCGATATCACTTCGTGGGTATCGGCGGGGCAGGAATGAGCGGACTTGCTGCAGTGATGATTGCCGGGGGGGCAAAGGTCTCCGGCTCGGACCTACGAGAAAATGATGAGATCCTACAATTAAGGAGAGCAGGAGCGCGTATCCACCTCGGCCATGACCCCAATCTTCTCGATACAAAAGTCGACGGCGTGATCGTCTCCTCAGCGATCGGAGAGGAGAACGCAGAGATCAAGGTAGCACGAGAGCGCGACGTTCCCGTGGTGCGCCGCCTGCATGCCCTGGCATCCTTGCTTCGTAGATATCGCAGCATCGGTGTTGCTGGTACCCACGGAAAGACGACCACCACTGCCATGCTCGCCACCATCTTAAGCAAAGTGAATAAGGATCCGAGCTACCTCGTCGGTGCGCACTGCCCTGGGTTAGGGGGAAATTCTCACCTCGGCCGTGGGGAGTTCTTCATCACCGAGGTGGACGAGAGCGATGGGCTATTCCTCGCCCTCCATCCAACGGTTGGTATCCTCAACAACATCGGCCGCGATCACCTGAACACCTACCATACCCTTGCAGCTATCAAAGAGGGCTTCACACAGTATATTCGCCAGTCAGAGAAAGCCGTCCTGGCAATCGACGATGCAAACGTACGCGACCTAGCAGGGCAACTGCAAGACGCCCTCACTGTAGGGCTATATCGAGGAGCTAAGCTTCGTGCTACCGGAGTCATACACCATCACTTCCACACCCACTTTAATCTCGTTGACCGTGGGAAGCCGATCTGTCCAGTCTTCCTTCCAGCCCCTGGGGATCACAACGTGCGCAATGCCCTATGTGCCATTGGCGCTGCCTCTCTTGCCGGGGTTTCGCTTACTGATGCCGCTGCCGCTCTTAACGGGTTCCGTCTCCCGCGCCGGCGATTTCAACTGCTGGAGGAAAACGGGGTAACTGTGGTCGATGACTATGCCCACCTCCCCGAGGAGATCGAGGCAACCTTGCAGGCGATCCGCGACGGATGGGATGGGAGACGAATCGTGGCCATCTTCCAGCCGCACCGCTACAGCCGCACACAGGCAATCGGCGCCGAGTTCGGAGATGCGTTCCGCCAGGCTGACACAGTAATCGTAACATCGATCTACCCGGCCTCGGAGAAGCCAATCCCCGGTGTCTCCTCACGAGAGATAGTGGAGGCAATTGGATACTCCACAGATGCGGATCTTCGTTTCATCCGAAGCAAAGAGGAGGTTGTCTCCTTCCTCAAAGGATACGTCGAACCAGGGGACTTCATCATCAGCTTCGGCGCTGGAGATATCTGGACGGTGACCGAGGAGCTGTCTTGCTTCCTGAAAAAGGGACGTTTCTGCACGGTATAGACCGATCGGCCTTTACCAAGGAGCTTTGTGCGTTGCGCGGCGACCTCCGCTTCGAGGAACCCCTTGCATGTCACACCACGATCGGTGTCGGTGGAAAGGCGGCCTTCTTCCTCTCCCCAGGGAGACCTCATGCCCTCGCGGAGACGATCCGCTGCTGTCGCCGTTATGGCTACCCCTACCTCCTGTTGGGAGCCGGTTCCAACCTCCTCTTCTCCGATTGCGGCTATCCGGGGTTGATAATCTCGACGGAACAGCTACGAGGGATCACCCTTGCGGAGGGGAGTGTACAGGTGTTTGCGGGCGAGCCTCTTCCCGCGCTCCTTAACACTGTTAACCGCGCGGGAATACGCTCGCTCAACTTCCTCGCGGGGATCCCCGGCTCACTTGGGGGAGCCATCGCAATGAACACGGGCATCCCTCAACGTACAATTGGCGATACCATTGAAGAAGTCGCTGTTCTCAATCCGCATGGAGAGATTATGGTCCTGAAAGCCAAGGACTGTGGTTTCTCCTATCGGCGAAGCGAGATCCTTGAACAGCGGCTGCCTGTCCTGTGGGCACGATTGCGCTTGGACGGCAGACCGTACGATCGGGGCGAGATCCTCACACACCGTCGCGCGAGTCAGCCGCTCTCTGCTGTAAGCGCCGGCTGTGTGTTCAAGAACCCCCGCGGCCTCTCTGCCGGGAGAGTGATCGACAAGGCCGGTCTGAAGGGGCTTAGCGTTGGAATGGCCAAGGTATCTGAAAAACATGCCAATTTCATCGTCAACCTTGGCGGGGCGCGATGCACTGAGATCCGCAAATTAATTGACATTGTACGCCAAAAGGTGTATAAAAGCTTTCGTATTTTGCTCGAACTGGAGATTGAGGTCATTGACGGGTGAGAGAGGGGGAATCTAAAAGAAGAGCTATTTACCGGGTTGCTGTTATAGGGGGGATTCTTATTACTGCTGCCATCATCACCCTGTATACACCTTGGTTGCGTCTCTTTGATCTTCGGGAGATTGTGGTGAGGGGAAACTGCCACATCTCAACGGAGGAGATCAAGTATTTAGCCGGGTTCCGCATGGGGGGTAGCCTCCTGCGGACACCGGTTTCTCGTGCCTTAAAAGCGCTTGTGGGACTCCCCTGGGTGAAAGCAGCCTCTATCCAGCGGGTCTATCCGCATAGGCTAGAGATCGTCATCCAAGAACGCACGCCAATCGCAGTGGTGTCTGACCCCGCAAAAGGAGACAGCCTGCTGATCATCGGAGAGGGCGGAGTAATCGTTAAACAGATAAGTAACGAGGCTCCCCCAACCCTTTTAGCAAGAGGCGTGAATCTCACCGGAGACGCTCCTGGTGCGCGACTAGTGGACGAGAGGGTGGTAGTGGCGCTCGAGTGCATCTACCGGAAGGGATTGAGCGAAGGCCCCTTCCACCTTATCGATTTCTCCGATCCCTCCTCGGTCACCCTGCATGGAGAGGATGAACTAAAGGTCGTCCTTGGGCCGGTTGACGGAATCGGACCGCGGATCGACGCACTGGCAGCCTTGCTTTTGACAATCGATCTGCCGGAGTATCGATCAATAGATCTCAGATTTGGGGGTGAGGCGATTCTTGTACCCCGTAAGGTGGTGAACAGATGAGAAAGGAAAGAGTGGTGGTCGGCCTGGATGTGGGGACCACCAAGGTTGCCGCATTGGTCGGGAACGTGATCGATGGGACGATAGAGATAATCGGCCTTGGGAAAGCAGAGTCACACGGCCTAGAGAAAGGGGTGGTCGTGGACATCGGCCGCACGATCGCGTCCATTCGCAAGGCGGTCGAGGAGGCGGAGAACATGGCCGACGTCAAGGTCGATTCGGTCTACGTCGGCATCGCGGGCAAGCACATCACCTCGATTAACAACAGTGGGACCGTCTCCATCAACCGTCCGGATCGAATCATTGCCCAGGACGACGTGCGCCGGGTTGTGGATACGGCACAGGCGATCCAACTCCCATCGGAGAGCGAGATGATCCACGTTATCCCACGCCAGTACATCGTAGATGGGCAGGATGGAATCACCGACCCGGTAGGGATGACAGGGACGCGACTCGAGGTCGACGTGCACATCGTCACCGGCGCGATCACGGCAGTGCACAACCTGGTCCGCTGCGTGGAGAGCTTAGGAATCAGAATCCGGCAGATCGTCCTCGAACCGCTTGCCTCGTCGATGGCGGTCCTCTCCTCAGCGGAGAAGGAGCTTGGGGTAATCTTGATGGATATTGGTGGCGGGACCACGGACATCAGTGTGTTTCGCGGAGGAGACATCTGGTTCTCTAAAGTGATTCCAATCGCGGGGGAGCACATCACAAATGACATAACCGTCGGTCTTCAGACCCCGATTGAGGAAGCGGAACTGGTCAAGAAGCAGGCAGGGACAGCGTTGGTTGAAAGCGTTGGCGAAGACGAGAAGATCGAAGTGGCAACAATCGGTGGAGACGAGAAGAAAACCGTCTCCCGCAAGAAGCTGGCCAAAATCATCGAGCCGCGGGTGGAGGAACTCCTCGACCTGGGGTTGCAGGAGGTGGAGGACGCCGGCTACCGTGACCTGGTCCCGGCGGGTTTAGTCCTCACCGGGGGAACCTCTCTGCTCAAGGGGATCGCCGAGTTCGCCGCTCAGCGATATGAGATCCCAGTCCGGCAAGGGAAGATCCCACAAGGGATCCACGGACTACGGGATATCGTGGAGTCACCGGTCTACGCCACATCGATTGGGCTGTTGCGCTACGCCGTGGAGATGAAGGACTTCAAGAAGACCCGATTTGGGCGAAAAAGAACTTCCCTGGTTAGCAAGCTTTTCACCTGGTTCAACCGTTTCTTCCGGGGGTAACAGATGGAAGATGAGAGGAACCTCGTAATGCCGCCTGCCCGGTTGATGGTTATCGGTATTGGCGGTGGTGGCGGGAACGCCGTCGACCGGATGTACAACACCAGGGTGAGCGGAGTGGAACTGGTTGCTGTCAACACGGACGCGCAGGTTTTGGAGGTCGTCCAGGCGCAGCGCACCCTTCAGATCGGCCGCAAGCTGACCGGCGGTCTAGGGGCCGGTGGAGATCCGGAGATCGGGAGGCTCGCTGCCGAGGAGAGCCGTGAGGATGTCATGGATCTCCTCGATGGGATCGACATGGCATTCATCACCTGCGGGATGGGCGGCGGGACTGGAACCGGCGCCGCACCGGTGATCGCTTCTCTAGCAAAGGAAGCAGGGATCCTCACGACAGGAATCGTCACCCGGCCGTTCTCGTTCGAGGGGCTGGCACGGGCGGGGAAGGCAGAGGCGGGAATCGCACGCCTCTCCCAAGTCGTCGACGCGCTCATCACTATCTCCAATGACAAGCTCCTCAAGGTCGCTCCGTCAGACACCCCGATCACCAAGGCGTTCGAGATGGCCGATGAAGTTTTACGGGAGGGGGTAGAGGGGATCTCGGACCTGATCACCATCCCGGGGATGATCAATCTTGACTTCGCCGATATCGAGAGCGTAATGCGCGGTGCCGGCACTGCTATGATGGGAATCGGCGAAGGCCAGGGTGATGGGAAGACGAAGGAAGCGGCACGAAACGCGATTTCTTCCCCGCTGCTCGACGGCTCGATCAAAGGAGCGCGCAAGGTGATCATGAACATCACCGGTGGGTCTGATCTAACCCTGGAGGCGGTCACCGACGCAGCATCCCTGATCCGCGAGGCTGTTTCAGATCGGGCAGACATCATCTTCGGAACAGCAATTCGCGATGGAATGGAGCAGGTCCGCCTGACGGTCATCGCAACCGGTTTTCCGCTCTCTTTTACCGGCGAGGAGGAGGGAACACCATTCGGCAATGAGATGATGCTCGCTAAGTTACAGCAGGAGAGCCGGCTGGGGGAGGATGACTTTGACATCCCCACCTTCCTGCGCCGCCGCAGGGCGCACGAGGAAGCAGCTCCTCGTCCGTGGGGAGAGAAAGGGGACTAGATCCTGGCTGCACCGCCAAGACGTGATCTTTGCGGGATTCGAATCTGGGAAGTCTTAAATAGCCTTCAGCGATCAGCCAAGTAAAATTGTTGTAAGCTGACGGCTGAATACTGAGAGCTGATTGCTGCTTTTGATCTCTTAGGAATCCAGGAGACCAGGAAAAGGATCGACTTCCTACTCTAGAGAACTACGGTTTTGTTACTCCTCCTGCACTCCTGGTTTCCTCATTAACAAAAACGCAGACAGATTTGCTTTCACCCTTTTTATGGCGATCAGCCAATCGTAAAACGTACGCTCTGCTGTAAGCTGACGGCTGAATACTGAGAGCTGATTTATGCCAGAGGTGGGAGTCGAACCCACACGACCTTAAAGGCCACGGGATTTTGAGTCCCGCGCGTCTGCCAATTCCGCCACTCTGGCTTTAACGCCTAAATATTGTAGTTCGCTTAAGTGGAACCGTCAACGCGCAAATAGCACTTTCTAAAGCTTTCTTCTCCTTGATATCCCCGACTGACGATCAAGAGTCGACATAGCATATCATCGGCCTCGTCTTAGAGCGGCGGACGACCTCTGTGAACCCAACGCTACGGAACATAGGGGCAAGGGGCCATGGTAGGCGAAGAGGTCGGGCGTACCACTGGCCTTCGGTTCGACAGGGTAGCCTTCAACAATACTTCCTCCCTGGCCTCGCACGTACTTGACCATCGATAGCCACGTCGCCTACAGCGCTTCGGGCACACACCACAACAAAAGCCATACACGCGCAGCACCACACAACGGTCGCGGCGCTGTGAAGTTGACCTGACCTCGCCCTATTCCTTACCCAGCATGCCCTTTATCATGTCAAGCAGCTTATGGCTATGGATCTCCTGTTTGTAGTGGACCTCGCAGGGGAAATCGTCGCCCCTTCTGCAGTGATCGACCTGCTTTCCGATGGCACACTCAAGGGTCATGCATGGATGACCCATCGCTTCCTTGAATTTCTCGAGCTTCTCCGGCGCTTTTGGATCGGTCCCTGGTATGCGGCCGCCGATAGGACATAACCCCTTCTCCAGAAACCCGCAGACCTCACAAGCTAGACCGCACGCGCTTGGCATTTCATCACCTGGTGAATTCAACTCGTAAGTGCAACTTTAGAGATTGGTCTAAGGGGCGCGCTGCGGTAGCATCCGCAGTGTCACCAAGACCAGTGAATCAAAGGAGCAAGGTGCGAGTGTCGATTCTTCTATACGTGTTTCAACGTTGAGCTCCCTGAAGTTCGGGTGCACTCCGCTACGGAGAACCAGGAATTGAAGCCGACTCGCCACCGAGAACATCAAGTTAGCTTCCTCTTTATAGGAAGTTGCGAAAATCGTCCAACCAATCCAACCCCCTCTTCTCTCCCACATCGGATCACGGTATAATTACGAAACCATGGCTGTGGTCAACAAGATCGGTAAGGTGATGAAGCGAAATCACGCACTGGTGACCTTCGACCAGGAGAGAATCGTGCGGGCGATCCGCCGTGCGGCAGACTCAATCGGCGGATTTACGCGGGATTATGTGGAGGGGATCAATGATCTCGTTTTGGCCACCGCTCCAGGAACTGAGACGGTTTGCTTTCTCCGATCGCTCTCCATCATTTCGAGCCGCACAGCGCACTTGTTAGGAAAGATCGTTCAAGAAGGCTGCTAGATCGCCCCAAACCTACTTGAGCGTTGTTAGCAGCGATTCCACTTCTCCCCAGATCCTAGAAGCAATGTCCTCCTGCCTCTCTTCAGAAGGGACAATCCGCAGGACTCGCTCTGGCAGCATGGCTTTGGCTGAATCGAGGAATCGTTCCCTGTGTACTCTCATACTCTCCAAGTTTTCGTGTTCGCTGAGCAACTCAACGTTGCCCCCGGCTCTGTCAAAAGCGCGCTGATACGAGACCGGTGCACGCACATCAAACAAGAAGAAAAGGTCGAATTGCGGAAGGAAGCAATGCGAAAATGCTATCATCTCACTCTCATAGACATCGTTCTTCTGGTAGACCAGCGTACTGATGAATGACCGATCTGAAAGGACAATCTTGCCAGACTCCAAGGCCGGCCAGAGACGTTCGCGTGCAAGCCGAGCCCTGCTCGTGAGGAGTAAGAACATCTGTTCCTCAGGAAAGGATGGCTTTCCGGCGCATAGCTTCTCCCAGGCTTGTCGAGCCTTCCTATAAGGATATGGAGGCTCTTCCACAACTAGCACATTGTACCCACTCTTTTCTACACGTTTACTCAATAGCTTGATTTGATCACCCTTCCCAGATCCGCTTACGCCATCAAAGCCGATGTACAATCCACGGTGGGGTTTACTTTCCAACACAGGCGCACACCTGAGGCTAGATAAGAACAGTCTCACAAGGAGCATCTCTCGCGAGGCTAGACGCTGGCTTTCAGGAAACTCCAAACCAGCTAGGCGTTCAGGCATCCGTTGCCCCAAACGATCCAGAATCTTGTCAACAGTATCTTTACTCTCCCCTGCCCACATACACGTTCGGAGAATGCCCCAGGCGCCAAACCCGGCAAGGAAATCGGCGTCTTTTAGAATCCTCCCTTCGAGTGACCTGGGCGTTGCCGACGGTTTATCGTGGTCGGCAATGGCTTCCAAAAGCACGCTTGTTTTCTCCGCAGCCATGCCGACAGATTCGAGGATTCGCTTTGACAACGTGACGGACTCCTCAGCGCTCTCCTGTCCGTGTTTCGATGAGTCATGCCTGCCCAGATCGTGGAGCCTGGCGGCAGCCACTATGACTTCCAGATCTCCGTCGTATAGCTTGTGAAGCTGTTTGGCGAAAGAAAGGACCCTATCGGTATGCCATCTATCGTGACTAGGGCTTTGCTTTAGGCTTTCAAGTTCCCGCAGAATCGCTTCGTCTAGGAGCTCGCTTCTTCGTGTATTCATCAAACGTTCTCCTCCCCTGAGACCCCAGAGCGCTCAAGTCCCTGTACCGATAATACTTGTACGTCTTTTCCGTAGCATGCATAGAAGCTGCGAAGGGTTTCTTGTTGAACTCCTCGTTGAACTCTTTGAGCGATCTGTATCTGTATTCGCGCTTCTTTGCATCGCTGGGGGGATTTTTGTATTTCTTGGTGCCTCCCCAGTCCTTCGCGAATGCCATTGGAGGATAATCCACTCCGGATATTACGACTGCTCGTAGCTGACGGAGAGAGTTCTTTTCGGCAGCCATTGCCCTGTGGAGTCCGTCGATTAAGACGTAGTCCAGTTCTCCTTTTGCATATCGCTTGTTATTCCTTCTAACGTCTCTTTTTTCGTGAATCTCCACGATTGGGGGGGCAAGGACTTGCTCGGATTCACTGTTATACTTGAATCTCACTAGCCCCGGAAGATCCCAAAGCCCGAAGCAGTGGGTGACCATAAACGCGAGGTGGAGTTCCTTGACCTCCTCTAGACGATCTTTCATGACGTAATTCGCAAGAGGTGCTAGAGTGCTGATCGCCAGCAGGGAGCAGGAGATATTTGCTTTCTCGTAAGGACGTATCTCCCTGTCGCCAAGCAGTGGAACCCTCCGAATGAGTCCTTCTAGTTGGTTCCACGGGCGAAATTCGACGATTTCCAGAGAGAAGCTCTTGGCAGACATTTCTTTCTTTGCCCGTTCCAGCATCTTGGGTCCACATACCTCCGGTTCGTATGGCACGTTCGCGAGTTCGCACTGAGTACGGACGAGCTCTTCAACACGGTGATAAGCCGCGACAGCTTTGGCATGCCCTGAAGGTGTCTGAGTATCCAAAAGCCCCCGTTTGGCAGTTAGCCGCAGGTTCCCAATCACCGAATCATTCCACATCCATGTAGCGATACACCCACTTCGATTCTGCACTTTCGGAAGACCCGCATTGAGCCAGGACTCGATAGATTCCTCCAAGTAACTGTCCTCTAGGTGTGCCAGAGCATCCGCTTCTCTGAGAAAATCAATGAGTTCCCGTGTCCTTGCATCTGGGTGTGTCGTTCGGGGTTCCGTCGAAGATTTCTCCGTAGTTGTAGTTGGGAATCCCGGGAAAGCGGCTTCGCAATCGCTGACAAGATCTTCAACCAATTTGAGCAGCCGCGTTGAGTCCTTGAATTCCTCCATCTGGCCAAGAATCGAGGTGAGAGCTTCGGGACGAAGCTTCTCTTTCCCAGAAGTGCGTCCTGATGAAGCCTGGATTTGGTCGATGTCGTGAAAAAGTGCAGCTACTTGCAGCCCTAGTCTTTCCTCCTCAGCAAGAGAAGAACAAGCGGGCTCTTGTAGAAGTCGCTTTACGTGCTTCTCAACATCCTGAGCGTGAGCAAACTGCCACTCTTCCTGAGGGGCACCGGCTAAGGCGTGTGCCAACCGTGCCACCGCGCTTTCACGCCAGCGCAAAGGACTAGGATTCATCATCCGTTTCGTAGAAACGCTTCCGATACTCGGAGTGCCAACGGAAGTAGAACGACCGGAGTTCCTCAGGGTCTAGATCAGCAGCTTTGGCAATCTCCAAGAGGTCACGCTCACGCATCTCACGGGGAAGGAGAAGCAGTTTGTCAAGAACGTGTTCCGAAAGAACTGCCATGCACAACGTGCTGACGAGACTACTTGAGATTGCTTCCCGAGACTCCACATGGCTAAGGACTTCTCCCCCTTCCAGACTACGACTCAAGAAACACAAACGCAGCTCCCAAAGCAAACGTTCAGACTCGCGCTTCATTTGCTGAAGTTGCTGCTCCGCGTATGTTCGGAGCTTCGCGCAGCCCATTTCACCCTCAAAAGGGGTAAACCAACAGCTATCAATAGCCTTAGCGAACTCATCAACCTCCATATGCACCTCGTTCGTCTCAAGACAACTACACTTCCTTATTCATTCTAGAGCTTGTTCGTCTGTTTTGCAAAGCCCTGCTACATCAATCCCAGATCATCAGTACCTCATTACCCAACGCGAAAAGCGCAAATAGAGCCTAGCGCATGAATTGAGTGTCACCGACGAAAAGCCACTATATGACAGCGCGCCCGTATCGAAGCATACGCTGCTGCACTTCCTCTGAGGGCTTTCGGATCTGGACTCGTGTGACTATGGCCTTGTCAGTAGGCTCACCAGATTCAGGCTTCTCCCGTCTTCCCGCCACGTGTAGGCAAGCAACATCCTCGAAGCGCAACGCCACCAGAATCGCAGCAACCACGTGTGGTTTGGGACCCATTGGAATGAGCTTGACTTGGTGCGTGGACTTTGAAAGGACAGCCAGTTCTGATAAGTACCCATATACTGTACGAATGCTACATAGAGGTAGCGGGAGGAGTAGCTTCTGAGCGTTCAGAATCTCCTGATTCTCTCTCCGAGCACGTTCCGCATATTCAGGAAAAGGCACAGGGTCTGCCAGATAGGCATAAACTGTTGAAGGCTCCAGTTCCTCCAAGACTTCTGACGCTGCAATCCCGTCGAAACCGAGGCCAAAGATGCCAAGTATAGGTACATTCGAATCGTCCAATACCCCATCACATCCCGGGATTGCTGGGATGTCTTCGAGCTCCAAAGGTCGGAAGTTCTGCTCGCTTATGTAGTCGGAAATGGTATATGCAAGATCCAACTCAACGCGCTTTTCCCCGGCGAAGGTCTGTGCCCAGCGGAGTATTGCTGCGTACCATAGCCGTGGCATGGACGAGTAATCGACAAGTATGTTCAGTTGTTCCCCGTCCGCCTTGGCGATCCCATTGAGGTTCGCAATAAGAAGGCTCGGGTCGTCCCGTGGAAGGCTCAGCGATTTAAGCTTGGGAAACAATTTACGTAGAGTTGTTTCAGAACCAGGACCCGCATCCGACGACAGAGTACAATCCCGAAGCATAAGACATTTCTTGAAAGCTTTTCGAAAAACGCGCTGTGCAACGCTTGTACAACGAGGCTCGTCGCTCCAACACACTAGAATAGCATTATACTCATCATGCAAGTCTTGAAACTCGATGTCAATAACGCGAAAATCATTCAAATCGCACCCTCCAATCCGAACAACTGCAATTGATCATCTTCGCCCCGACCTAGACGTTCAGCGTGATTCTGTCCCAGGACGCTCAGGAGATTCCTACCTTTCCCACGCCGCGGATTGAGCTGGAAGTACGGTGCCAAGGCGTAGGCAAAGTGAAGCGCCGCCTTCTCTTCGCCGATCCGCGGTAGGGGATCCGGGTCTTTCTCCTTCACATGCGGATAGAGAAAACCATAAGCAACAGCAATCTTCACAAGTCGTGCGAATCCTGGTGGTACGTTGGAAGGCACTTCAATTGAGAAAATCGGGTCCGTTGTCAGTTTCTCTTCGCGAAAACGTTGTTTCATATAACGCCCTACAAGCTTGAGCAGCGTATAAAGGTTCCGTCCTACACGCCCGGCTCTTAGAGGTCCAACACCCCTAACACTTTGAGCTCGTTTCAGGGTTCGTTCCGAGAAAATCTCTAAAACCTCATTCTGCACAACCTCCTTGATGAATGGTGTCTCCGCACTCTCCTGCTCTGTGGGCAACTGGTAGTCAATCGCCTCAAGAAGGCTTCCGAGCAGCTGGACTATTCGCCGTGGGCTGTAATCACTGCATCGAATAAACATCTTCTCGCCGCTGTAGATATCCAGCTTTGAACCCGGACGCTGTTCCATAAGCCTCTTCTTCAACAGTATTGCTCCACTTAGCTTTCGTTTGATCTGGTCGTAATATTCGGGACGGCTTTCTTGATACAGCCTTTGTGCCCTTTCGTATGTCTTCTCTGTTGCCAACGATTGTAGTTCGGCTAGGAATTCAGTGTCAGCAAAACCACTAGGTTCATCAAGAAGCAAAGAGTCTCCTAAAAGGGCATGGAGAGATATGTGCTCGAACTCGTAGTTGGACGCACTAGCACGTTTGTGAAACATCGAAGTAACGAAATCCGGACATCTCGCGCCACTCTCCTCTGGCCGTTTGTTTGAATAGGCCATTACGGGATCCTTATCTATGTATACGTAGTCAAAATCATCTGTAGGAACTATGGGAACACCGAGATTCGTTTCGCAATCAGCATGATGATATGGGAGGGTTGTGATCTTGAAGCAGAGCTTGCTAGCCCCCGACCGCATGTAGCTATTTAGAATGCGGTGATGCGTGGTTGTTAAAAATTCCGCTTCATCGATACACAAAACCCAATGGGGTGTCTCCGGGAGAGACAATAGACTATCGGCAACTTCCATAGCATGCAGTAACGGCATGAACAAGTCCCTGTCGAACACTGAACCTCCCTTGGCCTGTTCAACATTGGTACTGTCCCCAAGTCCGCTATGACTACGTCCTGTTCCTTCGATAGAACGGAGACACCGATGTAAGTCATCAAGAGAGCTAACGGGATTCCTCGGGCAACCCCACACTTCTCTAATTTCCGTCACTATGTCTCTTTCCAGCTCATACTTCTGTTCTTCGGGGCAGTACGTAGCAATGCAACTCCTAAGAGTCCTCAAGAAACTGAAACAGACTGATAAGTTCACCCTCCACTGAAACTCATGTTCAGCTTCCGGGGAATCCTCCAGCCAGCCCTTGTTTCTCAGGGCACCAACCCAACTTGTCCCTGTAGCTACGTATATCCCCAAGAAGGTTCTCTCAGCAATCAGGTCCTTGATGTCGCGATCATCTGAGGCAGCCATATATTCATGAGCTAGCATTTTTGTAAGTGTAGTCTTGCCAGAACCTCTGGATCCAAGGATTATCTGGTTTCCAATTGTGAGAAGCTGTCTGTATGTATCCGTAGGAACAAAAGTCTGAACGAGCTCTTCGCGACTATACCGCCCAGCTTCACCAACAGAAAAAAGCTTTGGGGGCCTTCTCGAGTGTTCACCGGTCACGTTCAGCATCCTTCCCTGGTAGTACTATGAAATCCTCATCTTTTCTCATTATACTCCAGCCTTTTTCCGAGCAGAGATCTTGGAGTACTTTATCGAGATCATCCCTCATGACGAACGCGAAGTCCTGTTCTTCAGCCACCATGGACGACCAGATAGCCTTTCCACTTTTGCTTACGGATTCCTCAATTGTAGAACAAAGCTGCCTCTTTAGATCATCGTGAGATAGGTAGGTGCCAAATGGCTCCTTGAATCTTATCCCCCAACCTCTTTGAGATGGGATCCAACCTTCAGGTCTGTAATACGCCCAACTTCGTACCTCTCCAAAAGCGCACTCGCCACTATCAAAGAGCGGCTTTCTTCCGCGAAGTGTCACAATATGAAATGAGTTCGGGTTTCTACCGTCCCAGCGCATGTCCGGGGGTGCCGAGAAGCTTCCCGCTCCCAAGACCAAAAGTGGGTGACCATGCATGATGGGGGCGTTTAGGAAGGGTCTGTGCTTGTGACCATGCAGAAAGATATCGAATTCCTTATGGTAGAGTAGGTCTAACAAGCTCCGCACTTTCCCGTTCATGATACTGAAATCCGGTGTTTCTGGGAATTCGTTATCGTATTGAATGGGATGATAATGCGTTAGGAACACCCAGTATCTTTCATGGCCCTTCTGGTTATCATTCAGCCACTTCTCCAATTCTTCAACATGCTTCTCATCGACCTGCCCGTGGTGCACATCAGCTGAGTCTCTGTCCGCCCACGCCGAGTTGTAACCTACCATTACTATAGATTGATCCTGCCAGACTGTTAGATAGGGAGGGACAGTCAGAAGCCAATTCTTGGGTTTCGATCTGCTCATCCACTTCTTGAGACGCCACTTCGGATAGGCAATGGGTTCGAATCTCTGTTCGAATCTGACCCCTGAATGATCCAAGATAGACAGCACCTCCCAATCCACATCATGATTCCCGGGGATGAATGCAACTCTCTCGCTGGCTATACCCAGGGATTCGCGCAGCCTTTCTATGACTTCACACACAAGATACACTTCATCAGGTTGACCGGCTTGGGTGGCGTCTCCCAAGATGAGAAGGTAATCAGCTTCTAGGTCCTTCTCGTTCGCGAACTGTTCGAACCGGTCAAGGAAGTCCGCCTCAACACATTTTTTTGTCTTGTATGGACAGGAACCATTTACTTCACACCCAGCAGTCGCATAAGGACATAGATCCTTCGACCTAGCCCCCCCGACGTGCAGGTCACTTATTACAGCAATCCGGATCTCATCCAAGGGATACCTCCATTACGGACTGCCTTGTCGTGTGACGTTATATATCAGCAATTCCTCTGCCATCCTGCGATGACGCCTAAAACCAGCGATATTCCTTTGTACTCGGTGGGTTTCCATTGGCCAACCGGAGAATGCTTCTAGCGCCTCCGCACAGCTAGCGTAGCTAAGAACAAAAGAGACACCTCGTTTATCCAGTCGTGCTATTGCATTAGACAGCCGAGGAAGATCATTTAGGGCGAAGCTATTTGGGGCATATTCACGAAAAGACCGAGTAGTGGATCGAGCATAAGGCGGGTCCAAATAAACAAAATCACCCCTGCATGTTTCATTCAGCACGTCTTCGAAATCCACACAGCTTATACTTGCACACGAGAGCGCCGCAGAGGCTTTCTTCAATGTAACAGCTGACGGCAACAACCCGGTCTTGGCAGGCGAATACGGCACATTAAACTGACCCATCAGATTCGTTCTATACAGACCGTTGAAACAAAAACGATTAAGAAAAATAAAACGCGCTGCTCGCTCTTCCTGTGACAAGACGCTAGGGTCCATTCGCCGCAGCGAGTTGTAACTGTCCTTCCCAAATCTTATTGAAGACAGTGCATCGGAAACCTGCTTTGGGCAGTCTCTAACAGCAATGTAAGTTGATATTAGGTCTTGATTGATGTCGCTTAACCAGGCGTTTGGAGGAGCAAGCGCAAAGAACAGACAAGCAGAACCCGCAAATGGTTCAACGTATCGCGTGTACTCGCTGTTCCAAAACGGTATCAACTGTTGTAGTAGGCGACGTTTACTTCCCGCCCACCGAAGGAATGCCTGTGCGCGAGGTTCTCCGGCAATGCCCTTCTGAGTTTGTTCCCTCCGAGACATTATAGGATCAAACCATTATTATAATCAGGACACCTTATTGTGCAACAGCTGAATGACGTCTTTAAGTGTATTGCACGCGAATATGGATTCCCGTATGCGCCCAGACTTATCGCAGAAGGCGGGAGGAGCACGGCTCCCATCAATGGAGGGCATTATTGGAACGGGCTGCCTAGACATGAATCCTTACAAGCAACTTCCCCCGAGGAGTAGGCCCGTAGGTCAGCCAGTTTTCCATAAGACGGCTCATGGCTTTTCAACAACGAGCCCCCTGGCTCTATTTGCCACACTCGTACATGGTTTCCACTTAGTGGCTGAAGTGTACCCCAATCCAGTCTGATTTCCCCTTGACTGCCTGCGCAGCTATAATTACATTACCATGACCGTTGTCAACAAGATCGGCAAAGTGATGAAGCGAAATCACGCCCTGGTGACCTTCGACCAGGAGCGGATCATTGGGGCGATTCGGCGTGCGGCGGAGTCCATCGGTGGTTTTGAACAGGACTATCTGGAAGGGGTTAACGACCGGATCTTCGCCGCTGGAGGAACCAATGAAGGCATTGCCGAATTTCTCTCCGATCTGATCGTCGTGTGCCTAAATGCCGAGCCCCGCCACCTCGTCTCCAACTTCCCCCCGACTGTGGAAGAGGTGCAGGATGCCGTTCTGCATGTGCTAACAAGTACCGGATTCACCACTACCGCCGATGCCTACACCTGCTTCCGTTGGGGCCATCACTGGGTGCGGGAGGGAGCAATCACCGAGGAGCAGTTTGTGAGAAACGGGTACCCTCCTCCCTATATGGAAAGACTCCTCGCGTGGAACCACGCGCAAGGCTGCGACACTGTAGAGGGATTGAATGAGATCGTCCGTAGCGGAAGGCTCAAGCCGCTGATCGATGCTGCTTTAGCCAACTATGAGTCTTCGCTAGATGAGGCAGCAGGCAAGGTGGTCGCACGGATTGAAGCTGGCGATAAAATTCAGATGATCTGGATCAGTGGACCCTCCTGCTCGGGAAAGACAACATCTACTATCAAGCTGACGCAACGCTTAAAGAAGTACGGCCTGCGTTTCCTCATGCTCAACCTCGATGACTACTTCTGGCCGCTTATCGAGCATCCGACCGATTGGATCAACGACCGCAACTACGAGACCCCAGAGGCGATCGATATCCAGCTTCTAAACACACACCTACGGGCGCTTCTGGATGGGGAAACCGTGGGCAAGCCGATCTACAGCTTCAAAGAGGGGCGGCATGTTGGAACCAAGCCGGTCCATCGCAAGCCCAATCAGGTCCTCCTCCTTGACTGCCTGCACGGCTTCTATCCGCCGATGACTGAGGGGATCGATCCCTCCTCGATCTTCCGCCTGTACATCGAGGCGATGAATCCACTGTATGAGATCGAGGTGATGAAGCCACTCTACGAAATGGACTGGGCAGGGCGCCATTTGACACGATTCGAGGATGTACGGCTCCTGCGTCGGATGCTGCGCGACGCGAAGCACCGCAATCACCAGCCTCTGGCGAACCTCCTTCACTGGCACTACGTGCGCGCGGGTGAGCTATTCAGCATTATTCCCTTAAAAGGACTGGCCGATCACATCTTAAACGGAGGGATGCCCTTCGACCTTCCCGCATTGAAGCCATTCTTCTCCGGCAAGGGGAGCATATGGCCACAACAGGACAACCTCGAACAATACTCCTCTTTCCTCGATGCGCGCATTCGCTACCAACGCATCGAACGGCTACTCGAATCGGTTGAGGGACTGACCCTCTCTCAAGTTGATGATCTCAAACTGATTCCGGGTGATGCTATAATCCGCGAGTTCATTGGGAAAAGCATCGTCAAAATCCCGCACAACGAATGAGTTGGTGTAACATTGCCTCCTATTGCGGTGAAGCGAGCTTCCGTTTACCCTAGGCGAGGAAGTGGAGAAAGGCGATGCCAGCGAACCTGACACCAGAATTCCTAAAGGCGCGTGAGCAGTTCCACGCAGCTCAAACCCCGCAGGAGAAACTCACCGCCCTGGAAGAGATGCTCACCACCATCCCCAAACACAAGGGGACAGACAAGATGCAGGCCGACATCAAGCGACGCATTGCCAAACTCCGCGACTCCCGTCTGCCCAAAAAACATGGGAAGAGCACAGCATTTGACCATATCACCAGGGAAGGGGCAGGGCAGGTCGTGCTCATCGGCCCACCGAACAGCGGTAAGTCAAGCCTATTAGCGGCTCTCACCAACGCTCACCCCGAAATCGCCAACTATCCATATTCGACCATCATCCCTGTCATAGGAATGATGAATTTTAAGGACGTACCCATCCAACTCATAGACCTTCCTCCGATCACACCGGAGTACACTGAACCCTGGGTGTATAACCTGATTCGTCAGAGCGATCTTGCCCTTTTTCTCCTCGACGGAAGCGCCCCTGGAAATCTCACCTCCGTAATAGAAGAGATCCTCTCTCTCTTGGAGGAGCGTCATATCCGACTTGCGAAAAGTGCGCCAGAAGAGGAGGAAACACGGGTGAAAGTAGTTCCCTGTCGAATCGTCCTCACCAAGGGTGACCTCGCAGATCACCGCAGGATGATCGAGGGATTGACTACCTTTTTCCCTGTCCTCTCCACCTCCGCAACGACAGGGGCAGGACTGGATGCCCTAAGACAAGAGGTATTCACTGCTCTTGGGATTGTCCGTATCTACACCAAGCTCCCAGGAAAGCCGCCTGACCTGACCGAGCCCTACACCCTGCCCATCGGGAGCACAGCCCTTGACGCGGTCAAAGCAGTGCATCGTGAGTTTGCCGATAAGCTAAAATACGTGCGCATATGGGGATCGGGGAAGTTCGATGGACAACAGGTCCCCTCCGATCATCAATTACAGGACAAGGATATCATCGAGATCCATCTCATTAGATCCGGCCTGGATTAAGGTCGATCTCTACTCTTGACAGTTCCTTCCGCACGGCAGCGCAGGCGGCGCGTACCAGCTCGGCATTTTCTCCCTTGACCAACAGGACCTCGCATAAACGGCGGGTGGGATGGGAAACGGGACCGAGGACTTCTACCTTAAAGTGGCTCAATATCGTAGAAAGCCGTTTGCGATCTCTGCGGCGCTGTACACCGCCTCTACCGGTGAGGATCAAGCGCGCCAGATGGGAGAAGGGCGGATAGAAAAGTTCCCTCCTCTCAGCGATCTCTTGCTCATAGAAGCGGTCATAGTCCCCACTAGCCACAGCGCAGATAGCAAAGTGCTCAGGATAATGTGTCTGAACAATCACCTCCCCTTTAGTAAGCCTTCCAGCAAGACCGGTGAGGTACTGGTAGGTTCGCTCGGCAGCACGGAAGTCAGGCAATGCCAGCAGTGCATCTATTCCGATTGCTCCTACGAGCCCAAGACGAGGAATTATCGGTCCCTTAGCGATCATCGGCGTTGAGACCAAGATATCAGCGCCTTCGGCTAACACCTGTTGAACATCCCGCTCCTGGGGATGGGCCCTCAAGGTATCCATATCGATACGAGCGACGCGTGCCCGGGAAAAGCGGTTCTTCACCTCCTCTTCCAGGCGCTGACTCCCCACACCAACAAAGCGTAACGCCCGCGATCCGCAGTGTGGACAGACCATCCGTGTGTATACCTTCCCGCAGAGACGACAGACAAGCTGCGCTCTCTTTACTTGGTAGGTCAGGTTCACGCCACAGTGGGCACAACGGAGCGGACGGCCACAACCCTTGCACAGGGTCGCCTGGAAGTATCCGCGCCGGTTAACCCCCAAGAGTATTCGCTTACCCGCGGCAAGCGTCCGATCGATCGCAGCAATGAGAGGCTCACTTAGGATTCCCTTCTCCCTTCTCATATCCACCACTCGTACCGCGTACCACCTGCCAGACTCCTCGGGACGGACGAGCTTTAGTTCTCCACTGCATGCTGCATGGAAGGCCTCAAGCGATGGCGCAAACGATCCCAAGACGACAAAACCTCCTTTTCCCCGTTTTAGTGCCAAGAAACGCGCGTGATAGTAAGGAAGCATCTCGTCCTGCTTGTAGGCGCGATCCTGCTCCTCGTCGACGATCACAAGGCCCACATCGGTTAAAGGCACAAAGAGCGCGGAGCGAGTGCCGACAATCAGACGGGTCTTTCCTTGCCGCGCGCGCTCCCAAACACTGCCTCGTTCCCCTTCAGGAAGGCCACTATGATAGAGGTCAACTGTATTTCCTAACCGTTCATGCAAATACGTGTGAAGTTGTCGGGCTAGGAGGATCTCCGGTGCAAGGATAAGAGCGTTTTTTGAGGCTGCGAGGGTTGCCTCGATCAGCCCGAGATAGGCCTCCCACCTATTGCGGGAGAAAAGTAGAACCTGGCCCCCGTGAGGAAGTTGTTCAATCACCTCGGCAATTAAGGACGGTCGTTTTAATTGTTCCTCCCGTGGAACAAAGCAAGGCTTCTCAACCTCCCGTATCAACCCTTTCTGCACTAGACGACCAAGCGGACCACGCACCTCACCCAGCTCTTCCCGCAACTGTCCCCCTGAGCAGGGGACAGAAGAGGACAAAAGGAAACGAAGAACAGCGGCCTGACGCGGTGCCCGTCGGGAGAGTAACTCCATGTGTGAGATTAACTCCCCCATCTCCCTCGCCAATACGAAGAACCTCTTCTTATGCGCGCTTACCCGTCGAGGAAGCACCCGGTTCACCGCCAAGCCAACTGGGGCTAGGTAGTGCTCAGCAATGTGAGCGCAGAAGGCGAGCGCTTCTTTAGAGAACGATGGCCCTTTTGAGATCTCCAAAACCGATTCTAGCTGGCCTTCGTGCTCACTCTCTGTCACTAATGCAGCAACGATTCCCCACCGCTCGGTCTCCCGGAAGCAGACCCTCACTCGCTGTCCCAGTGCGATCTCTTTCTCCAGTTTCTTTGGTATGAGAAAGTCGAAGGTCTGATCAATCGGAAGTGGAAGGAGGATCCGCGCGATCAACATACCTCCGTGTCAAATGAGAAGTGAAAGACACTGCATACACCCATTGTAAGTTGCCCCAGCATCGGCTCACCTCTAGTAGAGATTCTACAGGAGCCCCAACTTGATGGTAATAAAGAGAGCCACGCTTCCGATAATACATGTAACAAGAGCAATGGGCGACCCATTTCTGAGCCACCCCTTGAACGTCAGACGCTCCCCCATGCTATCCGATAGTGAAACGACAAGCACGTTTGCCGCCGCTCCGATCGGTGTCAGGTTGCCACCAAATCCAACCCCGAGGGCGAGGGCCCACCATAGGGGGGTAACAGAAATCCCCTGGGAAACAAGGCCCTTCAAGATAGGCAACATGGCAATGGTAAAGGGGACGTTGCTGATCATCCCGGAGGCGAGGGCACCACCCCAGAGGATAACAAGGGCGGCAAGAAGCGTCCCGTGTTGAGCAAGCAGGACGATCCCTTTCCTAGCCAGATCAAGGATCCCTCCTGCCTCCAGCCCACCGACAAGAATAAACAGCGATATGAAGAAGATAAGAACGTCCCAAGAGATGTCCTTGAGGATTTGATCCAGCTTCGGTCGTACCCACAAAAGGCCGACGCAGGCACCGGCAAGAGCGACCAATCCCGGGTCAAGCCCGATTCTTTCGTGAATGAAGAAGAGAATGATGGTAAACCCCAGAGTCTCCAACATCCGTCTTGTGGTAAGTGGGTCAATGATTGCCCGCTTTTCATCCATCTCCATGAGATGAGCAATGTTTGTCGACTTGCGGGCAAGACTTTGACGAAATATCAAGAGTAGTAGTCCCTGCGCGATTAGCCAGGCAACAAGAACTATCGGCGCTAAGTGTATTAAGAAATCGGTGAAGCTGAACCCAGCTGCTGAGCCAATAAGAATGTTCGGCGGATCTCCGATCAGTGTAGCTACCCCACCGATGTTAGAGAGCAGCACTTCATTCATGAGAAACGGGAGTGCGGGAATCCCCAGGATGTCCGCTATGGAAACCGTAACCGGGACCATGATGATGATTGTAGTGACGTTATCGAGAACCATCGAGACGAGGCTTGTAACCAATCCCAGATACACCATAAGAAGCCACGGTCTCCCGCGGGCCAGTTTGGCCGCCCTGATCGCGAGGTACTGGAAGAAACCGGTCTCCTTGAACGTCCCCACCACGATCATCATCCCAAAAAGCAGGGAGATGGTGTTAAAGTCGATCGCCTCCACCGCCTGGTGGACATCGTAGAAGGAGAACCAGCTTCCGACGGCGATCATAAATACGGCGCCGGATAGAGCGACGATCGTCCGGTGGATCCTCTCCGAGAGGATCCCCACATACGTGATGACAAATATCGCCAACGATAACCAGAAAGGCCAGACCGATAATTCACCCATTCAGCCAATCCTAAACCAAGCAACCAGCAGGTGCAACAGGGACTTTCAGATCCAAAGCAACCGGATACCCCGCACCGAAAGAATCGGCGATGTATGATGTATGAGGAATGGTTAACCGCATCGTGACGGAAATACAGTTGGGTAAAAGAGTGGCGGGCCCTGAGAGGCTAGGGCCCGCCTACGGAGGCCGCAAGGAGGTGTGATGTGAAAAACTCTCTTATCCTTTCTGTTCTCTTATGTTAACCGTCCCCAAGGGGTGAAATAAATTCTGGTTTCCTGCCAGCCGATGAGGACAGGAAACGTTGGCGGTTCCGGACGGATCGGCTTGTGGCTGCAGTAAGCCGGATAACCCCCAGATCTTTCCTTTCCCGCGCCCTGCAGGAGCTCCCAGCAATGGGGAGAGGCCGGAACGCCCGGAGAGGAGTGTGATAAAAAGAAGTCCAGAACCGCCACCAAAAAGTCCGCTCCGCGCTGAGAATGTCTCCCCAGCGCAGCCAGCAGCGAAACGGCGGGTATATCTTTTGAAATGTGAGTCGCTAGCAGTCACTGTGAAGAAGGACTCATAAGACCGCTTTTTCTGCACCTCTGTGAGGCCTGACGAACCGCGCTTGCCAGCCTGGCCACCTGCAAGTATTTTCGCAACAAAAAAGAGGTATGCAGAGACAACGAGACAACAAAACACCATCAATTTTACCTTCGGCGGTCCGGCGACCATGGAAATTCTCCTTTAGGCCCGTAACTTTGCGTCCCCAGCTTTCGCTTGGGTTTGCCATTATCGAGTATGGGGTTCACTATAGCATAAACTTATTTAGAATGCAAACGAGCGCTTCGCATGTGAAAGCGGAATGCTCTAACGATCCGGCAACTGGCGCAATTCTTGCTTTTTTACGAGAATGCTTACCATGGTAAAAGATGCTGCTCTCGATCTCTTTCATCCGGCAGTGAGGCGTTGGTTTAAGGAGAGCTTTAACGCGCCGACCCTGCCGCTCCCCGATCGCGACACGTTTCCCGGACAGTTTCAGCAGCTTGGATGGGGAAGAGACGACTCCGGCAGACCGGGTCCGAAGGCAGACCGAACCCTATGGATAAGCGATGTTCACCTCGGCAGACGCTGCACGGAGACGTTTATCGGCGGTCCACAGGGGCACCCTTGTGAGAAGCGCTGAAGCAAGTAAGTGCACATCAATGAGACCAAGTCCACGGCCCATCAAGTGGTGAGATTCGATGAAGCGAAGGGCTTCTTCATGCTTCGCGACCACCGCCATGGGCAATGCCTGTAGCGAAGAAAGGATCTCGGTGCGATTCTTGATGTTACCGCAGGCCAGCTCCCCGATGATGAAGGGATGGCAGACCACTTCCGCTTTTTCGAGCAGCGTCTTCAGGCGAGCATTCCCTTTTCTCAGGTGTGAGACCCAAATGGACGTGTCGACCAAAACCATGCTTAGCTATCTGCCATCCGCCGTCTGGGAACGGGCCGCAGATCCTTTTCGGTCGCGCCAAGTTCGGCCAGCCTCTTGCTGCTCTCGCGAGCAATCAACGCCTCCAACCCCAGCTTCACTAAGGACGTTTTCTCCTTGATGCCGGTTAATTCCGCCGCGCGTTTGAGGGTCTCATCGTCGATGTTCAACGTTGTCCTCATATGCATCAGTATGCATCCTGGATACATATTTGTCAAGCCGTATGAATTCCGAGGACACGCGCCTGTGAATCCGGATTTCATGATTGCGACACGTCTCCGGGACAACCTTATGCTGCGTGGACAGCGAAGAGATGAATTCGAGGGACATAAACCCTATTTCAGGCTGCTCTTTGAGGAATTATGGTATGCGCCCCGGAATTCCATGCCTCCGAGGAGGCGAGCTACATCACCGGGGCTATCTTAAGCGTCCACGGCGGAGCCTACCTCTGAAGCTACTTCACCTCAGCGGAATAGGTCCCATCCAAACGATTTATGGCGATCGTGGTTGTTTGATCCGGTTCTACGGCGACGCTCTCCAGGGTGAGCGGGGGGAGGGTGTCGATGACGACGCGGTAGAGCCCGGCGGAGAGGTACGCTTCGGGCTCACCCACCACTCCGGCAAATACCTCTTGCCCACTCTCGTCGTAGACCCAGTAGTGGAGCGGAGCTGCGATTCGAAGTGCACTGCGTAGCCCTTCCGTGTCGTCGACATCGAAGTACACTCCCCCTGTCACTTCAGCGATCTTCTTCAGCTGCTCTCTTGCTGCTTGAAACTGTGCGACGTCGTACCCTACCACGTGAACCCGCAAGTCGTAGCCTGCAGCAGCCAGGTCTCGAGCAGCAGCAATGGGGTCTCCTCGGCACGTCTCCTGTACGTCGCTTACAAGAATCAACAACTTAGACCCTGCAATCTGTGCGCAATCTTCCCGTGCTTTCTCAAGCGCATATGCAAGAGGGGTCGCCCCGCCGGTCTGAAGCACTTGAATCTGAGCCTTCAGCTCGGTGCGATCTATCGGTCCAATCGGCACAAGGAGCTCGGAATTCCCGCATCCTCCGAAACTCCTGAATCCTACTTCGGTGCCGTCCAGGATGTCGTCGACGAGTTCTAGGAGGATCCGTTTTGCCACATCGAGCTTGCTGGAATCCTCAAAGGGTTCGTCCATGCTTGTCGAGGTATCGAGGATGAGCAAAAGGTTCTCAGCGGGCCGCTCGGCGGAGATCGCAAGCTCCCCCAACGGCAACACCTCAAGCACCCCAAAGGCTTCGCCAGGTTCAACTTCAAGCGCCGTCCCCATTGCACCGACAGCATCGATGCTTGGCCCTGAGCAAGAAGACCGGTCTTCGTCTCTCGGTACATCCCTGAGCCTGACGAAGCGGAACTCCTCTTTGTCGCTTACGAACGACGAGATGTCTATCCCTCCTGGGTAGCCGTTTACCTCGCCGACAAAGATGAAGTTGATTCCGTTAGAACTGATCTCCACCTGGCACCGTTTCCCGTTTGTAATATAGACAAAGAGGTCATTACCTGGTACGTTGAGCAGCAAGTTATCGACAAACTCCAAAGTCAGATAGCCGCGGTCGTCGAGTTCGCTCAAGCGATAACCAAGGGCAACGGCGCATGTATCGCATCCGTAGCAGGCTCTACACCCGTCTCCATCGCAGTCTGGGGGACCGAGGGCAGCGCGTGGATTAGCGAACGACGGTCTCACAGAACTCGCCGCCCGGTAGGAAACGACGCGATCGGCGAAGGAGCGGTCACCGAGGGGGAAGGTGATGCCGCTGTAAGTCGCCGGTTCGGCGAGTGCAAGTGAAGAGACCATTGTAATTAAGAAACCAATCATTAGGCTCAAGAAGATGCTTGAAGCACGCGCACTGGTGTTCATTCATTCACCTCCGACAGCTTTCATCATGTGCCTCATTGACTATTTACTTTCACGTCTTCCTCCATCATAGAACGATTTGTACCGTAAGACAAGTGCTAGAGTTGTCTCATACAAGATGAGCATGAAGCGAGGGGGTACTACAACAAGAAGCGGGCTGAGGGGAAGAAACACAACCAGGCAATTCGTGCTCTTGGCCGCCATCTTGTGCGTGTCATCTGGTCGATGCTCATGACGAGGGGATGAAACGGATAGCGTTCAGCCCGCGCGCGAATCTTAAAGCCTTTCTACACCTCTCTCCGCCATCGAAGGGGATGACTAAGGACAATCTATCGGTTAAGGTACTCGATACCCTGGAAGACCACGGAGCAAGCTTCCTCAATGAAATCGCATCAAGGCTCGACGCACCGCCTTCTCAAGTCGCTGCTGCCCTGTGGAAGCTGATCTGGGCCGGAAGAGTGACGAATGACTCCCTCACCCCTGTGTGGTCAGGAAAGCCACGGCAAGAACTGTGGCGACCCGGGAGACGACGTGCCAAAGGATGGTCCGGTGGCGCAGGTCGGTGGTCGCTCCTTCCCCAAGTTCAAGGTGAAGAAACACCGGAAGAGATAGAGTCCATCGCCCATCGACTCCTTGCTCGCTATGGCCTAGTCTGTAGGGAAACACACTCCCTTGAGCGTCTATCCATTCGCTGGAGAAGGCTTTACCCGGTCCTGTCGCGCCTGGAGTGGCAAGGCACGGTCGAGCGGAGACTCTTTATCAGTGGCCTGTCCGGGGTTCAGTTTGCCCTTCGGGAAGCCGTCACGAGCCTCACTTCCTCCTCTGACACCCAGGCATTGGTCCTTCTAAACACCTGTGACCCAGCAAACCCCTACGGACCCTCATCTCTGTTTCCATTAAGACATCCGCATGAAGAGGGGTTCATTCTACGCCGCCATCCTGGAAATTACCTTGTTCTACAGGGCGGAATCCCTATTATCGCCATCGAGAACTACGGAGGGCGTCTTACGCCACTCGTTGACCTTGTCCCCAAGGAGCGCCGGGCTGCTCTGGCGCTTCTACCACAATTACTGCACCATGAAACACGCACACGATCGATTCGTGTGAAACAGTGGGCCGGAGGATCGGTTACCTCCTCGATCGTTGCAGAAGACCTGGAGGCGATTGGGTTCATGCGCGAAGATCTTAAGATGATCTACTACCGAAAGTATGCAAGGCAGGAGAGCACGTGAGTGCGGCGAATCAAGAGCAACAAGGGAAAGAGGTCATCAAGGGTACGGCGATAATCCTACGCGCCGGACCGATCTGCGACGACTGCCTCGGTCGAGCGTTCGCCAAACTCGGACACGGTTTCTCTAACCGTCAGCGGGGGGGAGCACTGCGCACGTTGCTCTCTATGCTCGGGGTGGACGGAAAGCCCGGAACCTGTTGGATCTGTGATGGACTATTTGGACGCGTCGAGGACTGGGCTGATCGCGCCGTCGCTGCTTCCCAAGGGATCGAGTTTGAAAGCTACCTGTTCGGAGTGAAGCTCTCCCCGCGGCTTTCCCAGATGGAAGCGTTCTTTAACGAGAGGTTCCCTACGGGTCTTACCGAGTCGCTCAAACACGCGTTCAATCGCGAGGTGGGGAAGGCCTTCGAGGCTAAGAGCGGCCACGGCACGGTGGGGCTCACCAACCCCCACCTCTCCTTCATCATCGACCTGGCACAGGGTAAGATCGAGCTTCGCATTCTTCCTCTGTATATCTACGGCCGCTACCTCAAGCTTGTCCGCGGGATCCCGCAGACCCGCTGGCCTTGCCGCCATTGCCGCGGAGAGGGATGCAAAGCGTGCGGGTTCACGGGAAAGCAGTACCTCGAATCGGTGGAGGAGCTCGTCGCTGCCCCGTTTCTCACCGCGGCGGAGGCAGAGGAAGCGCATCTGCACGGTGCGGGACGCGAGGACATCGACGCCCGCATGCTCGGGACGGGTCGACCGTTCGTCCTGGAAGTCGTCTCCCCGAGAAACCGCTGTCTCGACCTTCCTCACCTTCAGAGCCTGGTAAATGCCTCTGCCGCAGAGAAGGTTCAAGTGAACGGCCTCCACTTTGTCCCTCGCGAGACGGTCGCCTTAGTCAAGGAGACACACGCCAAGAAGACCTATCGCGCTCTCGTCGCCTTTGAGAAGGACATTTTCCCCGAGACGCTCACTGAAGCGCTTGAAAGCCTGATAGGGACGATTAAACAACGAACCCCGCAGCGTGTCTCGCACCGCCGCGCCGACCTGGTGCGTGAGCGTTGCCTCCTTGAGTCAAGAGGGAACCTTCTCTCTCCTCGCCAAGCGGAGCTCGAGCTCTGTGGTGAGGGGGGGCTCTACATCAAAGAACTCGTCTCCGGGGACAACGGTCGCACACTTCCCAGCCTGGCAGCGCGGCTTGGCGTTGCGTCGCGCGTCGTCGAGCTTGATGTAATCGATGTTACATCTGAATCTTTTCCGGATTCTTGAAAAGCGGTTCCTCACTGCCTCGAGTGGGTAACTCAAGAGAAAGAATGAAACGACAAGATTCTCGCAAAGGCGCTTAAGACGCAAAGAACGGCGGAAAACAGGATCGATAGGAATCCAATAACCTATGAGGAATCCATGAGAAAGCTAAGGGTCTACAAATCAGCGCTTTTCCTGGCCTCCTGGTTTCCTAAGGGGCTTGGCTTAGATGTGCCTACAAGCAACAGCAAGGGCTTAACGCTAAGACCAGGATGCAGGAAGAACACGTCTTAGAACGAAGAGAACAAATGACCCTTGGGGGGTGTAGTAGGCGCTCTGGGATTTACTACACCCCCCGAGGCGATCTTAGCGTCTTGAGTGAGTGAAACGAACGGGCGAGAGAAAAAGCTTATGCCTCTCGCAGAGCCGCAGGGAACGCGAAGAAAAGCTGAAACACAGTAATGGGTAATCAATGAAGAGTAATGAGAAAGAGCAAGTGAAGTTGATGTTCTAAGCTGATTGCTGACGGCTGAGAGCTGATAAATCCTTGGCGATCGTAGCGTCTTGAGTGAGTGAAACGAACGGGCGAGAGAACGGGGCTTCCCTGCTTGACCGGCAGACAGGTCGCGAAAATGGGGGATTGTCGATTGTCGCACAAGAAACCGGTATTCTTCCTGCTTTCCTGCCTTCCTCAGGGGGAGAAGGGCTTGATTCACGAGAGCAAGCCAGTTCCGATGCGAGAGTGGCTAATTACTCAGACCTGCCCGCAACACCTGTCTACCGCCAGGTAGAGGCAGGCCAAATAGCGAGGAGCCTGAAAAACACACGCTTGAACATCCCCGCGTTCTTCTCGTAAAGTCTACTAGGTGAATGATACGATGCGAGAGACTCTTGAGAAGAGGCAACCAGTCGATGAGGCT
>Ga0315541_1000785_pt1 | contig 32420 bp, 26 predicted proteins | sample SalMarSW160190MG_FD_203095 | JGI IMG/M metagenome (GOLD analysis project Ga0315541, IMG submission 203095) | Salt marsh sediment microbial communities from the Plum Island Ecosystem LTER, Massachusetts, United States - Salt Marsh Sediment SW1601-190 ...
ACTATGTTCCGACTATACTGGGCTTTGTTATATGGTACCTGATAGCCAAAAGAAAAGAGTACAAAAGGAAGGAAATTATTAAAATATCTTCATTCCTTGTGCTTACCTTCCTTGTGAGTGCAATGATGTATTCTTTTTACATATTTCCTGTAAAGATGAATCTCCCATATGGGGCAAGGGGTGCAAGCAGAGGGTATGAATATGCAACTTCCTGGTCAATGCCTCCCGAGGAAACCTTAGGTTTATTCAATCCTTATTTTTCAGGAATTCTGGACAATTACTGGGGTAGGAACTACTTCAAACTTCATACAGAGTTCACAGGTATATTGGTGCTTCTACTCTTTCTTGGTGGGGTGATATTTGAGAGAAAGAGGGGATGGGTGAAATTCTCTATATGGTTATTCGTCCTTTCACTACTTTTTGCCTGGGGAGGTCATACTTTTTTCTATAGAATTTACTATTACTTGATTCCTGGCATACAAAAATTCAGAGCCCCTGCTATGCTATTCTATCAGACTGTTTTTACCATGGTCATAGCTGGAATGTTTTTTCTGAATAACCTTGAATATGATAAGAAAAAAGTATATTATATTTTTGTATTCTCAGGATTTATACTACTACTTGCTCTTATATTCACGCTGGCGAAATCGGGAATACAGACAAATCTTGCTAAGTTTATCTCCACAAAACTTTATTATAATTACAGTAGATCTATTGTCCAAAGCAAGATTTCTGTGCTTTACAGGAATTACCCCTTGATTATAAAAGGGTTCTATTTTTCGTTTCTTTTTGCATTAATTTATTCAGGGTTCCTACTGGCGGTGTCTAAGAATAAGTTCAAAAAGACATGGTTATTTCTTGCTATCGGTGTGGTCTTTCTCTTTGAAGTCTGGCCCATTGAGAAAAAGTTCTTGAAGGCTGTTTCCCATCCTGATAAATACTATGCATCCGATGATGTTGTAGATTTTTTGAAAAGGGATAGTTCCAAGTTCCGTATCTTTCCTTTACGGTATGAACATGATAAGGATGGGTTGCTTGCACTCCATGGATTACAAAATGTAGGAGGATATACTCCAAACCCGCTTAAGATATACCAAAAGTATATAGGAGCAGGAAATTCTGTAATGTTCCAACCTACGGGATTAATCAGCAATCCTAAATTGATTGACCTTCTTAATGTAAAATACCTTATCGATAGACCATTACCAGAGGATATTTCAGGATATCCAGAAAGGGTTCAAAATCAGATAAAACAATGGAAGAACTTCATCTCGAGATACAAAGAGATTTATAGAACAAATAAATATATAGTTTTTAAGAACCCTGACCAAGTTCCAAGGATTTATATGGTCCATCTCTTTAATATCGAGAAGGATTACGAATTTGTTTTAGGAAAAATTGGAGAGGATGACTTTTCACCTCTTGATTCCTGCTATCTTGATGAAAGCCCTTCGTATCAAACGGATGAGAACATAAAGCATGAGTACTCAATAGATATTACATCTTATAGCCCTAACCAGATTATTCTACAAGTCAACTCAAATGCTCCAGGAATTGTAATATTCTCAGAGAACTATTACCCCCAATGGAAAGCGAGAGTAGATGGTAGGGGAGCTAAGGTATATCGAACCAATTACCTCTTTAGAGGAGTGGAGGTTTCTGAAGGAAGCCACAAGGTAGAAATGGTATATGATAACACAGAAGAGAAGAAAGGGATAATCTTATCATTTATAGGTTATTTAATATTTCTTTCAGGCTTTTTCTTCCCACAGAGGGAAAGGGTTAAAGAAAGTTACTCTTGAAAAAAAGATAGTATGCCTGACTGACAGCATAAAAGAAGGTTCCTGCAAGTAATGATAACTCTACCCTGATCATCGGGCTCATTTTCAGAAGCACTACGGCTATAATAGCTACAAACAGAGAACCTATTATAGAGAATAGTGAAACTCTGTATTTTCCTCCGGCAACGAGTATCCTGTTAATCAATCTAGCGAACATATAGAATCCAACCATTAATGAGATAAGGAGACAATCAAGTCTCTGTACTATATATGAGTTTCCCATAACTAATTGTACAATTCCTGGTCCCCAGAGAAAAAATATGAGGCTTACAGAGGTTATTACAGAAAGGACTATAATAGTACTTTTCTTTATATACCTCTCGATTTGCTCTTTGTTATTTTCACCAAAGGCTCTTGAAATGTTGGGGAATAAACTTATGGATAGAGCTATAAGGGCACTTCTCATAAAATTCAAAGGCATAAAAACGGCGGTATAAAGTCCGTTGTAATAATTTGCATGTGCTCCACCAATTAGTTTTATCATCATTGGACCCAGCCTTAAAAGAAATAGGCTGAAAAAATTTAAGAAACTTAACTCTATAATAAAGAGTTCGATTCCTTTTACTGGTTTGTGATTACCTTTGAGTGAAAACCAGTTCCTTTTACCGATTAAGATCATCAGGATAACCGTTGGTATAACTGGGCTCAGGGCGATTCCGGCACCGGCAGAAACAACACTTTTTTCTAAAAGTAAACCCACGACAATTCCAATAAAGATAAAAAATCGCTGGATTATAAGAAAGAGGGAAACTATATGGAATTCTCTGTGGCCTTCTACTATAGATAGAAAGAAACGGAATCCTGAAAATAAAAGCACTCCCAGTATGAATTCAAATAGTAAAATCAGGTTAGCGTCAAAAAAATTGAATGCTATTTTAGAAGAAAATAATATAGTGATCAAAAGGAAAATCCCTGCAAAGATTGAAAATACAAGAGTTGCTTTACTGTAAACAGTTCTCAAATCTCCGCTATCTTTAGAAGTTCTGTAATATGGAATATTCTTCATAAGAGTGTCCCTCACCCCAGAAGATAGAACAATCTTGAATGTCATAATAAGAGAATACAGTAGACTTAGTAGTCCAAATTTGGATGGACCAAGGAAACGTGCTGCAATTACTTGGAAGAGAAAGACAAAGAATGCAGCTCCATATTGCCCTAAAATATTGAATATAGTACCTTTCCTAACACCCTGTGGCATATTGGAAGTATATATGTATACCAAAGACTGTCAACCTTGGGACAAAGCCTAAACTTTAGTAAATCAGATTGAGTATCCAGCCTACGAAGAATGCAGATACAATCATTATAACTGCAGATTTTATCATATCCCAGAATCCGAGTTCTCTTACAAGGACTACAAATGTTGCAACACAGGGGAAATACATTGTAAGGACCACTGAGGCAGTGATTAATTGTCCAATTGAAAGACCAAGAGGCGCGAGCATTCCAATGGCTACATCTTTTCTTAAAAATCCAATTAGAAGTGCCGCGATTGCAGCAGACGGAAGACCTAGAATCCTTGATATAATCGGTCCAAAGATCCTTGAGAGGAAATCAATTATTCCAAGAGCGTATAAGAGGTTGACTATAAAAACACCTAAAAGGACAAAAGGCAACGCTTCTTTTAAAAACCACTGAATCCGCATCCATACCTTTTTAAATAACGATATGAGATAAGGGAACCGATAAGGGGGAATTTCCGTGAATATCTCGGGACTCTCCCCCCTTACGAATATTGACATTATTTTACCAAGGATTAACCATACAACAAATAGAGTTCCAAAGACAGGAGCCAGACCTTTAAATCCAAATTTACCGAGAAGTCCGAAGACCATTGCAATCTGTGCCATACAGGGCACAGCGATTGCCATAATTGTTGCTGAGATAAAACGCTCTTTCCTTGTTTCCATAATTCGGGTGGCAAGGGCTCCAGGAACATTACAACCAAGGCCAAGCATCATTGGTATAATACCCATTCCGTGTATACCAACCTGATGCATCAATCTGTCGAGAAGTATTGCAAGTCTCGGTAGATAGCCAGAATCCTCAAGAAATGAAAGAATAAGGTAGAAGCTGAATATATATGGGAGAACTGCTGCTATGGGTATATATATGCCAGTACTCAGAATCCCAAAGGATTGGAAGAAATCAATTTCTCCATTGATCAATTTTCCAATAAAGATATCATGCCAGAATCCTGAATGATTGAGTAATGTGGAAATTTTCATAAGGAGTGGAGCCCAAAACTTCATAAATAGGGGGTTAAAAACCCACCCTATGAGTCCTTCACCTATAAAACGTATGATATTGAAGGAGATAAATAAAACTATGATTGCAATGGGGAATCCTGCTACGGGATGAGTTGAAGCCTCCTCTAATCCCTGCAGAAATGTATGGTGGTGATGCTTTACAGTTTGTATCTCTTCTACTATGTTTCCAATTGTATTCCATCTTTGCTCTTTGGGGACATCAAGATCCGAGGGTTTAGCATTGCTTAAATTTTCCTTGAGTTCTTTTGTACCCTTACCGGTAATACCTACGGTGGTAATAACCTTAACATTGAGTAGCTTGCCCAATCTATCTACATCTATTGCTATTCCCTTATGTGCAGTCTCGTCCCAGAAATTCAGGGCAACAATAGTCGGGAATCCTGCCGAGAGAAGTTCGAGTGTAAGATTCAAATTCCTCTCAAGATTTGTCGAGTCTACTATATTAACTACCACTGTTTCTTTAGGATCATTTTCCTTTAAAAGGTTTGCCGCCACTTTTTCTGCGGGTGAATTAGGATCAAGTGTATAAGTCCCGGGCGCATCTATCACTTCTACCTTTTTGCCATCCAATCTGATTGAACCTTTAGTAAACTCCACAGTTGTTCCCGGGTAGTTTGAAACGATGACACGAACACTGGTTAAACGTGTAAATATTGCACTCTTTCCGACATTCGGATTTCCCATGAGGAGAATTTTCTTAATCACTCGATCTCCTCTACTTTAATAGCTGCCGCCATAAAGGGACCAATTGCAAGTCGCATCCTTCCTATTTCCACGACTATAGGCCCTCTGAAGGCTTGCTGGGAGACTTTTCTAATAATAGTTCCCTCTCTAATTCCCATATCCCCCAATCTTTTTTGTATTCTAAGGCCCCTTCTACTCCCCATATGTCTTGGCATTGCATGTCTTGGCATTCCGTGTGCTCCTCGGCCCATTCCTCTATGTCTCTGGGCTCTCTGTGCCCCCCTACCTGTCTCAATACTTATTACTTTAAGATTGACATGCTGTTTTGCCTCTACCAGGTTCATCTACTTCTCCTTTCTTTATTCTTTGACTTCATAAAGGAGATTATTCTTTCCAGTGTATGATTGGATATGTCGTGTTCGATTCTGCAGGCTTCTTCATCTGCGGTTTTTTCATCTACTCCTAACCCATTTATTAAAATATGTGGTGCTTCCGCAAGATCTCCCTGCCAATCTTTCCTCCACTTTCTGTTAATTCAATGTAACCATATCTCTTGTGTTTAAGTAATCCTGCTTCAGGAAGGATATTGACGGCATAATTTACGCTTGCAAAGCTAACATTTAGCTGTTTTGCTATACTTTTTACCCGCGCTACTTTTTCTTCTTTGCATATTTGATATATTGTTTCTCAATAATCTTCCTTACTCTCAGTTAACTTCATATTATCTCCCATTAAGTTAGACTACCCTAACAATATAAGGGGTATTTATCTTTTTGTCAAGGGCTAATAATATTTTTTCAGGTGTTACTTCTTTATATATCTTATTCGGATTTCCAATTCGATAAAGCCGCAGTCAGTTTCACCAAAATATGACATTTTTTTGATAATAAAGTATGACATTTATTTATAGTAATCACACACCGAGTCATAGGTCTTGACAAAACTTGTATGTAATATTATTCTTAAATATTGAGTAGATAAAAGAGGGACAGTCGAAGATAAAAGGAAGGTGTTTTCTTGCGAGAAAGGAAATTAGAAGGAGGTTTTTGTGGCGGTTAAGGTAAGATTAACTGTTGTGGGAAAGAGGAAACAACGGACGTACAGAATAGTGGCTATTGATTCCAGGAATCCCAGAGATGGAAAATACTTGGAAAATCTGGGTTGGTATAATCCAAGGACAAAAGAGTTTAAATTGAATGAAGAAGGAATTGCGAAATGGGAAGAAAAAGGTGCAATATTGTCAGACAGGGTCAAATCGTTGCTTAAGAGATGTCGAAAACTAAAGAGTAAGGAGGTAGAAAATGTTGAATGAATTGATAATATACATAGCTAAGTCTCTAGTAGATGAGCCAGATAAGGTAGAGGTAGAGGAAATTTCAGGAGAACGGACAGTGGTTTATGAGCTCAAGGTCGGTAAGAATGACATTGGAAAGGTTATTGGTAAGGCAGGGAAGACAGCTAAAGCAATAAGGACGATTGTAACGGCTGCTTCTATGAAAGTTGGTAAACGAGCAGTTCTGGAGATTTTAGAACCCTCTTAGTAATCTATCTCGGATTAGATGAAAATAGATGTCCTTAGCATCTTCCCGGACCTCTTTACTGTTTTTTTGGAAAGGGGAATATTGGGAAGAGCGCAAGAAAATAAACTTCTTAGCGTAGAAATTATAGATATCAGGACCTTTGCGACGGATTCATATGGAACCGTGGATGATTATCCCTATGGGGGAGGTGCTGGGATGATTATGAAGGTTGAGCCCATCGTTTCCGCTTTAGAGAGCCTCGATAATTCAGGTAAAGTATTTTTGCTTACTCCACGGGGAGGATTATTCACTCAGGCACTTGCCAGAGAACTTTTGAGTAAGGAAACCATAACCCTGATATGTGGCAGATATAAGGGAGTAGATGAGAGGGTAAGGGATTTTGTAGATGGGGAGATCTCAATAGGTGATTATGTTCTAAGTGGTGGAGAAGTTGCAGCGATGGTAATTATTGAAACAATGGCGAGGCTTCTTCCTGGCGCGGTGAGTGATCCTGCCTCCGTAAAAGGAGATTCCTTTGAAAATGGGATACTGGATGCACCGAATTATACAAGGCCAAGGGTCTTTAGAGGAAAGGAGGTTCCTTCTGTGTTGCTATCGGGTGATCATAAAGAGATTGATCGATGGAGGGAAAAGGAGGCGTTAAAGATCACAAAGAAGTATAGGTCTGATCTCTTGGTTTAATATAGCATCTTAAAAGGAGAGAAAAATGGATAACATTAGGATGGTGGAGGAGAATTATATAAAAGATATCCCGGATTTTTCGCCGGGTGATCTGGTTCGTGTTATTACAAAGGAAAAAAGAGGCGACAAAGCACGTCTGCACCATTTTGAAGGAAGGGTGATCAGTAGGAGAGGTGCAGGGACAGGGAAAACATTTACCGTTAGGAAGGTAACCCAGGGGATAGGGGTTGAAAAGATATTCCCAGTACATTCTCCTATAATTGATTCAATAAAGGTTCTCAAAAAGGGTAAGGTTCGTAGAGCTAAACTTTATTATCTCCGTGAGAAAGAAGGAAAGGCGGCACGAATAAAAGAAAAGAAATGATTGAGGATATAGGGCAGTGGACTGATCCCCGTGCTATTTTTGTCTGTGGCATAGATGAGGTGGGAAGAGGTTCACTAGCCGGCCCTGTTGCAGCCTCCGCGGTGATACTCCCTAAGGGCTTAATGATTCCCGGGGTTGATGATTCTAAGAAGCTTTCCTCCCAAAAACGTAAAGAACTTTTCCCTAAGATATTGGAATCTGCAGTATCTGTGGGAGTCGGATTTGTTGATTCAATTAAAATTGATGAATGGGGCATCAATTATGCTGTGGTTGAAGCAATGTATCGCGCTATCCTGAAGCTTTCAGTTGTGCCGGATTGGGTACTGGTTGACGGTTTTCTAATTCCCCATTTACCAATTTCTCAGACTGCAATAAAGGGTGGAGATGCACTTTGCCACTTAATAGGCGCTGCTTCTATTGTAGCCAAGGTGCTCCGAGATAGGGTAATGGAGTTCTTTGACGTCATATATCCACAATATGGGTTTTCAAAACATAAAGGGTATGGGACTGCAGATCACGTTAAGAATGTGAGAAAGTTTGGCCCTACTCCAATACATAGAAAAACCTTTAAGCCGATAAATGAATTTTCGAGATAAAGGAGAAAGGATTGCAGCTTGTTATTTGCAAAAGTTGGGCTACCAAATCCTCTCTCATAATTTCAGAGGGCGTGATTTCGAAGTAGATATAATTGCGAGAAAGAAGGATTTAGTCGTTTTTGTTGAGGTCAAAAGAAGAGCCTCTTTTCTTTTTATGGATCCAATAAGAACGATTGACAAAAAAAAACGTATCGGTATGATTAAAGGGGCAAAATATTATCTGTTAACCAATAATCTTTATAACAAGGTTGATGTGAGATTCGATGTGATAGTAATAAAGGGTAAGGAACAAAATTTAGAGCACTATGAAGATGCTTTTAGACTGTAGTTTTTATCACCCGAGATCCAAAAGAGTTTTTATGAAGAAAGCAATATTGATATCCACAGTAGTAGCGCTTATCTTAACAGGATGTGCAAATCAGGGTATAAATCCACTATCACCCGACACAGAAGTTCTGGGTTCTATAGGGAATCCAATCCATCTTGTGGATATTTCAGGAACACCGATTGGTGACCGTGATTCAGTAACGGTGTACCCTGATAAAGAAGAGGGTTGGATCTATATACATTTTGATGGTGTAGTGGATACCTTAACGAAAGGTATACTGGTTGAAAAGACAGACGGAATTAAAGTGCCTTATAATAAGGAATGGAAGGTAAGCGGAGGGAAAACAGATCTTACTCTAAAACCCAGAGATACCCTTGATTACAATACCACTTATATACTAAAGATAATTACCAGTAAGGTTTCCGATATAAATGGTAACCTTCTTGATAGGGATGGAGATGGCGTTGGTGGAGAGAGTCCTGATGATTACTATATTTATGGCTTTACTACCTTTAAGTTGAATGGTTCCCACGGAGATTACGCAGTCAATATGGAGGATAAATTTTCTCCAGGGATTGTACCTGGTATGTACTTTTTAATTGGGGACAGTGTAGTTTCAGATGCATGGACCGATGTGGATGTTGCCATTGACATATATGATTTAACCTGGGATAGAAGAGATGGAAGCGTGGTTATAGTTGGTGCTGATAAAAAAACCATTGATGAAACAACTGTTACACTTGTTTCTATAGATAAAGGGGAAGAGGTAGCCCTAAGTGATGTAATCTATGGGGATGACACTTCAGCTATTGATTTTGGCAGAATTACAGTGAAACCAGCTCATAATCTAAAACCTAACACCGCTTATATTATGCGTTTACTTGGTTCAATAGCTGATAATAAAGGAAATAAACTTTGGAGATATGACAATATCGCATTTGAGGGCGAATTCACTACCCTTGCTTGTAATCACGATAGTAGTGAATGCAGAGAAGTTATTATCCCCTTCACTGTAGTTACGTGGACTAATCTTGGTTCTTCATTTGAGGTGGAGTTCTCTGGGAAGATAGATAGAAATACCATAACCAAAAGCACCATTTACCTTGAGGTGGGTGGAGTCCGTATTGGCGGGATTCTGTCTGTGAGGGATGAAGGCACACATACCATTGTTAGATTTAGTAGAGTCGACGGTAATAGCGTTTCTGGTACAACTGCTTATGTGACTTTTGAAATCAGTGATTTAGCTGGGAACAGGAGAGAGAAGACTGAAACACATGCCTTCTAAAAAAGAATTAATCCAATCTGCCGAAAGGGCGAAAGAAAGAGCATATGCTCCATATTCGGATTTTCGAGTAGGGGCTGCTCTTTTATCATCCGGAAGGACATATACGGGTTTCAATATAGAGAATGTGTCCTACTCTCTTTCTATCTGTGCAGAAAGAGTTGCTGCAATAAATGCAATACTTGATGGAGCTATGGAGTTTGAGAAGATAGTAATTGCAGCGAATAGTAAAGAGTTTCCATATCCCTGTGGCGCCTGTCTCCAATTCCTCTCTGAATTTGCCGAGGATTTGGATATTATACTTATCAATGGAGAAGGTGATAAAAAGAGTACTACTTTGAAAGAGCTCTTTCCCAAGCCATTTAAGGTTTCCGAACTTAAATAACTCCATATTAAGTGCACAGGTGCACATGCCACAAGGCTTCGCATCAATGTAACATTAGGATTTGGTATTTAAGGTTTAGGGGTTGGAATTGTAGTCCCCAACCCCCAAATCCTAAAACCTATTTTCCTTTGCACTTTGCATTTTACAATCTTCATTTTGCATTGAAGTTAAGGTAGTTAACTGTCACCCCTTGAACCCTATTCTCTTTTTCATTGACATATCAGAACTGTAGAATATACTAAACCCCAATGAATAGGGCTAATAATCTTTACACGAGCGGTTCAATCTATAAAGGGCTCTGGGTACTTGGATGGCCTGTAATGCTTTCCAATCTCCTCCAGACAGTATTTAATTTGGTGGATACTTTCTGGCTTGGAAAGGTGGGAAAGGTTGCAATTGCAGCGCCAACTGTTAGCTGGCCAATGATATTCGTGGTCATTTCCATAGCTGCTGGTTTTGCTATTGCAGGCACAACGCTGGTTTCCCAGTATACAGGAGCAGGTGATAAGAGAATGGCTGATTATTCTGCTGCTCAGATTACTCTACTTGTGACATTTACAGGGCTTGTCCTTTGTATTATCGGATTTTTCATCACCCCTTTCCTTCTTAACTGGATGAATGTGGCAAAAGAAGTCCATTTGAATGCCTCCCTTTATATGAAGACGATATTTTTAGGGATTCCTCTTATGTTTGGTACCTTCGTTGTAACATCGCTTCTCACTGGTTGGGGTGATACGAGAACTCCCCTAAAGATCCTCTCAGTGGGGATATTACTCAATATACTTATCGATCCTGTTCTCATTTTTGGGCTTGGCCCTTTCCCTACAATGGGAGTCTTTGGGGCTGCGATTGCCACAGTGTTTTCAAGGATGGTATCAACCATTTGGGGTTTTTATCTCCTCTTTTCTGGGAAAGTTGGTCTAAGGATTAGGGTGGGGGATTTGAAGCCGGACTTTACCTTCTTTAAAAAAGTCATTGGAATAGCTATTCCAGCATCAACTGGTCAGGTGGGGACAGCGATTGGGTACACAATACTTATGAAGTTTGTTGCGCATTTTGGAACTGCTGTAATTGGAGGTTATGGAATAGGGAATAGGGTTTTAAGTCTTGCTACTATGCCGATTGAGGGTTTCAGTCGGGCTGTTTCTACAATGGTAGGTCAGAACCTGGGTGCCAACAATCATGTAAGGTGTGCTAGTGTCATAAAAACTGGATACATCTTTTCGGCCTTAATTACAATCATCGGAGCAATTATATTTATTTTTTTTAAGGTTCCACTTGTTCGTATCTTTATAAACGATCCCGAGGTTATCTTAACAGGTAGTCAATTCTTCTTTATAATTGCCTTCTCTCTACCGTTTTTGGGTATTTTTGTGACCTCATTTGGTATATTCAATGCTGCAGGGCAGACGAAATTCACAATGGGTATTTCCCTGCTTCGCCTTTGGGGGCTCCGAATTCCGCTTATGTATCTTTTTACAATGAGAATGGGTATGGATTATCAATCCATCTACTGGACAATGACCTGGAGCACTATCTTCTGTGCCCTCCTTGCTCTCACCTTCATGAAACTCGGGGTATGGAAGAGGAAGATTGTTTAGGGTGGAGGATTTTAAGGGTTAAGAATCCCCCAATTATTACCACCAGATGATAGGTAATGAATCGCCAGAGAATTGTAAATACACCTATTAAATGCCTTGGAACAGAAGAATAGAAAAGAGCAGTAAACCCGCCTTCGATTATCCCTTCTGCTCCAGGAGTTGGAAAGAAAAAGGCTGTGAATAAGAGGAATATCTGGCGTAATAAAGTGTCAAAGTATGGAACTTTAATAGATAGCCCATTAAGAATTAAAGGAGCGATAGAATAGTTTGGTATATAGACGATGATAGTAAGCGTAAGGATTATTAGTGCATAAAGTTTTTTGTTTTTTACAAAGCTAAAAAAACTCATTCTCATTCTGTGTATCTCGCGGAAAATTTTGTATAAAAGCTTTGTCCACTTAGTTCTTCTGCTATTGTGTAAAGAAATAGAGTAGAAGAATCTTTTTAAGGGCCTGGGATAGAAGAGAACGAGAAATAGTAATCCAAAAAGAAAGATGTATGTAAAGATTACATACTTTGATAGAAACTGCATTGACCTTCCTTCATAGGGCATCTGAAGGTAGGGAAGAAGAAAAGGAGAGAGTAAAATAAGTCCCGAAAGATAAAAAAGAGCTCTAAGGAGTAAGGCAAGTGAGGCATTCCCCACCTTTATCCCGGCTCTATTTAAGATATATATTTGCAGGGGGAATCCTCCCGCCTGAAAAGGCGTAACAGCGGATAGGAAAGCACCACAGAAGATAACCTGCAGGGAATAACCTAAAGGAATCCACTTTCCAGTTATTGCGTGAACAATTAAACGTATACGGGTTGACTCAAAAAGTATATACAGTGTAAGTGATCCAAGTATACCTGGTATATAGATTGGATTTACCTGGAGCAGTGCTTCCCAGGTTTCCCTGCTGGCAGTGAATATGAGGAGGGTAATAATGGTAAGTACGGCAAGAGAGGTAAAGACTCTAAGACCTATAATTATTGATCTACGGGAAGGCTTTTTAATCTCTGAGGAGGAATTCAGGGTCATCTTCTAAAGCGCTTCCTATAACGATAATATCTGCACCAGCCTGGTGTTTCTCTTTTATCTCTTTTATATCCCTTATTCCTCCACCAACGATGAGAGGGATGTTTATATAATCCTTTACTGATTTTATTAGAGAATTACTAACGGGTATTTTTGCACCACTCCCACAATCCAGATAAATCAATTTCATTCCAAGGAGTTCTGCAGCATATGCAATTGTCCTCGCTATTTCATGTTTGTTCTGAGGTACTGGTTTGGTTCCACTTATGAATTCAACGGTTGTCGTATTTCCGCCGTCTATTAATAAATATCCAGTTGGTATTACTTCAATATCTAACTTCTTTAGAGTGGGTGCCGCTTTAGTTTGTTCTCCTATAAGATACTCTGGATTCTTCCCACTAACAAGCGAAAGGAAAAGGATGGCATCTGCATCTTCTGATATCTGATTTGATGAACCCGGGAAGATAACAACAGGTTGGGACGAGTGGGTCTTTACCACCTTAACAAACTCTATGAAATCGTTTTCCCATGTTGTGCTTCCGCCTATGAATATGTAATCTATCCTGCTCTTTTTAAATGTATTAACTAAATCCTTTACATTTTTTATATCCGTTGAATCAGGATCAATGAGAGCCGCAATCATCAATTCATTTTTTTTCTTCTTTTCAAGAATATCTTGATATATACTCATTTATAATTTGTTAGACGGTTAGTCTGTTAGTGGAGTGGGGTGATGAAAACATATTTTGGCCTAGCCTTATTGGTTATCATGTTGTTATCCAAGATGTTCCTTTAATATCTTAGGGAAAACCTTTATGAGTTCCGCTATCTTTTCTATCTTATTTCCTCCCCCTTCCGCCATAATGACCTTTCCCCCACCACTACCGCCTACAATCTTACACGCATCTCGAGCGAGTTCTCCGGCATTCAGACAATCTTTGAGTTTATCTCCCACAAAAGTTATGACGAATACTGAAGAACCTAAATTCGTAACCAAAAGTCCAGCACCATTTGGGAGTTTATTCCTCACCCTTTCTGATAATTTTCTCAATGTTTCCTTAGAACCATCTATTACAGAGGCAACATATTCATGCCCGTCGAAAGTTCTGGTATCCTTCAATAATTTGTTTAATTCTATCTCTGCTAATCGCCTTTCTATTCTCTCTATCTCCCTTTTCTGCGCTTTTGTTAGTTTAAGGGTTTTCTCTAATCTACTAGGGAGACTCTCTCGGTCGCTCTTCATAAGGAATTCAAGTCGCTCCAGAAGTTTATCTAACTCCTTTGCCTTCTTGTAAGCATACCAGCCGGTTATGCCTTCAATCCTTCTTACCCCTCTGGCTATTCCAGTTTCTGATATTATCTTGAAGAATCCTGCCTCTATGGTATTATCCAGGTGAGTCCCTCCACATAACTCTTTTGAAAAATCATCAATGGACACCATTCGAACATTTTCCCCATATTGTTCATCAAAGAGGGCAACTGCTCCTCTCTTAATTGCCTCTTTGTATGGTAGCGTCTCTTTTTTGACCGGAAGCCCCTTATTTATTACTCTATTCACTTGTTCCTCTATCAGATCGAGCTCTTCCTGCATAAGAGGTTTAGGGTGAGTAAAATCGAATCGGAAGTGGTCTGGAGCGACAAGGGATCCTTCCTGTTTTACCCATTCTCCAAGCGTTTCCCGCAAAACCCTATGGAGGATATGTGTAGTAGTGTGGTTCTTTTTAATGGCAAAACGTCTATCTTTATCTATAACTGCATGAACAATTGATGGCTTAAATCTTCCCTCTATCGTTCCTTTATGGACGTTTCCCATAGGTGATGGAATGGTATCTTTCACAACCATTTTCCAGCCATCACCGATTAATTCTCCTATATCACCAACTTGACCTCCCGCTTCAGCGTAGAATGGCGTCTCTCTGAGTATGATTTCAAAGTGGTCATTCACCTTTCTATGAGCTATTATCTCATTCTCGATTTCCTCTTTTGTATAGCCTACGAAGATGGATTCTTCTTTGGAGAGTATTTCCCATTCTACCTTCTCTTTTGCTTCGAATTTATGACTTTCTCTTGCCCTTTCTTTCTGTTTCCTCATCTCTTTCTCAAACCCTGCTTTATCTATACGAAGTCCTTTTCCTTTAGCCATTTCTTCTGTTAAAGAAAGAGGGAATCCGTAGGTGTCATATAATTTAAAGGCTTCTGCTCCACTAATTGTCTTCTTTCTGCTCTTCCTTGTTTTCTCTATTATTTCATTAAGGATTGAAACCCCTGAGTCCAACGTAGAAAAGAAATGCTCTTCTTCTGCTTTAATAATTAGGGTGATATGCTCTATCTTCTTTTTAAGATATTGATATCGCTCTTTCATTATTGATATTACAACGGGAACAAGGCGATGGATAAAAGGATCCTCTATCCCTATCTCTCTTGATTTTGTCAATGATCTACGGAGGAGACGGCGCAGGACATATCCCCTTCCTTCGTTTGAAGGATATACTCCATCGGCTATGGCAAAGACAAGGGCACGCGAGTGGTCTGCTATTATGTTGAAAATTTGCTTATCCTTTGAATATTCCCTTCCTGATATGCTTTGGACTTCTTCTATTAAGGGAAAAAACAGATCTGTTTCAAAAATGGAGGGCTTTTCCTGCATAATCATTGCAAGCCGTTCTAATCCCATGCCAGTATCCACACCACGGTTCTTAAGGGGAAGGCGCTTGTCTCCCTTCTGATTAAATTGCGGAAAGACTAAATTCCAAAATTCGACATACCTATCACATTCCCCGTCGAATTCACCGTCACCAAATTCGCATCCCAAGTCATAGAATATCTCTGTGTCAGGGCCACAGGCTCCAATCCCTCCTGTTGGTTCCCAGAAGTTACCGGGATGTTTGATTATTCTGCCTCTCGGGATGCCGATTATATCCTTCCATATTTTGAGACTCTCTTCATCCTCTGGATGAACAGAAATATAAAGTTTTTCAGGGTCAATTTCAAGAACAACTGTAAGGAATTCCCAGGCCCACTGGATTGCCTCGGCTTTGAAATAATCTCCAAAGGAGAAGTTTCCAAGCATTTCAAAGAAGGTATCATGCCAGTAGGTCTTTCCTACCTCACCTAGGTCAGATAAGCGGAGGCATTTCTGGATGGATGTGGCTCTTGTGAACTCAAGTGGGCTCTCACCTGCCCAGAGAGGTTTAAATTGAACCATCCCTGCTGAAGTAAAGAGTAAGGTTTTATCGCGCAGAGGTATAAGTGAGGATGACTCTATTATTTTATGACCTCTCTTTTTAAAGAATTTTAAAAAGAGGCTGGATAGTTTATCCGATTCCCACATAGGTAGATAATAATAAAGACTTTTTTGTTGTCAACTGCTGACTATATGTAAAGGATTCAAGGGGTAAGGGTTAAGGGATTATGGATTAAGTGGTAAGTGAGAAATCTATGATTGAAATTCAGCAACTTACATTAATTTATCGTCTGTCACCCGTCCTCGGTCTTCGGCATAAACTCACTTTAATCTTTATCACTTATCACTGATTAATGGTTCTTGACTTAACTCGTGGTTATCTTTATTGTTTATTATTGAAAAATCATAGTTTTTTTATCAATTAAAATCAGAGGGGGTACTAAAATGGCGAGAAGAAAAAAGAAGTTAATAAACAGAGGATTATATATAAATGGCGAGTGGGTAGATAAAGAAGAAAGAATTCCTGTAAGGAATCCCTACAATGGAAAGGGAATCGGAAGTGTAGCAAGGGCAGAGAATGAAGATGTAGAAAAGGCAATAAATGCTGCAAAAGAGGCCTTTCTGAATTTCAAGAATTCTCCTTTACACGAGAGAGCAAAATATCTAAGAGAGATTGCAAAGGGGATAGAAGAAAAAAAAGATCGTATAGCAAGAGTAATTACACTTGAATCCGGTAAGGCTATCAGGTTTTCGAGAGGTGAAGTAGATAGGGCAGTATCAACCTTCAATTTTGCCGCTTCCGAGGCGGATACACTCTCTGGAAAGACAGTCCCCATGGACGCAGCTAAAGGAGGAGTAGGAAGGATAGGGTTTTATATTCGAGTCCCGCTTGGTCCTATAGCTGCAATTACGCCATTTAATTTTCCACTCAATCTCCCAGCACATAAGATTGCGCCTGCAATAGCAGCTGGTGATACAATTGTCTGGAAACCATCCTCAGAGACTCCCCTCACAGCTGTTCTGCTTACTGAGATTATTGAAGATGTTGAGGTACCACCAGGGGTTTTGAATCTGATTTTTGGTCCTGGAGGTGAGATAGGAGAGATGCTTGCCAGCCATGCGGATATAAAGCTTGTGAGTTTTACCGGGAGTGTTCCTGTGGGAATCCGGATTCGAGAGATTTCTGGTATGAAGAAGACCCTCCTTGAACTGGGTTCTAACTCAGCGCTTGTAATAGATGAGGGTGTGGAAGACATAAAAGAACTAACTGACAGAGCAATAGTTGGTGCTTATGCAAATTCTGGTCAGGTTTGTATATCCATTCAAAGAATCTATGTCCATGAGTCTTTATTTGGTGAATTCAGAAAACTCTTTGTGGGTGAATCAAAGAACGTCAAGATTGGAGATCCAATGGAACCAGATGTCCTTTATGGTCCTATGATAACAGAAAAAGAAGCAGAAAGGGTAGAATCGTGGGTTCGTAATGCAATTGATATGGGAGCAAAACCGCTACTTTTGGGCAAGCGAGAGGGCTCCATACTTACCCCTACAGTTCTTACTGATGTGACTACTGAGATGGATGTCGTCTCAAAAGAGGTTTTTGCACCCGTTGTATCTATTATGCCTTTTAAGAGTTTTAATGAAGCAATCAAAGAGGTTAATAATTCAATTTATGGATTAAATGCTGGCATTTATACACCTAAGATAGCCAATGCATTAAAAGCTATTAAAGAATGTGAAGTGGGCAGTGTTATCATAAACGACTACCCCACCTTCAGGGTTGATCAGATGCCCTATGGAGGGGTTAAGATGAGTGGCATGGGAAGAGAAGGACCACCCTTTGCAATAGAAGAATATACAGAGATTCGTTTTGTATCTATGAGGTAAAATAGCCACAGAGGCATGGAGGTTACAGCAGAGTCTCAATCTTGACTTCTAAAGAAAAACCTGTATATTTGAACCATGAATCAGAGACGACTCAAAAGGAGAAAATACATTCAATATCGTCTGTTTCGTCATATAGAAAAAGCTGTTAAACTGCAGAACCCAAAGGTAGTATGTTAATTTCCCCCAATAAAGATGAAAGGATTTCTAAAATGAATCGGAAGGTTATAATTGCAATCATTATTACTGCTTTATTAGTGGGGGGTGGAGTATACTTCTGGAATATGATGGCAATAAAAGGGATGAAAGTAGATAAGGAATTCGAATTTTTCCCTGTTTATGGTCCGGATAGAGATGCGATGAACTTAGAAGTAAATTTCTATGTAAGAATTCCAAAGAATCTACCTGTAATAGAAAAATTAAAAATTTTGGCAGATAAACTATCGAGGTTTAAGTTTGGTCTTCCGATTGAGATTCTAAGAGTTGAAGAACAGAAAGGTAGGAAGATAGCAGTGATAAATCTATTAGAACATAAAGAAACTGATATTAGTTCTGAATTGACCTGGCGTTCAGTTTATTTCCAGGGTTCAACAGGAGGATTTTTTACAACAGTTACTTTAACTAAGACCTTTCTGCAAGAAACCTACGAGGGAGAGTGGATAGATGGCGTTGAATTTTGCTATGAAGGAGAGCCTATATCAGAAGGAGATTGGGACCATATCTCACTCTCTCGGACAATATACAAAGGGAGCAGAAAGGGACCCAAGAATTGATGAAATTAAAGAGAGAACTTAATTTACTCGAGGTCTTCTGTATTGCCTCAGGAGCAATGATAAGTTCAGGAATCTTCATCCTTCCGGGGCTTGCTCATGCAAGGGCTGGTCCTGCAGTTGTTGTTTCCTATCTTTTAGCGGGACTCTTAGCAATGATGGGGGTTTTGAGTCAGGCAGAACTCGTATCTGCAATGCCAAAAGCAGGTGGAACTTACTTCTACGCTACTCGGAGTATGGGTCCAGCTATTGGTACAGTGGATGGCTTGCTAACCTGGTTTTCCCTATCCCTGAAAAGTGCTTTTGCTTTGGTAGGAATGGCTGCCTTTACACGACTCATTATTAATATGAATATACATATCATTGCTGTATTATTTTGTCTATTTTTTGTAATTATTAATCTTATTGGTATTAAAGAAGCAGGCAAAACGCAGGTTATGTTAGTGCTTGGGTTACTGACACTTATGCTTTTTTATATAGTTCGAGGACTTCCAGCAGTGAATATTAAAAATTTTGAACCCTTTGCCCCAAATGGGCTTGGTGCAATTTTCTCCACTGCAGGTTTTGTCTTTGTTTCCTATGGGGGATTACTCAAGGTTGCTGCCATTGCTGAAGAGGTAAAAGATCCAGAGAGGACCGTACCCTTAGGGATGATTTTATCCCTTCTTACAATAAGTGTCTTTTACATTTTGGTTGTGTTTGTGACATCAGGTGTACTTGGAGCCGCAAACCTTGACCATTCCCTTACCCCTATTTCCGATGGAGCAGCTGTATTTGCTGGTCAGTGGGGCAGAATTTTATTGAGTATTGCTGCTATCCTGGCATTTGTTTCCACGGCAAACGCAGGGATTATGGCTGCCTCCAGATACCCTCTGGCTCTAAGTAGGGACAGACTTTTACCTAATTTTCTGGGGAGGGTAAACGAGAGGTTTAAGACTCCGCATGTTGCTATCCTGATTACCAGTGTATTTATGATTTTAGCCTTATTCCTGAGATTGGATATTCTCATAAAAGCAGCTTCCAGTGTCATCATCCTCACCTATTTGTTTTCTTGTTTTTCTGTAATAATCCTCCGAGAGAGTCACCTCCAGAACTATCAACCATCCTTCCGTGCACCTCTGTATCCCTGGGTGCAGATTATTGGGATTATATGCTTTGGATTTTTATTGTTTGAGATAGGTGGGGAAGCTCTGTGGATAATTTCTATCCTAATTGTGGGGGGACTCCTTGTATACTGGTTTTATGGACGAGTGAGAGCAGATAGGGAGTATGCATTATTGTATTTAATCGAAAGGATTACCGCAAAAGAACTTACTACCCGTTCATTGGAAGAAGAGTTAAAAGAGATTATAAGAGAAAGAGATGAGATTCTAAAAGACAGGTTTGACAGAGTAATTGAAAAATGTGCAGTTCTGGATATAGACCATTCTATCAAGATGCAGGAGTTTTTTAAACTGATATCCGATGAAATGGCCCCTAACTTGGGTATAGAGCCTGAGGCTCTATTTGATTTACTTGTTGATCGAGAAAAAGAAACCACCACTGCAATAACTCCACATGTTGCAATACCTCATATAATCATCAAAGGAGAAAATAAATTTGATATTCTTCTTGCCCGAGGTCGTGAGGGTATTGAATTTTCATCTCAAGCACCCGATGTTAAATCGGTTTTTGTCCTCGTAGGCACGCGAGACGAGAGGAATTTCCATCTTCGTTCTCTCGCTGCGATTGCCCAGATCGTCCAGGACCCAAATTTTGAAGGAAGATGGATGGCTGCTAAAAGTAAGGAATCTTTAAGGGATATAGTACTCCTTGGGAAACGAAGGAGATAAAATATTAGGTATTAGGGGTTGGGTATTAGGTTTTAGGGTTTAAAATTTACTATAAATATATAAACAAACTAATCTCAATCTAAAATTATTTCTAACGACTATTGACTGGAGACTAGACGAACTCACTTAATCCTTACTCCTAAACTTCGAACCCGCAACCTCTAATACTTAAATTTACCGACCAACCCACTAACAGTCCAACTATCTAACCCAGAATTCAATAACTTGACTTCAAATTAAAAATCAATTATATATAGGATTAAGAAATACATCAACATAAAAAGGAGTAAAAATGAAGGATTTATGTTTAGAAGCTATCAATACAGCTCTTAGTTTGGGCGTGGACTATGCTGATATCGGGATTATCAATCAGAGGGATCAGAAGATTATAATGTTAGATATGAGTCCAAAACAGATCAACGATGAAGAAACAGTAGGTTTTGGTGTCCGGATCTTGAAAAGTGGTGCCTGGGGGTTTGCTTCCTCGAGTGAAGTTAATAGAGAGAGTATCAATTCAGTTGTGAAGGAAGCTCTTCAACTTGCAATTGCATCTTCAAAGGTTAAGCGAGGGGAGGGAGTGGTGTTGGCCCCGGAACCTATACATCAAGATTGTTTTAAGACCCCAACTGAAATTGATCCCTTTGATATTGACGTGAATGATAAAATCCAGTTGCTCCTGGAGATAAACAAAGAGATACTAAGTGTAAAGTATATTGCTAAGGCGTTCTCAAATCTCAGGGTTACAAGAAGGGATCAGTTCTTTGCTTCAACAGAAGGATCTCTGATAGAGACTGATATCTATACAATCAATGCGGGATACACTGCAGTGGCAGTAAAAGGAGGGGATTCGCAGGATCGATCGTTCCAGGATTATCCGCTTAATAAAGGGTGGGAACATATACAATCTCTGGAACTAGTTTCCAATGCAGAACGTATTGCCGAGGAAGCAGTTATGAAGATTGACGCTGACTTTCCAAAGGTAGGCAAAAGGGATCTGGTTCTGGATCCTTCTCACCTTTCTCTAACCATCCATGAATCGGTTGGGCACGCGACAGAACTGGATCGTATTCTTGGATATGAAGCAAATTTTGCCGGAAGGAGTTTTGCAACACCCGAGAAAAGGGGTAATTTTCGTTACGGATCAGAAAAGGCAAGTTTCGTAGCAGATAATACATTACCTGCAGGTCTTGCAACTACAGGATATGATGATGAAGGAGTTAGATGTCAGAAGTGGGATATAATCAAAGATGGAATACTCGTAGATTACAGTTCGACAAGAGAAGTGGTGCCTTTAATAGGTGAGAAAAGGAGTAGAGGATCTGCAAGGGCGGATGGATATTACAATATGCCGATAAACAGGATTCCCAATCTCTGTCTTATGCCATCGAAGGATGATGTAAAACCCGGAGATCTGATCGCAGGAGTGGAAGATGGTGTTCTAATAGAGGGTAGGGGGAGTTACTCCATAGACCAAATGAGGTTGAATTTCCAGTTTGGCGGTGACCTATTCTTTGAGATCAAGAATGGAAAGAAGGGGAAGATGCTCAGGGACGTTATCTATCAATCTATTACACCTGAATTCTGGAGTAGTCTGGATGCTGTCTCAGGTAAGGATTACTGGGAGCCAAGGGGCTTTAGAACCTGCGGTAAAGGCGAGCCTATGCAGGTTGCCCAGATGACAAATGGGGCTCCTTACGCAAGGTTCAGAAACATCAATGTGATAAGGGGGAAGTTATGAATAAGGGTTGGCTGAGAGAGAAAATTGACTTACTTGAAAAGAATAAAAGCGTAGATGAAATAACATTGCGTGTGGAAACAGAGGATCAAAATCTTACAAGATTCGCGGAAAATCATATAATTCAGAATGTTACAAAAAAAATAAACGATGTTTATATCACAGCCTTTAATGAGAAGTCCACTGGAACAGCAAGAACTCAGGATATTTCGCGTGAATCTCTACTAAGCGCTTTAAAAAGAGCAGAAGAGATTGCCATGAATTCCCCAGAGGATCCCGAGTTTGTAGAACCTTTAGACCAGGTGAATATAAAGGATGTCGATAGATACTTTGAGAATACAAAGAGAGTTACCCCTGTTGATAAAGCAGAAGTGATAAACGAACTAATAAAGGAAGCAAAAGCTCACAATATGGAGGTTGCGGGGAAATACCTGAGTGGGGAATATTCAATTGGGTTTGCTAATTCTCGAGGACATATGGCTTTTCATAATTACACTAAGGCTGATTTTTCACTGACTGCTATGCTTGATGACTCGTCAGGATATGCGAATGAAACGGATGAAAATTTGGAAAAGATTAGTCCGAAAAGGGTCGCAGATATTGCTTTTAAAAAAGCAAGTTTGGGAAAGAATCCGGCGGAACTAAAACCAGGAGAATATCCAGTCATCCTTGAACCGCAGGCTCTAGCAGATTTCATGCCCTTTCTGGCATGGACAATGGATCGAAGGGCAGCTGATGAAGGCTATGTTTATTTCTCAAAGCGGCTTGGTACAAAAATAGCATCGAAGAATGTTAATCTTTATTCTGACCCATATTGTGTTGATAACCCTTCAGAACCCTTCGTTTCGGAAAATGGACTTCCATTTGATAAAACCTACTGGATAGAAAATGGGATATTAAGGAATCTTCATACAACAAGGTACTGGGCTAAGAAGAAAAATCTGAAACCGGTTGGGTTTCCGAATAATGTAAATTTAGGAGGGGGTAAGAAGAGTTTATCCGAGATGATCAAAGGATGTAATGATGCTTTACTCATAACGAGGCTCTGGTATATTCGTTTTGTAAATAGAATGGATTTAATCCTGACCGGTATGACAAGGGATGGTCTATATAAGGTTAGAGATGGAAGGATAGTGACTGCATTTAAGAATATGAGATTTAATGACAGTCCAATAAGACTCCTGAATTCAGTGATTGAACTTGGTATACCCAAAAGGGTTGAAGGCTATTGCTTAATAGGCCCGGTCTTTGCAGAAGGGTTTAAACTATCGAGTGTGACACTGTTCTAAAAGCTTAGTTCCGGGAAATTTGCTTTAAGGACTTTATTTCAGATACTTCGTTTTTCATTCTTCAACAATCTGATATACATTGAGTCCATCGAGACCTGAGGCAATAAAGAGGAGGTTTCCACTTACGTCGATACCACACACTTCTTCTGTGAGTAGGATGTGATTCACTAATTCTGGGCTAAACGGGATCAACATATTTAGAATACTTATACCAAAATCTCCTTGAGCAATATAGAGATAAAATCCGGATAGAAATAAGTCCTTAGCTTCTTTATAGCCACGTGGCATCTTCTGTGTTATTGGATACTGAGGCAGAGCAACATTACTTACTATAAAGTCCTCTTTTCCTCCATTTGCAAATAACCACCTCCCATCACTTATAACTTTAGACACGGAATCAATAGTTTCTATCCTGATCGGATTAATTAGCGAGTCAGGATTACTGACATCGAGGATGATAACTCCTTTCCTGTCGGTGAGATAAGCATGTCCATTAACAATATCCAGCGCCTTTATGTAATTAGAGTCATTGTATCTTGCAATTTCGGTTGGAAATTCTGGTTGTGAAAAATTAATTATTCTAAAACCCCCTTCTCCCTCTGCAACATATCCATATTGTCCAGATATTTTGACGTCAAGGCAAGAATAATTTGTGGGTATAAAGCTTATCTGATCGAAATTTTCCGTATCTCTTACGTCGAATATCCTTATCCCTGCTTTTCCATCTGCTATATACAATTTAAATCCCTGAACGTCAAGGGAATAAGTATAATCCATTGACTCGATTTCCCCTAACTTTTTTGGAGATGCTGGATTGGAGAGGTCAACGATAACAACGCCTCCCTTCCCAGCTACGATATACCCGTATTTTCCTACGACTTTGATATCATGGTAATCTCCGCTACCTTCCATGTGCCCTATCTCAACAATATTTAGTCCTTCAGGGTAAAGAATAATGGAAATGGAGATGAAAAGAATGCATATTATCCGCATAATGGATAATATAGATCAGATTTTGTTCTGTCAATGGGTTATTGATGAGACTCTTGACATTTAGGCTTCAAATACTTATACTTTAATAATGTTGGATATCCTGATTAAGAGAGGACAGGTAATAACCCTTTCAAAGGGATTAAAGAAGGGGTATAATATAAATATTGGGATAGAAGATAATTGTGATATAGCAATCAAGGATGGCAGGATATTAGAGGTGGCAAGTGATATCCGAGAGGATAGCAAGCGGGTTATCGAAACGGATGGTCATGTTGTGATGCCCGGTTTCGTGGATGCACATACACATGCACTCTTCGGCGGAACAAGAGTGGATGAGTTTGAAATGAAGATAAGGGGTATGAGTTATGAAGATATTATGCGTCAGGGTGGAGGTATACTGGATACGGTAGAGAAGACAAGATTTCTTACTTCGCAAGAGATGACTGATATACTTAAGAAACATCTAAAAAAAATGTCTCGCACTGGAACTACAACAGTGGAGGTGAAGAGTGGGTACGGACTTGACTTAAGAACCGAACTCTCGATGCTAAGAGTGATGAATGACCTCTCTACCGAATTTATCGATATAGTTCCAACCTATATGGGAGCACATGAATTTCCGGAAGAAAAATCAAGAGAAGAGTATATAGACGAAATCCTTGAGGAACACCTTCCTCTTGTATCCAAGTATCATTTGGCAGAGTTTTGTGACGTATTCTGTGAAGATAGCGTATATGAGAAGGAGGAAGCAAAACGCATCCTAAATAAGGCAAAAGAATTAAATCTAGGTTTGAAGGTCCATGCAGATGAACTTAAAGAAAGTGGAGGTGCTGAACTGGCAGGAGAACTTGGAGCTATCTCAGCTGAGCATTTAATATATCCATCTGAAAGGGGGCTAGAACTTATGAAGGAATCAGGGGTCATAGCAGTGATGTTGCCCGCTACATCTTTTATCCTTTCTTCTAATAAGTCCCCTGTGGATAGATTTAGAGAAAATGGAATACCTATGGCCCTGGGATCTGATTTTAACCCTGGATCCTCGCCTGTTTCCTCTATGCCGCTTGTGGTAGGTTTCGCCTGTTATCATTATGGCATGAGTGTAGAAGAAGCTATCGCTGGTTCTACCATAAATGCAGCATATGCTTTGGACAGAGCGTCTAAAATTGGTTCAATAGAAAAAGGAAAAATGGCTGATTTATTAATCCTTGATTATAAAGATGTTCGGGAACTTCCATATTGGTTAGGCTCCAATCCAGTTAAAACCTGTATAAAAGGTGGGAAAGTTTGTTTTGAAAGAGAACGTTGTTAATTCCATTATAGCAGCGCGCAAGAATTACTTAGCAAATAAGAGTAAAGGGGAGCTCCTTGTTCTTATCAAGGAGTATTCAAAATTGGGTCTCTATAAAGAGATAAGTAGATACATAAGAGAGTTTTTCAAAGGAGGAGGAGATATCTCTGAACTTATGGAGATATCTGACAATTTTTCAGAGGAGATAAAAAAATTCTTTGACGAATTAAAAGCAAAGATTCAAACTGATGAGGACTTCGATGCAGATTCGTTGCTCGAAATGGGAGGGCTTCTCTGGGAAATAGGGTCCCCTGAAGAAGCCAAAGATAATTATATAAAAGCATTCGAGAATTACAATATTCTGGGTAGGATCGATTCTGCAGAAGAGGTTTTAAATACTATTCGGGAAAGATATCCTGAAGATCCAGAAGTCTCTGAATTTAAAATAAGGGATATAAGAGGAGAACTCCTGCCCAGGCTTGATAAATTGGGAACTCTCATGCCTCAAGATGAAGTCGATCTGCGTTATGCGCTTGGCAAGAGTATGCATGAGGCTGATTTGCTTTCCGACGCTGAGGAAAATTATAGGAGGATTTTAACTCTAAAGGATGACCATAAGGCAAGAAGATATCTCGTTGCCCTGCTCAGGGATAAAAATGCTCTTGAAGAAGCCCTAAATTATGCGAGAAAACTTGAAGAAAGTGAAAGAGTGGACGAATACTACGCCCTAGCCGAATTATTTAAGGAGCAGGGTATGAATGAAAAGGCCAATGCTCTTATAAGCGAAATATATGAAATTGATCCAGGATATAAGGATGTGAAGGAGCTTTTTGAGGCTCTAAAGGAGAAGGGAAAAGAGGGGAAGGTGGGGAAAGAAGAAAAGGCTTTTGTGGATGTAGAGAGAGAAGTAGTTAGATCTATTAAGGGAAGAACTGAAGGTGAAGAAGGTAAAGGAGAGAAAAGAATTGTATTTTTGTGAGAAGGATTGATGAATTACGAAACTTTTTACGGCTTGGAGCGAGAACCGTTTTCAGACATCCCTGATCCTGAGCTATTCTACAGTGGCCCTGAACATACCAGAGCTCTTGTCAAGTTGCTCCATGTGGTCAAAAAAGGTAGAGCGCTTGGGGTATTAACTGGAGCTGTTGGTTGCGGTAAGACTACAATTGCAAAGAGAATTTTGACTGAGTTGGATAAGGAGGATAATTTTTATTCTGGCCTCTTGATACTGACCCATCACGGTTTTGGAGTAGAATGGTTTACTAAAAAGTTGGGAGAACTCCTGGGCATGCGGTTTAATTCGAATGAAAGATCAGAAATGGTTACAGAAATAATTAAGAAACTCTATGACATTTACAGGAATGGAAAACAAACAGTAATATTGATTGATGAAGCAAATAATATTACCAATTCGGAAGTGCTGGAGGAAATAAGGGGACTCTTGAATCTTGAGCTTTCGGATGAAAGGTTAATCACAATAATTTTAAGCGGTATGTACGAAATGCTTGATAAGATAAAGGATAATGCATCCCTCCTGCAAAGGATTTCTACTGTGGTGAATCTTCCGCCACTCAATTTTAATTCTACTAAAGAGTATATTAAATACAGAATTGGGCAGGCGAGAGTAAATGTGGATCTCTTCAACGAAGAAGCATATAAAATGATTTATGAATTCAGCAATGGTATTCCACGGAGAATAAATGTAATATGTGATAATGCCTTACTGGAAGGTGCCCTATTAAAAAAGAAAGTTGTGGAGGGTTCCATTTTGAAGAGAGTGGGCGAGGAACTGTTACTCAAAAGGTTAGGAAGGTATTAATATATGATTGGAGATAGCCAAATAACCTCATTAAAAAATAAGGCAAATAAAGCAAAAGCAAAGGGGAATTTAGAGGAAGCTATTGAGTGTTATATGGGGATCCTCGAATTAGACCGGAAGGATCCAAATATCCCCAAGGAGATAGGAAGTCTCTATGAAAAACTGGGCAAAAAAGATAAGGCTATTGAGTACTACTGGAAAGCAATGGACCAATATATTGATTCAGAATATTATCAGAATGCAACTGCAATAGCCCAGATCTTACTGCGCTCCGGGGCAGATAAGCTTGATATAAAACAGGAACTTGCTGAATTATATAAAAAGCAAGGTCTAATTGGTGATGCGGTGAGTACATTCGAAGAGGTCGCTGAACTATACAGGCAGGATGGCGATATTGAAGGAGTTTTTGAGAATTTTAAGAAAATAATTGCATTAACACCCAAAACAGTCAGTATTCGGTTAAAGCTGATAGAAATGTACGGGAATCAGCATAAAGTTAAAGAAGTGATAAATGAGTTATATGAGGTGAGAAATATCTATAAAGAACAGGGACGGGTTGATAAAGTAGACGAGATTGAAGCACGGATTGCTGCTCTATCCGGGAAGAAGAAAGAGGTAGAGGTAGGGAAGGGGGAGTCAGTAGTCTTTGAACAGGAAGTTATAGATCTTGGGGAGGGGGAAGACCTTAAGAAAGAACCCCTCGAGGAAGCAGTTGAATCAGAAACTATAGTTTATAATTTGGAAGAATCTTTCGCAGAAGAGGTAGAGGAAAGCGAAGAAGGAGTAGGAATAATAGAACAAGAATTAAAAGATTTATCCAAAGAGGGTTTTGTGATTCTCGAAGAAGTGGAAGCCAAAGAAATTGAAGAAAGCATAGCAAGGTGGGATGATTGGATTAATCTTGCTGAACTCTACTTGTCTGTAGGTTCAGAAGAGGACGCGATAGAATATTATAACAAAGCTGCAGAGGCACAGTTTAAGAAGAGAAATTATGAAAAGGCATATGAAATATATAAAATAATTTCTGAACTTAATCCTGATGCGTTATTACATCGCCAGAAAATGGTTCAATCTGCCCTTAAGTTAAATAGCAGAGAAAAGGCCGTAGAGGCTTACGCATCTCTATACAAGTGTCTAAGTGGGAAAGGAGCAACAGAAGAGGCAAAGAAGGTACTTGAAAGGGCTAAGACGATTTCCCCTGATTCCCCGATCATTCTTGAAATTAGCGGAGAAAAGGTTAAGACATCATTGAAGTTAGAAAAGGAGAAAGCTAAGACGGTAGATTTTGACGAATTATTTGAAGAAGAGTTAGCCAGAGAAGAAGAAACAGCAGGGCTGGGATCTGAAAAGGCGACTGACCTTGATATACTCGTAGAGCAGTTTAAAAAGCAAGCAGCTGAAGAGATCACTGTTTCTGATTACGAAGCCCATTTTGATCTTGGAATAACATATAAGGAGATGGGTTTAATCGAAGAAGCAATAGATGCATTCAAAAAAGCAATGAAAGGAGAGCGTTGGACACTGAAGTCTATTGAGATGATAGGAAAGTGCCTTGAAATTCTTGGCGATTTTGAAAAAGCAGAGAGGGTTTATCAAAACGTACTGATTTCCAAAAAGTATAACGAAGATGAAACGGTTGCCTTTGCCTATTATCTTGGTAATCTCTATGCCACGCGAAAGGACTTCAGAAAAGCGCTGGAAGAATATAACAAGGTAGTTAGAATAGATCCGGATTTCGGAGATGTGAAGGAAAGGATTGAACTGATGAATAAAGGATTGCGTGGGGATAAAGTGGAGGTGAAGGGGACCTCTATTCTTGCTGGTATTTCAGAAGAAAGCAGTAGCCTCTGGGACTCTGTGCTTTCAGATGGAGAGAGCAAAAAACAGGAGGAAGATTCTAAAGAGAAAAAAGAAAGAGATAAGATATCCTATATTTAGTTCCAAGTCAGAATAACTTCAAACTGCAAATATTCCAAAATTTTCTAAAAACCATATATATTTAAGCTAATCAAATGCAAAATGAAGAATGTAAAATGCAAAGTGCAAAATGAACGCTGCTATATTTGATAATTATTAGTTTATAGAATATCATGGTTAAATAGATACAGTGTGAATTAAGAATTTTTAATTTTGCATTTTTCAATTTGAATTTTTCAATAAATCAAATCTAGTATTCCGCAATTATTGTTTTGTTTCTACCCTCTTCTTTAGCCATATATAGAGCTCTATCAGCAGCAGCCACTAAATCATCCTTGTTGTCTCCATGTGCAGGACATTCAGATATTCCAATCGATACAGTTACAGATAAGTTTTTTCCCTCTGAGATAAAGAATTTCCGATTTCCTATTGTCTCGCGAAGGGATTCTGCTAGTGTATAGCACTTAACCGCAGTAGTTTTTGGAAGTATGATGGCAAATTCCTCGCCGCCATATCTGGAGAGGATATCAGAATTCCTTATCCTTTCTTTCATAAGAGAAGCAATCTCCTTAAGGACTGTATCTCCAGCTTGATGTCCATGTTTATCATTAATCCACTTAAAATTATCTATGTCGAGCATAATGAGGGAGATTGGGTCTCCGTTTCTAATGCTTTCTGCAATTTGATGATTCAACATTTCTTGGAAAAAGCGATGATTGTAAGCATTCGTGAGTCCATCCCTTAGTGCTTTTTCCTTCTCATGGTCATATAAGATAGCCTTTTCAACTGCTGAGGCTGCAATGTCAGTAATCAAGTTTAAAACCATGAGGTCTTTTTTGCTAAATTTGCCAGCTGTATTTGATAGAAGAAGAATACCTCCATTAATATTTCCCCTGAAAGGCGAAAATAAAAGTGATTTGGCTTCAAAATTCCGTTCTTCAGGTAGTAGGATTGGCCTCTTTATCTCAGACGAGAGGTCTTCTTTGCAAAGGGAGATAGTCTTTTGAAGAGCTAATGCAATGATACTACTTCTCAAAGGTCGGCGGTATCTTCTTCCGTCTTGTTCGGTAATATAGTATTCGTTTCCTTCCTTAAGCAAAAAAATACTCCATACATCAGGGAAACTCGTTTTAATACTATCAAAGATACTTTGGCGAACTTCATCCAGCTTTATCTCACCGGCAATCCTTTCAGTGAGATTCAGTAGTGATTGGAATCGGAACGCTTCAAGCATAGATGCATTCATGTATCGATAAAGAGAGAATAAAGTTGATAGTGTTTTAGAAATACTTTTGAGTATATTCTTATCCCGTCCGTTAAATTCAATTCTCTCTCTTCTATCCACCACTACGATTCCCTCAATCTGTCCGTTTATTTCAATTGAAGATGCAATGAAACATTTTATGAATTCGTCATCTTTATAATATCCCAAATTCATGGATGTGTCATTATATTCATTATTTATAAGGATTCCAGAATTTCTGTAGAACCAGGATAGTGGACCTTTTTCAATAGAGGCATTGGGATTTATGCCTCCTTTACTCTTTCCAATCTTAGCTTTGTAGATTCCTGTATTCTTATCCTTTAGTAGAATAATTGTGCTCCAGGGCTCAAATAGTTTAAAGATTAAATCAATTGTAGAATTAAGGGTTTCTTCAAATTTATCCGATATTCGTCTTGGAAAACTTCTGGACTCGGTTATACTCTCTCTTACCACTTTTTGTTCAAAGTTAGTTGAAATAGATGTTCTATAAGTTTCCATTCCTTCTTCTTGAGTTTTGGAAAACAGGTAGATTAAGAGTGTAGAGCCATAGAATATTATATAAGGTAATAATTCAGGGGTTCTTATCAGAGAAAATAAAGGCAGAATTAACCACCATATCTTTAATTTAAACCCTCTTTCTTTTAACATGAAGAGTAATGGTATGTATGAGAAAAATAGTGGAGAAGATGGCCCTCCGGCTATCTCTATTAACAGAGCCGTACTGCAGAAGTATAAATAAAAGGGAACTCCTTTGAATTTTATAATCGATGCAAATAGTAAAAGCACTCCGATCCATGAAATCCAAATAGGGATATTAAATGGGTGGAAAATCAAAGCTATATAACCGATAAAAACTAATCCTGCGGTATATTTTGGCCAGTGCATATTAAAATATAAAAGTCTTATTTCAAATTGTCAAGTATCGGCGAAGAAAGTAAATGGGTAAATGAATAGATGAGTAAACCAGCTTTTCTAATCTTTTCTCTTCTAATCCATAATTTTAAACCGAACTCAGAACATATCCACTCTCACTCGTCTTCTGTCTTTAGTTATTTTAAATTTTGCATTTTGCAATCTTCATTTTTTCTGCCTGTGCGTGTCCGCACTCTGACAGGCAATGGAGCAAAGCGACTGTCTCTGTGGCAGAAAAGGGTTGCTTAAAGTGTATTAATAAAAGTAAGGGGTTGACAAATATGTTTGGAACAGTATTATAAAATAGGGCAGTAGCTCAATTGGAAGAGCACCTCCCTCGCACGGAGGAGGTCGGCGGTTCAAATCCGCTCTGCTCCAGAAAAGTTTATAGAGTTAGAATTAATCCTATGTCAGGATTGACAAGGGGTAGTGTTTTATTATATTAAGACTATGCTGGTGTAACTCAGAGGTAGAGTAACTGATTTGTAATCAGTTTGTCGGGGGTTCGAATCCCTCCACCAGCTTTGAGGGAAAGATTTGCCGGGGAGGTTCCCGAGTGGCCAAAGGGGACGGACTGTAAATCCGTTGGCAACGCCTTCGTTGGTTCGAATCCAGCCCTCCCCATGTGCGGGAGTAGCTCAGCTGGAAGAGTTACGGCCTTCCAAGCCGTTGGTCGCGGGTTCGAATCCCGTCTCCCGCTTATAATGCCCATGTAGCTCAGTGGGTAGAGCACATCCTTGGTAAGGATGAGGTCACCGGTTCAAATCCGGTCGTGGGCTTTTCTAAAGGAAAGTGGAAATAATTTTAAGGAAACGTAGGAGGTATAGATGGCAAGGGAGAAATTTAAGAGGACAAAGCCGCATTTAAATGTAGGGACGATAGGACATGTAGACCATGGGAAGTCCACATTGACATCAGCGATGACGAAGGTATTACATGCCA
>Ga0315541_1000794_pt1 | contig 32179 bp, 29 predicted proteins | sample SalMarSW160190MG_FD_203095 | JGI IMG/M metagenome (GOLD analysis project Ga0315541, IMG submission 203095) | Salt marsh sediment microbial communities from the Plum Island Ecosystem LTER, Massachusetts, United States - Salt Marsh Sediment SW1601-190 ...
GAGCTGCGCCAGCGCGAGCTCCAGATGGAAGAGAAAATAAAGCAGATGGAGGATGCCTGGCAGACGGAGCAGGAGCAGGCCAAGCCGGTGGTAACCGCTGAGGATATAGCCGAGGTGGTTAGTATGTGGACCGGCATCCCGGTGGTGCAGCTGGCTTCTGACGAGACCGGCCGCCTGCTTCAGATGGAGGAAGTGCTGCATAAGCGCATCGTTGGTCAGGATGAGGCGATTAATACCATCTCCCGGGCGGTAAGGCGGGCCCGGGCCGGACTTAAAGACCCCCGGCATCCAATCGGTAATTTTATCTTCCTCGGCCCTACCGGCGTGGGTAAGACGGAGCTGGTCAGAGCCCTGGCCGAATTTATGTTCGGCAGTGAGGATACCCTGATAAGGCTTGATATGTCCGAGTTTATGGAGAGGCATACCGTAGCCCGTCTGGTGGGGGCGCCTCCGGGGTATGTCGGCTATGACGAGGGCGGCCAGCTTACCGAGGCGGTGAGGCGCAAGTCATACTGCGCTATATTGCTCGATGAGATTGAGAAGGCCCACGAGGATGTCTTTAACATCCTCTTGCAGATATTTGACGATGGCCACCTGACCGATGCCAAGGGCCGGCGGGTTGATTTCCGCAATTGCATTATCATCATGACCAGCAACATCGGTGCCAAGCTAATCAAGAAGAGCAGCACCATCGGTTTTGCCTCGCGCACTGATGAAACCAAGACCCAGCAGATGGACTACGACAAGATGAAGGAGAAGCTGCTCGATGAGCTGAAGAAGAGCTTCCGCCCCGAGTTCCTGAACCGTATCGACGGGGTGGTGGTCTTCCATTCTCTGAGTAAGGATAACATACGTAAGATAGTTGACCTGATGCTGGCTCAGGTTTCCCAGCAGCTGGCCGAGAAGGAGATAAAGCTGGAGGTAACCGATGCCGCCAAAGATTTCCTGGGGGAGAAGGGCTATGACGAGGTATTCGGGGCCAGGCCCCTACGCCGGGTAATTCAGGACATGATTGAGGATAAGCTTTCCGAATCGGTGCTCCGCAGCGAATTTAAGACTTTTGACAAGGTTTTTGAGATTGAGGCGGAGCTGACCGAGATTCCTCCGGCTATTCTTGATGCTATCAAGGCATTGAAGGGGGTCTTTAACGTGGAGAGCTCCGGTAACCTGCTCACTGTGGACAGCACCGAGGATTTGAAAGCGGATATAGAAAAGATAATCCAGGACAACGGTGATCTTCTGGAACATCTAAAAATGGATAGCTATGTTTCCAAGGCTCTGATTGACGTTGCCGATAGTGAAATTGTGCTCAAAACGGATGAGGCACCTTTCCCGGATGTGGCCGCCGTGGGAGCATTGCTGGGAGACGATAAAGCGTAATCCGAAATGACTGGCAAAATAACTGTTTCATGTAAAAGGGCGGGCAAACCAGATTAGTACCAGAGCCGCCCTTTTAGTACGCCCGGATGGGGGCGGGTTTAATATAGGTAAAAATCTACGCCGGTAAGGCTTGAAGGCGCGGATAAGAAGAAAGGAGACCGGAAATTGGCACAGGAGAATGTGGAGTTCCCGATAACGGGAAAAGTAACCAGCGTGAGTGTGAAAGCGGGGGATAAGGTAAGCGAGGGGGATGTGCTCTGCCTGTTGGAGTCGATGAAGATGGAAAATCCGATACTGGCTCCGGTGGCTGGCACTGTTGCCAAGATAGAGATTGCGGCGGGGCAGGTGGTTGAGGCTGGTGATCTGGTGGCTGTTATTGAGTATTGACAGGTTTATTAAATTAGGGGATATTTAAGATTATGGACTGGGGTTTAATAGCCAAGGTTGCCGGTGGTGGTTTTGGGGTGACTATCCTCGTGCTGGTGATTTTGTCCCTGATGGCCTGGATAGTGGGATTGATTGTGCAAAAAACCGGAGCCAAGACTAAGGAGACCCCAGCAAAGGATAAATAGGTGTTTGGCCTCTACGAAACCGCCTTCGGCTCATTAAGCTGGGGCAATATTATAATGTTCCTCATCGCCGGGCTCCTTATCTACCTGGGCATCGCCAGGAAGATGGAGCCCATTTTGTTGGTACCGATAGGCTTCGGTATCCTTATGGTCAATCTTCCACTCGGCGGCATGATGGTGTATTCCGCCGAGGGCTTCCCCGCCGAGGTGTCCTCTTTAGGCGGGCTGATACAGGCTATAGGCAATGGCGAGATAGGATTATTAAATGTTCTCTACACCTACGGGATTGAATCCGAGGTAATTCCACTGCTCATCTTCCTCGGCGTAGGCGCCATGACCGATTTCAGGCCCAGTATTGCCCGCCCCATATCGTTTCTCTTCGGCGCCACCGCCCAGCTGGGCGTTTTTATTGTCTTTATCATCGCCGCCGTTTCCGGGCTTTTCACGATAAATGAAGCGGCCTGTGTCGGCATCATCGGCGGCTCCGACGGGCCGCCTACCGTTTTCCTCACCGCCGCCCTGGCCCCACAGCTGCTGGGCCCGATTACGCTGGTGGCTTATTCCTACATGGCCCTGGTGCCTATTCTCCAGCCGCCGGTAATAAAGGCGCTGACCACCAAGAAACAGCGGGCGATAGTGATGAAGCCCCAGCTGCGCCAGGTCTCCAAGCTGGAGGAGATTCTTTTCCCTATAGTTATATTTCTGGTCGCCGCCCTGCTGGTGCCCAAGTCAATACCCCTTATCGGCATGTTCATGTTCGGCAACCTGCTGCGGGTGAGCGGCGTCACCGACAGGCTGGCCCAGGCGGCAGGGGGGGTGTTTATAGATGTACTCACCTTCCTGCTGGGGTTGACGGTGGGGGCGCTGATGCCGGCTTCGGTATTCCTTACCGGCCAGACGCTGGCCATTATCGGGCTGGCGGTAGTCGCCTTTGCTTTCGGCACCGCCGGCGGGCTGTGGACGGCCCAGATTGCCAACCTCTTCCTCAAGGAAAAGATAAACCCGCTGATTGGCGCCGCCGGCGTATCCGCCGTGCCGATGTCGGCCCGGGTGGTGCAGAAGATGGGGCAGGAGGCCAACCCGAGGAACTTCCTGCTGATGCACGCCATGGGGCCCAATATGGCGGGCGCAGTTGCCACTTCTGTAGTTGCCGGAATACTGCTGGGTATGCTGATGTAGGGGATAATACAGAGAGTTTAAGAGGGGGCTTAAAGCCCCCTCTTTTTTTACCCGGTGTTTTGCTTCCCATACTCACCCGCTCGAAAGAGGTTGGAACCTCTCTTAGACGCTCTTATTTCCCCCACCCATTTTTTGGCGGTTGTTATACTTCCCACCCACCCGCCCTATAAGGCTATGTCTTTAACTCCTCGTTTTTGGGGTGGGGGGAGAAGGAGGGGGTGTTCCCCACCTGATGGGGGTGGGGATAAAAAGGGCTTTAGCCCTTTTACCATAAGGGTGGTGGGCGGGTAAAGATAAAATTGGGGGTGGGGAAGCAAACGAATTCCCCTTGAAATACCCCTCTAAATCAGTTAAAGTCATTCCGTGGGTAAATCAGACAGGTCCGCCTCCAGAACCGTCTTTATCTGCCAGAACTGCGGCAAGGAGAGCCTGAAGTGGCTGGGGCGCTGCCCCAGCTGCCAGGAATGGAACACCTTTGTCGAGACCAGGGTGACCGCGGCGGCGCCGACTAACTTTTCCGCAATGGAAAACCCGCCCCGCGAGCTATCCCAGGTGGCGGTTAATAAATCTGACCGCTTTCCCCTGCCTATGGCTGAGGTGAACCGGGTGCTGGGGGGAGGAGTAGTTGCCGGCTCACTGGTGCTCATCGGGGGGGAGCCCGGTATCGGCAAGTCCACCCTGATGCTCCAGGTTTCGGCTTTAGTGGCCGGGGCGGGGGGTAAAGTAGCCTATGTCTCCGGTGAGGAGACGCTATCTCAGATAAGGCTGCGGGCGGAGCGGTTGGGGGTAAGCGGAGAGAGGCTTTACCTGCTTTCCGAGACCGACCTAGGGGCTATACTGAGCCACTTAGAACAATTAGCCCCGTCGCTGGTGGTTATCGATTCCATCCAGGCGGTTTACTCCCCGGAGCTGGACTCGGCGGCGGGCAGCATCGGCCAGGTGCGGGAGTGTACCCTGAGGCTGATGCACTGGGCCAAGCCCAACGCCGTGCCCGTCTTCGTGGCCGGCCATGTGACCAAGGATGGCGCTATAGCCGGTCCCAGGGTACTGGAGCATATCGTTGATGTGGTGCTCTACCTGGAGGGGGAGCCCTTCAGCGCCTACCGGGTGCTGCGGGGGGTGAAAAACCGATTCGGCTCCACCAACGAGGTGGGCGTCTTTGAGATGAAGCAGGAGGGGCTGGTGGAGGTGGATAACCCGTCTAAAGCATTTTTGTCCCAGCGGTGGGGAGAGGCCATCGGCTCGGCGGTGGTGCCCACACTGGAGGGCAGCCGCCCCCTGCTGGTGGAGATTCAAGCCCTGACCACGCCCACTTCTTTCGGCCTGCCCCGGCGTACCGCCAACGGGGTTGACTTCGGCAGGTTACTGCTGATTACCGCCGTGCTCACCAGGCGGGTCGGATTAAGGCTGGGCAACCAGGATATCATCGCCAATGTCACCGGCGGGCTCAAAGTCGCCGAGCCGGCGGCTGATTTGGGCATCGCCCTGGCCATAGCCTCCAGCGCTAAAGATATTTCCGTTGACCCGCAGCTGGCGGCGGTGGGGGAGGTTGGCCTGAGCGGTGAGCTGAGAGCCGTTTCCCAGTTAGATAGGCGGGTGGCCGAAGCCGCCCGGCTGGGATTCAAGCGCTGCCTGGTGCCTAAAACCGGGGCTAATATTTCAGTTCCTAAAAATATAAAGCTTATCCCGGTGAGCACGCTGAGGGAGGCGATAAGGTTGGGGCTGGTGGGGAAGAAGACAAAAGATAAAGCTAACAAAGACTCATGAAAAAGTGTCGTTTGGGGCTTGTGTCATGAAATACGAAGATACACTCAAAGAGTCTTTTAAGGAATTAGGGGAGGAAGCTGTCTTATTGTTGGCTTTTGAAGATACCGAAGAATACAGGGTGATTCGTGGCCAAGTAATGATTGAACGTCTTTTAGACTCTTTGTTGGAGAAGAACCTCGTTAAATATAGGGCTTTACTTAAGAAACAGCGGATTTATTTTGACCTTAAGGTAGACTTATGTCTTTGCTTGAACCTCATATCAGAAAAGCTGGGCAGCGCATTGCATACCTTGAACAAGATTCGGAACAAGTTAAGCCACGAAAAGACGCCGAGCGTCCCCATAGATGAAATTAAGAAACTGAATACAAAGTTTTATAAGGAGCCTATGTTTCAGAAGGCTTTAGAATTTGCCTATGAAAAGGGATATAAAGATGCCTTAATGCTCTCTACCCTCCTCTTGTACTGGGAAGTCAGTCGCGTGCTAACAGAGTCATCAGGTAAGAAAGCGTAATTCGTAAGTAAAGTTATGAATAAACAAGAAAAAGTAGGTGCTATAATTGCCGCCGCAGGGGAGAGCCGGCGGATGAACGGTATCGACAAGGTCTTTGCCCCATTGGGGGGAAAGCCGGTCTTGTCCCGTGTGCTCGACGCCTTTGAAGAATGTGAATTAATCAGCCAGATAGTGGTGGTGGTGAGTAAAGATAACCTGGCAAAGTGCCGACAGCTGATAGCCGAAAATAAATATTCAAAACCCGTAGAGGTCTGCGGTGGGGGGAAAAGGCGGCAGGATTCGGTGGCGGCGGGGCTGAAAAGGCTAAAAGAATGTGACCGGGTGGTTATCCACGACGGCGCCCGCCCCCTGGTGACCAAAGAATTAATCGAGGAGGGGCTGGAGGCGGCTAAAGAGACCGGGGCGGCTATAGCCGCCGTTCCCGTCACCGATACCGTTAAAGTTGCCGGGGACGACATGATAGTGCGCCAGACGCTACCAAGACAAAATCTATGGGCGGTACAGACCCCGCAGGTGTTTCGTGTCGATATAATCTCTAAAGCCTACCAGAAGGCAACAGGCGAAGTGACCGATGATGCCTCGCTGGTTGAGCAATTGGGCAATAAGGTTAAGCTCTATATGGGCTCTTATGATAATATAAAGATAACCAGCGCCAGCGACCTGCTGGTGGTGGAGGCTCTGCTAAAATATGGAAACTAAATTGCGGATAGGCACGGGCTATGACGCCCACCCCCTGGTCAAGAAGCGGAAGCTCATTATAGGGGGGGTGGAGATACCATTTAATAAGGGGCTGGACGGCTGGAGTGACGCCGATGTGCTCACCCACGCTATTATCGATGCCCTGCTCGGCGCCGCCGCCCTGGGGGATATCGGCGGGCATTTCCCGCCCGGCGAGCCTCAGTACAAGGATATATCCAGCCTGACACTGCTCAAAGAGGTGGGGGAAAAGCTGGCTGACGGGGGCTGGGGGATAGTCAATATCGACGCTACCGTCATCGCCGAGGAGCCGAAACTGGCCGGGTTCATCGAGGGGATGCGGCAGAGCTTAAGCCGGAGCCTGGGCATCGAGGTAGACCGGGTAAGCGTCAAGGCCAGCACCGCCAACGGCCTGGGGCTGGTGGGTAAAGGGGAGGGGATGGCGGCGATAGCCGTCGCCCTGATTGAAGGAAAAGAGTAACTATGGGACTTATCAGAAGCATAAAGAGAGATATTAAAGCCGCCTTTGACCACGACCCGGCGGCGGTCAGCACTATGGAGATTCTGCTGGCCTACCCCGGCTTTCATGCTCGCCAGAACCACCGCCTGGCCCACACCCTGTTTAAGTGGCACGTCCCGGTGCTGCCCCGGCTCATCTCTCATTGCAGCCGCTTTTTTACCGGCATCGAGATTCACCCCGGGGCTACAATCGGCGAGGGCTTTTTTGTCGACCACGGTATGGGGGTGGTTATCGGCGAGACATCGGTTATCGGCGACAATGTCACCCTGTACCAGGGAGTGACCCTGGGGGGCACCAGCCAGCAGCACGTCAAGCGCCACCCCACCCTGGGTAACAACGTGGTGGTGGGGGTGGGGGCACAGATTATCGGGGATATCACCATCGGCGATGACGCCAAGGTCGGCGCCGGCTCGGTGGTGGTAAGCTCGGTGCCGCCCCACGCCACCGTGGTCGGGGTGCCGGGGAGGGTGGTGGCGGTGAGAAACCCCGATACCGATACCGTGGAGAGACTGCCCGACCCGGTTGGGGAGAGACTGGAAGAGCTGGAAAAAAGAATCGCCGGGTTGGAGAAACATCGGCCTAGCGACAAGAAGAAGAAATGAAGATATACAGCACCCTATCCGGAAAAAAAGAGGAGTTTGCGCCGCAGGGCGGCGAGGTGAAGATATACGTCTGCGGGGTTACCCCCTACTCCGATGCCCACATCGGCCACGCCATGAGCTACGTCATCTTTGACGTCATCCGGCGCTACCTGCGCTCTAAAAAATATACGGTCAAATATGTGCAGAACGTGACCGATATCGATGACAAGATTATCGACCGGGCCAACAAGCTGGGCATTGCCCCCGGTGAGCTGGCCGAGAAGTACACCAAGAGCTACTTTGAAGACATGGACGCCCTCAATATCGTAAAGGCGGAGACCGATAAATACCCCAAAGCCACCGAGGAGATAGACAAAATCATCGAGGTGATACAGGGCCTGATAGATAATGGGCACGCCTATCCCGCGGGGGGGAGCGTCTATTTCCGGGTGAGGAACGACCCCGACTACGGTAAGCTCTCCCACCGCAGCCTGGACGATATGAGAACCGCCGAGTGCGCCATCGGCAGTGGGGAAAAAGAGGACGCCATGGACTTTGTCCTCTGGAAGGCGACCAAGCCGGGCGAACCGTACTGGGAATCTCCTTGGGGGCAGGGCCGTCCGGGCTGGCACATAGAGTGCAGCGCCATGTCCCTGAAATACCTGGGGGATACCCTGGACATACACGGTGGGGGGCAGGACTTAATCTTCCCCCACCACGAGAACGAGATTGCCCAATCCGAGAGCTTTACCGGCAAGAAGCCTTTTGTTAAATACTGGCTGCATAACGGGCTGGTGCAGCTCGGCGGGGACAAGATGAGCAAGTCACTGGGCAACCTGATAACCATCAAGCAGGCGCTGGAAAGGTACAGCGCCGACGCTATTCGCCTGTTTATTTTAAATTCTCACTACCGCAGCCCGCTGACCTATTCCGAGGAGGGGCTGGAGGCGGCCAAAAGCGCCGAAGAAAGATTGCTGCGAGTGGTTTCGCGGGATGACCCAACCGGGGGTAAAGGGGAAGCTTTTAACGCCGAGCCTTACCGTAAGCAGTTTATCGAGGCCATGGACGATGATTTTAACACCGCTAAAGCGCTTGGTGTCCTGTTTGATTTAGCCAGCGCCATAAACCAGGCCGGCGATGCCGGGGTTAGTATTGCCCAGGCTCAGGGTGTTCTGATATCGCTGGCACGGGAGGTTTTGGGCTTAAAGCTTGAGGCGGTAGATTCCGTTGAGCTTCAAGAATCAGTCGTTCAGCTTATTGAAGAGCGAGAGAGGCTCCGCAAAGCCAAGAAATGGCAGGAAGCCGATAAGATTAGGGATAAACTGGACGAGATGGGGATAATTCTTGAGGATACGGCTAAGGGCACGGTGCCCAAGCGCAAGCGATAACTAAAAACGGGGGGTACAGCCCCTCCCACCTTTTAACGGTTGTTATTTTTCCCACCCTCCCACCCACAGGGGTTGGTATCCCATCCATCGTTTTTGGGGTGGGGGGATAAGGGGAGGCTGATTTAAGGGGGTGTTTAAGAGGGGGCTTTGCCCCCTCTTTTCCTTAAAGGGCGGTGGGCGGGTAAAGATAAAATTGGGGCTACTTCTTCCCCGTCAGCCAGAACCAGAAAGTGCGCCAGAACCTTATTCCTGCCACATTCCGTCCCAGCTCAAGCTGCTTTCTTTCCACCACCGGAAAGGCGTTTATTTCGTCTATTTGTTTTTTTAGCATGGGTAGCTGGTTTTGCTCGCCCCGGGCCAGAATGCCGTCAATGTGATTGGTCATCTCCCAGGCCGCCTTGATGCGCTGCTCCCCGATATCGGCCATCTCGACTGAGATGGCGTTGTATTTTGCCCTCAAGCGGTTTAAGCGCAGTATCGCCTCGTAGGCCGAGTCCACAATCTGCTGGCGGTTCATCCAGTTTGTCTCGTAGTTCAGGGAGTACTTCCAGCTGGGGGCGACCAGCGCCTGGCGGTGCTCCTCCAGCGTCTTGAACAACACCTTGTAGCCGTAGCGCTCCGGCTGTTCAAAGCCCAGACTGCCCGGGTCGAGGAAGGGGGAGATGGGGGCGATGAACGGGGAGAACCGTTTATCCCCGTTAAACTTCTGGAAAAGGTGGTCGCAGTAGTCAACGGTCTCCATCACCGATTTGGGCGTCTGCCGGGGCAGGCCAATCATAAAGAAAACGTCCAGCCGAGAGCAGCCGAACTCCAGCGCGTCGGCCAGCGTCTGCTCCAGGTCTTCGTTGGAGTAGTTTCGGCCGGAGGCTTTCCGTACCCTGGGGTCGTGGGATTCCGGGGAAATCTCCAGGCAGAAGTTGGGGCAGGCGCGGCTCATCTGGCGCAGCAGCTCCTGGGGGGCGGGGGTGAAAAGCTCTAAAATCAGCTGGTTCTTGACCCTCATTCTCTCCAGCCGGCGCAGGACTTCGTAGGCGTATTCCGCCCCGGCCTGCTGGAGGTCGCCTAGGATAAAGATGGGGCCGGTGCTGAAGCGCTCAATCTGCTTTATATCCTGCGCCACCGCTTCCGGGGAGCGGAAGGCGGCCCTCTGCCGCCCGTAGAACTTCCTGAAGGCGGCGGCGGAGCCGCCGCAGATAACGCAGTTTTGGTTGCAGCCTTTGCAGGTGAGTACCGCCGTGATGGGGTAATGCTCCCAGTCCTTGAACGGGGCATAGCTGGCCAGGTCGCGGTAGCGGATGACCGAGCGCACCGTATTGGCAAAGTGGCCGACCATCACCGGGCTCAGGTCGGCGGGGATATAGGAGAAGGGGTTTTCCCGCACCTTGCCCCCCTCGTCCCGCCAGACCAGATTGGGCACGTCTTCCGGCTGGCGCTTATCTTTAAGGCAGGCCATAAGCTGCCGCAGCGGCTCCTCGGTGGTGTCGCCCCGCATTACATAATCTACCTCGGGGTAGTCCATCAGCTCTTTATGGAAATAGGTTGAGGAAAAGCCGCCGAAAATTACTTTGGATTCGGGGTGGCACCGCTTGACTATCTTGGCTACCTCTATAGCGCCGTGGGAGCTGACCAGCCAGTGCAGGTCAATGCCGAAGAGCGGCGCCTCCAGCTTCTTGATAAAGGCTTCGGCATCGAATTTATTATCGTTGAGCATCCGCACCGCCAGGTTGACGATGCGCACCCGGTAGCCGGCGGCCTCCAGGTATTCGGCGATGCTGGTAAAGCCGATAGGGTACATTTCGAACATGGAAGAGGACGGAATCAGGTCGGCGACGGGCCCGTATAGAATGGCCTTCTCCCGGAAGTCATAGACGCTGGGGGCGTGGAGAAGGACCAGGTCAACTTGCATCAACCGAAGACTCTCCCCAGGATAAAACCTACGCCCAGCAGGAGCTGGGTGAGCAGGACGACCTGAACGTTGTTAGCCATGGCCGGCACCAGCTGGTTCATGTCATCGTGTTTCCGGCCGCCCTTAATCGCCTTTACAGCGAAGGGGAGGGTTAGCAGGGCTATTAGAGTGAATACGGGCATTATGCCGGCTATCACCCAGCCGATTATCCACAGATAGACAATAATAGTCAGGGTGGAATAGACCATCCACGCCTTTGACTTGCCGATGAGGATGGGCATGGTCTTGCGGCCGGCTTTGCCGTCGGGTTCTACATCGGGAAACTCGTTGAGCAGGAGCAGGTTATGCACCAGAATACCCGAGGGTATGGCGGCGATAACCGCCAGGGTGGTGTAATCTGTGGTCTGGATGAAGTAGGCACCTAAAACGGGCAGGGTCCCCAGCCCCAGCCCGGGCGCCCACTCCGGGAAGCCCAGTTTGGTCAGCAGCGGGGTATAGATAACCGTGCACAGCGCGCCTATTATAAGCAGGGGCAGCAGACCCCAGCCCCGGGCGAGGACGAAAAAGACGCCGATGGGCACCGCCAGCATTAGAGAGATTAGCCCGAACCAGAGCACCTGCTTTGGTTTTAGCCGGGAGGTGGGGAGGATACCGCTGCCGCCGCTGAAAGGGGTGCGTTTGGTCTCCAGGTCTATGCCGCTTTTATAGTCGAAGTAGTCGTTGAGGACATTGACGCTGATGTGGCACAGCAGCAGGCCCAGAAAGGTGAGCAGGGCGTAGCCGAGGTGGAAGTGGCCGTCATACCAGGCGATAGTTGTGCCCAGGAAAGCCAGCACCACCGAAAGAAGCAGGAACTGGGGCCTGGTCTCCAGAAACCATACTTTCAGATTCAACTTTTTTCCTTATGAGCCACGGCTGTTCGGCGGTATCGCTTTAGGCCGGGCTGGTGGTTGTTAAAGCTATTGGGGAGAGTTATTGCCGCCGCTGGCTAGCTGATACTGACGGCGATTATCGAGACGATGATAAATAAAGCAGCCAGAACGATGGTCAGTTGAAACAGGGTTTTTTCGGCTCCCCGCTTGGTCCGGTAGACGGTGTCCGCCTGGCCGAAGATGCCCCCCAGCCCGCCGCCTTTAATCTGAAGCAGACAGGCTACTACCAGGGCTGCCGACAGTATAATCTGAGCTATATTTAGATAGGTGAGCATTTCAACCTTCCCCTAACTTCTTTTCCAGTAATTTAATTACCAGCCCGGGATTAGCCCGGCCCCCGCTAGCCCTCATCACCTGCCCCATCAGGAACTTGACCGACTGCTGCTTGCCTGCCTTATAGTCGGCTATTGCCTTAGGGTTAGAGTTTATCACGTTAAGCACGGTTTCTTCAAGCTGCCGGGTATCGCTTATCTGGGTAAGCCCGCGCTGTTCGATAATTTCTTCGGCGCTTTGGCCGGTGCGGAACATCTCTTCAAGCACTAATTTAGCGCTGGCAGTGTTAACGGCATTACTCGATTCCAGGGCCAGCAACTTGGTAAAATTTTCAGGGCTTACTTTTTTATGAAACTCGTTTATATCGATACTATTAACATTCAATATGCGGCTGGTTTCTCCCAAGAGCCACTTGCTTATATTCCTGGAGGGTAGTTCCACATTAACCCGGCACAGGTCTTCAAAGTAGTCGGCCATGTCTCTGGAGCCGGTAATGAGGTTGGCGTCATAGACAGGCAGGCCGTATTCGGCCATTAAGCGATCGCGCCTGGCTTCGGGAAGCTCGGGCAGCTTTGCCCTTATTTCTTCCACCCACTCCGGCTTTAGCACCAGCGGGGGGAGGTCCGGTTCGGGAAAGTAGCGGTAGTCATGGGCATACTCTTTGCTGCGCTGGGCCACCGTTATCCCCTTGGCCTCTATCCACCCCCTTGTTTCCTGGGGCAGTTTTTTGCCCTCGTCGGCCCGTTCTCTCTGCCTCCGGGCTTCATATTCCAGGGCGAGGTAGACCCCCTTAAAGCTGTTCATATTTTTGACTTCGGCCTTGGCTAAAGTATCGGCGCTGCCCATCGGGCGGATGCTGATGTTGGCGTCGCAGCGGAAGCTGCCTTCCTCCATATTGCAGGTGGATACACCGAGGTACCGGAGTATAGTCCGCAGCTTCATAAGATACTGCCGGGCTTCTTCCGGTGAGCGCAGGTCGGGCTCGCCGACAACCTCCATCAGCGGCACCCCGGAGCGGTTGACATCGACCAGGCTGTAGGACTCCTCGTTTTTGGGGGTGTGGTGGTGCAGCTTGGCCACGTCTTCTTCAAGGTGAACGCGGGTGACGCCGATTTTTCGGCTGTTGCCGTCGACCTCAATGTTGAGCCAGCCGTGGTGGCCGATGGGGGCATCGAACTGGGAAATCTGGTAGCCCTTCATCAGGTCCGGGTAGGGGTAGTTTTTGCGGTCAAACTTGGTGTAACCGGAGATGGTGCAGTTAAGGGCCAGCGCCGTCATGGCGGTGAATTCCACCGCCTGCTGGTTAATGGTGGGCAGCACCCCCGGCATCCCCAGGCATACCGGGCAGACATGGGTGTTGGGTGGGGCGCTGGCATAGGCGGTGCTGCAGCGGCAGAACATCTTGCTTTTGGTTAAAAGCTGGGCGTGAACCTCCAGCCCGATGACGGTTTCATATTCCATAACAGATTTCAGTATAGCAATAATGCCGATGGCTGACAAGGAACTGCCCTAATTGTGACCTGTTTCTCAAAACTCCCGCCAAAACCCCTTGACATACTGTTAAGTTTATGATATTATACACTTAATAATAGTGTGAAGCAAGTAATAGAGAATTGACAGCGCCCTTTGGGGGTAAAGTATGGACTTGAAAGATGTAAATACAGCCGATAAGAAATTCCAGAAGGAACTGAATGCCGGTATTACCGAGCTTGTCCTTCTCAGCGCGGTGAGCCGGGCGACCGAACCCATGTACGGCTATCAAATCGCCAAGCTAATCGATGAGGGCAGAGAGAACGAACCCATAATAAAGCTGGGAACGCTATACCCGGTTTTGCGCTCCCTGGAAAGAAGCGGGCTGTTGGAAAGCCGGGTAGAGCCATCCGTAGCCGGGCCTCCCCGGCGTTACTATAAAATAACCGAATCAGGGCGCCGGGCGCTTAAACGGTGGACAGAAATATGGGGTCTGACCAGGGCTTTTGTTGATACCCGTTTAAAGGAGGGCTAAGATGATAAAAAGTGTCGAGGAATATCTCCGCCAGCTTAAGAAAGAACTGGCTGGATGCGACCGGGCTACCATTCAGGATGCCCTCTCCGATGCTGAGGAATACCTGAGAAATACGCTGGAAACCCGACCCGATTTAGCCGAAGCCGACGCCCTGCTGCCTATCATTGAGAAATACGGCATGCCCGATGAGGTTGCCGCCGCCTACATGGATATTGAATCACGGGTACAGGTGGCTCTGGCTCCGGCCAGGACTTCAGCTAGAAAATCATTAGCTTCCCGCTTCTTCGGCGTGTTTGCCGACCCCAAGGCATGGGGGGCACTTTTATTCCTGTTGTTCTTCTCTTTATTTTCAGGGATAATCTATTTTACCTGGGCGGTCACCGGTATATCGCTATCTCTGGGGTTGATGGTCTTAATCATCGGCCTGCCCTTTATCGGCCTGTTCGTTCTTTCGGTGCAGGGCATTGCTCTAATTGAGGGACGTGTTGTCGAAGCTCTGCTCGGGGTGCGCATGCCGCGCCGGCCCATATTTCCCGGTAAAAGCCTGGGCTGGTGGGGGCGGTTCAAGAAACTAATTTCGCAGAAACATACCTGGTTATCAATTGCGTATATGATACTGAAGCTTCCGCTCGGCATAGCTTACTTTGTCGTGTTCATTGTTCTGATAAGCCTGGCTCTATCGGGTATTGCCCTGCCCATCCTGGAACTAGGTTTTGATATTCAGCCTCTGGTAATCAACAATGTCCCGTATTACACGCCCGTCTGGCTGATGCCCCTGACTGTCATTGCCGGAATTCTGCTTCTAATCCTTACCATGCACCTGGCCAAGGTTCTGGGCAGAATGCAGGGCGCGCTGGCCAAAGCTCTACTGGTCAGATACTAAAGCCTCGGAGAAGGGGATAATTTCTCTCCTCCGGGGGTGGGGGTTCGAATCCCCCTATCTCCACTTTGGGTGTGTAATAGGCGTAATTCCGAGAAACTCTTTCGTCTTCCCGCCTGGCGGCATCGGCAGAATGTAGTGTACTTTAGCCTTTTCTCCGTCTATCTCAACCCGCTTAATGAATGAGCGAAGGAAAACCTTGCTTTCGACGATATCAGCCTTCTTCAAGAAGGCTCTTCAACTCTCTGCCATAGGATTTTATAACCTCTGCCCTGCCTCCAATAGATATACTACCTGTTATCCATTTCTATAGCTAGAAAGTTTCAGGGGCTGTTCGGGGGGAGGTAAGCCACGCTCAAACATAATCGGTCTATCCGAGCCTTGTGTTCAGGTGACTCTTTTCTCGGATTCCTGCTGGGCCAAATTGTAGAATTCCTCAGCACTTTTGCCAAGGGACAGTTTCTCGAACGGGCACATGCCGTCGCCCTTACGATTCACGATGTATGGCGCTACGGTTACAAAGTGGTACCTGATTCCCCGTGCGTCCAGTGTCCGAATAGCCAATTCGCTTCCTACCTGACTCCATATCTCAATACAGCCCGCGATATCCAGGAGCAAGGCCGCAGCGTTTCCCACTATCCGGTCAAAAATATATATGCCGTCCGCATAACGGCCGAAGTCGGTTAAGTAGTTAACGAGCGGCGTAATCCCGTCCTTTTGAGAAGAGAAGATAAGATTGCCGTCGTGGTAGACTCGCAGCTTGTCCTTGCTTTCTATAAACCGATTGAACAGGAAATCGGTTGGTATGTTATGCGACATGCTCCTTCTCTTTACCACTCTTGTATCGCTTCTCGGCCATTACCGTTATAAGGGGCACCAGAACCAGCGCGACAGCGATACCGGATAGACCCCGGATAAACATCCCGGAGAAATACGCAAGAGGTAAGACATCGCCACCGTAACCGTATGTCAGGCCGAGGGAATGGAACAGGAATATCACTCCCAGTCTCACCAGCCAGCTAGAGGCTGTTGCCGCAAGAACCGCCCATACAACCCTGAGTTGGAGTTTTTGTCGCATAAAGCCAGCGACCAGCCCATAGGACAGGCATGTCGCCGTTATCTCTGGCAGGAGCGTCAACGGCGGCATCCCGGTGATGCTGAAACTTATCAAAGGAGTGAGAAGTCCGACCACGACCCCGGCTTTCCAGCCGCCTAGCGTTCCGGCCAGGAGGACAAAGAAGAATATGGGGAGGAAAATGGAGCCAGCCTGTACGCCTCCGAAGTGATGCGTAAGCCACGGCACCAGGATATCCAGCCCAATGAATAAAGCACTGAATATGTACAACCGAATGTTACGGAAGCCCATGCTTTGAGGTAAGGTAAAAGTTGGCGCAATAACTATACTGATAAGCCCTCTGCTTTCTTTCATCATAATCCTCCGTAGTTAATCTATCTGCCGTCTAGTTTCTTAATCTTAATTCTTTTAAGGAGCGACGGCGTTCAACGTATATTTGGTGGTCTATAGCTCTCTATATTTAGCCCCGGCTCGGCTTGGTTGCAAGCTATTTTAGATATTACACCTTTGCTCTGTGAATGGCAATGATGCTTGCCTCATTGACATGCAATCCCACAAAGCGTAACCTAAATTAGGTAACTCCTTACTTTAGCAATTAATACGCCGATTGGAGAAACAGTACTGGGAATGCAAGAATTATTTATCCGATACAAACGCCAAAGGGCCCGCTTTGAGCTTCCGGACGGATGGAAACTACTGACATTTGCAGCTTTTAAAAGCCGCTCCGGTAAGATCGATGTAGAAGGCCTGACAAAACGCGCCTTGAATAATCCTATCAATTCGGCCCCCTTAAGGAAGTGTGTATCACCTTCCGATACGGTGGCTATTATCATAGAGGACCAGACCCGGTCATCTCCCAAAAAGGCCATTTTGAGGGCGCTTCTAGAAGAGCTCCATGAGGCCGGGATACCTGAAAAAAATGTTTCAGTTATTATAGCTCTCGGTACCCACAGGAGCCTTGCTCCGGATGAGCTGCGGTCTGTTTATGGTGAGGGCGTTGTAGAGCGCTATTCCGTTATCAATCACGACTGTTATGCCCCGGACCTTGCATTTATAGGAAAACTTAGCACAGGCATGCCTGTAAAGATAAACCGTAAGGTTTACGAGGCCACATTCAAGATCGGCATCGGGTCTATATTTCCCCACCCTATGAACGGGTTTGGTGGTGGAGGAAAGATTTTGTTCCCCGGGGTTGCTAACTTCGAGGCCATTCTTGAACATCACCTGAAATACAGTTTTCGAGGAGGATCAGGGCTGGGACGGATAAAGGGAAATCCATTTTACAAAGAGGTATCCGCTATGGCCGCGCGGGGTGGGCTCAACTTCATTATCAACAGCGTTTTGGACCATGACGACAAGCTCTTTGCCCTGGTGTGCGGCGATCCTATAAAGGCCCACCTTGCTGGTGTTGATACTTGTAAGCGCATAGTCTCCAAGACCTTTCCCAGAAAAGCGGATATCACCGTTATCAGCAGTTATCCGTATACAGAGGGACCCCAGATTGTGAAGCCGCTTGCACCGGCCTCCGAGATTACCAAAAAGGGAGGAACCGTTGTGCTTGCGGCTGATTGCACGGTGCCGCTACCCGATGTCTATGTTAAAAGCTGTGAGCGGTTTCGCGCACAGCACGCTGGCCATCTGAGGGATGCAGTTATCGGATTGTTTGACCAGAACCGCCGGATCATGGAGGAGGGCGCCCCTGAGCTTAATATGTCAATGGCTCAGGTCATGCTGGCACAAGATGATTTTACAGTAATACTCGTATCGGAAGATATACCCTCTGAAACGGCAAAACGGCTGGGCTTTCTTTTTGCTAGAGATTTGAGTCAGGCTTTTGCTATGGCTGCAAACTTATATAACGAACCTGAAGTGCACGTAATCCCTTCCGGTGGTGTCATTTTGCCAGTGCTTCAAGATACCGATAACCCTTAGACAGGTTGGGAGAAACCGAATCAAGGGTATACTTTTTGCAGATTCCGTAATCTAAACACTATTGCTAACAGGTAAGTCAGGGTGATAAAAACACTGCCAACAAATATGCCGACTTTATTGGGGTTCCGGTATAATATCAAAACGTGAGGTTGAAAACCAGTTCAAAAGTTCTGCCTATTGTCACCCTATCTCCACCAATCCACCCAAGCCGGGTGGCCTAGTTTCCCCCTGAACATTAGTTCAAGTTGCCCTCTTGGGAACTTTGTGCTGGCATTTGATAAGAGGGTCTCTTTACAACATGCTGTATAATGTACATGAAGATAGGAGGTCACGATGAGTTATGACGATTTCCTGGAACTTGTTAAGAAGAGGAGGAGCTTCCGCAGGTTTAAACCCGACCCAGTACCGGAGGGAATTGTGGAGAAGGTGCTTGAAGCAGCTAGACATTCGCCTTCTGCCGGTAACTCTCAGCCATGGGAGTTTGTGGTAGTTCAAGATGTTGCGACAAAGAAGAGCATAACGCAGAGCATTACATCGGGATACACAAAAATACGAAAAACCGACCCAACTATGTATTGGGCAGTAGCAGTTCAACCTTATTTGTCCACTGCGCCAGTCCTCGTCATAGTCTGTGGTGACCGACGGCTAGAAGAGACCTACCCGGTTCATCTCCCGAGAGAGGTTCTCTTGCGTCAGAGTCTGGCTATTTCTATTTATACTCTACAGCTAGCCGCAGCAAGCTTCGGCCTGGCCACGGCCTGGGCGACAATGCAGACCGAGTCACGGGAAACTCAAATCAGGAAGTTGTTAGGAATTCCTGATGTATATACCGTTGACCATATTGTGCCACTGGGGTACCCTGATGAGGAAATGGAGAAAAGTATTAAGGCACTCCGTCCGGTAAGAGAGAGGGCTTCCTTCCGCAGAGAGCTGGCCGAAATTGTTCATTATGAACATTACGATATGGGGAAGTTCAGATCGGATGAAAAGATCAAGGAGTTCATCTGGAGCAAAACTGTAACCCGGATTCCCCGTATTAAATAATGGTTTGGCAGGAAGGCGTTTACATCGATTAATAAGTTTTAGTGGAAGTTGGGTTAAATAGCGAGACTAAAGGTAAGTTCCAAAGTTCCGCCTATTGTCACCCTATCTCCACTTTTTACTGGCTAGTTGCTTGGCGTGGAGGCGATTTTCCGGGAAAGCTCTATATGGGCCTTCCGCGGTTTGACGTCGGCGCCATTACTGGCCATCTCGTCTTCGGTGACCTGGGCTACCTGCGGCAGTTCTTTGAGTATATCAATCAGGTGTATCGGCTGGGACAGGAACACCGTGATTGTGGGCCGGTCAATCTGGGGTATAAGTTCGGTCTGTTTCACCTCGGATAAGTTGTCCAGGTAGTTGATGATTTCCAGTATCTGCGTCAGGTCTATGGGGGGTAAGATTTCCAGTTCCCATTCCGGTTTGTCTTCACCGGTTTCGCTGGCAGGCTGGAGTAGTTCGAGGAATTCATTACTGGCCTGGCTGGCTTCCCTACCTGGCTGGCTGGTTTCTTCTACGGCGCTGCTCTTTTCTTCTACAACGCTGGTCTTTTCCGGGGGGTGGGGTAGCTTTTGGTCTAACTCCTCTTCTAAAACCACTACCTGTTGCTTGAGGTTTTCTAATTGTGACAGAAGTTCTCTATACAGGCCTTTGATGTTATTCCTCAGTTCAGGTTGAATCTCCCTCGCCTTTTCCTCCAGCATGGTTTCTGCCTGCTGTTGGGCTTTAGCCTTGATGGCTTCCACTTCCCGGTTGACCCTGGCTAAAGCTTCGGCCCTTTTTTCCTCAATTAGTTTTTGGGCCTGTCCTTCCGCCTCAGCTATAATCGCCTTGGCCTCCGTCTTCGCCTGCTCTTCGGTTTCACTTTGGACCTGTTTGGCGACATTGTCGGCTTCAACGATTGTCTTTTCGGCGAGTTTGGTCAGTGACGAGAGGTGTTCGGCGCGCTTGAGGAGTGCCTCGTTCTTTTTCATGAGCTCGTCAACAAAAGGCACTACCTCGCTCTTGTCCAACCCCTCCGCCGCCTTCTTGAATTCGTGCCCCCAAAGCTCGACGACGCCATTTCTTTTATTGTTTTTGGCCATGGCACTATCCCGGGACATTCCCTTTTACATTATAGTTCACCGGATAAGGTGGATGTAAATAGGTGGATGGTATTATTGGTATGGTTATTTAGTAGGGGGTAGCTTTATTTCTACAGGTCTATGGGTAGCAAGGCAGCTATTGATATAATCGGTTTTTGGTGATTTAATAACTTCAACCGGTGCCGGCAAAGGCTTAGAAAGAGGCTTAATGTGAAATTCAGTGACCTGGGCTGGGCAGCTCTGCTTCATTACTACCAATCGAATAAGGATAGAAGATACGTCAGGCTTTTCGGGGATACCGAGTTTATCTCTAAGCTGAGAGAAACACCATGGGATGTCTCCTATCCCGAATTTGAAGCTAAGGTCATCTCCGGTTTCGTTAATAGCCTCGGGCTGCGGCTGCCGGTGGGGACGAGGGGTGGCAACGTGCTGGCGGAGATTATCAGGCTGCGCAGCTGTACCTCCAGCCTTGATGGGGTTAGTCTGCTTGATTGCGATTTATCGGATAAGAGTGTGCTGAAAAATATAAAGGAGATTTACCAGGGGCTGGGTAGTATTGACGGGCTCTGGGTGACCGGAATAACTAAGATTGCTCATGCGCTTAATGACTCTCTGTTTGTTATCCTCGATTTGAGAACGGCCGACAACTTTAGCCTGCGTGACGAAGCTGGTGACTATATTGGCTGGCTGGGTATTGCCCAGCAGCATGCGCTGGAGGTTACTGGCGACTTTGAAGCTCAGGGGAATACCGGTTCTCCCGAAGCCTTCCTTTCCGAGAAGCTGGGTTATAGCAGCTATGGCTGCCGAAAGTCGCTGGCCAGGTTTATCGATGAGTATTTCTGGCTGACCGTCGGTGAAAACCTGCCTATCCCGCCCAAATGGCTGCCGCCACCACCGTGACCTCCAGCTTGTTTTTTGGTTCATTTTAACGTAAAATTCACCTGTAGTTTAATATAATTTGGCGGGAGTAGCTCAGTGGTAGAGCATCTGCTTCCCAAGCAGAGGGTCGCGAGTTCGAGCCTCGTCTCCCGCTCCAGTCCGCTTTCAATTATAACAAAATATGCGATTTTCGCCAGGTTTACCACAGAGGAACTGGTAAAGCCAGAGTCCTTGTTTTAAGGAGGTAATGGGTAATGCCGAAAAGTCTTCTACTTAAGGAACTATCCCGGTATAAAGTTGGCACCTGGGCCGATATCATCTATAGAAACGCGCTTCTTTATTCCGATAAGGAAGCCTTTGTCTATGGGGATACCAGGATAACCTACTCCCAGTTCAATACCAGGGTCAACAAGACGATTCACGCCCTGCATAAGATGGGGGTAAAGAAGGGGGATGTTATTGGCGTTCTATCCTGGAGCTGCCTGCAGTTTGCCGAGATATACGGGGCGTCGATGAAGGGGGGGTTCCTTGCCTCGCCTTTTAATCCCCGACTGCAGGCTAACGAGTTGGAGTATATTATCAACTATTCGGAAGCCAATACCCTTTTTGTCGGGCCGGAGTTGTTTGAGGTGGCCAGTTCAATAAGGGATAAGCTGCCCAAGATTAAGAATTTTATCTCTCTGGAGAGCGCCGGCCCCGATATGATAGCTCACGATGACCTGCTTAAAGACTACCCCGGCGATGAGCCTGACGTTCAGGTGGACGAGGATGACCCCATCTGCATTATTTATACCAGCGGCACCACCGGTATGCCCCGTGGCGCTCTCTATACTCAGCAGCTTTTCATAGATGATACCAGGACACTGGCCCTAGATATGAGCCTTAAGCCCGGGGACAAGCGGGTTCAGATAACGCCCCTGTTTCATATTGCCGGCAACACCCATTTCCGCTCCTCACTCTATACCGCCGGCTGCAATATCATCGTCAAGTTCTTTAACGCTGAGGAAACCCTCAAGATTATCCAGGAGGAGAAGGCTACCCATATGGACTTCGTGCCCACCCACCTGGTGGCCATACTTAACCTGCCCAACTTCAAGGACTACGACATCAGCTCAATAAAGCTCCTCTGGTACGGCGCTTCGCCGATGCCCCAGGAGGTGCTGAGGAAAGGGATGGAGGTCTTCGGGCCTATCTTCGCCCAGGCGCTTGGGCAGAGTGAGAGCGGCCCGGCTATCACTCACCTGAATAAAGAGGACCATAATGTTCTGGACAAGCCGGAGAAAGAACAGAAGAAGCTGGCTTCGGCGGGGCGGCCGGATATCGGGGTGCAGGTCAGGATTGTGGATGATAAGGATAAAGACGTTGGGCCGGGGGAGGTGGGGGAGATAATAGTGCGCAGCAAGCACATCATGGTTGAATACTGGCACAAGCCGGAGGATACCAAGGCTACTCTGGTTAAGGGATGGCTCCATACCGGCGACATCGGCTACTACGATGAGGAAGGCTATATCTATATCGTCGACCGGAAGAAGGATATGATTATCACCGGCGGCGAGAATGTCTATCCCAGGGAGATAGAAGAGGTACTCTACCAGCACCCGGCGGTTATGGAGGCGGCGGTCATCGGTATCCCCGATGATTACTGGGTGGAGAAGGTCCACGCTGTAGTCGCCACCAAGAAGGGGAAAGAAGTTACCGCCGAAGAGCTTGTCGCCTTCTGTAAGAAGAGCTTGGCCGGTTATAAGGTTCCGAAGTCTATGGAGTTTGTTGACGCCCTGCCCAAGAACCCTTCGGGCAAGATTCTGAAGCGCGAGCTGAGGGATAAGTTCTGGAAGGGGACGTATAAAGATACTAAATAGTTGATGTAAGGTGAGGAGAATGGCTGATGGAGACCAAGATAACCAGCGCCGGCAAAGAGGTGATAATCGGGGAGGGGCGGCCCACCGTGCTTATCGGGGAACGGATTAACCCCAGCGGCCGGAAGAAGCTATCGGAGGCGTTGAAAGCGGGCCAGCTGGAGATTATCGGCAGTGAGGCTAAAGCTCAAGTTGAAGCCGGCGCCGATATTATCGATGTCAATGTGGGCGGCGCCTTCGGCGTGGATGAGGTGGCTGTGCTGCCCAGGGCGGTGAAAATTGCCATGAAGGCGGTAGATGTGCCCCTGTGTATTGACAGCTCCAGCCCCGACGCCCTGATGGCGGCGCTCAAGGTCTATAAGGGTAAGCCCCTGATTAATTCGGTTAGCGGTGAGGAGAATTCCCTGACCAGGATTTTACCCGTCATCAAAGAATACGGGGCGGCCGTGGTCGGCCTGACCCAGGACGACGACGGTATTCCCACCAGCGCCGACCGGCGGGTGGCCATCGCCCACAAGATTGTGGAGAGGGCGGGAAAGATAGGCATCCCCCCTGAGGATATAGTGATTGACTGCTTGGCTTCCGCCGTGGGCGCCGTCCCCGACTCGGGGCTGATAATTCTGGAGACTATCCGGCGGGTTAAGGCCGAGTTGGGAGTGAACATGACCATGGGGGCGAGCAATATATCTTTTGGCCTGCCCGACCGCGATTTAATTAACTACGCCTTTATCTCGGCGGTCATTGCCGCCGGCGCCACCAGCCTCATCGTTAATGTGGCTAAAGTACGCCCCATCGTTCTGGCCGCCGACCTGGTGCTGGCCCAGGATAAGCGCGCCCGGCGCTATATCGATGCCTACTGGCAGCGACAGAAGCCGCAGTAGCTGGCCTCATCCACGCCAGCCGTCAACAGTATCGCCCGGTCAATTGCGCATACCACGGCTAGCTGATATAATTTATTAACTGGTATAGTCAAGTGTTTTTCCCGGTATCGAGAGGATTTTGACCATGGCTTCTGCTAAACCGCCCAAAGTAGCCGATAGTGATAAGCTGGAGACAATGCGGCATTCCGCCTCCCATGTCCTGGCCGAGGCGGTGCTGTCTATCTTCCCCGGCGCTAAATTCGGCATCGGGCCGGCTACCCGGGACGGCTTTTACTATGATTTTGAGCTGCCCCGCTCGCTGACCACCGAAGACCTGCCGGTTATCGAAGCCAGGATGAAGGAGATAATCGCCGCCAACCTCCCCTTTAGCCGGGAGGATGTTTCCAAGGACGAAGCCCGTAAGCTGTTTGCCGCCCAGCCCTACAAGCTGGAGCTAATTGAGGAAATACCGGATGAGAAGGTGGGGCTGTACCGGCAGGGTAATTTCTTAGATTTGTGCCGGGGGCCGCACATAAGCGCTACCGGCGAGATAAAAGCCTTTAAGCTGGTCAGCATCGCCGGCGCCTACTGGCGGGGGGATGAGCATCGCCCCATGCTGCAGCGGGTCTATGGCGTTGCCTTTGATAACAAGGCGGCGCTGGAAGAGCACCTGAAAAAAATCGAAGAGGCGGCCAAGCGCGACCACCGTAAGCTGGGCAAGGAGCTTGACCTGTTCAGCATTCATGAGGAGGCGGGGCCGGGGCTGGTCCACTGGCACCCCAGGGGGTCGGTGATACGCCGTGTCATCGAGGATTTCTGGAAGGACGAACATATCAAGCGCGGCTATGACCTGATATATACCCCCCATGTCGCCAAGCGGGACCTGTGGCAGACCAGCGGGCACTGGGACTTTTACCGCGAGTACATGTACAGCCCTATGGATGTGGAGGGGCAGGAGTATGTTATTAAACCGATGAACTGCCTGGGGCACATCCTGATTTATAAGACCAGCCAGCGCAGCTACCGTGAGCTGCCGCTGCGTTACGCCGAGCTGGGCACGGTCTATCGCTACGAGCGCTCCGGGGTGCTGCACGGTCTATCACGGGTGAGGGGGTTTACTCAGGACGACGCCCACATCTTCTGCCGCTTTGACCAGCTGGAAGAGGAGGTAGTCGGGGTCCTGGAGCTGACCCGTTTCATGATGGATACCTTCGGTTTTACCAAGCACAAGGTATTACTGTCCACCCGGCCCGATAAATACGCCGGCGCCCTTGAGGTCTGGGAGGAGGCTACCGAAATTCTGCGCAAAGCGCTGGAGAGTTCCGGGATTGCCTACGAAGTTGACCCGGGAGAGGGCGTCTTCTACGGGCCCAAGATAGATACCAAGATTGAAGATGCCCTGGGCCGGGACTGGCAGGGGCCCACCGTCCAGGTTGATTTTAACCTCCCCCAGCGCTTCGACGTCAACTATATCGGCGAGGACGGCAAGGAGCACATGGTGGCCATGGTGCACCGCACCGTGCTGGGGAGCATGGAGCGCTTTCTGGCTTCGATTCTGGAGCACTACGGGGGCGCCTTCCCGGTTTGGCTGGCGCCGGTTCAGGCGATGGTGATTCCGGTGGCCGACCGCCACCTGGACTTCGCCCGCAAGCTGGAGGCCGAGCTTAAAGCCGATGGGATTCGGGCTGAGGTTGACGCCCGCTCGGAGAGGGTGAACCTAAAAATCCGGCAGGCGCAGCTTAATAAGATTCCCTATATGCTGGTGGTCGGTGACCGGGAGGCGGCGGAGCCCACCGTTTCCGTCCGCCTGCGCACCGGCGAGCAGCTGGCCGCCCAGCCTCTTGATAGCTTTAAGCAGAGCGTTAAGCAGGCTATGGCAAGCCGAACCCAGGAGTTGAAGTTGTAACTTGACTGGCCTTAGGGGTTATGCTATAGTTTGTGGTCGTAACCCAACTCGGGCTCCGTGGAGGTAAACGGGACATAGTTAAATCACTACGGGTTAACCAGGGTATTTTAGCCAGGGAAATCCGCCTGGTGGGGGAGAAGGGTGAGCAGTTGGGTGTTATGCCCGTGCTCCAGGCGCGGGAGATGGCTAGAAAAAATAATCTGGACCTGGTTGAGGTAGCCCCTACCGCAGTGCCTCCGGTATGCCGCCTGCTTGACTATGGCAAGTACAGGTATGAGCAGGCCAAGAAAGAGCGTGAGCAGAGGAAGGGCCAGAAGGTTTCCCTGCTCAGAGAGGTCAGGCTGCGACCCAAGATTGGTATCCACGATTTCGAGTCCAAGGCCAGGATAGCCAAAAAACTGCTGGACGGAGGGGACCGGGTTAAGGTGACGGTGAGGTTCAGGGGGCGTGAAATTACCCACCCTGAGATTGGCTGGAGATTAATTCAGAAGATGACAGAGTTATTGCAGGGGGTGGCGGCGATTGCCCGGCAACCTGTGATAGAGGAAAGGAACATGAACGTCATCCTGTTGCCGTTAACTGAACAGCAGGTCAAAGCAAAAGCAAAAGCCGGGGTGAAAGCTGAGGCTAAAACCGAGGCTAAGACCGAGGCTAAAACTGAAACTAAAACCAAGGCTAAAAAAGAAGAGAAGTAACGGAGTCTTAACGTGCCCAAATTAAAAACCCATAAAGGGGCTAAGAGCCGCTTCCATATCACCGGTAGCGGTAAAATTATGCGGATGAAGGGTGGCAAGAGCCATCTGCGCCGCACCAAGTCGAAGCGGACTAAAGGTCTCTTTGATGAGATGATACCGCTGCATGCCAGTGACCGTATCAGGATAAAGAGGCTTATACCTTACGGGGTAAAGTAAAGGGGTTATATCTTGGCCAGAATAAAGAGAGGTACAACCGTCCGCCGCCGCCACAAGAAGGTGCTGGCCCTGACCAAGGGGCACCGGGCGACCCGGCATTCCCTTTATAAACGGGCTCATGAGTCTATGCTTCATGCCCTGAGCTACGCCTACGCTCACCGCCGGGAGCGGAGGGGTGATATGAGGCGGCTGTGGATTGTGCGGGTCAATGCCGCCAGCCGTGCCCAAGGTCTTAACTACGGGCAGTTTATCTACGGCTTGAAAAAGTCGGGGGTTGAAATAAACCGCAAGGTGCTGGCTGATATGGCGGTCAGGGAGCCCGAAGCCTTTGCCAGCCTGGTGACCACGGCTAAAAGCCAGCTGCAGAACTGATTATCTAAGGGAAAGAATTTTTAAAGAGGGGGTTAAGCCCCTCTTTTTTATTTACCCCCCGTTTTTAGAGGGGTTTCCTTGACCCGTCCCTAGCTTATAACCTATAATCTGCCCAAGATATAGAGATGCTAAAGCAGCTTGAAGAGCTAAAATCAACCGCCCTTAAAGAGCTGGAAGCCGTCAGCCAGACTAAGGACCTGGAAGCCTGGCGGGTGTGCTACCTGGGCAAGAAGAGCCAGCTGACCGGTATCCTGCGCGGCCTGGCCAAACTGCCCATCGAGGAGAGGAAACAGGTCGGCGCTCTGGCTAACCGCGTTAAAGCTGGCCTGGAGGAGAACCTGGAGCAGAAAATCCGGCTTCTCAAGCAGGCAGGGCTGGCTACTACCGGGGAAGGCGTCGATATTACCCTGCCCGGACGTTCTTACCCTACCGGCCGTTTGCATCCACTCACCCAGACCATTGCCGAAATCTGCGATATATTCGTTTCCATGGGTTTTCAGGTGGTGGAGGGGCCGGAGGTAGAGTGGGACTACTACAACTTTGAGGCATTAAATATCCCCCGGCACCACCCGGCCCGTGACAGCATGGCTACCCTCTGGGTTGACGCCGAAAATGAAAAAGGCGAAAAGAATATGCTGCTGCGCACCCACACCACCGCCGTGGATACCAGGGTTATGGAGCAGATGCCCCCGCCGATAAGGGCGGTAATGCCGGGCAAGGTCTATCGCTACGAGGCCAGTGACGCCACCCATGTACCCATGTTCCACCAGATTGACGGTCTGGCGGTGGATAAAAACATCACCATGGCTGATCTTAAGGGGACGCTTTATGAGTTTGCCCGCCGTTTCTTCGGGGAGGATAGAAAGGTGCGCTTCCGCTGTGACTACTTCCCCTTTGTTGAGCCGGGCGTTGAGATGGCTATAGAGTGCCGGGTCTGCCATGGTGCCGGCTGCCGGCTCTGCGGTAACAGCGGCTGGATTGAGGTACTGGGGGCGGGCATGACCCACCCACGGGTCCTGGAGCGGAGCGGCGTTGACCCCAGGGAATATACCAGCTTTGCCTTTGGCATGGGGATAGACCGCCTGCCCATGCTCCGCTACGGTATCGATGATATAAGGTTGTTCTACGGCAGCGATCTTAGGTTTTTAAGGCAGTTCTAAATGAAGGTTTCACTTAAGTGGCTTGAACAGTATGTGGATATAGACTTATCCCCGGCGGAGCTGGCCGATAAGTTGACCATGGCCGGCACCGAGGTCAAGGGGTGGCAGGTTATCGGCGGCGACTGGGAAGGCATCGTTGTCGGGCAGATTGTGGCTATCAACCCCCACCCCAATGCCGACCGCCTCATGCTGCCTATTGTTGACCTGGGCGCCGAGCAGCTGACCGTAGTCTGCGGGGCGTCTAATTTCAAGGTTGGCAATAAGGTAGCCTTTGCCCGCGTCGGCGCCCAGCTTATAGACGGGCACAGCGGGCAGGTAATTAAGCTGGAGGCGGCCAGGATTCGGGGGGTGGCCTCCAATGGCATGCTCTGCTCGGAGAGAGAGCTTGGCATCTCCGATTACCACCAGGACATCATGATTTTATCCGCCGAAGCTAAAGTCGGCACCCCGCTGGCTGATTTTATGGGCGATGTTATCTTTGACCTGGATGTGACCCCCAACCGCCCCGACTGCCTGTCGGTAGTCGGCATCGCCCGGGAGGTCGCCGCCCTGACCGGGCAGGAGGTACATCTGCCCGATGCCGGCTACGACGAGAAGGGGACTCCCATAGAGCAGCAGATTGCGGTGGAGATTGCCGACCCCGACCTCTGCCCCCGCTACAGCGCCAGCCTGATTACCGGAGTGAAAATAGCCCCCTCTCCCCACTGGCTGCAGCAGCGGCTCCTGGCCGGCGGCATGCGCCCGATAAGTAACGTGGTGGATGTTACCAACTTTGTCATGCTTGAGTACGGCGAGCCGTTGCATGCTTTTGACTATAACCAGCTTAGAGGTAAAAAAATTATCGTGCGGCGGGCGGAAAAGGGCGAAGTCCTGGTCACCCTGGACGGCACAAAAAGACCCCTTTCCCCCGATATGCTGGTTATCGCCGATGCCGAGAGGGCGGTGGCTGTGGCCGGGGTGATGGGTGGGGCTGACAGCGAGATGACCGGCCAGACCACCGACATAGTGCTGGAGGCGGCCAGTTTTAACCCGGCCAGCATCTATCAGACCGGCTATGACCTGGGGCTGCCCAGCGAGGCCCGGATGCGTTTTGAGCGGGGCATCAGCTCCGAACTGACCACTCCGGCGCTGGAAAGGGCTACCAGGTTGATTGTTGAATTAGCCGGCGGCAAGGCCGCTAAAGGCATCGTTGACGCCTACCCCGGCAGGCAGGAGCCGAAGCCAATCCTGCTCTCAAAGGGCGAGGTTAAGCGCCTGCTGGGGGTTGATTTCAGTATTAGGCAGATGAAAACAGCGCTGATTTCCCTGGGCTTTGACTGCCAGCCGGCGGATTCGGCTTCGGAGGTTAAAGCTATTGCACCCCACTGGCGGAGCGATATCAGCCTCGTTGAGGATTTGATTGAAGAAGTAGCCCGTGTTATCGGCTATGACAGTATTCCGGTGACCATGTCCAGCGGGGAGGTGCCCCGGCAGAACCCGGCGCCTGTCATCGGTTTTAAGCAGGAGGTGAGGCGTGACCTTGCCGGCTACGGCTTTTATGAGGTAGTTACCTATTCCCTGACCGGCCTGGATTTGCTGGAAAAGCTGCTGCCCGAAGCTCACCCCCTGGAACCGGAACCCCTGCGGGTGTTGAGGCCGATGACTGCCGAGCAGGAGTATCTTCGCCCTAACCTGCGGGCTAACCTGCTGGCGGCGCTGGAGGCAAACCGGCGGCATGAAGAGGGCGGCATCAGGCTCTTTGAGCTGGGCAGGGTATACGTGCGGAGGCCCAATGACCTTCCCGATGAGCCGGAGATGCTCTGCGCTCTGCTGGCCGGCCCCAGATTTGACCAGTCCTGGCACGGCGGTGACGGGCCGGTTGACTTTTTTGACGCCAAGGGGGTGGTTGAGGGGCTGCTCAATCATTTAGGGGTGGAAGCCGATTTCGAACCGTCAGATGATGAGAGCTTAAACCCGGCTAAACAGGCGGCTATAGTTGCCGGGGGTAAAAGAGTGGGGGTGGTCGGGGAGCTGCATCGTAAGGTAGCCGACGCCTTTGACCTTGCCGAGAAGGTCTATCTGCTGGAGATAAATCTGGCCGAGCTTTTGCCCTTTACCCTGGAGCATAAACTGTTCCAGCCCATTTCGCGCTTTCCGGCGGTGGTCAGGGATATCGCCCTGGTGGTTGAGGCGGGAGTAACCCACCGCCAGGTGACGGATGTTATCAGCGGCTTTCCCCTGGTGACTCAAGTTGCCCTCTTTGACCTCTATACCGGCGGGAAACTGCCGGCGGGCAAGAAGTCAATGGCTTATAGAATTACCTTCCAGTCTTCCACTCAAACTTTGACCGACGAAGCGGTTAATAAAGTCCAGCAGAAAATCATAGATAAGCTGGCTAAAGAGCTGGGGGCGACGTTGCGCGGCTGACCCTCGGTAAATACAGCGAATTATATTAACCTGCCGCTTGTTTCCCATTAAACTGTTTCCGTGATAGTACCGTTAAAATGATAGCAACTATTCCTATTGCTAGAGCGATAGTGGATGATACGCCAAAGGGCAAAAAATCTCTAATAGTATAATATGGCAAGCAAACAACTCGCACCCAGATTGCAAATGGAGTGAGTGTAAAAATGGAACAGGCCAGTGCCAGAGGCCACTTCTTCCTTTTCAAGGCATAGATGCCGCCTGTCAAAATGAGTGCCCCAGATATAGCAAGTGGCCCAAATATCATACAAAATTCTATCACATAACCCGATGCATCTGAGTCATAGCTGCCTAAGAAAAGAGCAAGTATAAAAAATATCCCAATCAATATTTGGGGTAATCCACTTATTATAAGTAAAATTCCCGCTACTTTCGGCATCCACTTTTTATTCATAGCCGACTCCTAAAGCTTATATTTGCGCCCAGTTTAACGCCGAAGTCTTGGGCTGTCTATACTTTTAGAAGTCGTTTAGTTTCCCACCCTCCCGCCCTCAGAGGTTATACCTCTAAGACTCTTTGGAGGTTTGCCCCACTCCCCCCTGTCAGCGGGTGTTATTCTTCCCACCCTCCCGCCCTACAGGGCTGTGCCCTTAATCCCTCGCTTTGGGGGTGGGGTAAAAAAGTGCTAGAAGCGCAGCTTATGAGGGTGGGTGGGTATGGGAAAATAAAGAACCGTTAAAAAGAGGGGATAAAAGGGCGTAAAGCCCTACCATAAGGGTGGCGGGTGGGAAAAGATATAAGGGGGGGAAACTAGCCCTTAATAAGCCCTTTGAGCTTTTCGGTTATATCTTCCAGCGGCACTAATTGAGACTCTTTTTCCGAGCGCTTTTTGATTTCGGCGCTGTTTTTCTCTAAAGTTCTGGGGCTGATGGTAACCCGGAACGGCATCCCCAGCAGGTCGGCGTCGTTGAACTTTACCCCCGGCGATTCATTACGGTCGTCAAAAAGCACCTCCAGGTCCTGCGCTTCTAAATCATTGTAGGCCTTCTCGGCAGCGGCGGCGACATCGGGGTTTTCCGTATGCAGGGCGCAGAGATAGATATGATAAGGGGCGATAGATAACGGCCAGGTAATGCCTTTATCGTCGTGTTGCAGCTCTATGGCCGCCGCCAGCAGACGGTCGAGGCCGATGCCGTAGCACCCCATGATAATGGGGCATGATGCTCCTTCGGCGTCGATAAAGAAGGCGCCCAGTTTTTCACTGAGGAAGGTGCCCAGCTTGAAGACGTGCCCCACCTCAATGCCGCGGGTGGATGACAGTTTGCCCCCGCAGTGGGGGCACTCCTCACCGGCGTGGGCCTGGGCGATATCGGTTATCAGGTCGGCTTTAAAGTCACGCGGGTAGTTGACGTTTTTAAGGTGGGTCTCCGGTTTATTGGCGCCGGCGACAAAGTTTGCCCCCGAAGTAATGGAGTCATCGGCGATAATCTTAAAGCCCTTTATACCGATGGGTGACGCGGCCCCGGCCACGATACCGGCTTGGATAACCTCGTCCTCGGTGGCGAAACGGAGGTCGGTACAGCCCAGGGCGTTCTTGAGCTTTATCTCGTTTACCTCTATATCTCCCCTGACGACGACGAAGACCAGCTTGCCGTCGGCGATGTAGAACACCGCTTTGAGGGTATGGCTGGGGGGTATTTTAAAGAAACCGGCCACCTCTTCAATGGAGCCGGCGCCGGGCGTGGCTACCTCCTCTTTGGGCAGCGGCTCCCCCTGGTCTATATTGCCCTTGACGCTCTGAGCCTTCTCCACATTGGCGGCGTATTTACATTTTTGGCAGTAGATAACCTCGTCTTCACCATCGGCGGTGACCACCATGAATTCGTGGGAATCCTTGCCGCCGATGGCGCCGCTATCAGCTTCAACCTGAAGGCTGGGCAGGCCGCAGCGGGTGTAGATATTCTGGTACGCCCGGAGCATCTTTTTATAGCTTTGGTCCAGGCCTTCTTCATCGGTGTCAAAGCTGTAGAGGTCTTTCATGGAGAATTCGCGGACCCGTATCAGCCCACCCCGGGGGCGGGGCTCATCGCGGAACTTGGTCTGGATTTGATACAG
>Ga0315541_1000795_pt1 | contig 32168 bp, 24 predicted proteins | sample SalMarSW160190MG_FD_203095 | JGI IMG/M metagenome (GOLD analysis project Ga0315541, IMG submission 203095) | Salt marsh sediment microbial communities from the Plum Island Ecosystem LTER, Massachusetts, United States - Salt Marsh Sediment SW1601-190 ...
TCATCATAGGTGTGGCTGAGGCGTACCTTTGAGAAGTATTTCGCCATCGCTCCGACGGTTGGGTCGATAGCCATAGAGTTATCGTTGAGCACTATGAGAAGCTGTCTTTTTACCAGGCCGAGATTATTTAGCGCTTCAAAAGATGGGCCATTTACAATACTTGCATCGCCGATGACAACCACAATTTTGCTTGCATCTCGTATCTCATGTTTGGCATCTTGCGCAGGCTGTGAACCTTCATCTTTGGCTTCACTGCTTTTTAACTGTTGGCCCAGGGCCATACCTATAGCCGTCGCGACCGAGGTACCAGCGTGGCCGACCACGAATTGGTCGTACTCGCTCTCAGCGGGATTGGGAAAACCGCTTATACCGCCAGCCTGTCGGAGTCGCTCGAATTCGCGTTTTCTGCCAGTGATGATCTTATGTGCGTAGCACTGGTGGCCGACATCCCAAAGCAGTGTGTCGCGCTTGAAGTCAAAAACACGGTGAAGGGCGAGCGTGATTTCGACCACACCCAAGTTGCTTGCCAAATGGCCCCCGGTTTTACTGACAGAATTTAGAATGAACTGGCGTATCTCGTCGGCAAGATCCGGAAGTTGAGCTACCGGCAGCTTCTTTAGGTCTTCCGGACTGTCAACTTTTTGTAAAAGCTGGCTCATAATGCGTCTTGATAATTACTTAATACTGAAGTTGTCGAGCAAATGTGTAGACCATCGGGATGAAAAACAAAAAATCCCACAAAATGTTTTACCGCTTTTATTATAACAAGTTACCTCAAATACTTGTGCGTGTAAAGTACTTTTTCGTGGACAACAGTGATTGCAGACCTTGTTGTGGGTACGAAAAATACCGTAAAGGGACGTCAAGACCACCCAGAACTCAAAGATTCACAAACGCACGTTAAGCCTGCTTTCTGTTCGCTTTCGGCGAAAGTTGGCTTTCGCGATGGTTTCAGATAACCAAGCCTACATTGGTGCTGAACTTGGAGAATCCAAGAGTGACCTAAGGTGACTTTTAGCATCATACGCCGCAGGGGTTATGTGCGATAAATTCAGATACCCGCAAAGTTGTTTCTATACGTTAATTAGAACAACTGTTTGACTACTGGTTGGTGGACATGTAAAATGCCCGATTATCAATTAGTCGTATGGGCGGATTGGAAACAAGCTGCCAACTGGAAGGAACGAACTTACTTATGGCAGGTAACAACGGAATTGTTACGGGGGGCACAGGTGGGGCAGGATTTTTGAATAATCGTAGCATGCCTGAATCGTTGGCCGCGGAAGCGGCGGTGCTGGGCTCGATGGTAATTGAGCCAAAATGTATAGGGGATGTTGTTGAGAATCTGAACCGCAACGCCTTTTATCGTGCGGAACATCAGCTAATATTCGATGCGCTGATTGCTCTTTACGAAAAGAAGGGCGAGGTCATCGACGGTGTATTGCTTCGAGATGAACTTGAGAAACGCAATCAAATGGAGGATATCGGAGGAGTCGAGTATCTTGGCAAAGTCATGAATTCCGTACCTTCGGCGGCGAATGTGATGTACTACACAGAGATTGTCAAGGACAAGATGCTTCTACGGGAGACGATTGCGGCTGCCAGTCAAATCCTAAACGATGCGTACGACCAGAGCGGCGAGACAAAAGAAAAACTTGATGAGGCAGAACGCAGAATTTTCGCCATCACGGATAAGAGGATAAGGGGGGCAGCGGTTGCGCTGAAGGACCTGGTGACGCGAGCTTATGAGCTTATCGAAAAGCGCGAGGGAAGTCATGTCACAGGCCTGGCGAGTGGTTATTATGAGCTCGACGATCTGACCTGCGGTTTGCAGAACGGTGAGATGATAATTATCGCCGGACGACCGAGTATGGGCAAGACCAGCTTGGCGTTAAATATAGCCGAGCACCTAGGCGTGGTAGAGAAAACGGAGCTTGCGATATTTTCGCTTGAAACGGGCATGCAGCAACTGGCAGAGAGATTTCTGTGCAGCTATAGCGCCGTTGACACCCAATTAGTCAGAAAAGGAATGCTGAGCACCGAGCACTATCAGGAGCTGGTTAAGAGCTGCGGAGACCTTTCTGAAGCGCCGATTTATATCGATGATACTTCGTCACTAACACCGCTTGAGCTTCGTGCAAAGGCAAGAAGGCTCAAAAGCGTTCACGATATTCGATGCGTAATCGTAGACTATCTACAGCTTATGCACTTAGGCTCAGGCAAGGTTGAGTCACGTCAACAAGAAATCACCACTATTTCAAGATATGTCAAGGCGCTTGCCAGGGAATTAAACATTCCAGTTGTCGTACTGAGTCAGTTGAACCGGGCTCCGGAAGGCAGAGAGGACCACCGGCCGAGGATGAGCGACCTTCGCGAAAGCGGCAGTATCGAACAGGACGCAGATGTGGTAATGCTGCTGCACCGCGAAGACTATTACCACCGGGGCGACGAGAACTATCAACGGGACAACACTGCCGAGCTTATAATAGCTAAGCAGCGTAATGGCCCAACCGGCAGCGTGAAGCTAAGGTTCCGAGAAAAGTTTACACGTTTTGAGAGCGCCTCAGAGGTTCGGCAGGAAGCGGTGCCATTTTAGTCGGATTCTGGCGGCGCTAACGTGAATTCTGGATTCGCGAGATATCAGATGCGAGATGCAATTTTTGTCTTTGGCATATTGTTGTTGCTGCTGGGTTCAACTCGTGCATTCGCTGAGCAGTCGGAGGTTTCATCTGAAAGTGTGTCTGAGTCTATCGAAACTGCAACTGCCGATGGTGAGCCTAACGAATCCTCTTTGGATAGCAGCAGTGACACGGGCAAAGAAAAGCCCAGCCACGTTATCCGCTCGATTGAGTTTGTAGGTAATCGGAAATATAAAAAGAATGTTCTGTTGCAAAGACTGGGCTTTGTTGCAGGCGAACGCTTAGACCCATACCTGGCTGAAAGCGGTAGAACGACTATCGCTGAAGTATATCGGAAAATCGGATTTGCGTTCGTTAAAGTGACACTCGATCGAGAGAAGTTACCACAAGGTCGATTAGTATACACAATCGATGAGGGTCCAAGAGTCAAAATTAAATCGGTGAAGTTTACCGGAAACGAACATGTAAAAACCTCGACGATTAAAAAGCTTATAAAGACAAAAACACGAAAGTGGTTTTACTGGTCCTTCTACTACACGCAAGAAGCTGTGCAGGAGGATATCGAGAAATTACGAAAATTTTACTATGAAAAGGGCTTTCTTGATTACAAGGTAGAGGCTAAAAAAGAATTCTCCGAGGACAATAGTAAGGTTCATGTCGCGTTCATGATTGATGAGGGACCTGCCTATCGTATTGAACAAACCGTTTTTGTAGGCAATGAATTCTTCTCAGAGGAGAAACTACGAGAAAGTTTGGAGCTAAGTGATGGGAATATTTATCTCAAGCGTGAGGTTGATAGGCAGACCACGCGCATTAGAAAGCTTTATCATGAGCAGGGCTTTGTAGATGCTCAGGTTGAGCAGCGGCCCAAATTTTCCGAGCAAGCTGATGCCAACACAGTGATAGTTGAGTTTAACATAACCGAGGGCCGGCGCTTTCGTATTGGCAGGATCGACATAACCGGCAATGAACTAACGCAGGACAGGATCGTCCGCCGTGTACTGGATGAGTACGATTTTACTCCCGGTCAGTGGTACAACGCTAATATGGCCCCCAAACAAGGCAGTGGAAGGCTGGAGTATTACGTACGAAGAATGGTGTTGGCTGATGAAGTCATAATCAGGCCTGTCACGCCTAAGGACGGTGACCCGAATCGAATGGATGTGCGAATTGACGTGAAGGAAGGACTTACTGGTATGATAAAGCCAGGTGTCGGCATCAGCAGCGACAGCGGTATGATCGGACAGTTGGTTTATGAGCAGCGTAACTTTGACATCAAAGATGCGCCTGAAAACTTCAAAGAGTTGATAACGATGAGGTCTTTCCGGGGCGCAGGCCAACATTTTAGAATCGCACTTATGCCGGGCACCCAAGTCAGCCAGTATTCGGTGAGCCTCCGGGAGCCTTACTTATACGACAGACCGATGTCTCTCGATCTGGCCGGGTCGAGCTGGGGAAGGTGGAGGGAAAGCTATGATGAAAAAAGGCTGCGTGGCCAGATTGGCCTTGAGCAGCGACGGAAGGACCTCTGGCGCAGAAATATTAGCCTTCGAGCCGAGAATGTAAAGGTGTACAGTCTTGATTACGATGCCCCGCAAGAGATTAGAGACATCGAAGGATACAACATGCTAGTAGGGATCAGGGCAGGCACTGGAAAAACGGCAACGGATGATCTGTACAATCCAACAACGGGTTACAGTTTTAACACCAGCTATGAGCAGGTCACTGGCGACCACACGTTTGGGGTGCTAAACGGTGTTTATATCCGATACATAACACTTCATGAGGATGTGTTGGAACGCGAGACGGTACTGGCGACAAAGGTGCGCGGGGGGGCAATAATAGGGGACGCCCCTGCTTTTGAGAAGTTCTATGCCGGCGGCACAGGTATATACGGCATAAGAGGGTTCGAATACCGCGGTGTAAGTACCAGGGGTTTGCAGACGAATGTGTCGTTACCCAGACAGATTGATCCTGTTGGCAGTGACTGGATATTTTTAGCTAATGCTGAATTGACTGTCCCATTGATAGGTGAGAATTTTTCGGCATTGTTCTTTGTTGACAGCGGAACGATCGACTCAGGCACCTACCGGTTGTCTGTGGGTGGTGGCATACAGATAATGGTACCGCAATTTTTTGGGCCGGTGCCTATGAGATTTGAACTCGCCACACCGATTTCCAAGGATGATCTGGACGAGACACAAACGTTCAGTTTCTCAGTGGGAGGGGCGCTATTTTGAAATATCAGAAATCTCTTAGACAATAATACAAAGAAAGGGAAAATTATGAAGACCAGCGTTACTATACTCTCGAGTTTTCTTATAGGTGTAATAGTTTTGTTTATGGGTTACGAACATAGTCGGGCTGAGGCGACAGCAGATGAGCCGTCGCCAAATATCGGTGTTGTCAGCATTCGGAAGGTTTTCCGTGATTGCAAGAGAAGCATCAAGTTCCGAACTGAGGTGATGGCTGAGCAAAGCAAAATAAGGGACGAATTGAGTGAGCTTTCTAAAGAGATCCAAGCGGATGAAGCAGCTCTAAGAACCTTCAAGCCCGGCAGCAGTGATCATCTGGCACAGGTTAAATCGCTCCTCGAAAAACGCGCCCAAATTGAAGCGCGAACGGAATACGTTAAGCAGCAAACAACATTGAGGGACAGGCAATGGACTGAACAGTTGTATAAAGAGATATTGGAGACGACTCAGGAGCTGGCCAAACAAAAAGGTCTGGAGCTTGTGTTTGAGTACACTGAGCCGGAGTTTCCCATTTCAAGTGAGGAGCTCATGCTCACAATTAGTACGCACAAGGTGCTTTATAGCGGTAACTGCACTGACCTTACCAATGAAGTAATAGCCCGGCTGGACGCAGTAGGAAACTCAGAGCAGTAGTCGGAACAACAAGATTCAAAGCCCCAAAATTTGTGATGTTTATTAGGTTATTCTGCTGCTTGTCGTGACGGTTTTTTAGTGCCTAATGTTATTGACGATTTCAGAATTAGCGCAACGTCTTGGTGCCCAGTTAATTGGTCCGGCTGACCACTTTGAACAACAGCTAAAAGCTGTCGGGCCGGTTGAGGGTGCATGTGAGACTGATGTGACTTTTGTCACCGACGAAAAACATGCTGCTGCGGTTAACAAGTCGCACGCGGCAGCGGTTATTCTCACAAGACCTTTAGAGCAGTTAGGCAAACCACAGTTGGTTGTCAAGAGTGTCGAAGCCGCCCTTATAGAAACCCTGAGTTTCTTTGCACCCGAATTGAAAACGCCGGAAGCTGGGATTGATCCTGCCGCGTCGGTCGGGCAGAATGTCAAAATATCTGAAGGCGTGTCTATAGGCCCAGCCGTAGTGATCGGCGATGGTGTCGAAATCGGACAAAACACCGTAGTTGCCAGCGGATGCAAAATAGGCGAAAATTCAAAGATCGGTGAATACTGCCGTCTTGACAGCAATGTAGTTGTTTATCACAACTGCCGCCTGGGCAACAATGTAATCGTCCAGGCGAACAGTACCATTGGGTCAGTAGGTTTTGGATATTCTTGCATTGACGGCACGCATAAACTTGTCCCTCACAATGGCGGTGTAGTTGTAGAGGATTTCGTTGAGATAGGGGCGAACTGTTGTATTGACAGGGCGAAATTTGGCAATACGATAGTTGGAGCCGGAACAAAGATAGACAACCTTGTACAGATTGCTCACAACGTAGTGATAGGGAAGTGCTGCCTGATATCCGGCCAGGTTGGTATTGCCGGCAGTTGCAGGCTTGGCGACGGCGTTGTTCTGGCTGGGCAGGTGGGTTTGGCAGACAATATAGAGGTAGGCTCCGGCACAATGATAGGGGCGCAGTCGGGTGTCTTGAGCGATGTTGGGCCAGGATTGAAGCTTGCCTGGACTCCTGCTATTGACGTCAAGGAGGCAGTCCGAGTGGTCGCCCAGGTGCTGCGACTGCCAAAGCTTGCGCAGCAAGTAAAACGACTGGCCGCGAGGATAGAGAAACTTGAAGCTGCAAAAAACGATAAAGAGTGAGGGCAAGATTGCAGGCAAAGGTCTGTTTGGGGGCAAGGAAGCGAGGGTTGTTTTCCGTCCTGCACCGGAGAATACGGGCGTTGTTTTTGTTCGCACTGATATGCCCGAGGCTGTGCGAATCGTCGCCGTCGTGCCTAATTTAGCTGAGCGAAGTCGTCGCACAACCATAAAGAAGGGGGCTGTGAGCATAGAGACGATTGAGCATTGTCTGGCTACGCTTAGCGCAATGGAGATTGACAATGTAATCGTGGAAGTGGACGGCGCAGAACTACCGGCGCCGGATTGTAGCTGCGCCGAGTATGTCAAAGTGCTGAAACGGATAGGCGTTGTTGAGCAGAAGGCCAGCCGAAAAGAATTTGTCATAAAAAAACCAATAACCATCACAGCCGGTGATGCCTCAATATATGCGCTACCCTACGTCGACGGTGGTCTGAATATAACGTACGATCTGGATTACGGTGGCCATACAGGCATTGGCAGACAAATCTACAGCTACAGACTTTCTCCGGAGAGCTTTGAAAAAAATCTGGCACCGGCTCGGAGTTTCTTGCTTGAGGCTGAGGCAAAGCAGTTTCAGGCTCGTGGAATCGGGACACATGTCAGTTATAGAGACATCCTTGTAATTAGCTCGGATGGACCAATTAAGAACAGTTATAGATTTCCCAACGAGTGTGTCAGGCACAAGATAGCTGATCTGGTCGGAGATCTGGCGCTGGTTGGCAGGAACATAAGTGGCAGAATTGTGGCCTATAAGAGTGGGCATTCGCTTAATCAGCAACTTGCCAGGAGGTTGTATGAGGCAGCTCAGCAGCAAGAACGTAATGAGAAGTTCGGCACCGATGCGATTCTGGATATTCGCAGGATTCAGAAGATTTTACCACATAGATATCCTTTTCTACTGGTAGACAAGATAATAGATATAGAAGGGGACACGCGAATAAAAGGCGTAAAGAACGTGACCTTTAACGAGCAGTTTTTCCAGGGACATTTCCCGGGCACGCCGATCATGCCAGGCGTTCTTATCGTAGAGGCGATGGCGCAAGTGTCCGGTTTGTTATTCGCGCAGAGACTTGAACATGCCGGCCAGTTGGCTGTTCTGCTGAGTATGGATGGAGTGAAGTTGCGCAAAGCAGTAGTGCCGGGTGATCAGCTTATACTGACGGCTGAGACGGTCAGGCTTAGAAAAAGAACGGCACATTGTAGATGTGTAGCTATGGTAGGCGAAAGAATAGTCGCAGAAGCAGAGATAAAATTCATGCTCGTTGATGATAAGAAAATATGAAAAATGACAACTTATTAGAGGTCTGCTGTTAAACAGAGAGAACAAATAAGATGGCTCAAATACATCCCAGCACGGTAGTTGATGATGATGTTGATTTAGGCGAAGATGTCATAATAGGGCCACATTGTGTGATCCACAGGGGTGTGACAATCGGTGCCAGGACAATATTAGATGCCAACGTGGTGATTGAGGAAAATGTGAAGATTGGAAGAGACAATCATTTCTTTCCCAACAGTGTAATCGGGTGTTTGCCGCAGGTTTTAGGCTTAGATTCCAAGAGCAAGATTGGTCGACTCGTTATAGGTGACAGGAACGTTTTTCACGAGAACGTCACAATTCATCCAAGCAGGTATGAGGACGCGCAAACGCAACTGGGAAATGACAATTTTCTAATGGTTGGTGCGCACGTTGGGCACGATTGCATACTCGAAGATAAAGTTGTCTTAAGCAACTATGTTCAAATAGGTGGGCACGCCAAAATCGAGACAGGTGCCTGGATGAGCGGCGTGTCTGGGCTGCATCAGTTCGTTACTCTCGGCAGGTGGTGTTTTGTCGCGGCGCTGACAGGTGTTACCCAGGATGCGCCGCCGTTTCTGATCATCAGCGGACATAATCCGCCGAGAGTTCGTGGTGTTAATAAAAAGGGTTTGGAGCGAGCTGGTCTGACTCAGCAGCAGCAGAAGCAAATACTTGAGGCCTACAGAAAGCTTTATCGCCAGAAAGGTACACTGTTGGCTAATGCGGAAAACTTGGCTCAGGAGGATGGGCTAGATGAAAACGTCAAAGCAATGGTCGATGCAGTAATTAGGAGCAGCCAACATCGCTTTGGCAGATACCTCGAGACGTTTAGACATTGAAAAAGACCCCATTTAGGCTGAACGAGATGCCCCCGGAGCTTAGCAGATATACAAGACATTAGAATAAATCGTAACCTTAAAAAAGTCGTATTTGTTGTTGAACAGGTATGTTGATTTTCTCAATGAGTAAGGAGTTGCCATCATGAACAGACTTTATATAGGAATAATACAAATTACATTATTAGTTGCAGTCGTTCCCGCACAGGCACAAGAGTCGTGGACTTTCGAGGCGTTCCTTGGCTCGGCGTATAATTTTAAAACGCCCTTAACTATACACCAATCAGGGCAGGACGATATCGAATTAAACGCAAGGTATGATGAGAGATGGTTAGAGGGTTCACCCTATTACGCTTGGCGTATTGCTAAGTGGAAGGGGAGTCGTGCATGGGAATTGGAACTAATGCATCATAAACTTTATTTAGATAACGAACCGCCAGAGGTTCAACATTTTGAGATTTCGCATGGTTACAACCTTATCACTGTAAACCGAGCTTGGAAGTATAAAGGATTGATCTATCGTTTAGGCGCAGGAGTAGTAATAACACATCCTGAAATGGAGATTCGTGGAAGGGAGCTTTCCCCAAATCAAGGAATTTTTAATGAAGGTTTTTATTTATCTGGTCCTACCGCACAGGCAGCGGTGCAAAAGAGATTTTATATTTGGAAAAAGTTATTCTTTACAATAGAAGGAAAACTGACCGCGTCTTATGCGTATACCCCTATCCAAGACGGGCACGCAGATGTTCCGAATGTGGCTGTTCATGGAATATTCGGTTTAGGATATGAGTTCTGAGGTATACGTACTACATGTAGACGGGGTCATGAGAATAAAAATTGTTAAAATTTTACTCGCTCGTGTTTTATTGACGGTGGCAGTTGTTAATGTATCTTTTGCCCAGCCACCTGAAGCGAAGTGGTTTTCTGATTACTATGGTCCGACAGCCCAGACAGAAGAAAACCAGACCAAAGAAGTCGATTTTGAATCAGAAGGAGATTACTTAAAGGATTTTATTTCGGATTCTAAGAGTACACTCACAGCACCATTGCGTTGGGAGAAATCAGATTGGATAAAAGCATCGCTCGTAGCAAGCATAACGGTCGGATTGTACGCTTGCGATCAGGATATACAAGATTGGGCGCAGAGAAGACGCAATAGCACCAGTGACAAAATTGCGGACTTTGCCGGGCCCTTCGGCGATGGCATGTATACTCTGCCACCTTTAGGTGTGCTTTATCTTTACGGTCATTTATTTGAAAATAAAAAAGCGAAAAGGACTGCTTGGCTAAGTTTGGAGAGTTTTGTGTTCACTGGAATTTTTACACAGGCCCTTAAATTTTCTACACACAGGCATAGACCCAGTTCGGGAGATCCATATAGTACATGGGATGGTCCCGGTTTTTCCAGCTCCAACCTGTCGTTTCCTTCAGGACACGCATCTTCTGCCTTTTCAATAGCGACTGTGATAGCTAATGAATATGATGACATAGTGTTTGTTCCCCCCTTAGCGTATACGATAGCGACTTTAACTGCTCTATCGAGAATCAATGACAACAGCCATTGGGCTTCAGATGTATTTTTGGGTTCTGCCCTCGGCTATTTTACAGCCAAAGCAGTTATTGGTTTACACAATCGCAAAGAAAATAGAAATCTTACTATTCAGCCAATGTTCGATGGCGAATATGCCGGGTTATTTGTCGTATATAAATTTTAAGCCTTTTGACCTGTTGCTTTATTAATGAATTTAGCTGAAACTCTTCAAAGCAGAAGGAGAACGTAGCAGCTATGCAAGATATTACGAATAAGATACGTGCTGCCGTTGTCGGTGCAGGCAAAATGGGGACGATACATGCCAAGGTCTATAGCCAACTGCCCGAGAGTGAGCTCGTTGCTGTTGTAGATACCGACCTCGGCAAGGCTCAGCGGCTGGCTGAGAAATATGGTTGTTCCGCTTATGACAATTGCTACGATATCCTAAAGAATGTTGACGCTGTAACGATAGCAACTCCCACCGTGACACACCTGAATCTGGCAAAAATCTTCATCAAAAACAAAATTCCCGTGCTGATTGAAAAGCCTTTAGCAGCAAACTCAAAAGAAGGCAAAAAGATAGTATCACTTGCAAAACGCAGAAACACCGTTGTAGCTGTAGGTCATTCCGAGCGTTGCAATCCCGTTGTTCAAGCTATCAAACGGCTTGATATCGAGCCGAAGTTCATAGAGGCCAACCGCGTTAGCCCGTATACCTTCCGCTCAACAGATATTGGCGTCGTACTGGATATTATGATCCACGATATAGATATCATTCTGTCGCTGGCAGCGAGCAAGATTAAAAAAGTTAATGCAGTTGGGGTGAGCGTCATCGAGGGCGGTGAAGATATGTGCAATGCAAGGATTGTTTTTGAGAACGGCTGCGTAGCGAATATCACTGCTTCCCGGCTTGCACTGAGAACCGATAGAAGGGTCAGAGTGTTCAGTCGGCAGGCATACTTGAGCGTGGATTACTTGAAAAAGACGGGCATTATTATTAAGGCCGATCCTAATACGAACGTGCTCAAGTGGATAAAAGAGCACAAAGAAATGCAGAACTTTGACCTGACAAAGGTAAATTGGCCGGATCTACTACATATTGAACAGCTTATTATAGATGATAAAGAGCCTATCTGGTTACAGCAGGAGGCATTTCTTCGGGCCTGTGTAGATCAAAAGTTCCAGCCCGAGGTCAGCGCTGAAGAAGGCCTGGCAGCTCTTAAATGCGCCGAAAAAATTCTCGCCTCTATCAAAAAGCACAGGTGGGACTAAGTGCCGATCATTAGTTGACAACTTATGGGATGCTTTCTGTTTTTGCTGCTTAACAGCAGCAATTTATTCGTTACGTCGGCCTGACTGCCCTGGCCTATTTAGTGACGTTTGCCGTCTATCAAATCGGCAGTTTCATAGCGGCGTAATTGGACACTTGGTTAATTCAGACTTTTGACTGAAAATGTCATAAGTGCTTAAGAGATAAGAGCATAAGTGCAAAAAGGAGCCAGTTCGAAAATGAGCATTTTTTCACATTTTTCAGCAAAAATGCTCGCTTTTTAACAAAAATTCACAAAAGTACACACTTTTATACCAGGTTCAACCAACCATCGAAAACAAGCCAAAAATGAGGGTCGAAAAGTCAAGAGCGGATCACGAAATTTTTGTAAAAAATTTTTGGGTGATTGGTTCTATTCTTGATACTCTAACGTCGTGAATCGTATCTTGTACATGGGGATTGGTAAGATGCAATTGGTAATTAATTCGATACTAATATTATATGGTATATAGTCGAATCTCGATACATGATATTTGATGCTAGGTGTTCGAGCTTTAATACCTAACATACTTAAGCATTGTGCCAACACCAATCAACCAAAAGGACAGCACGCTTAATTTTCGTGTTTTATAATACCTAAGATGCTTAGGTATTGGAAACAAGCTTATTCATGTTCTTTGAAAAAGCAAGCCATTCGGTTCGGTTTGCCATAAGTAGCTTTTTGCCTTTTACGGTTATAGAATAATATTTTCTCTTTCTTGAAGGTCCAGCAGGTTTCCATTTGCCTTTAACCAGTCCTGCTTTTTCCATCTTGCGCAGGGCTGTATAAACGGCTGATTGACGCCATTGGAAGAATCCTTTTGTTTTTTGATGAGCCGTCTGGATAAGTCCATAGCCGTACATCTGCTTTTTTTCAAGCATTGAAAGAATCACAAATTTGATGCTCCCTTTTATAATCTGCTCGTAAAACATCTATACTTTCCTTTCATTATAATTGAAGGATTTATAAAAATAATACCTAAGATAGTTAGGTATTCTTTGAAAATCAATTAGAAAAGTACCAAAAAACAAATCTTGAAGCTGATTATCAAGAAAATCTACATAGTATGCCTAAAGGCAGTGGCTGGAAAACGCATCAAACGAACGGCGGATAAATCGAGGCCAACTCGACAATTAAAAAAGTGCCACCAGAAAGTGCAGGTGGACACCTTTAATTCGCAGACTAACCACATACGGAATCTAGTGTTGTCATTCTTGTTAATAATACCTAAGATACTTAGGTATTCTTTGAAAATCAATCAGAGAAGTACTAAAAACAAATCTTGAAGCTGATTAACAGGAAAATCTACACAGATGGGTCGGTGCAATTTAATCGCACCCTATGACTACGACTCGACTCAACTACTCATCTTTCAGCGTATTAAGGCCCATAATGACATCATGCATAAACGTCATCAACCTTTTTACCTCTACTCTTGTCGCCGAAGTTTCTGCTTGACCATTACAACTCAAAAAGGTGCAGGTGGACGCCTTTAATTCGCAGACTAACCACATACGGAATTTGGTGTTGTCATTCTTGTTAATAATACCTAAGATAGTTAGGTATTGTGCCGACACCCATTCATAAAAAGTCGGCGCGTTTAGTTTCTATGCTCTATATAATACCTAAGATAGTTAGGTATTCTTTGAAAATTAATTAGAAAAGTACCATAGAACAAATCTGTAAGCGGATTATCAAGGTCGAAAAGTCAAGGGGAAATCGGCGAATTATTTTAACAAAATTCGCCGCGTCGCTCGTCGTTCGTATTTCGTATCTCGTGTTTTTTATTGAATAATTCCTGTCTTCTGTCCCTTCGGCTTGGTTCGACTTCGCTCACCACAGGTCGCTCAGGGCAGGCTTCCGTATTCCGTCCTACGTCTTCTGTCTTCCGTCTTCTGCCTCGTATATCGCTTGCCTCTGCGACTCTCGTCGTAAGACGAGGCAGCAGGTATTGCGTATAGCGCATATCATATGTCGTATTCAGGATGACTGAGGTCGTAAAAGAGGCTACAGATACAGAAGATTTTTTGGCAGTGGATATTCGCCCACGCAGAAATAAAATTTCAAGGGAATTATGGGATTGGGGATTCTAGAGAGCACTAAAAAATGGTTGGGGTTCGCATTTTTCTTCTGTATTCAAATGCTTTGTACATCTTTGTAAAGTTCTGTGAGTTTATCTTGTTTCAGTCGAAACTTGGTTCCGTGATTATGGCCTGTCCGGGCATCGAAATCAACGTAAACGTATCCGTTCTCAATGGCGTTGACAAATGCGTCAACACCAAATTTTGTGAGGATAAAAATCTTTTCATAAGAAAATAATTCTTGCCCTTTCTCTCTTTTGGTCCTGGCTTGAAGATAAAAGCAATTTAACAGCTTAGTTCCAGCTTTATGCCCAAGGTCGTCAAAACCCCAGTATGGCGAAGGAGAAGACCTATAGCACCTTCATAGACTCAATGAGCTTTAATCCTTTGTGCAACTGCATGTGGACGGTAAACCTAATTCCCTCAGGTGTAAGATATAGATTGTTGTGAGTCTTGGCAAGCAATCCCAAATCGGTGGCGTAATTGGTATACATCCTTGTAGCATTATACTTCGCTTTATCTGTTTGCCAATCAAAGTATTTTCCAGCATGAAAGGTGAAGTAAGCCATCATATTCGCCATTGGCACAGGATACGTGTTCTTTGCAAGGGCAAAAACGGCCTCTACCGCGGAGGCGATACCAAGGACAACAGATGATTCATAAGGATTGCTCATTACAAAAGATCGAATAAGGGCAGCTTGTCTTTCGCTCAAACGAGATGGCAAAATAGGGTCCTTAGATTCACAATATTGCTGACCGAGGGCTGTTAATGAGATAGTGTCTTTATTTGGAGACCAATGTACAAGTCTAAGTTCATCTGTAAATTTTATTTTGTTATAGAGCGTTCGTGGAGAACCGCTAATATGCTCTCGTAGCTGTTTCACGCTATTTATTCCATCTTCTATTGGGTAAAGGAGCTTATGAATAAGATGGATGTTCCATATGCCGATGTCAATCGGCTTGGTTTCAGTAAAGAGGGCTATTGGCTTCATGTTATTGTAAAAATAGTTTAAGACTTCCTCAGGGTTGTAAACGACGCACTGTATGTGATTAGCAGCGGCGGTTTGAGACTGAGCCTTGGTTATTTGGGTAACCAGCAAATAGGGATAGATTCGTCCCTGAAGAAGTTGACCTCCGCTTTGCAGTTTGAGTAAGTCACCCACATAACCAGAAAGTTGCCGAACGAATTGCTTTTGAAAAGGAACAGCTTTCAATTCTATTAGAAGTAGATCAGTGCGATGTGCATAAAGAAGATCAAGACGTCCCGATGGGATTAGCATTTGGCGAGATAGAAGGTGAGGTTCTTCTTGAAGCCGCAGTATATTCTGGGTTAAAATGGGAGCACTGACCAAAATATCTTCAATTTGAGATTCTCTAACTTCCATTTTTGCTATGGGTATATTTCAAACTCCGTGATCCCCAATTTTTTTTCAAGTTCGTTCACAATTACGTCTCGAATTTTGCCAATCATTTCGATGTCCCAAGAAATTTCTTGGTTTGCTGGATTTATTTCCTGAACCAGCGAAAATATAGCATTATCTACAAAATCTTGCCTTTCGATTTGTTCATCGGTCATTTCATCAACCATCTTGTAGCTCCTATCAAGCCAATCGATATCTTCTAAGGATTCATTTGGCAATTGAGTGTCGTACCGCTACCAACGAAGGGGTCGAGTACCAGTTCTCCTCTGTGGGTAAATAGATCAATTACTTTACGTGCAAGTGCAATTGGAAAAGTGACAGGGTGTACTTTTTTATCCCTGATGTCTCTTCCCTCATATGTAAACTGCCATACGCCTAATTGACACCTAAGCCATTCCTTTGCAGTTAGGCAGTTAATATGAGTTTTGGGACAATCGCACGTGCGTGTATAGCCTATGTCAAGAAGGTTTATTTTTACGTCAGTAGCAGGACGGGACCCGGTAAGTGGTTTCTCTTGTTTTACTGAATGTTCTTTTTCGATTACTCGGGTGCAGTTATTGTCGGGAGTGACATTGTATGTGCTTTTATCAAGACGGGTGATGGTTATTGTATCACCAGGTTCAAGACGATTGGAGGAGATGAACTGTTTAATCCAAGACCTTTCTCTGAATATCCATCGCGGGCGTTTTGTATTTTTGTCGGTTGGAATATCTGTTTTTATAGGTTCTGGCAGGCCTTCAACACGCAATGTGATCGGCGTGCCGAGGCCGGTTTTTCTGGATGGGCCCCCGAAGACGTCTGGCGGGAAAAAGTCTTTACCGCACGAGCGGATGTTCAAATTGCCGTATTTTTGAGTTGCCAGCGTTAATTTGATTATGCGTGAGTCCATTACTGCATGGCCTTTCCACAGAACCACCCAAGTATATTCTATAACATATTTAGCATAACGAGATTTGCCGCGATGTAAATATCGTTTTTGATGTTATTAATGAAAACACGGAAAGCACAAATATATCCGGGGAGAAACAGCGTAAGACCTTAAGAAATTAGGGGGGGTAAACATTTTCGTATAGCGTAATGCGTACTGCGTGGGTTTCTAATCAAGTTGGGAATGACAAGAACCCCCGGCGATGCCGGGGGTTAAACGGAGAGGTGGGTGATAACGATAACTATGAAAGGAACAAAATATACAGTGGCCAGATGCTTCGACTGCGCTCAGCATGACAGAGCGACGGAACAGGATAGAAAAAAACAGGAGGAATAAATCCACAACGACACGATAAGAATAAGATAAGATCATACATTCCCCATCATTCATTAACTTGCAACTACAGGCTGAGCTTTTTGGACTGGCCTTTTTTATGCATAATACTGTTTTTTGCGTGGGAACTGAAAAATCATGCCAAAAAGTATTTTTTTCTTTAGACCCAAATAGACATCTAAATTGTTATATTTATGACAAACGTTTGTTCTAAAGGTTTTTTGGATGGGCCCAATTATAGAAGACAAGCTGCTTGTATTTCGATGCAAGCGTGGGAGCAAAGAAGCTCTTACGCAGATCTATGAAAAGTACAAACGTGATTTGCTGTTACTGGCGGTAGCCTTGCTGAACGACGTAAGTGCTGCGGAAGATGTCGTGCACGATGTTTTTGTCAGCTTTGTTGAGGCGTTGGAGAAATTTCGTCTGACCGGCAGCCTTAAAGGGTATCTTCTTACCTGCGTTGCCAATCATGCACGCAATAAGAACAAAGCGATACAAAGACAGCTTACCAGCACAAGCAATCCGGGCGAAGCTATCGCTGAGAATTCGGATGAGCCGTCCGTTTTGACAGCCTGCAATGAGCAATTGCAGCGACTAAGTGAAGCCATGGCGCAACTGCCTTATGAACAACGAGAAGTGATAATGCTGCACCTGCAGGCGACGATGACATTTAACGCTATTGCCAAAGCACAAGCGATTTCTGTGAACACAGCGAAAAGCCGATATCGGTACGGACTTGAAAGATTGCGAACAATCTTGAACGAAGAGGCTGAAAAATGAATTCTGCAGATAAACTAAAAAAGTTGATTAACAAATCCGAAATTCAAATCAGTTCCCAGACGGATAAGCGGATTCTTGGTGACGCCTTTGAGCGTATGGACGAGCTAAGACAAGATAGGCAAGCTGGGACTGGAGTAAACATTTGGAGAATAATCATGAAAACGAAGATAACTAAGATGGCCGCTGCTGCGGTGATAATCGTGGCGGTGCTTATTGCAATACATCAGTTGGCTGGTAATGGAGCGAGTGCTGTCTATGCCAGCGTTGTTGAGCAGCTCCACAATGCCCGCACAATGACGTACAGCTTAATAACGCAAATGAACATTGAAAATGTACCGACTGTTCGGGTAGATATGGCGTTTAAGGAGCCGGGATACATGCGAATAACAACCACAGATGGTTACTTGACCGCCATTGATTGGGCACAGAACAAAGGCATTTCAATCTTGCCGACGAGAAAACAGTTCATCGAGTTTGAGGCGACCAACTATCAGCATGACCCGGCTCAGGATCCGTTCGCGGTCATTGAAAATTTGAGAACACTCCCTTCTCGGGCAGATGCGGAGCTTGGCGAAAAGGAAATTGACGGTCGGCTACTTCAAGGATTCCGTGTGATAGAAGAGGGCGTGATCAATACCGTTTGGGTTGATCCGAGGACAGGAGAACTGGCCCGCGTGGTGATGGAATTTCCGGATGCTCCCGGCATGAGCGTGATAATGACAGATTTCCAGTTCAATGTAGAGCTGGATGACTCGCTCTTTAGTCTCACACCGCCGGAGGGTTTCGAGCGTGTTGAAATCCAGGCGGACGTCTCCGAGGTTACAGAGCAAGATCTGATCGGGTACCTGCGAGCATGGTCAAGTTGGACCAAGGATGGGACTTTCCCACCGACACTTGCCGGCATGCAGTTACCAAAGGTCGCTATGGAGATGGAAAAACAGGGCAAATTCGGCGAAGGTCAAACGACTCAAGAACAGCGTGAGCGAGATCAACTGATAATGTATCGCGGGATGATGTTTGTGTACCAATTGCCTGCGGAAAGCAACTGGCGCTATGCCGGCGAGAATGTAAGCTACGGTGACGCTGACACGCCGATTTTCTGGTATCGTCCTGCAGGCTCTGAGAACTATCGCGTGATATATGGTGATCTGACTGTTGAAGAGGTCTTGCCAGAGGATTTGCCGAGATAAATAAGCCTCTTACTTACAAATAAGTCTCAGACTTATAAATTTGCTGTATGCTTATAACACTATTCCCACCCACAGCCGGGCTCGTTCGCCCGGCTTTTTTTACGTATAACCACACACAAACGACATTTCTTCCTTTCGATCTACAATTTCTTGTTTTTCTCTGTCGCAAACTCAAGCCATCATACACTATATAGTGAGAACGCGAATAAGAACGAGATTTCGAGGTACTAATATGTCTGAGACAGATGAATACTACGTAGGGCGTTGTTTGGATGGCCATCCGGACGATTTTCGGTATCTTCTGAGGCGCTATCAGGCAGTCTTGCTGGCACACCTGGCAGGGAAGCTGGGCAATAAAGAAGCGGCTGAAGAGACTGCTCAGGAGAGCCTTGTGCGAGCCTATTTCAAGATGGGCACGCTGAAAAAGCCAGAGTCGTTCTTTTGCTGGCTTCTTGGTATCGCGGACCACGTTGTCAAGGAGCATCAAAGACGCGAGCAAATCCGCCGACAGCGAGAGGTTCTCCGCTCGTTCTCAGAAGAAGCGCCCAAACCCGAGTTCTCACAGGATTACGCTCTTGAAGCAGCGATTGCCGAGCTGCCTGAGGCGTACAGGAAGGTTATTTTGCTGCGATATTACGGGGAACACTCGTGCAATCAAATTGCTGAGCGGCTGGATATGCCGCTGGGCACAGTAACAAAAACGCTGTCGCGGGCATACGCCATACTACGAACGTCATTGCAGCAACAGCATAAAGAATTAAATGAGGTGTGAAAATGAACTGCGCAGAATGTAAAGAGCTGTTGGTTGGATATGTTGAAGGATTCCTGGACGATTCACGTATGCGTGCAGTGGCGGAGCACCTGCGAGGGTGTTCTTCTTGTCGGGGGCAAGTACAAGAGATAGAGGGCCTCCGTGAACGTTTGGTTACTAATGGTAAGGCTCTAGCCGGCAGCGATCTTGAGAATGGAGTTATGAATCGAATTATACGGGAACAGAAGATTCAGTTAAAGGCACAAGGTGGGCCTGGCGAGGCCCCTAATATTTGGAGAATAATTATGAAAAGCACAATTACAAAATTAGCCGTCGCAGCGGCGATACTTATCGCAGTGGGCATTGGATTTCACTTTATTGGCAATCCACTCGGAGCAACTGTAACCTTTGCCGAGGTCATCGAACCTATTCTCAATGCGAGGACTGTGATTCTTGACCTGATTATAGGCGACGAAGAAACAGGTCCCGTCATGCATGAGATAGTTGTTGGTCCACGAATGAGAAGGACCATATCAAACATGGAAAATATGATCCATATTATTGACCTGGAAAGCGGCAACATGCTTCTACTTGATACCGAAGAACAAACGGCCGTTTATGTTGATATACAAGGCTCAGTTCAGGAAAGAACAAGAAGCTATGTAGAGTTTCTTCGGAAGATGATTGTCAAGGTGCAGGATAATTATGAAAAACTTGGCGAACAGGAAATTGATGGGCAGAAAGCTATCGGATTTGTAGCCAGGGGCCCAAATGAAGAAGTGAAGGTCTGGGCCGATCCTGAAACGGCTCTTCCGATACGGATAGAGCTTCGAGTGGGACAGCTACTTGCGATTATGAAAAATTTCAAGTTTGATGAGCCGATAGAGGACTCGCTGATGAGTATGGATGTGCCTGCCGGATATACTTTAGAGCAGAATGAGCTCGACCTCACAGGGGCTACCGAGCAAGACTTTGTTGAGAGCCTGCGGGTTTGGGCCGAGGTTCTGTTGGATGGCACGTTCCCCGAGGATATAGGCACCGAAAATGCTATGAAACAAGTACCTTTGCTTGGAGAAAAAGTTGCTCAATTGGACCTTTCGGATGAGGAAAAAACACAACTTGGGATGAGCTTTGGACGGGGAATGCTGTTCCTCCAAATTTACGAGACTGGCGGCAAGTGGCACTACGCTGGAAAAGGCGTGAAACTCGGAGATGCCGGCAAGGCAATATTCTGGTATCAGCCAGAAGGCTCAGAAACCTATCGCGTCATTTATGGCGACCTGCATGTTGAAGACGTGGCGCCGGAGAATCTGCCGAGATAAATAAGCCTCCGGCTTATAAATAGGTTTCTGGTTTATGAATTTTTGAATGCTAACAGTATTATTCCCAACATAAGCCGGGTGAATCTGCCCGGCTTTTTTTATGTATATGTACGGTCGATCGGTTGCTTCAAAGGTTACGGGCACTCGGGCTCATCTGCCATTAACACATTAGCGTCCGCTCAGAACCTGCTATGAACATAATTGAATGAGCAGAACTTATACCAATTGTGCTTGATATTTGCGCCTTTGTCATTTCGACCGATTCATCCTTCGCAGTCCCTAAGGGACGGAGAATGGAAGCCCCTAAGGGCCGAAGTGGAGAAATCTATTTATGGCTTAGCCATTAAAAAGCAGACCTGTCCCGAGCCAAGCCGAGGGATTTCTCGACTCTGCTTCCCCTTCGACTTCGCTCAGGGCTAAAGGCTAAATCGCTCGAAATGACAAGAATAAGCGCATTGATTATTCACAATCAGTATTAGTTGAACAGGCACAGCTTTAGTTAATTTTTCCGAGAGATATCGGAGGATATCTTAGGTTTTTGCAAATTAACTAACCACCTCCTCTCCTAACCGATATATGCAATAACCTACGGTAATCGAGGACTATTTGTCTCTGCTGAATACTCGTTAGTTACAGCCCTGAAAACTATAGGGAGGAACGGACTTATCATCCCTCCCTACGCTATCTTGTTGTTTCTTGTCAATTATCAAAAGCTCTAACGAAGCAAATAACCTCTTCTTAGTTACGCAAATTCGTAACGTAACTGTCATTCGTTGCTACGCTAAGCGACTACTACGGATCTACCCATGTGTACTCAAAACCAGGTTTTACCTGAATGATCACATTACCAACGAGGACGTCCTTGCCATAGTCGTGGTGTGTGATCTTGACCTTATCATACTTCACGCAGACTTCTCTCTCTGCCACTGTGTTGCAAAGCGTCTTCGGAACAAACGTATCCGGTTTAATCTCGCACGACATTTTACCACCCATTTCCAGGCCAGCTTCTTTGAGTTCTGTATAGCAGCCGAGAATCAGGTCAAAATTGCTCTTGATGTCGATTGTGACACATCCCGAATAGGTGTCAATATCTTCTTGCTCCAGGAGTATTTTCAGCATGTGCTGGTCTAGGATTTCCACATACAGTCCAACATTCATATACACGGGAATATCGCACAGATCCACGAATTTGAACTCGCACGGCCAATCGTAGCGTTTCAATTCTCCTGCCGTTGCAGGCACAACCGCCATGCCAAGCACAGTTAGCAGTACAACCTCACTTAAAATTTTCTTTAACATTTTTTTTACCTCCTTGCCTAATCCCTATCATTAAGCATTTCCCGCCTGATACAGTGTCTTTCCTAACACACCGAAAAGCAAACCGTATCGGCATCGCTGCATTGTTCCTGTCAACATTTTGCCTTTCACGTCCTGTGACCTCCTTATTTTATATCTGCCTAACAGAAAGCAGGCCTTAACTCGATTTACTGGTCTTGGCCAAGATGGTTTTTATAAAGTGACTTAAAAAACCAAGAAAAGTTTCTTCAAGGTCTCTGTCATCACATGCGCGTCGGCGGACCACGAGCTGAGTTATCTACAACCAAAGGCCCGGGAGATGAAAGAATCGGTTCTACTTGTATAGCAGAATGCCTAAACGAAAACCATAGGCCATCTTGCTGCATGTGGGTTTTCGGTGCAAATAAAATTCCTTTAGCTTTAATCAGGCAATGCCAAAGGCAGGAAGGCCCCTTTAACAGAATCTCGCCGTCGGAATCTGGACAAGCCTCTTGTCTGAATTGCTTTGTATTGCCCCATCTGGACGTTTGCTTCGCCAAGCCACGAACGGTGGCACAAAATCTTACGAATCTTGAGGTTATGGTATAGCCGTGTACATACACACATTTAGCAACGCCAGAAAATAGGTTGCGGTCAGAGAGGCTTTGCCTACGCGGATAGTTAGTTAATCCCCCCTTTAAGAACTGACTGTAGCTGCTTGCCTGTTCAGTTGGTGTTGCTTTTACATCAATCACCACAGACACAGATACAACGCTCCTTGCATTGTTATTATGTATCGGCACGTCTCTTCCTCCTCCGAGATGTCTTCCTTGATCACATAGCTCGTTAGCCTATAAGGCTTCAGTCAGATATGACCTCCTCCATTTCCAAAGCTATGTGTCCGATGCTTTTTACCTAACATAATATGAGTCACGCGTCAAGAAGAATCTGTTGAAAATAGGGGGAAAAGGGTGCTTTCTAAAAACCTTATGAACATCAGAATTTGTAACTATTCACGGGGGCAAACCAGCGTTTTTGTGTCATTGCGAGGCCTTTAGGCCGAAGCAATCTCAGATCTTCGCAACAGAGAGATTGCCGCGCTCGGCTCTGCCTCGCTCGCAATGACGTAAAATGGCCCAAATTCAACATATAAGGCCGTGAACGGTTACCAGAATTTAAGATGGGATCAAAAATATTACTTTGGGTATATCTCTGTAGTGCTACAGAGATCGCATTCTATGGTGGCATTCTCTATTCAGATTCAATGAATCGGCTGCGACATCGATACCAATCTAATTGCAGCCATGAGTAAAACCTTACGTCTGCCAATAGGAATTATTAAACTTTCGGTAGATGCGGGGCTTGACGCAACTATAGGTTGCTTAAACAAGTTGTGCTGCAGAATACCATGCCGACTTTATGTATTAGGCACAACAAACAAGTTTACGCAACTGGAGATGCAGGAATGAGCCCCTGCCCTTATAAGACTTTAGGATGGTGCATGAGGAGCAGGGGCTCCGTTGAGGAGGGTGATGATAGCAGTTAAATACGGATAATCAAAGTCAGAAGGGACATCCGTGTTTTTTTCTTGGATTGTACATCATAAAGCCACTCCTCCTTGAAACTGAGAATGATTATACCAAATTTGTAAAAGACCGTCAAGTAAAAAGTCCTATAAAAATAGCCAGCCTCGTTTTATACGAGATTTTTCTTGAAAACAGAGGGGCTGATTTGGTATAAATCATAATGAAGTGGTTTGTGAGCATTCGTTCCCGGAGGCAGGAGAAATACGTGATTCTTGCCAATAAGAGGGGAAAGTGTGTTCGAGGTACACGATTCTGGCGCTGAATTTGTGCTTTTAGTGAAAACGTCTTTTTGCGTCAATTCTAATGTGGAGGCTTTGGCTAATCGGCGAAGGAAGGAGGTATGCAAAAACCTCTTAAATTATCAATCATCTTTTTGTATTAGCGCATATTTTCACCAAATGCAAGTTAGGCGTTTTGGTTTGGTACTGCTAAGAACAGATTCTATCAAGGCAATACTACTCAAATACATGTTAAAGAGGGTTATTTAGGTATATGGCCGAAGATAACTCATGATTATTTTTTCTCTTTTTGAAAGAAGGCTATTATGTGTAGAAAATTTATTTATCTGGTTTCTTTTGGCCTGATGTTGGGACTAGCAGGTCACGCCTTAGCTCAAGACGCCGAGATCCCACCAGGGGGAACTCCATTGCCGGTTATCGATGGTATCAAAGAGAACATCTGGTCGTACTCAGAGGAGCATTTGTTCCTAAACCACGTCGCAGGAGATAGCCCGCCTGAGTCGATTATTGATTGTTCTGGTAGTTGGCAAGCTCTGTGGGATTTAGATTATCTTTATTTATTCGTTGATGTCAACGATGAGGACTTGCAGAACGATTCTGGAGAGGGGTGGCAGGATGATAGCATAGAGATTTATATCGATATTGGCAACGAAAAGGATGCAAGTAGGTATGGTAGCGATGACTACCACTATTGTGTTGACTGGTACAGTGTTCCTGATGATAAGAAGATGACAGACCGTAATGCCCCAAGAAGCTTCGTCGGCGTGGAATGGATCGTGTTGGAGACCGATGATGGGTATACTCTCGAAATAAAATTCCCATGGGATACTCTGGACTTTTACAATAAGGGTATCGGATTAGGTGTTGAACTGGGTTTAGACTTGCACATTAACGATGATGATGAAGATGGAGACAATAACCGTGATACTCAAATCGCTTGGCATGCAACTGATGGAAGTGCCTGGCAACGTCCGAGTGTTTTTGGGACGGTTGTGCTCGCAGCTGGTCTTAAGGCCAGCAATCCAATTCCACGTAATAGTGCTGAAGGTGTTCTCGATGGACTATTGCAGTGGACAGAGGGAAAGAATGCGGAATCATACGATGTGTACGTCGGTACTAATCCGACGCCAGGGGTCGATGAATTCAAACAAAATCAGACTGGCACAGAGTATAGGATTGCTGTTCTTGAACCAGCAACCACTTATTACTGGCGCATCGACGTAGTCGAGGCAGATCAGACGCGAACGGGTGACGTCTGGTACTTTACCAGTGCGCCCTTAATAGCGCATAGCCCCAACCCTGCTGACGGCGGTCGTTGGATAGAATTAGACGCAGACCTTTCTTGGCAGCCGGGGATGTATGCACAAACTCATGACGTCTACTTCGGTATTGATGAAACCGCCGTTGCTAATGCGGATACCTCTTCGCATGAATTCCAGGGCAATCAACCTCTTACAACTTTTGAACCCGGACCCTTGCAAGCTAATACTACTTATTACTGGCGAATCGATGAGGTAAATGACCAGCACCCCGACGGTTCTTGGACAGGCGATGTCTGGAGGTTCACCGCTCTCGGCGCCGGTGCGGGTATAAAGGCCGAGTACTATGACAACGCGAATTTGTCAGGTCAACCGGTGTTCACCCGTACAGATTATAGTATAGACTTTGACTGGAGTTACGGGACACCGGATGATCTACTTCCCGTAGATACTTGGTCGGTCAGATGGACCGCTGAATTAGAAGTGCCACATGATGGTACATATACCTTTATTGTCCTTCGTAGTTTAACAGATGGCGTCCGATTGTTGATAAACGGACAACTGATTATTGACAATTGGCCTGGAGACGACGATATCCTGGAGGATACGGGCACTATCGATCTTGTTGCTGGGCAGGCATTGCTTGAGATGGAATATTCTGATGGCTGGGGACCCGCAACGGCACGCTTAAGCTGGGAAAGTGACTCCATACAGCGAGAAATTATACCGAGAGATGCATTCTTTCTACCACGAAGTGCTATAGGTTCGAGACCAGTTAATGGCGCCACAGGAGTCATCCACACACCTACCCTTCGGTGGACTGCAGGAGATGGAGCTGTCAACCACTACGTGTACTTTGGCAGTGATTACAACGATGTAGCCAATGCTAATATACACACTCCGGGTATCTATCGTGGCCAGCAGGACCTTGATGACACAACGTATGTCCCCTCAGAAGCTCCTCTTGAATGGAACAAGACTTACTACTGGCGAATCGACGAACGTAGTGTTGATGGATCAATCAACATAGGTCATATCTGGAGCTTTACGACTGCCGATTACATCATTCTGGATTGGTTTGAGGACTACATCGACTATCAGCCCAACAGGATATTTGATACATGGGTGGATGGATGGGGCATAGCCGAAAACGGCTCACAAGTGGGTTATAGCACGCCACCTTTTGCCGAGCTAACTGTCGTTAACGCTGGCTTCCAGTCCATGCCTTTGTTCTACACCAACATCGACGGCGTAGCATATTCAGAGGCCACACGCGTTTTTGATGCTCCGCTGAATGACTGGACCAGAGAAAACGTCCAGACACTGACACTGTTCTTCAGAGGCTATGCGCCGGCCCTTGTGGAGGCCCCGGCCGATACGTACACCATGTCCGCAAGCGGCTTGGATATCTGGGATCTGTCCGACGAGTTCCGTTATGCTTATAAGACGCTCTCAGGTGATGGCTCTATCATTGCTCGTGTAGTAAGCGTAGAAAATACGAACGAATGGGCCAAGGCTGGCGTGATGATCCGTGAGACACTGGAGCCCTTCAGTGTGCACGGCCTTATGTGTGTTACACCGGCTGGTCGTAGCGCCTTCCAGAATCGTCCGCTTATCGGTGGTGAATCTTTCACGGCAAGCAGCGATGCAAACAACGTTACCACACCGGTTTGGGTAAAGCTTGTACGCCAGGGCCATAATTTCAGCGGTTACTACTCCACAGATCGCATCAACTGGATACAGCAGCAACCTACCAGCACCGGCGATGATATGTCTACCAACCCGCAGAACATACCAATGCCGACAGACGTTTACATTGGCCTGGCGCATACTAGCCACAACATCAACTTGATAGGAATCTCTGTATTTTCTGACGTCACAACTACCGGCAATGTCACCGGTGACTGGCAGGTCGCAACTATCGGTTCAGAAATGGGTGCTAATGATGCCCAGCCGTTGTATGTGACTGTAGAAGGTGTTAAGGTTGAGCATCCAGACAACCCCAATGCGGTGCTGGCAACCGACTGGCAGCAGTGGGATATTCCGCTCAGCGTTCTTAGCGATGCCGGTGTGAATCTTTCTACGGTCCAGAGTATAGCAATTGGCGTTGGAAGCACAACAGCTCCGCAGGATGGAGAAGGTAAGCTCTACTTTGATGATATCAGGCTGTACCCACCACAACCATAATCCTGAGTCCGTTGCTCTAAAAAGTAAGTATGAACGTGAGTAATAGTTGAATGTAGCAATAACCTGCAAGGCACATTAGGGCCTTGTCAGTAAGCTAACAGAGTTAAAACAATCAAGGGGCTCACGTTAATTTCAAACATGAGACCCGCTTGTTTTTAAGTTGACGTGCTTACAGTGCCAGCGGATGTTTTCATCCCCATGCCGGCGTGAAAATAACGAGGGGATTTCTCTTGAAGCACGGGCTGTCCATTTGGTATCATAATATAGGCGATCGGTCCGGTAATTATACCGGTCTCCTAAGAGAGAATAGAATAGTAGCTTCGAAGCATAGAGCCCTGATATGGTCTTCGTATAGTGCATAACCGTGCAGCTTATTTAGATCCGTTGAAGGAAGCAGGTGAACGCCAATTCTATTGTAGTTCATACTATATAAGCACACGTTTTTGAAGGAGGCATATAGCATCTTTCCTAATTTTTTGAAGTTCGTCCGAGACGGACGGTTAGATACCCATAGGGGGTTGGCTGCCCGTCGAGGACTATTGTTGTTTTTAGTGTGTGGTCAAAAACTTTTTAATCTCAGATTTTTTTTGAAGGAGGATTATTATGTGTAGAAAATTGATTTATCTGGTTTCTTTTGTCCTACTGTTGGGACTAACAGGTGTGCTGAACGCCGCTGTGATCGGCTTCCAGGCCGAATCAGGCACACTAGGCGCCCACTTCGACCCGCCCATTATTGATCCCAATGCCCTTGGTGGTCAGTACATTACGATTGAAACACCCAGTGGTGGAGGGAGCCCTGGTCATGAAGACCGGATTGCCACCTATACGGTTACGTTCCCGGAGGCCGGTACGTACGATCTTTACGCGCGGCTTTATATAGATACGGCGATTCAGGGAGCGGCAGATAATGACAGCATGTTTTATGGTAATGGATTCGGGACGAAACCCGCGAACTCGAATGCTGATTGGATACAGATCAACGGCTGTGACAATCTTACTTCGGACGTGTGGTTCTGGATCAACCTATCTGAAGATACCTGTCAATGGGGGGAGGCGGGTGTTTCGTTCACGGTGCCCGCTGGAGGGTTGACACAGACGCTTCAGGTCGGCGGCCGTGAGGATGGACTTCGGATGGATGCGTTTGTTTTCGCAACCTCTACGCTTGTATTAACAGATTGGGAGCTTGACGCGGCTGTGCCCCAGGAGACAAAGGCCTTTGGCGCCGACCCGGCTGATGGCAGCTTGTATTCAGGGACAAGTGTGAATCTATCCTGGCAGCCTGGGGCCTATGCGACTGAACACCACGTATATTTCAGTGAGGTCTTTGATGATGTAAATGATCGTACGGATCAAGCGGACAAGGGCCTTACAACCGAGTTAACTTATGCTGTGAGCGGACTGGTGCCCGGAACCGTGTATTACTGGGCCGTTGACGAGGTTAGTGGTTCCGATATCTGGCCGGGCGACGTATGGAGTTTTCAAATTGAGTCGGAAACTGCCTATAATCCCTATCCGTATGATGGTGAAATATCTATAGACCCAGAGGTGGTTCTTGCCTGGTCGCCGGGCGTTTATGCGGTTTCAAACAATGTATACTTAGACAAGGTCAAGGAAAACGTAGACGCAAGAAGCGGTTGTCTGGTTAATGGCGTCAGCACTGCCGATCCGAACTACTCTCCCGGGCCGCTTGAGTTTAACACCACTTATTACTGGGCCATCGATGAAGTCGGTGGTCCACCGGACAACACGATCTACACAGGCGCCGTGTGGAGCTTTACCACTATGCCTGATATTCAACTTTACGATCCTAATCTTGTCGGCTGGTGGACGTTTGACGAGGCTGATGGTAGAACTGCTCTTGATTGGTCCGGTCATGGCAACCACGGTGCCATCCAAGGCAATCCTGTCTGGGTAGCTGGATACGACGACGATGGCAATGCGCTGGACTTTGATGGTCTCGGTGATTATGTGAACTGCGGCAACGCTGAGATCTTTAACATCACAGAGCAGATAACAGTCGCAGCCTGGATGAGAGTCGATGTTTTCGAACAGACGGATCAGAGCATCGTCAGCAAAGGGGAGGCTGCCTGGAAATTGGTAAGGAATGAGTTGACAGACCAGCTACGGTTCGATTGCGGTGACGTCGGGCAAGCTGTTGGAAGCATAAACGTGAATGACGGCGAATTGCATCACGTTGCCGGGGTGTATGACGGTTCAATGATTTACCTTTATGTGGATGGCGGAGTGGATGCTGGCAGCGCTGCCACGGGCCTACTCACTACCGACGACATTACCGTATTCATCGCTGATACCAACAGGCCGGGCGAAGGACCCCAGGCATGGAACGGCCTCATCGACGACGTTCGCATCTATAACAAGGCGCTAACACAAGAAGAGATTGAGCAGTTAATGAGAGGTGACCCGCGACTTGCCTGGAAACCATATCCGCCAAAAGGCTCAACACCAGACGTCGAAAACGTTACGGCCCTTAGCTGGATGCCGGGAGATAATGCGGTTGAGCACGATGTATATTTTGGCATTGATCGGTCCGCTGTCGAGGATGCTGATGCTTCCGATATAACAGGTATATATCAAGGTCGACAGCTTGAAACTACCTATGTTCCTTCCGAAGCCCTTCAGATGGGCCAAACCTATTACTGGCGAATCGATGAGTATAATGCCGATGCAACCATCAGCAAAGGTAAAGTATGGAGCTTTACGGTTGCAGGCTATCTGATAGTGGATGACTTTGAAGACTACAATGACTACAAACCTGACAGGATATTTGATACATGGATAGACGGATGGCAAATTAACGAAAATGGCTCAATAGTAGGTTATGGAACGGCGCCTTTTGCCGAGCAAACTATCACTAACTCAGGCGTGCAATCCATGCCGTTCTTCTACAATAACACGGGCGGCGTAGCATATTCGGAAGCTATACGAACCTTTGATAGTCTACAGGATTGGACCAGAAGAGGCGTCCAGACACTGACGCTGTTCTTCAGAGGTTATCCTGCAGCCTTTGTAGAGGACCCGACTGGTACGTATGCAATGGGTGCCGGCGGTGAGGACATCTGGGATGTGGCCGATGAGTTCCGTTACGCCTATAAGACACTTTCAGGTGATGGCTCTATCACAGCCCGTGTGGTAAGCATAGAGGACACCCACGAATGGGCTAAAGCTGGCGTGATGATTCGTGATACACTGGATAACTACAGTGTGCATGCATTTATGTGTGTCACACCATCGAATCGCAGGTCCTTCCAGAACCGTCGGATTATTGCTGAGACTTCTTACCAGGCAAATAGCAATATCGATGCCATTACTCTGCCCTTGTGGGTGAGGGTGGTACGTCAGGGCATCAACTTCACCGGCTATTACTCTGAAGATGAAAATCATACCGTCTGGATCCAGCAGCCGACTGATGAGAACACTGGCGATGATGCATCCCCCAATCCGCAGAATATTGTGATGTCGCAAAACGTCTATATCGGCTTGGCATATACCAGTCACAATGTCGATGCAATGGGTACTGCTGTGTTCGAGGGTGTAGAAACTACCGGCACGGTCACAGGAGACGACTGGCAGGTCACAGCTATTGGCGCAGATATGCCCTCCAATGAGGCCCAGCCATTGTATGTGGTTGTGCGAGGTGGCGGTGTTGAAAAGACAGTCGAGCATCCGGATAATCCCAATGCGGTGCAGCAGTATACCTGGCAGCAGTGGGATATTCCGCTCAGCGTACTTAGCGATGCTGGTGTGACTCTTTCTTCAATCCAGGATATGACCATTGGCGTTGGAGGTAGTGGACAAGATGGAACTGGTACGCTTTACTTTGATGACATCAGGTTGTATCCAGCAGAAGAGTAGCACGAGCAGTAGCTGCGTGGTTGACCATAGCCATAGCTGCATGGCATTTTAGGCTTGGTTGGCTCACGGGATTGTATCAATCCGGGGCTCATGCTGATTGAAAGCATGAGCCCTATTTTTCTCATTTAGGCATGCACTAAGGTGCATGAAGGAACCTTGCCAATTAGCTTTGCATCTAAGCAGTATTGTGGTGCAACGGAATTGGATTTCTTCGTGTGCTTTTTGTTACCGGCTGCTACACGGAATATCAACAACCCATAGAAGCTGGGAATGCGTCCATTCATAAACGTGGATTATCATGGATCGCCTCTTGCCAGATAGCTTTGATTTACATACAATCCACAATTCAAAAAGTAAATAAGGCTCTATTGAAAACCTAAAAAACTGTCATTCCGAGCGAGGCGAAGCCGAGTCGAGGAATCCCTCGGCTTGGCTCGGGACAGGTCTGTTTTTAATAGATTTCTCCACTCCGCGTCCCTTAGGGACGCTTCGGTCGAAATGACAACCGATCTTTTCAACAGAGCCAGTAAATAACTCAAAGCAAATAGTAAAGTCACTTAATTTCTGCTTGGGTATATATGCTTTGCAGCTCTTTATATTAGGGATGATACCATGAAAAGTCCATTGATTACTATAGGCGAATCAATCCACGCCTCAATTCCAAAGACCGGCACGATGATGAGCCAGTTGGCCAAACGCGGACCTGATGCCTATGAAGTGCCGAGCGAGCCGTTGGCCTCCATCATAGACCTGATCCAATCCCAAGTAGCTGATAACGCGGACTATATAGCAGTTAATCTCGATGCATTCGGCGAGGATGATCCCCAGGTTGCTGTTGATATGATGACTGAGTATGTTAAGCTCGTCAGGAAATGGGGCAAAGGTGTCCCTATCTGCATCGATAGCAGCAACGATTCTGTTTTGATAGCCGGGCTCAAACAGTGGTACAGTTCCACCGACTCCATCCGACCACCGCTTATAAACTCGGTAAAGACCTATACGATGAACAACGTGTTGCCACTAAAAAAGGATTTTAACTTTTCATTCGTTGGACTTTTAGTCAGCGAGGGGATGCCCACCGGTCCAGGCGGCTCGCATTCAGTCGATGAATTGTATTCTTTAGCCAAGCAGATTTTTGAGGAAGCGATTGGTCAATACGATTTCAAGCCGGAGCAGATATTCTTCGACTCAACGGTATTTCCGCTTGCTATTGATATGCCGATGGAGCCGAATGTACCCGGCTATACCTACCGGACCTTTGAGACGGTAAAAAAAATAAAGAGTGACCCAGCAATGACAGGTTT
>Ga0315541_1000796_pt1 | contig 32161 bp, 27 predicted proteins | sample SalMarSW160190MG_FD_203095 | JGI IMG/M metagenome (GOLD analysis project Ga0315541, IMG submission 203095) | Salt marsh sediment microbial communities from the Plum Island Ecosystem LTER, Massachusetts, United States - Salt Marsh Sediment SW1601-190 ...
AGGTCCATTCTTCTCGTCACCACTCTCGCCCGGGCCACCTGAGCGCGCGGACGATTTGTTGTGTCCTGAGGTTCCCGCCTGGTAGCAGGCACGATATTAGCGCAAAACCAAGCGAGGCGCTGAGATTCTTACCGCCGTTATGGCAGCACAAATCTCCCCCCGTGCTTACAACAATCCTCAGGTGAACACTATGCCCAACGCCGAGACAAAATGTCAAGGAAAATTTTTGACAATTTTTCCGTAGACTTTCGCTGACATTTATGGTCTTATTCAAAACAGATCTAACACAGGAGTTTGTGTCATGTCCATCTATAAGGCGTTCACCGGCGGCAGGGTCATTCTGCCGGGGACGATTCTCGATCACGGATGCGTTGTGGTGAAGGGCGAGCGCATCCAGAAGGTTGGCGAGAGGTCGCAAGTTGACCCGCCCCGGGAAGCACAGATCATTGATGCGGGAGGCGGTTACATTTCCCCCGGCTTCGTGGACATTCACGTCCATGGGGGGGCAGGATCGGATTTCTCCGACGGGACCATGCACGACCTTCGAAATGCCTGTCGCTTCCACATGGCAGGGGGAGTGACTTCGGTTGTTCCGGCGACCGCAAGCATGCCGACCGAGCAAATTCTCACAGCTCTCGGCGTGATCGCTGAGGCCAAAAGGTTGCCCCCCGATGGAAGTCGCGTCCTCGGCGCGCATCTCGAGGGCCCCTATCTTCTTTACGAGAAAAGGGGGTGTCATATTGAGTCGCAGGTGCGGAATCCGGACCCGGACGAGTACGGCAAATTCATTGACCGGGCAGATCATATCCTCAGGGTGACGTGCGCTCCGGAGTTGCCGGGTGCCGAGGAAATGATCTCGGCGCTTTCCGCCGCGGGAATTATTGCCAGTGCCGGACACTCCAATGCGTCTTACTCTCTGATCATGCGGGCTATCGAATGGGGCGTGACGCACATAACCCACATCTACTGCGCCATGAGCACTTTTGTCACCTTCAGTAAACAACTGGCCAAAAGAGAGGGTGGGATGGTTGAAGCCGCTCTCCTTGATGAGCGGCTTACCACAGAGGTCATCAGCGACGGCGTTCACCTTTCCGCGGATATGCTCCGTCTGATTCACAAGAACAAGGGACCGGGGAAGGTCGCCATCGTCAGCGATGCCATGCGAGGCGCCGGGATGCCGGATGGCGAATACACTTTCGGTCCTCGCGACGGGCCGAAGGCTGTTGTGAAAAACGGTGAGTCCCGCATCTCTGGCCGGCTGGCCAGCTCCACCTTCAGGCTGAACCAGATGGTTCGATTCTATCACGAGCACGTGGGAGTCCCGCTCTACGATATTGTCCGAATGGCTTCCCTGACCCCGGCTACAATCATTAGGCAAGCCGACCGCATCGGCAGCCTGGAGAAGGGAAAGTTCGCCGATGTCATTGTCTTCGATGACGACATCCTGGTGAAAAGGGTTTTCATTGGAGGAAACGAGCAGCGCGTGGCTGATCGGTGATGCGGCAGCAGCCAGGGAGTGAGCCCTTTGCTTGTAAGAATCGCTGATGCGCAGCTACGGGAAATCAAAAGAGAGGTCAACCGAAGGCGCTACGCATCCTTATGGGCCGAATGGCCAGATGACGGGATCATCCGCAGTAACTTTTTTATCGTCTTTCTCCGCTTCTCGGCGTACTTCAGGACTTCCCTGACGAAGGGGTCCTCCTCGGCCGGCGAATGCACATCCGCGTAATCGTCAATGATCCGCATGCCCCGGACGCCATCTTTTCTCTTTGTTTCGAAGATGTCGGCGGCGATCTTCTTCTCCATGTCGGAGAGGAGGCGGAGGTTCTCGCGAAGGCCATCACCCGGAAGCTCCTTGCGGAGGATACTCCTTTCGTGCTCCCACCTTTTGTTGGAGGACTTGGTCTTAAGAATACGGGAGCTGACCTTCCTACCTCGTCCGGAGACCCGCCGCAGCTCCCTCAGCATCCCTGAAAGGGCGTAGTAGCGGATGTAGAAAGTATACGTCTCGACGGCCGATTTCCTTCTGGCTTCGAGCAGATAGTTCTTTCCAAGGCCAGCAATATCCTTCCCCGTGTAGACTTCCTTTCCGCGAGCTTTTTTCAGGGCCGCCCGCGACCGAATCATCATGTCCACAATGTCCGGCCGGAAAGTCTCGGGATCGAACTCGAGACGCCGAGCCTTATTCCGCTTGGTGTACTTGTTCTCATTCCTTTTGACCATGAAGAGGTTGTCCGCAAGAACCCACGCCGGAATGATCTCGTTAAACGCGGGCGGCATGTTCGCGACATGAGCCGCCGGGGTGTTGATCAACGAGAACGGGAACGTCACCTTCTGAGGAAGGGTGGTGGCGCCGGTGGCGATGACGGAATAGGGGGCTCGCGAAAAATCGGACGGGAACTTGATGTTCGTGCCCAGCCCGAAAAAGGTGCCTTCCCCGGGGCGAATCTCCTGGTCGGGGAGGCGAGAGGTATGGTTGCTTCCGATGTTCGCTCCGTAAGGTATGTTCCCCTTCCCCTCCGGCCAATATGCCGCGATCAGCAAAGCTTGGTGATGGAACCCCACAAACGGACCCACAAGGGACGCTACGACCTCTCCCTGGGCGATGGAGGTATTGGGGCCGATGATGGATGTAACGACCTTCCCGTGGCGCTCGGCGGCGGAGTGTTCGCACAGGACTGAATCCTCAACAACAGCCAGGGAGCTGACGTGGCAGCCCCACTGCACAACCGAGTTCTTCACCAACGCGCCTTCTTCGACTCGCGTCGGCTCCTCCGCGTTGCTCAAGAGAGCGCAATTCTCAACGAGCGTCACCCCGTCAACCACAGCGTATGGTCCGATGAAAGTGTCCCGGATTTTCGGACAGCTCCGTACGACGGCGCCTTCTCCGATGAACCCTCGTTCGCCAGCGATCTTACTGAGATAGATGCTCAGGAGATTGTGGTAGCGCTCCAGGAGGGACGTGTCCCGCCGAGACGTGGCGATCCGGGCAGCCACATCAACCGTGATCTCTGCGTAAATCTCAACTTCCCTTTCCCCTGTTTCAACCGCGAGAGCGAGAGCCTCGCCCGTTCCAAAGGAGCAGGGGGGAACTGCCGCAACAATACCGTTGGCGAACAGTACAGCGTTCCTGCCCACGAGATAATTCGCCAAGAGCGCCGTATCGGCCACGAGCGCGTTGTCCGCGATGACGCAGTTGGCGATCCTGCCGTTGTAAAGGCCGGTCGGGAGCCTGACGCCGGGCGAAACCTCCGCCATACCATCAAACTCTCCGAGAACGACCGTTCCCTCAAAAACGCAATTGCGGACGCGCGACGGCTCGAACCCCGCAGCGACGCGAACCTTCCCCCAATCGGAACAGATGTTGCCGTTCTCCTCGAGAGCGGTCCGCAGCTCGTTGTTGACGGCGCGGAGCGGGGCAGCCACCCAATCTCCGATTGGGCGAGCGGGGAGAACGATGAGGTCCGAACTCCTGGCGGCTTCCCGCAGGGCACGGAGCAGTTCGCTTTTCGTCATTTCGGTTTCCTCCCCGAAAAGCGCAATACAAAATTCAGGCCGCCCCTCGAAGGGTGACGTGGATTGCTGACACCAATTGTCCCCCAGCCAGCACCATACCCCGATTCCAGAGCCCCCGGCGATAACCGGCTTGCGGCCTCACGCTCCAGCAGAAAAGTGCAATTCGGGTGCTCCCGGAGGAAAGACGCCGGAACAGCCGCAGTAATCTCACCCTCGAGCGCTTTCGCGATAGCCTCCGCCTTGTCCGCCCCGTCGGCGATCAGGACGATCTCGCGAGCTTCCATCATGGAGCCGATGCCCATAGTCACCGCCTGTCTCGGCACCTCGCTCTCATCCTTGAAGAAGCGGCTGTTGTCGCGAATAGTCTCACTGGTGAGGTCAACGACGCGGGTTCTCGACTCCTTTCCGGAACCCGGCTCGTTGAAAGCAACATGCCCGTTACCTCCGATTCCGAGGAGCTGGATATCAATTCCGCCAGCGTCCTTGATAGCTTCCTCGTATGCGGCGCACATGGCGGCCAAATCGGAGGCCATTCCGTCCGGCAGGTGAGTATTCTCTTTCGCAATATTGACTTTGTCGAACAGATTCTTGTCCATGAAATAGCGGTAGCCTTGGTCGTGGTTCGTGGGCAATCCGACGTATTCGTCGAGATTGAAGCTCACCACGTGAGAGAAATCGAGCTTCCCCTGCTCGTACAGGCGCACAAGAGCGTCGTACATCTTCAGCGGTGTGCTGCCGGTGGCCAACCCCAGAACAACGTCCGGTTTGCCTTCGATCCTCTGAGCAAAAAGCTCTGCTGCCGCCTGACCCATTTCATCGCTCGTATCGAGCACGCGAACTTCCATTCGTTACTCCTTCCTTTCTGCGACTGACTGTTTCGAGAGCACTTATCACGAGCAAGCCACAATTCGCGGGAAACCGCTCGCTCCATGCGAGAATTGCAGCCGCTCTCCTTGCCCCAATCATTATGTCAAAAAAAACGCCCCGGTCGCAAGTGTTTCCGGGGCGCCTAAACCGGCAATTACTTTACCGGAAGGTGTCAGGCTTTCACGACGTTACGAGCCTGGGGACCTCGCCCGCTGTCAACGACCTCGAACTCCACGTCGTCCCCCTTAGTCAATGTTCTAAACCCATCGCTCTGGATGGCGGTGTGATGTACGAAAACGTCCACCCCCTCCTCATTTTCAATGAAACCATAGCCTTTCCTGTCATTGAACCACTTCACTTTCCCTCGGGACATAACTACTTCTCCTTTCGAAACTTGCTTCCGCGAACCGAAGACGGAAAGATGAAACAAAAAGGCAGGAACCTTGCGGCTCCTGGAACTCGCCCGTTAAGAAACAGAAAATTCCATTGCTCCTGCCTGTTCTCACACGGAAGAAACCGCCCCGGAAAACAGGCGGAAATTACACTAACCCCGCGACTTTGTCAAGCAGATTTTTAAACGGGTGCTAATGCCTCAGTTACGGGGTGGGACAGGAAGTCTTTGGGCCAAGAGCCATGCGAAAGCATCAACATCCCGCGGGACGCGGGACCCCAGGTGGGGCTCTGCCCCTCAGGGCCAAAAGAACAGCCGTGCCACACGTGGCATCCCGCCCCGCCTCTGGCGGGGGACCCGTGGGAATCATGGGCCAGACGCCCATGCCACGGCACCCGAGGACCGCATCCTTCTCATCTTCCTCTCTGCGCCCCTGCGCCTTTGCGTTGTTCTCCTTTTTCCTTCTTCCCTTCCCCGCCTTGGCGGGGTATCCGCCCAAGGCTGAGGCGTTACCATTTTCCGCTTTTTAGCCTTGCATAATGGCAGTTTTCGATGTACTTTATCTGAGAGGCCCTTAGCGGTGCGAGGCAAGAAGCCTTATCTTGAGACGGTTTCTGCAAGACGCAGCATAGGGGAAGGGGCACGGATGGCGGACACGCGAATCTTCGCATTCTTGCGGTGGTTGGGAAAGCTGATAAGCTGGGGCATGCCGCTGCCCCTGGCTATCGAAGTGGCTTCGCAAGATTTGGGCAATTCTCGCCTCGGGAAAGCCATCCGGAGAGTCAAGCGAGCGCTTGAACGTGGAACTCCATTCTCTCTCGCTTTATCCCGCGAAACTTCGGTTTTCCCGCCGTTCCACGCAGCGGCGATTGCTGAAGCAGAGAAAAGGGGAAATCTGGCATCCGCCCTCAGGAGCCTGTGGAGAGACACCGAAAAATCGGCCGCGGCAAGCGCACTTATCAGGGGAGCATCCCTCTATCCGATCGTCGCCACTGTGGCGGGCCTTTTGGGCATTTTGGTGGGCGCCTTCCTGATAACGCCTTTAGCTCTCCTCCCTGCGCGGGGCCTTCTGGAGGTGCTGGAGGGATTCGATACCACCCTTACGACCCCTGAATTGCTGCTATCCTGGTGGGTCAAATTTGTCGGCGAGCACGGTGTGGGAATTCTCCTTTTCCTATGTGGCGGCTTTACATTGGTGCTTCTCGGTCCTTCCCTCGTGCGCTCACAGCGGCAAGGAAGCTTTCTATTCGGCAGACGGAAGCCCAGACTTCCCCTCTATGAACCAGGCAGCAATCTGACCATTTTCTGCGAAACCCTTGGGACCTATTTCAAATACGGGCTCTCCCTGAGCGAGGGCCTCGCTGCCGCCCAGCGAGCGGTATCGAGCAAGACGTTCAGGGAAAACATCTCAAGACTCGCTCGGGATTCGGAACCTGGCTCAGCATTATGGGAATCCATGGAAAAGTCGCGATTATTTCCTCGCACTCTGGTCCGGGCCGTGGCCGCGGGGGAGTCGAGAGGCCAACCGGGCAACGCTCTTCTCGAAATGGCGGACTTCTATCGTGAAGGGGCGGAGAATAGTGCCCAGAAGTCAGCCCGATGGATGGAAGGGGTGCTCGCGTTTCTGGTCGTGCTTTTTGGGCTTTTGACCGTGGGCGCCGTTGTTTCGACGGTATTCATGTTTCTACTCCATTTTTGGCGGTGAGATGAATCGGAGGGCGGATAGATTATGACCTCCTGGTGGCCACTCAGAAGACGAAAAGTGCCGAAGGCCGCGGTTTTCACCGACCAGCTCCGGCATCTCATCGCACAGGGCGTGCCGGAAGTTGAAGCGGTGGAAGCCCTCCTCCGGGACATGCCCAGCAGCCGGTTGAAAGAGATTGTCTCGCTCGTCTCAGACAGGCTGAAGAGCGGCCGGTCTCTCTCCGCCTCCCTTTCAGGCTTCCCGCGCTATTTTCCCGAAGGATACCTGAGCATCATTGAAGCAGGGGAAAAGAGCGAGGACCTCCCCTGGGCGCTCGAGCTTGCCTCCGCATTCGTCAACACGCGAGACGTCAGCAGGCAGAGGATATTCCTCGGCGTTTTCCTTCCTTTGATGACAACCGTGATTTGCTTCGCCGCAATCCGGTTATTCCAGAATTTCATCTTTCCCTATCTTCACGAGATGGTTGATGGTTTTTCCTACCACGGGTTGCTTCCCCAACCGCCACGCCTGCTCCATCTTTTCGATACCGCTCTCATTGTTTTCGCATGTCTGATAATCCCGCTGCTTTCTTTTTTCTTTGCGATATTCTACTATCCGGCTTGCAAGAGCGTTGTGCTATACCGCTTCTGCAACCTCCTTCGACTCGTTCTCGAGGCAAGGCTTCCGCTGGTGGAGTGCCATCGGCTTACGCGGAGAACCTCCTCAGGCCGTTCCTTCCGCAGGGCTGTTGACCAACTTTTAAAAAAGCTGGATAGCGGTGAAAGCATGGGCAGCGCTTTCGCCACAACACCATATTTTCGGGGAGAATTGTGCTGGATGGTCACTGCCGGCGAGAGCAAAGCGGATATTCCCGGAGCGTTGGCGGACGCCGCGGACTTCTACAATGTGAAGGCGGACTCAAAACTGTCGCATTTGTTCAACATTGCGCCGCCCGTGGTCACCATCGCCATCGCGATTCCGATCGCCATTTTGGGCGCCTCGTTGTTCGCGCTTCTACGCTGGGGACTTGATGTAGGACTATTGGGGCCGCCATGATGCGGGAACTGCTCAAAGGATAGACCGATTTTGGCTCTTTTTCTAAAAGAGCGTTGGGCCCCGGCGTGGCTCCCCGCGGCTCCGCCCATTTTGGCTCTTTTTCTAAAACAGCGTTGCGCCGGGGCGGGGCCGCATCCCGCTCCGCGCACCCAGGGCGGCGCAGCCGGGACCGGGGAGTCCTTCTTTTGAAAAAAGAAGCAAAAAGACACAGGCATTTCAGGCAGCAAACGAGAAGCCGCGAAGGATGACAGGCCAAATCCGGCGCGCCCATACACCGGCGTTCAGTGAACCGTCGTGGGCAGGATGCCCATGCCACGAATACAGAGTTCTCTTTTGGACTGAAACCGTCACCCGGAGGATGAAACGTGGGAAAAGCGAAAGCAAGCGACGCTGATTTCCTGATATTCAATCAGCAGCTCGCCAGCCTCACAAAAAGCGGGCTGCCTCTCTCGAGGAGCCTGAGAAGCCTCTCGAAGGATGTGCGCGGCCGCCGCTTCAGGGAGGCTATCGAGAAGGTGAGGTCCGATGTCGAGGCGGGGATGCCTCTTTCTCAGGCCGTCAGGGACCGCACGGACATTTTCCCGGAGCTTTACTCCCGGATTATTGCCGCCGGAGAAGAATCGAACAACCTGCCGGAAGTACTCTCGCAACTGGCGAAGTACTCCGGGATAATGGCCAGGACCAGAAGAAAGGTCAAGGACGCCCTCGCCTATCCCCTGACCGTCCTCATAGCAGGGCTTGTGATTCTTTCCCTGTTGACTCTGTTCGTGTTTCCGAACTTGCTTCGCTCCCTTGCACTCGTCGCTGCCAAAAGCCCCGCCGAGAGCCGCAGTGTTGACTCAACCGGCTGGCTCGGTGAAGGAGGCGGAATCTTTCTCGGTGCTGCCAGAGTCCTCGCTTACAACAACATCGAGATCGCGGTGGGTGTCGCCTGTGTAATTGGCGCTATAATCATCGGGGCAGTGCTTCTCCGGGCCTCCGCGAACGGGCGGGCGTTTCTCGACCGGATAAAGCTCTCCATCCCCTTCTACGGTAACTGCCTCCTGAGCGGCTACATGCTGAGGTTCTCGCAGACTTTGGGCACGCTTTTGAAATCCCGCGTTCCCTTCGGCGACGCAATCTACCTGACCTCTGAAGCGGTCGGCAGCCAATCCATGAAGCCGGCTATGAAGCGTCTCCGTGAGGATGTCGAGGCGGGCACGAGGCTGTCCGAGTCGCTGAAAAAGTCCGGAATATTCCCTGAGGTGGCAGTCTGGATTCTTTCCTCCGGCGATGAAAAAGGGCAACTGGACGAAGCCCTCATGGAGGTTTCGGAGGTTTATGAAGCCGAGCTGGAGAGGGGGAGCGGAAGGATGGCATTCTGGTTGGAGGTTTTCGCGACGGCTTTGATAGCTCTGTTTGTCTTCTTCGTTGTGATGACCGTTTTCAGCCCGATTTTGCAGCTCATACGCTCGCTGCTATTTGTCCAATCGTTAATGCAATAGCTCGGTTCAAGCTGTCCGTGAGAAGGGTGATTCCTTTGAAAGGCCTTTGCGGTTAGTTGGAGGATAGACGTTGTTATGAAAGCGAAGGCAGACGAGGAGACTAAGACTATCGTTGAGAGGATAATCGGTGACGCCGTAGCAAGCGGCGCCACTGACATCCATTTCATCCCCACTCACTCCGGCCTTCTCGTCCGTTTCCGGCACGACGGCATCCTCAGGGACGTGGAATCGCTGGATGCAAACCTGAAGGAATGCGTCGTGGCGAGGATTAAGGTCCTCTCCAACCTCATCGTTTACAAGCGGAATGTGCCGCAGGATGGGCGAATCGTCAGGGACGTGGGACTGACCGCTGACAACACAGAGTTGAGAGTTACGACCTTCCCTACTATCCACGGCGAGAAGGTCTCCATCAGGATATTCGATTCCAACAGAGTGCTTCTGACTTTGGAGAATCTGGGCTTTTCAAAGAAGCTCACCAGCGGGCTGATTCGCCTCCTCGACAATCCACAGGGCACGATCCTTCTGACGGGGCCGAGCAGCAGCGGCAAGACAACCACCATTTACGCGGCTCTCAAATGGCTCCGGCGTAACAAGGGCGAGATGTCTAATATCGTGACCATCGAGGACCCGGTGGAGTTTGACCTGAAGGACGTCAGCCAGACCCAGATCGAGCCGGCATTGGGACTGAGTTTCGCTGCCGCGCTGCGGTCTGTCTTGCGGCAGGACCCCGAGGTCATAATGATAGGCGAGGTCCGGGACAGCGAAACGGCCCAGATCGCCGTCGAAGCGGGCCTCACCGGACATCTCGTCGTAAGCACAATTCACTCCGGCTCGGCCGCGGGGGTGTTCACGCGTCTTCTGGAGATGGGCATCGAACCGTTCTTAGTCGCCTCCTCGGTGACGGGCGTTCTCTCGCAGAGACTGGTGCGGCTCGTCTGCACCGAATGCGCCGAGGAGTACGTCCCGCCGGAGCATTTGCTGAAGGAGTTCTGCATCAAGCCGGGCGAGAGTAAGGGATTCCGTCGCGGGCGGGGATGTGAGCGGTGCAAAGGCGCCGGCTACCTCGGCCGCACCGCCATCGGAGAGTTCCTCTCAGTGACGGAGAAGATTGGCGACATGGTCTTGAAAAGGACGCGCACAAGCGATCTCGCCAGAGAAGCCGAGAGGCAGGGAATGGAAACGCTCGAAAAAGACGGCCTACAGAAAGTTCGCGAAGGCAAAACGACGTTGGAGGAGCTTTACCGCGTCCTAATGCACAAGGTCCCGGAGAAAAAGAAATGAGAGGAAACAAGGCATTTCTCCTATTTGAAATGATTGCGGCGCTTTTTGTCCTATCCGTTGCTTCGACCATCGTCTTTTCTGCCTTACTAACCAGTGCGAGGAAGGTGAGGGAGTTTGATAATACCGTTACTGCGAGAATCATTGCCGAAAATCAGCTCGCGAAGCTCGAGCACTCCGTCCGCGAGGGCATACCCACGACCGCAGGAGAAGAAATCCCAATCGCGTCTCCCATGGGGGAAAGGCTGCGTGATTTTGAGGGATGGGGCAGAATTGAGGAGTTTCGCCCGAGCGTCAGGCGGGTCGAAGTTGTCGTCAATTGGAAGGAAAGGAGAGGGATGAAGAGCGTCAAGCTCCGCTCCCTCGTGGCGAGATGATGAAAAGCAAGTTGTTCAGGAATATCGTAAGCGGTCGCAGAGCTTTCTCCCTTATCGAAGTGCTGGCCTATATCGCCATTTTCGGTTTCGTTTCATCCCTCGCGACCTCTTTAATTTTCGATTGCATAAGGGCCAATGCGCGCGTGAAGCGCAGCACGGAGCACGTCATCGAGATGGATTCGTTGAACAGGGTTTTTCGGGCGGACCTCGCAAAGGCAAACGGGATCGTTCCGAAGCACGAGGATTTTGAACTTACGGCGGACACATTGATCCTCAGGTCAATGCCCACCGCGCCCGACGGCCTTCCCTCGCAATCCAAGGAGGAGCACATCGTTTATTCGATAGACAGAGAACATCCCTCCCGTCTCATCAGAACAGCCTCATCCCGGAGTCCCGAAGGATTGAGAACAACGTCTAAAGTTGTCGCAGGAGACCTTGAGAAGGTCGAGTTCCTTTACGGTCCAAAGGAGGCCTCGAAAAAAACGGTCGTCGAGCTGCGGATGACCTTTGAGAAGGGAATTATCCATAAGAGCAAGCCAGTTTTCTACAACCTCTATGGCATCGTCGGAGAATAACATGGGCAAGTCCAATCAACGCGGCTCCATTCTTCTTATAGCTCTTGGAGTGGTATCCGTGGTATCGCTTTTCGCGTTCCTTGCCGTCGAGAACATAGTCTTGAGGCACGCCATCCTGCGAAATTCCGCGAATTGGCAGCGCGCCGTTCGGATTGCCGACGCGGGAATCGAGTCCGCCATCGCCGCGCTGGGAGACGATTCGAGCTTCCAGGGAGAAAGAGACATCGCTTTCGACGAGGGAACTTTCACGACGGAAGTCACCAGACCGGGACCTGCGGAGAGCATCTACCTCATTCGAGCCCGCTCTCTCTTCAAGCCCAGCCGCCGAAGGACGTACCGCAAGGAGTTGCTCGTCGGCGTGCGTCTGTCGCAGAACGAGGCAGAGATTCTTTCCCGCGCGGAGCGCACCCCGATCCGTTGATTCCGGTCAGCGGAGTTGCTCCGAGAGCAAGCGGTCATCCTCCGGTTTTCCACGCTGAAGATGTAAAGGCGGTAGGTGGAATCTCGCTGGGCGCAGTAGCCCCAGACCTTCCCTCCCGCCGGGTGAATTCATGCCGCAATCTCTCTCCCCGCACATAACAGGCCGCACGTCATCACAGCAAAGGCAGCGAAGGCAAGACGGGATGGAGCCGAGAAGCCCACCGGATAGGCGAACACGACGGATGCCGTCAGCGTTCCGAGGCCTATGGCGTATGCAAGGACCACTGCCGACAGGCCAACCGCCCTCCCCGTCCCAGCACGCAGCCAGCGGCAGAGTGTCCCCACCAGCGATGCCGTCAGAAAAAGAAGAGCGAACACCGTGATCGTAGAGAGAAAACTACAACATACCGCGGCGAAAGGACTTCCGCCGAAAGGGCCTCCCCAATAGGGGTCTTCGAGCCGAGAGAGAACGCCACACGCGATGAGAACTGCGTGAGATACAACCCATAGAGCGAGCATGCCAGACCTCCTCCAGTTCGGAACTGCTGCGTCTTGGGTGACGCTGCAACGACCCCGTTGTCCGCAGCGACGATTCTTCCACCGCAACACCAATATCGCACATCTTTCGGCCACACGCAAGGAACGAGTGGTGTGGCCGCGTAATCGTAGCATATCCGCCAGGGTTCCTTTAATCTCCTCGCTGTCGTGCTTGCGCCGGACATGCCCCGCCCTCGGCGGGGCGCCCCCCTTAGCCACCTGCTTGAGCTGGTGGTCATCGGATAGGCCGTCTCCGTCGTGAGAGCCGGCTTTAGCCCCGCCGAGGCGGGGCTTCTCGAACAAGGGATTCATCCATAACTTGCCACGGAAATACGGCCACACCCGGAACGAGTGCGGCCGCGTCTGAGTGGGACGCAGGTTGGCTCTTCTGTCTCTGGGACGAACTGTACATCGCGGAGCGACTTATCGCGCCCCTTCAGGGCTTTTAGACTTTATCGCGTGCTGTTCCCAGGGCGTTGCCCTGGGCTGCAATATTGCGCCCTTTCAGGGCTGAAGGTGCCTTTCCCGTCGCCCTGTAAGGGCAGACTTAATAAAGCTCCGGGCGCCGCCTTGAGAAAAAGTCCCCGTTCGAGAATGATCAGCCCCGCCGGTAGCGGGGCGACATAAGCGCCTCACGACTCCAAAGATTCCTCCAGACGAGTTCCAACAGCGCGGTATCTCGTTCTCTTGGCAGGGGCAGATGTAAGAATCGGGGCCAGATTCGTTCACCGGCTGGAGTATGAGGACAATCCCGCAACTCTCAAATCCGGAGATGCCCTGCGAATTCTGGAGGCAGGCGCCGGCCCCTCTTTCGAAAGTGCCCGCCGCGAAACTGAAAAACAGAGCGCTTCGATACATAACCGCCTGTTAGCAAAGGGCCGGCCGACGGGGAGGCCTCGCGTCCGCGGCTCCGCCTTTCGATGGCACGCTCATTGCATAAGCTATCAGAAGGCGCACTGTGTTCGCCCCCATACCGTTCTTGAAGGTTTATTGGGCGCCGCGGACAGACCTTATATGATGATTGAGAGTTGACTTACATGCAAACGACACGCATATTCCGCAGAGTTGCCACAGACAATAGACTGGAAACGGTTTCCCGCGAGACCCGGCCACAGAAAGCTCCCGCACGACGAGCCGCCGGTAAGCAGGATGCAGTGCCGGGCGCTTCCGGTTCGGCGAAGATGCTTAGGGTCTTGGCGTCTTGGCGAGACAAAGGGGACGGAGCAGACATCTCGCAAAGGCGCAAAGCCACAAAGATGGATAAATCGTCCGATTTCCGCGCGAGAACCCGTGTGAAAATGGCTGTCATCTTCGGCCTGACCACGGTCATCCCGCTTCTGGTCATGGTTTATATTATCTACGCGGCCGTGGTCCTTCGTGAAGGCATGGGCGTGGTGTGGATGAGTTGCCTGGGGCTCATCGCCCTGTCCATTGCCCTCCTGGGCGGAAAGCTCATGAAGCAACACTGGCAAAAGGTCGGACACGCCATCGAAGCGATAGACCGTCTCAGCAACGAGAGCGATCCTTTGAGAAAACCGGCTCACCTCAGGCCGACGGACGAGATTGACCGTATTCCCACCGTCGTCAACCACCTCGTGGAAATCGCGAAGAAGCAGAGGAATGGGCTGGAGAACTACGGCAGGCAAGTGCAAGTTCTCAACCTCAAAGTCAAGGAGGCCAACGAGCAACTGCGTAGGATTTCCAGAACGGATTCCCTTACGGGTCTGTACAACCGAAGGCATTTTGACGATCGTGCGCGACAGGAGATGGCACGCGCCAAGAGGTACGGAAGAAGCCTCGCCCTGGCGATGATCGAACTGGATTTCTTCAGCAACTACAAGAACAACGCCGGCGCCCCCGCCGCGGACAGCGCGTTGCACACTGTCGCCACGATCATTCGCGAATCCATTCGGCGAACCGATTTGCCATTCCGTTACGGGGATGCTCAGTTCGCCATTATCTTTCCCGAGACCGGTGCAGAGAAGGCAACCTTCGCCGTGGAGAGAATCAGACTCGCCGTGGAAAAGTGCCGGTTCGAGAGAGAGTCCTCTCAACCCAACGGCAGGTTGACCGTGAGCGTCGGGATTTCCATATTGGAAAAGGAGTGCGACAGCGTGGCGCCGTTTGTCTCTGCCGCAAGCGAGGCTCTGCACAAAGCCAGGTCCACGGGGCGAAACCGAGTGGTGGCTCTCTTAGAAAGCCAGCCAGCCGCTCTCACTCGGTCTCGGACTTAGTGCTCTGACTTATAAGCTCGGGGACGTATTCGTTTTTTGACGGGATAACAGGATGAACGGGATTCTCGGAATCCTGTTTTATCCCTGCGAAAGGTTCTTGACCTTTCGCTTTACCTCAACTTTCCATTTGCCCCGCCGAAGGCGGGGCGTGATTGAGTAGCCGTATTTCATGAGCAAGAAGAACCCGCCTCACCGACTTCAGCTCTATCCTGTTATCCTGTCCACAAAGCTCCTTTCACGACACCATTATACGTCACGGTATTTGCGAATCCATATACTTAGCTGCCCGTAACTGAGAAATTGCAGCCGCACCGTTATTCCCCTCTTGCCCTTCCCCTCGCTTCGTCTCCCTGCTATAATTACTTGTGAAACGGCGGGGCACGCACGCGCGAGCAGTTCGAGCCGCGGCGCGCGCAACCGGCCGGTAACTGCTGCTGGCAAGGAGTCCGCGTTTGGCAGCGAGCTCAATTGTAAGAATGAGCAGGAGGTGGACCCGGTGACAAGCTGTTTTTTTCATCCGGATAGGAACGCTGTTGGTAGCTGTTCTATTTGCGGTATGGCCTTGTGTGAGGATTGCCGCACGAACATCGGCGGACAGGATTATTGCAGCCGGTGCAAGGCGTGGTTCGACTTTCCGATGGACCTCGCAGACGCTGTCAAGAAATTCTTCACCCGTGGAAGCAAATGCCCCAACTGCGGAAAAGGAGTTGAGGACGACTTCATCATTTGCCCGTATTGCCAGGCAAAACTGAAGGCGAAATGTGCAAGATGCGGGCAACTGCTCGAGGAAAACTGGGTCGCCTGCCCCTATTGCGGGCAGCCCAGGAAGGATCAATGACCACGGCGTGGGGGGGCGTGAGCGTCTTATTGCCCGTTTCCGAGCTTGCGAGAGCGAGTCAGCCACAGAAGAACGAGCAGGCCGGTCCCGCGAAGCCACACCCCGGCAGCACAGAGAGAGGAGAAAAATGAGAGTCTATATTGCAGCGACACGGCAAAACGACGGAAAGACCGTGGTCTGCCTCGGCCTTCTGAGTGCTTTCTCATCCCGGTTCAAATCCATAGGCTATATGAAGCCCGTGGGGCAACAGTACGTCGTGGTGGACGGCGAACGGATAGATGAAGACGCCGTGCTCATGAAACGTCTCTTTCATCTGGATTGCCAGCTCACCGATATGAACCCCGTCTCGGTCCCCGCCGGGTTCACTTCCGAATACATTCAGAAGGGAAATCGCGAGGAACTTGTTCAACGAATCACAAGAGGATTTGAGAACGTAGCCCGCGGGAAAGAGATAACGCTCCTGGAAGGAACAGGGCATGCCGGTGTCGGCTCTGTGTTCGATATGTCCAATGCTGACACGGCTGCGCTCCTCGGCTGCAAAGTTATTGTGGTCAGTATCGGTGGAATCGGGAGACCCATTGACGAGATCATGCTAAACAAAGCCATGTTTGACGGCCGCGGAGTGGAAGTCATCGGAGTCATCATAAACAAGGTCCAACAGGAGAAGTTCGATAAGATAAACACCCTTGTTCGAAAGGGCCTCGAGCGGAAAGGCCTGCGGGTTCTTGGCGTCATACCCTACAACGATGTGCTGGGCAACCCCACCGTCGCGGAGGTGCTCGACCACGTCAACGGCACGCTTATCGCAGGGGAGAAGGGCCTCATGGCCGCTGTGACCAAGTTCGTAGTTGTCGCCATGCCCTCCGGCGCCTTGGAGCACTTCAGTCCTGGGGCCATGCTCATCACCCACGGAGGCAGGGAGGACAACATTCTTGCAGCACTCGCCCGCAACATGCTGGAAGCAGCCAGCCCCCGTTACATCTCCGGAATCCTGCTCACCTGCGGCAACCAGCCCGACAAGAGCGTAATACGTCTTGCACAGCAAGTGGACATGCCTTTGATCGCAGTGCCCGAGGACACCTACAGCACGGCATCCAAAATCTACAGCTCCGTCTTCAAAATTCGACCCGAAGATACCGCCAAAGCCGTGGAACCCTCCCGACTCGTGAACCAATACGTGGAGGTTGACCGCATTCTCGACTTAATCGAGGAATGACGACGGCCCCCCTCCTTTTTGACCCCTGTCCTTGCCCGGGCCCTCCGCGGCATGGGCATCTTGCCCATGACTCTTCACGGGCGGGACGCCCGTGCCACGGCAGGCGACCACGCAGTCCTTCTCGTCCTCCTCTCTGCGCCTTTGCGTTGTACTTCCCTTCCCTTTTTGCCTCCCGCAACTCAGTATCCGCCCGAGACTGAGGGGTTACCCGTGTCGCTGTTTTTACATTGCTCTTGCAACGAAGTCCCCCTATCCTGCCCGTAACTGAGGCCTTACGATTGACCGGATTCTGTGCTTGACGGGAGAGTGAGCTGGCCGGTTTCTCTTGGCGAGAGCCTTCGCCAAGCGGGGGCTCTCAAGTGGAACGTTGCTGGCGGGGAATTTTGGCAAGGGCTTGACGCATCTGCGGGTTGTTCTTACATTCCTCCTCAAAAGCCTGATCCCTGATCTCGTTCCTGTAAGCCGGATCCTCGAAGGAATAATTGTAGTCGCCCTCCGGTGCGGCTTCTCCTTTCAGAAACCTCACCACATCCTCGATGAAAACCGCCTCCTCGTCCGTCGGAATCACAAAGATTTTCACCCGCGAGTCCTCTGCGGAGATGTCCATTTCTGCGTTCCGGGTTCTTGCAACCTCGTTTTTCGCTTTGTCGTAGCGGATTCCGAGATGCTCCAGCCCGTCCATGGCTTTTCCTCGCACGACAGGGCTCATTTCCCCCACGCCTGCCGTCCACACTATTGCGTCCAGCGCCCCCAGAGCTGCCGCATAAGCCCCTATGTATTTCCTCAGGCGATAGCACTCCTTCTCCAGGGCAAGTTTGCACCTTTCGTCCCCTCCCTCGGCGCCGGCGATAATATCCCTCCGGTCAACATACTTCCCCGTGATCCCCTTCAGCCCGCTCTCGGTATTCAAGATCACCCTCATTTCATCGGGGGAATATCCCTCCTTGCTCATCATATATAGGTCAAGTCCCGCGTCGTGGTCGCCGGCGCGTGTGCCCATGATGAGCCCCTCCAGCGGCGTTAGGCCCATGCTCGTGTCGAAGGATTTTCCGTTCTTTACGGCGTTGGCGCTGACCCCATTTCCCACGTGGAGCGATATCAGATTGCATTCGGAGGGGGCCTTCCCCAGAAGCGCCGCCGCCCTTTTCGCCACGTAAAGCAGCGATGTGCCGTGAAACCCGTATCGCCGAATCCCGTACTTCGTGTACCACTCGTAAGGAACGGCGTAAATAAATTGCGTCGGCTGCATCGTCTGGTGCCAGGCGGTGTCCAATACCGCGATGTGCGGAACCTCCGGCATGAGCTTTTTCGCAGCCTCTATTCCCTGAACGTTCGGGGGATTGTGCAGCGGCGCCAGGTCCGAAAGGTCCTTGAACGTCTGCAAAACTTCCTCGTTCACAACGACCGAGCGGGCGAATTTCTCCCCACCGTGAACTACGCGATGTCCCACAGCCGAAATCTCCGACAAGCTCTCCAGTACGCCGTGCTCGGGATGGACGAGCATCTCTTCTATCAGAGCGATGGCATCCTCGTGGTCGGGGCACTCCCTTTCAACCTTCATCTTCGGTTTTCCCGGCACTTCGTGGACGCAGAACGCCCCCCCCAGTTTCACTCTTTCCACAATTCCCTTGGCGAGGACTTTCTTCGTCTCCCAGTTGAAGACCATGTATTTCACCGAGGAGCTTCCGGAGTTCAAGGATAGGATTTTCATAACGTTCTCTATTGTCCTTCGACAGTAAGGTTATGCCGCGCCCTGGGCCTGCACTACCGTGATGGCGATGGCGCACACGATGTCCTCCACAGTACATCCGCGGGAAAGGTCGTTGATTGGCTTGTCCAGGCCCTGAAGAATCGGCCCGATGGCTTGGGCGTTTGCCATCCTCTGCACTAACTTGTAAGCGATGTTCCCCGCGTCGAGGTCGGGGAATATCAGAACGTTCGCCCTGCCCTCGACCGGGCTGCCGGGACATTTCCTGGCGGCTACTTCCGGCGCCAACGCGGCGTCCACTTGTAGCTCACCGTCAATGAGCAGGTCCGGCCGCTTCTCTTTAGCGATTCGCGTCGCCTCCACGACCTTGTCCACACGAGCGTGCTTGGCGCTTCCCTTGCTTGAAAAGGACAACATCGCTATCCTCGGTTCAGGGTCCTCGATGACCAGCTTCGCGGTTTCCGCTGAGACGATTGCAATGTCCGCGAGTTGTTCGCTGGTCGGATCGGGGTTCATCCCGGAATCCGCAAACAGAAACACCCCCTCGCTGCTGCACTGGCAGTACGGCACAACCATCAGAAAGAAGCTCGAAACGGTCTTTATCCCCGGCGCCCCCTTTACGATTTGTAGCGCTGGCCGCAGGGTTTCGCTGGTGGCATGATTCGCCCCCGCCACAAGTCCGTCGGCATCTCCCAGCTTGACCATCATAGTGCCAAAATACAGGCAATCCCTGATCGTCTGTTTGGCGGTCTCCAGCTCCATTCCTTTATGCTTTCGCAACTCGAACAGGGATTGGCCATATTTAGCCAGCTTATCGGACCTCTCAGGATCGATCCACTCGACGTTTATCCCCGGAAGCTCTCGCACCTCTCCCAAAACGATAGGATTCGCAATCCCTTCTTTCGCTGCCTGCAAGGCCGCTTCGACGATTCGATGGTCTTCACCTTCCGGCAAGACAATCGTCTTCGGGGCTCGCCGCGCTCGTTCCTTCAACTTAGCTACAATGTCCATGCAGTCTCCTCCACATCTCTCACACGCATTTCACACATTCGCTCGGCAGCTCCCCAGATTTAGCGGCGCTCGCCGCCACCTCTTTACCCGGTTGCTCTTCGGTGGCAGACGAACCCCGCGCTTGCACCCGCGCTGAGACCTGTCTGACGGCGGGGCAACGGGAGGGTGCTTGCTGAAACGTCAAAGGTGAAATGCCCCCGGGTCCCGGGGTTGCACCTGAATTTCGGGCGGGACAACTCACCGGCTACCTCTCGCCCGCTGTCGAGCGCATTCCAGTCCGTGACTGCCGGAGGTTTCCCTCTTCGCAAAGTAGTCGGATGTATATCACCCTTCTCACGAAATTGCAACAGAAAATGGCCTTGAGCCGTAATGGCTCACGTACGAGCGGCTGAGGTTGGAACCGCACAGTCCGCAGAGCACGCAGAGGCGCCTTTGTAGCGCCGGCATCTTGCCCCGCGTTTCGCGGGGGGGGCTCCCTTGCCCTCGACTGGCTCCGGCTGTACCCTTCACGGCAAAAAAAGCCGCCCCCACGTGGCATCCCGCTGAGGGCGGGACCCGTGGGAATCATGGGCAAGATGCCCATGCCACGGCAGGTGACGACGGAGTCTTTCTCATCCTCCTCTCGGCGACTCCGCGCCTTTGCGTTGTCCTCCTCCTCCCTCCTTCCCTCCCAGAACTCGGTACCCACCTGAGACTGAGGTGTTACCTTCAGCACGCTGACTCGGCCTCTCGCGCGCAGACCGGATAAGCTTGTTTTCAACTGCCCCCCGTGTCTATCACGAGCCGCTTACCCGAGGCTTCCCTCGGAAAGTCGCGGGGACTTGCTGTCTCCGAACACAAGAATGAAGCCTTATCGAAGATTCCTGGGTTCTTCCGGCAATTCGAACTTGAGAAAGGACTCGTTTTCGAAAAGCTGCTTGGCGAGCATCGCATAGCCGCGACTGAGCGGATGACTTGCGTCCGCAAAATACTCGCTCGGCAATGGCAAAGGAATGTAATGCGGGATTCTCTTTTCGCTGAGCCAACCTTCAACCTCGCTTTTTATCTTCTTGTATGTCTCGAGGCTTTCTTCATTCAGCATGTGCTCGTTGAACGGACCGACGAGCACGAACACCCTGTTCCCTCTGCGCTCCAGAATCTTAATAGTCCGCTTGAAGCATCTCCACTGGAACGAGGTTTTGAGCTCGACCCAGGAGGGATTGAATTTCGTCATACGCTTACTCATCCAGGGTTGAGCAACGGGCTTAGGCGAAGGTGACTCGTCCGGAGAGGGAAGCTGCAAGGTGATGGCGCGAAGGGGATTCTCGTAGGGATGTTCTAATGTCCACGTTTGAATGTCCGTGTCGTCGAAATAGGCGGCTCGCAAGTGGTTCACCCAACCATAGAAGGGCAGATAGCGCCCTATCACAATCCCGATCCTGCCCGAATACGATTCCGTGTAGCAGGGAATCTTTGGCCAGAACTGAGGCGCCAGCCTCGGATGATTGAATGAGAACTCCTTCTTTGTCTGCAAATCGTGTTTCTTCGAGCTCATCCACAGGAGGTTACAGTGCAGAATGACTTTTTTTTCTGAGATCGCCCTGCCGTAGTAGTCCACCAGCCCCGCCATTGCAGCGGGATGTATGCCGTCTATGCTCACGTTGGCGAAACGGTCGTCGCCCGCGACCTCACTGAGATAATGGGACAGCGTTTGTTCCTTCGTGACATAGTGGCCCCACATGACCGAATCCCCGAGGACAAGCGTTTTGTCCTGGGAGCAAACAAGGCGGCAGTAGCGGCTATACGTCCAGTAATCGTCACCCAAGCTGTAGGGAATGCGATAGTCCGGCTCGACATTGAGTTTCTCGACCCGCTGCCAGAGAGGCGGGATGAGAAGAAGCAGCGCCGCGGTGATGACCCCGGCGGCGATCCATTGCGTTCCCGAGAGCCGCACCTCGTTGGACCCGAAGGGCACCTCGCGCTTATCAGAATGGCGAACAGTCGGCCCCGCGCTCGCACTCCTTTTTCTTTTCATTGGCGACATATTCTTTATTCCTGCATCTACCAGCCGCTCAGAACTGGAAGTAGATGAACGGATGCTCGCCTCCCCCGGGAAAAATAAGCATGTAGAGAACCATCGCTACAACCAGGCCTATTCGAACGGGCCGCAGGGTGAGGAACTGCTTGAGCCTCGAATCATAGACAAACTGGTATATCCAGATGACCGTCACCAGCCCCAGCGCCAAAAGCGGAAAACCCGGGTCAACGAGCCCTGAGCTAAAAATCCTTTTGATTATCAGCCACGCGTCTCCCAGCGACTGCGCCCGGAAGAAAATCCACGTGAAGTACACAAACACGAAAACCATCATTTGCTTGAAGAACTTCGGCACGCGGTCCCGATAGAATGCGGCTCTTTCGAGCTGCCGGGTGAGCATCCTGCCGATGGCGTGCAGCGCGCCCCAGATGATCATCGTCCACGCCGCCCCGTGCCAGAACCCGGAGATAACCATCGTCAGAAATATGTTGCGATACATCTTGAAGGCGCCGTGGCGGTTTCCGCCGAGAGGGATGTACACGTAGTCCCTGAACCACGTCGAGAGGCTGATGTGCCACCTATTCCAGAAATCGCCCAACCCCGTCGCCAGATAAGGATTATTGAAGTTGAGCATCAGGCGGAATCCCATCAGCCGGGCGACTCCCCTCGCCATATCCGTGTAGCCGCTGAAATCGAAGTAAATCTGCCATGCGAAAGCGAAGGTCGCAAGCATCAGAGCGGGCCCCTGGTGGTCACCCGGAACGGTGTAAATCTCGGTCACATATCGGCCGAGGAAATCGGCCAGAGCGAGCTTCTTGAACAGGCCGACGATGAACAGCGAAAACCCGTCGGTAACATCCTGGCGGGTGATGCGCGACGGCTCTCGAAGCTGAGGGAGGAGGTTCTTGGCTCGCTCGATAGGTCCAGCAACGAGCTGCGGGAAGAGAGAGACGAACGTCGCGAACCTGATGAAGCTCCGCTCTTTTTTTATCTTACCCCGGTAGAAATCAATTGTGTAGCTCATGGACTGGAAAGTGTAGAAGGAAATGCCCACCGGTAGGAGAACGCTCGGGGCGGGAATCGCATACTGAAATCCGAGTTGAGAAATCAGATAGTTGAGGTTCGTCGTGATAAAGCCCGCGTACTTGAACAGGCCCAGCAGCCCCAGGTTGTTGACGATGCTCATGAAGAGCCACAGTTTCTTCCGGCTGCGGCTCCTGTCCATCATCATCACCGCCACGTAGTCGAGAGCGGTCGAATAGACAATCAACAGGAGATAGAGCGGGTTCCACCACCCGTAGAACACGTAGGAGGCGGTCAGAAGCCAGATGTCCTTGAACCCGGTTTTCCTGACGAGAAGATACACCGGATACACGACGACGAAAAACACGAGAAATATCCATGTGTGAAAAAGCATAGTTTTCCTTCTTCTCGTCGCGCGTTCGGGTGGCGCTATTTCATCAGGGCCCTGATATGCGCCTCTACAGAGTCCGCCAGCCCTTCGAGGCTGTAACCTCCCTCCAGGAGGGACACGACCCGGCCATTGCAGCACTTATCCGCGAGTTCTTTGACGATGCGAGTGAGTTCCTCGTAACCCTTCGCCGTCACCTTCATGCCGCCGAGCGGGTCGTCCTCGTGGGCGTCGAAGCCTGCGGAAATGAGTATGAAGTCGGGACTGAACTTGAGAGCCGCGGGCACAAGTTTCTCCCTGAAGGCTTTCTGGAACTCTTTGTCCCCTGAGCCCGCGGGCAGGGGGACGTTGATGTTGTAACCGAGACCCTTTCCCTCGCCCTTTTCTGCTGCGCTTCCGGTGCCGGGATAGAAGGGGTATCGGTGAATGCCGAAGTAGAGCACGGTCGCGTCATCGTAGAACGTCTCTTGGGTTCCGTTCCCGTGGTGAACGTCCCAATCCACGATGAGCACCTTTCCCAGCCTGTGCTTCTTCTGAATATACTTCGCAGCGATGGCGATATTGTTGAACAGGCAGAAGCCCATCGCCTTATCCTTCAGCGCATGGTGCCCGGGAGGGCGGATGGCGCAAAATGCGTTCCTGATCTTTTCCTCCATCACCGCATCTATCGCCGACAGCACTCCTCCAACGGCCGCCACTGCAACATTGTAGGACTCCCGGGAAATCGGAGTATCCATCGAATCCATATATCCGCCGCCCTCTTCGCAGCTCCTTTTAACCCGTTCCACATATTGCGGAGTGTGAACCGTCGTAAGCCACTCTTGCGACGCGGGCGACGCCCCAAGCCTCACCAGTTGAGAAAGCAAACCCGATTTTTCCAGCCCCTGAACTATGGCTGTCAGCCGCTGCCGCCTTTCAGGGTGGCCTGCTCCGGTCTTGTGCTGGAGGTAAATGTCATCGTAAAGAAACCCTGTCTTGCGTCTTTCCTGAGAGGGATTTTTTCTCACTTCACCTCGTTCAGTAGAACTATTCTGCTCTGTCCCTCGCCTTTCCAGCTTCTTGCTGCTCACTTCTCGCCTCTCGCCTCTCATTGGGCGTGCTGCTCTTACACAGCGGAAGCCGTAGATATCGTATCCAAAACAGGCATCAGTGTAACCAGGATTTTCGTTGTAGCGAAAAGATGAGCGACACTTATCCGAGGTTGAGTTCCAACAACCACCACGCACGACCTTGGTGTCGCCAGTCTTTGGGCCATTGGGGTTTTCTTTAGGGCTTTCCTTGTAATAGTCCACCTTGTAAAAGTCGTTACACCATTCCCACACATTGCCGCACATATCGTATAAGCCCCACGGATTGGGTGGCCTCTGACCCACGGGTCGAGGTTTTCCCCCAGAGTTCTCCTTAGACCAGCCGTAATCCCTTAACTTTGATCGGCTATTGCCAAAATAATATCTTGTTTTCGTTCCCGCCCGACAGGCATATTCCCACTCTGCTTCTGTCGGTAGTCTATAGCCATTTGAGTTGAAATCACATTCCCATGTTTCCAAATCGTAGCAAGGTCCAAAACCTTCTGCGCGAGAACGCGCATTGCAGTATCTCACCGCATCAGACCAACGTATCTGCTCCACAGGATTCTTCCCTCCTTTCCACCGGGAAGGATTTTTCCCCATAACTCTTTCATATTCCTCTTGAGTCACCGGATATTTATCAATGTAGAAAGAACTTATGTAAACATTATGAGGTACTTCATCTATGTCACCTCTCTTGTCCCCCATTGCAAACCCACCCGCCGGGGCCAAAACCATCTCTATCCCAGATGCAGTCTTTATTTCCGTTGCGGTATCGCTTGGAGCCTGGCGGCCACATCCTTGAAGAAGAACTGACGTTCCCAATACGAGCAACCCGGCCTTAATATAGTTCATACAGTTCTTCATAATCTTCCACTTTCCGGGGTGCGGTTTCGAAATCCTGGCATATCCGGTTGGCTTCCTTCAATTAGGTCGCTGTCGTCATTGCGCCCTGCCGGCCTTTAGCCGGCACCGCCCTTAGCCACCTGCTTCAGCTGGTGGTCATCAGATACGCCGTCTCTCTCTCTCTCTCTCTCTGTCTCTCGCGCGAGCCGGCTTTAGCCGGGCTTCTCGACCAAAGGATTCATCCGACCATTGCCACGCAAATACGGCCACAGCCCTTTCTCATCTCCATTCCCGAACCTAACATCCCACGCTCAGTAATTCGGCCATATTTCATATCCGTCAGCATTTCTTAGGCATCTCCTGCAGCGCCTTCTAATCTCTTCCGCTATTTTAACTGCTTGGGCTTGATTTACACAACGATAGCCCGCCTCTTGAAACAATTTCCTGCTGATACTATGACACTTGCCAACAAGGTAGTCTTGAGCCCCTCCCATGTCTCTCCATTTCCCCCCGAGGCCCAAATAAGTCGAAAGACTTTTGGGGTCTTTCTTTTCCGTAAGAGCTTTCGTCTTCTGAGCTAACCCGTGAGCAAATTCTAATGTTTTTATATTCTTTTTCTGCCTACTGTACTCTTGCAGTATCTGCTGCGTTATTGTTTCCATATCATTAAGAAATGGTTCCAGGTCAGGCTTCGCTTTTCTTGTTAGATTTAGAAAGTTTATCATGTTATGCGCAAAATCCTGATATTCGTTGATTCTTTTCACATGCTGGGTGACAAAGTATAACACATCATCCACAGCTCCCTCTATATACTCCTTCCTTTCTACTTCTTTGCCTGCCTTAAAAAGCGGCTGCATTGCCGCTGTACAGCCGCAGGTAGCAGCACGACGAATGCCCACGCTTCCCCTTCTATGATGTGTCCGCAGCTTGCGAGCCGCGACGTCGAGTATAGCATAACAAGTTTGGCCACCTAACGTCTCCTTCATAATATCAACAGGAGTAGATACCGAGGCAGGAGTTCCTTTCCTCTCGAGAAAATAAATCACAGAGTCTCCCTCGGGCGGTATTTTTTTGCCGAGATGATAGAAAGCATTTTCGTCGTTAAACCAGACGGGATACACATAGGCCCCTATTATAGCCCGCCAGATCCTTTTCTGTTTAGATTCTCGAAACCTGAAAGTAGTTTTCACCCCGTCTTCACATAATTGGGTTACCCATCTTGCAGGAAACGGCCTTTTCCAATTGATAGCTACATCCTTTTCCAGATAAGAAGATTTCAACTCTTCTTTATGCCAGATGCCCGGCGCATCCAATACGCCAAGATAAATACTTTTCCCGTCATTTTCAAAGTCAACAGATGCGATGAGGCGTCCCCCCTGTTCTTCATTAGCCAGGATAAGCCTCATTTCTTGTTTTCCTTCCGGCCAGGTCATGACCAACATGCTGTTTCCCCCCTTCAGTAATCCCAAGAACAGATTCTCCGAAGGGATATAGAGTCTATTCGTCGAAGGGTATTCTTTGGGATCGTATATCAGGTCATCGCCGATAAAACTGGGGACTACACCATACTCGATTGGACTAACCAGGCTTATCCCTTTCATATTCTCATCAGGTCTAATCTCAATAATCTCCTTTCTGCTGAAAGAGAAAGTTGCAGATAAATCTTGCCCCCCTTCCTTACCGGAAAAAGAAACTCCCAACGCCGCCTCATCGCCCGTATTTCGCAATATTCTACAGTGAGTAATGTTTGCTGCTTTTCCCTTTAATTGAAGGGGGACGAATTGCATTCGGTACTCTTTGGAATCTGCTTTCGAGTAGCTAACGACTTTCCCTGTTTTCGAGCAAAACATGGTAGTTACGTATTCATTCTCTACTACTAAGTCTCCTTGGAGAGAGTATTCTCTGCCATAGTAACTCGGGTCCGACATGGCAGCGGCGGGGTCGCTTTCGAGCATCAGAAGGTTAGGAGGAACCAGTCTCCAGTTAGTTCTATCCCGGACATCAACTTTGTTTACAAAAGGTGACACTGTATCCCAGACCTGTGTACTTGTCATCCTTTCTGTCGCCCGCGCCATCAACAACCCTGGACTTGTTACCACCAAAAGAATTACCACTGTTTTCCATACAGACAATCTAAAGTTTATGCTCTGCTCGGGCATCACAATCTACCTTCCCTTCTAAGTCCATCATCCACTTTCTAAAAGGTTGCGTTCCAAATAGTTTTTTAGCGACTGTGGCATATCGTTCTTCCAGCGAGTCGCTGGCATCAACACAAGACTCCCTCGGTGACTAAGGGGCAGGGGCGGTGCGTTTCTCACACACCGAAATCCTATACTCTCGGTAATACAGGCATCTATGACACGGAAATTTTCGCCCGTACGCGACGACGACCGACAACTCTCTGCACTGTAATTCCATCCCCCGCCGCGCAAAACCTTCACCTCGCCCTTCTCGGGCCCCCTCGGATTTCTTGAGGGGCTTTTCATATAATAGTTCTTACTGTAAACATCATTGCACCATTCAGCTACATTCCCGTGCATGTCGTAGAGTCCCCACTTATTCGGTCTCCTCTGCCCCACCGGATGCGTCCGCTTAGATGAATTTCCCTTGAACCATCCGTACTCTGACAGCTTGCGCGCGTCCCTACCGAAGCAATACGCTGTGTCCGTTCCGGCACGACACGCATATTCCCATTCCGCCTCCGTCGGCAACCGGTATCCGTTTGCCTTGAAATTGCACTGCCAGCTTCCACTTTCTTCGTCATAGCACGGCTCAAGCCCCTCCGCGCGCGAGCGAAGATTGCAGTACAAGGCCGCATCAGACCAGTTTACCGTATCGACAGGTCTCGAGTTCCCCCTGAGCGAAGAAGGATTGGCCTCGGCGAACTTGACGTATTGTTGCTGGGTCACCTCGTATCTGTCCATTAGAAAAGCGTCAATCCACACCCTGTGTACGAGAGACTCGTCGGATGAGCCATCGGCGCTTCCCATCTCGAACCAGCCCCCCGGAATCAACACCATCTCTGCACCGGATTTCGTCTTTATCACCTGTGGCGCTCGGGGAACGGACCCGGACTCCTCGACATTTCCGCAGGATGCCCCCAGGGTGACCGCGACAAGCAGCAACCAGCGAGAATTTCTGGCCCTCATTTTGCCAAGCCCCTGTCCCATTGCTCGTTCATCCTCACCGGCAGTCTCGACGCTCACCCATTCTTCTGCGAGACCCACTCCACAAATATTCCAGTCCTTCGCTTTATTCTTTAACTTTATCGCTCATCATCCGGTGGAAGCCAATCATAGTCCCAGTGGTGGCCAACCCATCCTGGAGGGCTGATTGTTATCGTCTCGTTATCAACAACCCGGACAACGCAGAGCGGGCTGTGCACCTTCCAACTCCCCGCATGGCTGATCTTGACGTAGGTGATGTATCGCCCGCAGTGCGACCAGCGTCCGCACGGGTCCTGGCCCAGCAGTTTTTTGGGGAGAGTAGTTATCTTGCCATCCGTCCCGCCGGGCAGAGTCGCGTCGAACTTGCGGATGCTGAGACTCCCACCGGAATTCCAGCACATCCATTTGCCGTCGGGGGAGAAACCCGGGTGGCACTCGCCTCCCCCTGCGGGATGGTTGGGCATCTTTCGTATCTCACTGCCGTCGGACGACATGAAATCTATGCTGTACCTGGCGCCGAGGTAGTTCCGAATCTCAAAAATCAACCATTTGCCATCGAACGACATGTCCGCGATGGACACCCTTCGCTTGACGGGGACCGGCCTGCTGTCTCTCCCGGTCTCCATGTCAGTGTAAATTATCCCTCCCCTGCCGCAATGCACAGTTCGCTTGCTGTCCGGTGTCCAGACGTAACCACCGCCGCTGCGCCTGGCCTCCAGAGTCCTCACATTCACAAGATAATCCCCATAGTTGTATGTGAACCATTTCCCATTCGGAGACGTGCGAGGCTTGTTCTCGTCCTTGTCCGATGTGTTGGTAAGCTGCTTAAGCCCAGTACCATCGGCGTTGATGATGTACAGGTCTCGCGCAACCGATTCCCCCTTTGACTCGTCCGGGTTCTTCGGATGGATGGCGATGACCAGCCGATACCCTGTCCTCCTTAACTCCTCCTTCAAATCCTCGACCCTTGGTTGCGCGAACGTGGTGCAGTCCGGGGGCATTTGCCATCTTGCCCTGAGCGAGGGCTTCTTTTCACCCCAGCAGGCCGCAGCAATGCTAAGCATAAACAAGAAAAAGAACCTTGCGTAAGCGTTCATATCGCGCTCCTTTCTCGAAAAATACTAACTCCACAGGAGACTCCCTTCCTTGCCGCCACAAGACGAAGCCTCCAAACCCACGCCTTATCTCCCAAACGCACGTGCAAAGTGATGTCATGGAGACAATACTGAGTCATGTTGCCGCGGCTCACGGTCCCTCAAGCGGGTGTGGCTACATTTGAGTGGGTGATCTTGCCAAGTGTAACGCCGCCCCGCCATGGCGGGGCGGTCTCCAGGGCGTCTCGCCCTCGATTCTTTCTTATATCCTTTGCGTCTTCGCGTCTTTGCGAGAGGTTTCCCCCGTCCCATTTCTCCCGCTAAGAAGCCAAGCGTCCTGTCCATCTTGTTTTTGACTTGCGGTTCTTCACTCCGAGTTCTGCGACGCGCAACAAACAAACCAAGGGCGAGTTCTCTACCACTTAAACGTAGCCGCACCCCCTCAAGCGTTGGACCGCACTGCGAAGATGAAAGCCGTCCGCATCAAATAGACAAAACTTTGCCGACCTATTCCGTAGAGATATTTTGAGGCGCATTTCTTACACAGCGAAATCCTATCGCATCGCTCGCAAGGCATGTATCGTTAATAGAGGGATCGCCCACCCGGTAGGAAGAGCGGCAACTGTCCGCCCTGGCGTTCCAGGCGCCGCCCCGCAAGACCCTTTCCTTTCCTTTGGCAGGTCCCTTCGGGTTTTTCTGCGGGCTTCCACCGTAGTAACTTGCGGAATAGAAATCATTGCACCATTCGGCGACATTTCCGTACATGTCGTAAAGCCCCCACGGATTAGCTTTCTTCTTCCCCACAAGATGTGTTTTCTTGAAGGAGTTCTCGGTGAACCAAGCGTAGTCCTTGAGCTTCCGCGCGTCATTACCAAAAGAGTATTTTGTCTTCGTCCCCGCCCGACAGGCATACTCCCATTCCGCCTCCGTTGGAACCCTGTATCCGTTCGCCCGGAAGTCGCACTCCCACGTTTCCTCATTGTAGCAGGGCTCGAGGCCCTCCGTCCGGGAACGCTCGTTGCAGTACATAGTCGCATCGGTCCAGTTCATCTGCTCTGTGGGATGCTCCGGATTTTTGAAGTGAGAAGGGTCGGGCAAAGGAAACCTGTCATACAACCCCTGAGTGACCTCATATCTGTCCATCAGAAACGAATTGACCCATACCCCGTGCACGGGTGACTCGTCCGATGCGCCCTTCTCGCTTCCCATCTCGAACCACCCTCCCGGAATCAAGACCATTTCAATGCCCGACTTCGTCTTTATGGCGCGAGGCGCCTTGTAGCCAAACCCGTCCTCCTCGACCTTCCCGCACGACAGCCCGAGGAAAGCCGCGACAACCAGCACCCACCGCGAGCTTTCTGCCATCCGGCGGGGAAATCGTTTTCTCTTCACCTTCCTCTCCTGAGCGGCGCCCAATCGGGCTCTTTATTGTCTTTGCCATCGGTGGTAATGAGCGTCCATTTCCCCGTCAGATCAGCCACACAGATATTCCAGCCCCTCGCTCTGCCACCTACGATTTCCTCCGCGGCGGGGCCAAAGGAGAAAGCGATGTACTTGCCATCCGGAGACCAGTCGGCATGATAAGTCTCGAATCCTTTCGGGCAGGTGACAACGTCACGAACATTCGTGACCCTCGGTGTCGGCAACGTCAACTCAATATTGCCGACAGATAGCGCCTCATCAGCCCTCCCCCAGGTGATCCTCTTCCCATCAAGCGTTATGTCGAGCCTGCACCCCGTGACGCCCCACCGAGTCAAATCAAAAACTTTCGTCCCTTTGGCTTGAAAGGCCAACTGCGCGTGGCGATAACCCATCCCTCCGTGTACCGTGGCAAGGAACCAGTTTCCATCGGGCGTCCAGCAAATGTTGTAGAGGTGATGGAGGTTACTGTTTGGGTGCTGTTTGTGCTTCCGGGTGGCGAGGTCATAAATGAAAAGTTCCCGGGTCGCATAATCCTTCGTCGTGTAACGGTCGAACTCCGCTTTCAGATACGCGATATGCTTCCCATCGGGACCCCAGCACGACTGACGGGTATTCGCAGCCACTTTCGTCCGCCCGCTTCCATCAATCTTCATGTAATAGACATTTCGAACCTTCTTGCCTCCCACCATTTCATCGGTGACGAAAGAGATTTTGCTCCCGTCCGGAGACACCTGGGGATACATCTCGTCCACGCCAACGGTGCCGGTGAGATTGACCGGGTTGGAACCATCCGCATTTATCAAGAACAACTCCCAGTTATTCCCGCGATACGTCTCGTACACGAGCTTGAACGGAACCTCTTTTAGTTTTAGCTCAGCTCCCAATTTTGTAGCCGAGGCGACTTTCCTTTTTGCGAAATCCTCCTCGCCGGCCTTCGAAAGTGAGCCTGCTGTCGCAGCGAAAAGGAAAATGATTCCCGCTGCGCACCACCTCAGAGCTCCCGCATGCCATATCTTTGTCATATCTTCAGTCTCCTTCCTCGTGATTATTGAGCTACTTCATACCAGTATTGCCCGGATTATTCAACGAGCAAAAAGCGCTTTCCTCGCCCCTCGCTCCTTTCATAATGAGCCCTGGCGGGTAAAACGGCTTTTGGCCGCCTGGTATTGTTGTCCGGTGGGATAATAAGCCTTTTGCTCTTCTGGCAGCCAGTGGCCTCGCCCGCACCTCTTGGGAATAAAGTAATCCCTCAGTCTCCGGCGGATGTCCTGCCAAGGCGGGGGAGCGAGAAAGGGAACACAAGGGTAACACAAACGCGCAGGGGCGCAGAGGGGAGAATGAGAAGGACTCCCTCGTCGCCTGCCGTTCCATGGGCCTCTTGCGCTTGATTGCCAGGTGCAGCTCAGTGTTCCCGTCTATGTAACGCTGGCGTCTCGCCGGCAGTCGCGATGGCGTCTCGCCCTCGGCGGGGGCAGGATGCCACCGGCACAAGGGCTACTCTGCGTCCTATGAGACCCGAACCTCAGCCGCCGGTAACTGAGGCCTTACAAAAAGCGGCATTTTTTCTTGACAAAGCCGCAGGGGGTGTGATTATTTCTAAATTGTAAGGATGTCGGGAATGTCGCTTGGAGTCCAGACATGAAGCCCGAGACCAAAGGGGAAATAGAAACGAGGAGTCGCGCTGCTCATCGGGAACAGCCCACGCACAAGTGGGCTTTTTGTATTTGCAGGCCGAATACTAAGCAAACCGGGTTCAAAATGACGAACATTCCAAATGCTAACACGAAACGCTCAATGAGGAGGGTTTTGGCAGCAATCGCCATCTGTGGTCTCCTAGAGATTCAGCCGAAAAGTGGTTTTTAGGGTTCCAGAAATCGCGCAGACGTGGTATTATGATGTGGACGATAGATGCATGGAGTTCATTGGTGTATTAGGCATGCGGTTTAGG
>Ga0315541_1000798_pt1 | contig 32130 bp, 26 predicted proteins | sample SalMarSW160190MG_FD_203095 | JGI IMG/M metagenome (GOLD analysis project Ga0315541, IMG submission 203095) | Salt marsh sediment microbial communities from the Plum Island Ecosystem LTER, Massachusetts, United States - Salt Marsh Sediment SW1601-190 ...
ACTCAACACTCGGCGAAAACCGCTCTTGCAGTTGCTCCAGCGTCGCGTCGGGGTGTCGCTGCACGAACTGGTCGAGTTGCGCCAGAAGCCGGCCGGCAAATGCTGCTCGACGATGTCCTCGAGGCAGGGGGCGACATAGCCCGTCGCTTCGATAGCGTTGGAGCCATCGTTGAAAGGTCCGCAGATGAATCCCGAACATGGCGGCAACCTCCTGCTGGCTTCCTTGCCCAGCATCATAGGCTGCAATTGCCCGTTCCCGTATCTTTTGGGTAGCTATCCATGCCATATCCTCTCCATCGGCGATACGGCATCTCATACTTAAATTGCTCTAGCCGCGCCGGGAGCGGACTTGTTCTTTGATCCGCTGGATGTGCCCGCGGCCGAGGGCCTTGACCTCGCAGCCGAGCTGGAAATAGCGGCGAATCCTGTCGTCGTCCAGGATGCCGAAGCAGTCGACCACGGCCAGCGGCGCCCCGGCCCAGCGGATAAGCTTGTCGGGGTCGAGCTGGAGGTAGGGCGTGTGCGGCACCGCCAGCACCACCGCCTCGGCCCCTTTCAGCGCGCGCGGCAGGCTCTTCTGCACGCGGATGTCCTTGAGCTGCTCCTGGCTGCGGAAGAACCGCGCCCAGGAATGGCCCGGGGCGGGGTAGACGTCCTGCTTTTCCAGCTCGTACCAGTGCTCCACGTAGGGGTCGTGGACGCGGATCTCGGCGCCCATCTCGACCAGCTTGCGCACGATCATCTCCGAGCCGCTGTAGCGGGTGTCGCCGACGTCCTGGCGGTAGCTGGCGCCGCAGATGAGCACATCGGCGCCGGCGATGTAGCGGCCCATGTTGCGTAGGGCGTCGCGCGTCAGCTCCGCGGCGTGCAGCCCGCGGGTGTCGTTCACGTCGATGGCCGTCGGCGTGATCTTGAAGACCACGTCCTGGTCCTCGAAGCCCAGGATGTGCTTGTAGGCCCAGTATCCCAGCCCGCCGTCCTTGGGCAGGCAGTAGCCGCCGATGCCCGGGCCGGGGAAGATGATGTTGCTGTGTGTGGGGCGGACCTTGATGGCCTGGATGACCTTGGTCAGATCCACCCCGTTGCGCTCGGCGAAGAGGCTCCACTCGTTCAGGAACGCCAGGATGGTCGCGCGGTAGGAGTTCTCGACGATCTTGGTGGTCTCCGACTCGATCGGCCGGTCCATCACCGTCAGCGGGTGGTCGGCCGTGTTGACTACCTCCTTGAGGAACTTCACCACCCGCCTGCGAGCGGCGGGCGTGCACGCCGAGCACACCCGCCAGAACTCCCGGATGCTGCTGACGTACTGCTTGCCGGGCATGACGCGTTCGAAGCTGTGCGCCAGCAGCGGGGTGGCCTTGATGCCGCGACCGGCGAAGGCCTTCTTCAGGATGGGCATGGCCACGAACTCGGTGGTGCCCGGGGCGACGGTCGTCTCGATCAGCACCAGGCACTTGGGTCCGATCTTCCGGCCGATGGTCCGCATGGTCGCCTCCAGGGCGCCCATCTCGGCCTCGCCGGTGCGCATGTTGCCCAGCTCGTGCTTGCTGTAGTCGCACTGGACGTCCACGACCGCCACGTCGGCCAGGGACAGGCAGTCGTTGTTGTAGGTGGCGGTGAGGGTCTTCTTCTCCAGCACGCAGCGGGCGATCATGGGGTCGACCTGCGGGTCCTCGGCCCGGACGGGCGAGAGCCCGCGGTTCAGCAGCGGGATCTTCCAAAAGCTGCGCGTGCTGGGCCGCTGGCAGCCGATGACGAACTTGCGGGGCTTGCCGGTCTTGGGATCGGCGGTGTCGGCGACGATGGCGGCCATGACCGCCCCGACGAAGCCGACGCCGACCACCACCACGACCTCCTGGCCTTCCGCCCGGGCCCTCTCGGCCAGGCGCTTCACGCGAGCCAGCTCCGCTTGGTATTCCTTCGGCAGGGGAATGCGGAACTTCTCGCCGCCCGGGCTGACCGAATACTCCGCCATGATCGTGCCCTTTCGAAACGCTGATCCTGCCGCTGCGGCCGCACTGCCGGCGCAGGCCGGTTACAAGCTCAATCGGCCTGTTCGCCGGCCGAATGCAGGAAAAGCCCACGGAAGGTGCTTGGGCGGCGACGGTGGGAGGCCGTCACAGCAGGGCGGTGGAGAAGTACCGCTCGGCCCGGTCAGGCAGGACCGTGGTGATGTTGCCGGGGACCTTCTCGGCAAGCTGCCGGGCGGCCCAGACGTTGGCGCCGGCCGAGATTCCCACCAGCAGGCCGAAGTCCCGCCCCAGCCGGCGGGTGGTCTCGACGGCGTCCTCGTCGGAGACCTCGATCACCTCGTCCACCAGCGAGACGTCCAGGATGGGCGGGATGAAGCCGTCGCCGATGCCCTGAATCTGGTGCAGCCCCGGCTCGTGGCCCAGCAGGGCCGAGACGCCCTGCGGCTCGACGGCCACGATGCGAACCGCGTCCAGCCGCTCCTTCAGGAACGTCCCCACCCCCTGGAGGGTGCCGCCGCTGCCCACGCCGGCCACGAAGCAGGCCACGTGGCCGTCGATCTGCCGCCACAGTTCCGGCCCGGTCTGCTCGTAGTGAATCCGCGGGTTGTCGGGGTTCTCGAACTGCTGGGGGACGTAGATTCGCGGGTCCTCGGCAGCCATCTGCTCCACCCGCCGTACCGCCCCGGCGATGCCGTCCTGGTCGGGGGTGAGAATCAGGTCCGCCCCGAGGGCTCGGATGAGCTTCTTCCGCTCCTCGCTCATCCCTTCCGGCATGACGATACGGACGGTGTAGCCTTTCAGCCGGCCCACCAAAGCCACGCCGATGCCGGTGTTGCCGGAGGTGGGCTCGACGATGATGGAGTCGGCGGTGAGCTTGCCGTCGCGCTCGGCGCCCTGGATCATGGACAGGGCCACGCGGTCCTTGATGCTGCCGCCGGGGTTGAGGAACTCGGCCTTGGCGAAGACGCTCTCGCCCTTCAGTTGCAGCAGCGGCGTATTGCCGATCAGATCCAGGATGTTGTCGGTCCGCATGCGATCAGCCGGTCTTTTCTTCCCCCCGGGGTGCCGGTTTATAGCACGCCGAAACGCGCCTGTCACCCCCTCTTATCGGCGGCCGCCGGCACTTACCCCAGCAGCGCGGGGTCTTTTGCGAAGGAAGGGGGCTTGGTCAGGCGGCCTGGCAGATCGCTAGGGCGTCAGGCCCGCGCGGCGCCTCAGTTGGTCCAGGTCTGCCTCGCGGAGATAATCCACCAGCGACTGCCACAGGCCGGCGTAGCCGAAGCCGCCCTGGGTCATCTCGGCGATGGCTTCGTCCCTGCTCCAGTCTTCCACGACCATGCGGTAGACCGCGCACATGAAGCCGGTGCGATCCGAGCCGCGCTGACAGTGCACGAAAACAGGGGTGCGGGCTTCGTCGGTAGCGATCCGAAGAAATCGGACGACCTCATCATCGTCCGGGTCCCAGGGCGTCATGCCGATTTGCTCCTGCGCCAGAGGCGTGTCGCCGATCTCCTCGCGGTCGGAATGGAGTTCGCGCAGGTTGACGACGGTCTTGATACCCATGGCTTTCAGTTGGCGCACCCCCTCGGCCGTCGGCTGTGCGCCGCGGTAGAGGCCCTCCGAGACCCGGTAGAGATTGCTCACGCCCGGCCGGGCGAGCCGCACGGCCCACTCGGTCGGCCGGGGCTTCGGGCCCGGCTGGATGCCGAACCATTCAGGCGGGAACAGCGGCCAGATGACCCAGAACACGGCCGCAGTCAGAACGACGACAGCCGCCAAGAGCAGAATGGGCCGACGCTTTCTCACGGTGGCTCTTCCGACGGTTCCACAGGGCCGAATCCCGATGAGAATTGTGATGGAATCGGGCGCCGCGGACAAGGGAGCGGAATGGGCCGAGCCGGGCCGGGCGGGCCGGCCGGTGGCGTCAGTTCCGCTGGCGCGTTCGGCGCGGGCGCTCCCCGGCCCCGATCAGCAGGCGGTGCTTCAAGTTGGTCCAGAAGCCCACGATTCCCAGCCGGCCGGCGAGGGCGCGGATGTTCTCGTCGGCGGGGGCGGCCGCCACGGCCTTGGCCGCGTACCGCCGCGCCCGCCCGAGCTGACCCTTCTGCATGTGGGCCAGGGCGAGGTTGTACAAGGCCAGCGAGTAGTCCGGCTTGAGCTTCAGGGCCTTGCGGCAGTGCAGGATGCCCCCCTCCAGGTCGTGCAGGAAGAAGTAGCTGACGGCCAGGCTGTGCATGGCGTGGGGGTTGTTGGGCTGACCGGCGACCAGCTTCCGCAGCAGGGCGTGAGCCTGCTTGACCTTGCCCGCCTCCAGCAACAACTGCCCCAGCTCCAGCAGTGTCTGGGGCTCGTCGCCGGCGTGCCGCAGCTCGGCCAGCAGGTGCACGCCCGCCTGCCGGCGCCGCCCGGTTCTCAGCATCACCTCGCCCAGCCTTTGATGGGCGCCCGGGTAGCGGCGGTCGATCCGCAGCACCAGGCGGAACTGCTTTTCGGCCGGGTCCAGCCGGTTTCGCCTCAGCGCCAGCTCGCCCAGCCCGAAATGCGCCCCGACGTGGTCGGGCAGCCGCTCCAGCACGCGCCGGTACGTCTCCGTCGCCTCGTCGTAGTCGCCCTGCTCCGTCAGCAGCTCCGCGAAGTCCCCCAGCGTGTCCATGTCGTCCGCACCGTGGCGGATCTCGGCGAGATAATGCTCCCTGGCCTGGCGCAGGTGGCCCATGGACCAGTGGATCTCGGCCATGCGGGCGTGGACCTGCGGCTGCTGCGGGTCCAGCTCCAGCGCCCGGTGCAGGCAGGCCAGGGCCCGGCGGAACTCGCGCCGCTCGTACAGGCTGCTGGCGATGTTGTACAGGCACAGCGGGCACTCTTCCTTGACCTGCCGGGCCAGGTAGAACATGGTTTCGGCGCGGTCGTGGTCGCCCATCTCGGTGTAGGTGACGATGCGATTGCAGTAGGACGGCTCGTAGGTGGGGTCGTCGCGTTCGATGCGCTCGAAGCAGTCCAGGGCGGCCCGGTAGCGTCGCAGTCGGGTCAGGTCGACCCCGAGCCCGTTGAGCACGTCCGGGTCGTCCGGGTCCAGCTCCAGGGCCTGGCGATACGCCCGCACGGCCTGTTCATAGAATCCCAGGGCGTCCATGGTGAGGGCGAGGTTGAAATGCCAGGAGGAGTTGTAGGGGTTGACGGCGATGGCCGACCGCAGCTCCTCGGCCGCCTTGAGATAGTTTCCGGACTCGAACAAATGTTGAGCCCGCTCCACACGTTGCTCAGCCTGAAACCACTCGTTCATTGACAGGCATCATCTTAAATGGATCGAACCCGCCCTTCGGGTTCCGAAGCATCGGGCACGCGCTGATGTGACTGGTTCGCGGATCGCCACGGCGACGGCGCCAGCATGCACTGCGATCCCTCTTTATGTATTTTACCCGCGCCGAGCCCGGTCGGCAAGACCCGCCCGTCAACGATAAGTTCGCCGGGCCGGGCCGGGGCGGGACGCCGGGTGCCCTCGGCCGGCGTCGCCTGGGCCCGCTCGGTCGAGGTCTCCGGCCGGGATTTTTGGCCTGCGGGCCTTCAAGAAACTCGGAAAATGTGCTATAATATGTTTCAAACGTGAGGAACGGGCCCGGCTCTAAGTGAAGGCCCGGTTGTCTGGAGGGTTGCGGCAAGAACCCGCTGCCGAGTTTTTCAGGAGGACCGTATCACGTCCGAGATGCGGCCTGGATTTGCTCAATATCTGGGGAGATACGATGTATTTCAGTCTACCCTCATCACGCCGGAAGCCACAAAAACGATCCGAGCCCCTGCCGGCGACGTTCGAGCCGCTGGAAAGCCGCCTGCTGCTGGCGGCGCCGGAATTCGCCAGCCCCTTGGTCGACCAGTGGTTTGCCACCGACGCTGCGCTGACCATCGGCGTCGACGGCTATGACGCCGACGCCGACCCGCTGACGATCAGCGTCGAAAGCGACAACCCCGAGCTGAGCTGGTTCGTCCCCACGGGCAACCGGTTCGCCCGGCTGCATTTCGTCGCCAGCGACGGCGTCACCGACATCGGCGACATCGTGCTTCAGTTGTTCGAGACGCGCAGCGCCCTGGCGGCCGGACGCTTCATCACGCTGGCGACCAACTACGTTGACCCCGACACCGGCGAGCTGGACCCGGGCGGCGTGCCCTTCTACAGCGACGTGGTCGTCCACCGCGTCATCCCCGGCTTTATGATGCAGACCGGCGACGCCCGCAACGGCGACGGCACCGGCGGCAGCGGCCTGGGGACGTTTGCCGACGAATTCGACTCCGAGCTGAGCCTGGCCAACGCCGGCGTGCTGGCGATGGCCAATTCCGGAGCAAACACCAACGACGCCCAGTTCTTCATCACCCACGCCGGGACGCCCTGGCTGAATCAGGCGCACACGGTCTTCGGGCACGTGATCTCCGGCCTGGACGTGCTGGACACGATCGTGAACCTTCCCCGGGATGACAACGACCGCCCCGACGACCCGCCGCTGCTGGATTACGTGGAGGTTCTCGAGTCCGACCAGGACGCGACGGTCACGTTCACGGCTCCGGCCGACTGGGCCGGCCAGGCCTTGGTCACCGTCACTCTCGACGACGGCCAGGGCAACCAGACCAGCCAGTCCTTCACCATCCGGCCGGCCATTGACAACCCGGGAACGTTCTTCGCCACCCCGGATGAGACGATCAACTTCATCGCCGGCTTCCACCACGACCCGGCCGCCTCGCCGACCCTGTCGATCTCCAGCAGCAACAGCGCGGCGACGGTTTCCGTCGACGAGGTCACCAACGCGGTCGAGATCACCGTGCCGTCCAATCTCTGGGGGATGTTCGAGGTGACTCTCACGTCCACTGAGGGCGACTTCCAGCGGGCGGAGGAATCGTTCTTCGTGCTCGTGAACGGCCCGGACGACCCCGCTGTGGTGGGCAGGGCGCCCGCCGAGCTCTACGGGACGGCCATGGGCATCTTCCAGGCGAACGACCGCCTGTACGTGGCCGCCGGGACGAAGGGGTTGGAGGTGTTTGACACTTCCGACCCGGCAAATCCGGACCTGCTGGGCACGTATTACGACGCGGACGTCATCGACGAAATCCGGGACGTGCTGGTTGTCGGCGACATCGCCTACGCGGCCAACACGTTCGGCGGCCTGCTGGTGCTGGACGTGGCCGATCCGGCGAACATCACGCTCATCGATCAACTTGACCCGGACGTGGGCGACCCCTACAACCAGATCGTCACGGTCACCGTCGTCGTCGAGGGCGACCGTGCCTACGTGCCGCAGTACGCCAACGGCTTGAGCATCTTCGACATCTCCGACCCGTACAGCATCACGAAGCTCGGCCGGGCAAAGGAAATCCAGGAGGGCCTGAGCCTGACGTCGGCGGTGGACGTGGCCGTCAAGGGCAGGTACGTCTACATCACCGAACAGGCCCTGTCGGGCTCGCAGCAGGGGGCGATCGTGGTCTTCGACCTCATCGACCCGACCAACCCGAGATTCGCCGCGGGCCTGAGCCTGCCCGGCCAGCCCTGGGGCATCGCCGTTCGAGACGACATGCTCTACGTCCCCGTCATGGAAACCGGGCTGGTGGCCATCAACACCAGGGCCCCCACCAGGCCCAGGGTCGTCGGCCAGGTGGCCGTGACGGGCCAGCCGTGGCAGATCGCGCTGCTGGGCGACAGGGCCGTGCTCGCCACCAACGACGGCTTCGCGCTGGTGGTCATTTCCGACCCGGCGACGATGATGCTCGAGCAGCGGTTCAGCATGCCCACCTGGGCCCAGCAGGTCAGCATCAGCGGCAACCGGATCGCCGTCTCGGACAACTGGGCCGGCGTGGTGCTGCTGGACGCGGACGTCCTGGCCAGGCGGGTGGTCGTCGACAGGAGGATCACCATCACCGACGATCAGGGCGTGGACGTCACCATCAGCGTGTCCAGGGCCAAGGCGATCGCCTACACCACCGGGGCCGGCGGCGGAAACATCGAACGGCTGAGGATCTGGCCGATATCGTCCAGGGCCTCGACCCGGATCACCACCACCCGCGGGCAGACGACCCCCATCGGCGCCATCGAGGTGGTGGGCTCGATGGGCACCCTGGACGGCAGGACCGTCGAGCTGACGGGCGACATGACCGTCGCAGGAACCATCAGCAGGCTGACCCTGGGCAACGTCGACGCCAACCACACCATTACCATCGGCCCGCGGCCGGCAGGCGACACCAGAACGGCCGTGACGATGACGTTCGGCGAGGTGACTGACACCTCCATCTTCAGCGAAACTCCCATAAAGTCGCTCACGGCCGTCGAGTGGCTGGACGGCGACGCCACGGCCGACGTGATCCAGGCCCCCTGGATCGGCAGGCTCACCACCAGAGGCCGGCGGGCCAATCTGCGGCTGGGCATCCCCGGCAAGGCCGGCGATTTCCAGGCCGATCTCGACCTGAGCGGCGAAGGCGCGACCCGGGACACGCTGGCCTCGGCCAGGATCGCCGGCGGCCTGTCGAATGTCGCCTGGGACGTCGACGGCTCCATCGGCATGCTGACGATCAAGGGCACCGTCCAGGACAGCAGCATCGACTCGTCGGGCCCGATCCGGGGGATCACCGTGTGCGATTGGCTGGATACGGACGCCACGGCCGACCTGATCCAGGCCCCCTGGGTCAGCCGCCTGACCACCAGAGGCCTGCGGGCGAATGCCCGGCTGGGCATTGTCGGCAAGGCCGGCCATTTCCAGGCCAACCTGCTGCTGGACGGCACCGGGGCGAGGCGGACCACCCTCGGCTCGGCCAATGTCGCCGGCGACCTGGACGAGGTCCTGTGGTACATCACCGGCGCCATGGGCCGTCTCACCGTCAAAGGCACCGCCAGGGACAGCACGGTCCGCACCAGCGGCGACATCGCGGGAATCACGCTGGGCGCGGCCAGCGGCAGCGACTTCCTGGCGGGCATGTCCGAAGAGACGTATCGACACGCTCACGACGCGGGCGACTTCGGGCCCACCCCCGCCCAGATCAGGTCGATCAGCATCCGGGGCTGGCGGGTGCCCAGGGAAGACCCCATACCCAAGTTCTTTGCCGACAGCAACTTTTCCGCCGCCACCATCGGCTCGGTGAGCCTGCTGAACGCCGAGCTGCTCGACGGCGACGAGTTCGGCGTCTTCGCGCTCAAGACCGGCTCGGGCAGGGAGATCCGCTCGGTCCGCTATACCGATCAGGCCAACAGGGACAACAACTGGCGATGGTCGCCCAGGGACGGCGACATCTACGCCGACCACGAGCTGGTCGCGGCCCTGGTCGGGGCGGCGGTGCAGTTCGATTCGCCGCCGGAAATCCGGGTCGAGCAGGACGGGGTGCTGATCCTCACCGGCCTGCGGTCCCAGCCGGTGGAGTTCGCTCTGGGCGAACTCGGCGAGGCCCCGGTCCAACTGATCTTTACCGTCTTGAACATCGGATCGGAGAACCTGACCATCGGCGCGCTGACGTTGGTCGACAACGAGGGATTCGAGATCTCCCAGCCTCCGGCGACGCCCATCCTGCCCGGCGAGTTCACGACGTTTACACTGGAGATGTTGACGGACACGGAGGGGAACCGGTCCGCCACGGCCCAGATCGACAGCAACGACCCGGACGAGAGCCCCTTCAGCTTCCAGGTCATCGGGCGCGTGGGCGTCTCGGAGATCGCGCTCTCCCGGTCCGGGCTGGACGTCGCCGACGGGGAGGAAACGCCGATTCCCTTCGGCACGGTGGAGTACAACGCCACCGCCCCGGAGCAGACGTTCACCATCACCAACGTGGGCGAGGTCTCCCTGACGGTAGAAAACCTGGTCCTGAACAACAACACCGGCTTTGAGATCGTCACCTATCCCGACAGCAGCGTGCTGCCGGGTGCGTCGACGACCTTCGTGCTGCGGATGCTGACCGACACGGCCGGCGAGACGTCCGCCGACGTCCGCTTCGACAACAACGACACCGACGAGAATCCGTTCGACTTCCAGGTCGGCGGCGAGGTTCTGCCGCCGCAGCCGGAGATTGAGCTGTGGCGGTGGAACCCCAGCGGCGACATCCTGCTGGCGGACGGGCAGACGGCGGCGGTCAACTACGGCAGCGTGGGCCTGGGCGGGGACGTCCGGCAGCGGACGTTCATCATCAAGAACGTGGGCGAGGCGGACTTGGAGGTCGGCTCGATCGTCCTGGAAAACAACGACGGCTTCTTCGTGTACGAGCAGCCGGACCCGGTCGTCCCGCCCGGCGGGTCGACCGGCTTCCGGATTCGACTGTCGACCGACTCTATCGGCCAGAAGTCCGCCGACGTGCGCTTCGACAACAACGACGCCGACGAGAATCCCTTCAACTTCAGCGTCACCGCGATGGTGACCCCGGCAATCGACTCGGTCGTAACCGACCTGGGAGGCGGGCTATACGGCTACAGCCTCACTATCCGCTCGGACGACGGCATCCAGGCTTCCTACTTCGCGAACATGACGTTTGAGGGCGTGGACGGCAGCATCGTGCAGATGAAGGCCATCATCCAGCCCGGCGTGCTGGAGTACGAAGTGGACACGGACACCGACGCCGCCGCCTATGACGGGCTGGGCACGCCGCCGTACGACATGGACCGCGATTCCTACTTCCTGGGAGGGTTCGCCGCCGGCGACGTGATGGCGCTGGAGCAGTCGGACAACTACTACCATATCGAGGCCGGCACCGGCGTCGGCACCCTGCTTGAGGACGCCGAGCTGGCCTACATCGCCTGCACCGGCCAGGTGCACTTCTACGGCACCATCTCCCGGCAGGGCGTGACCTACACGGTGGACGGGACCGCAACGATGTAGACGGAACGGCCGACCGGCGCGGGCAAGGCCGCCGCTGCTCAGGCCCGGCGCGCTCAGCCGGCTCGCCGCTTCAGGGCCGTGCGGGCCAGCTCGCTGCAACGCATCCACCGGACGCCGGCGCCGAAGGCCTTCTCGACCCGCCCGAACAGCTTCTCCAGCCCGGCCAGTCCGGCGCAGCGGCCGTTGGAGAAGAGCGACTGCCAGTGCGTCAGAATGACGATGGGCAGCCCCGCGTCGAACAGATCGCGGATCTTTCCCCGCCGGCCGTCGGCGGTGAGCCACTGGTCGATGCCGCTTTCGACGGCGGCGCGGGCGGCGCGGGCCGAGCCGGCGTCCTGGCTGGCCCACAGCCGGTCGTCGGTGTTGGCCGGCACCGTCACCGTCACCAGGCTGGCCTTCTTGTCCCGCCAGGCGATCCACGGCCAGCGGGGCCTGGCCGAGCCCAGACAGTGGAGGAAGTACCAGGCGAACTTGCGGCCGGTGACCCGTCGGGTGGCCCGGGCGATGGCCTCGGCGTAGCGCTTCTCGTTGTCGATGCCCGCCGCCCAGGGCGAGGTGACGCCGTTGGGCGGAAGCCCCACGTTCTTGAGGATGCGCATCGCCAGGGCGATGTAATCGGCCATCTCGCTCACGGACGCCCGCGAGACCCACGCGTCCTCGTAGACGTGCAGGTATCGGCCGCGGGCCAGGTCATAGGCGGCTTGGTGGGTCAGCAGCTCGACGGTGATGTCGAAGAGCGGGGCGATCCGCTCCCGGGCGACCTTGAGGAACCCTTGCAGGTGCCGATCGGGCACGTAGTTGAGTCCTTCGTCCAGCCGGCCCAACTGGGAGGGCATGGGCAGCACGCTGAACTTTCCGGCCGCCCCGTATCGCCGGCAGATGCCCGCAAAGTCCCGCGCCACCGCGTTGGGAATGAGGTGCACGCACTGCTGCTGGGGGTGCAGCCAGTACGCCAGGTTCACCGGCGCCCCGTCGTCCACAATCAGCGAGATCGGTATAGCCAACGGAAAACTCCTGTCTCAACGCTGTGTTGAGCCTCGGCCCAGGGCCGTGACCTTGAAGTTGGAGAATCGCGCGATCGCCTTCGCCCCGATGACGCGGAAGCCGACCTTCCCGGAAGTGGGAATCTCATCCGGGAGCTCGCCCGGGTCGGTGAAGCCGCTGGCGATGGCGCCGTTCACCTGGAGCTGGCAGGTTCGCCCGGCCTTGATGAAGGCGACGTGATAGGGCGTGCGGATCTGCCTGCACAGGTCCTCGCCCTGGCCCATGAGGTGCAGCCCCGGGTTGCGCCGCCAATTCGACACGCCCGTGTGCTCGCCCTTGTCGTCGTATCGGCTGACCGAGCAGTGATACGAGCGGGTGGTGGCGTTCTCGCCGACGTAGTCGTCAAAGACACCGGCGCGGGCGGGTACGCCGGTGATGGCGTCTTCGCCGCCCAGCCCCTTCATGGCCAGGAAGGTGATCACCAGCCCGTTCTTCTCGGCCACGAACAGGTCGTACTCGACGCAGATGTTGTCCGGAAAATCCCGCTTGCAGAAGGCCATGCAGCCGGCGCCCCCCTGCCTGGAGCCGCTGCAATCCAGCCGCAGCACGCCGCCGGCGACGATGCCGGCGCCTTCCACCAGACCTTCCAGGTGCCAGTTGTCCAGGTCCTCGAAGCGGTCCTCGTGGATGAGATTGCCCTCCGGAGCGATCTTTTCCATCTCTGCCCGCCTTTCGGTTTGACAAAGCGCGCTCGGCGATTACGCTACTTGGGCCGCCGGTTCAGTCGGTCCAGCGACATTGTCGGGAGAAACCATGGAACTGTCCAGCAGGATCAAAGCCGTCAGCCCCAGCGCGACGATTGCGGCCAGCATGCGCGTCAAGCAGATGCTCGCCGAGGGCATCGACGTGGTCGACTTCGGGGTGGGCGAGCCGGACTTCGACACGCCGCGGTTCATCAAGGAGGCGGCCGAGGCGGCGCTGGAGGCCGGGGACACGAAGTACGCCCCGCGCGCCGCGGCCAAGCTCAAGGCGGCCATCGCCGGGAAGCTCAAGAGGGAAAACGGCCTGGAGGTTGGGTCCGATCAGGTGCTGGTGACCTTCGGCGCCAAGCACGCCCTGTACAACGCCTTCCAGGTGCTGCTGAACCCGGGCGATAAGGTGCTGATCCCGACCCCGTACTGGGTCAGCTACGCCGAGCAGGTCAAGCTGGCCGGCGGGGAGTGCGCGTTCCTCCCGACCGGGCCGCAGACGCACTTCAAGATCACGCCCGACCAGCTCCGGACCAGCGCCGGCGGGGCGAAGGTTCTGCTGCTCAATAACCCGTGCAACCCCACCGGTGTGACGTATACGCCGCAGGAGCTGAAGGCCATCGCCAAGGCGGTTCTGGGGACGAACCTGATTGTTTTCTCGGACGAGATTTACGAAAAGCTCATCTACGGCGACACGAAGTTCGCCAGCTTTGCGGCCATGGATGATCGCCTGCCCGAGCGGACGCTGACCTTCAACGGCCTGTCCAAGACCTTCGCCATGACCGGCTGGCGGATGGGCTGGGTGGCCGGACCGGCCGATGTCCTCAAGGCCATGGCCACGCTTGCGTCCCACCAGACGACCAATCCGGTCAGCTTCTGCCAGGCCGCCGCCCTGTCCGCGTACACCCACCCCACGGCCGCGGGCGAGATCGAGGCGATGCGGAGTAAGTTCGAGAAGCGCGGCCGCTACATGCACGAACGGCTCGCCGCCATCGAGGGCGTCACCTGCGTCCGGCCGACCGGGGCGTTCTACTGCTTCCCGGACGTCTCGGCCCAGTACGGCAGGGCGTTCGCCAAGGAAAGGGTTGAAGACTCAATGGATTTCGCCCGTCTCTGCCTGGAGAAGGCGAAGGTCGCGATGGTGCCGGGGGCGGCCTTCGGCGAGGACCGCTGCGTGAGGCTTTCCTTCGCCACCGGCATGGATCGGATCGAAGCCGGCCTCGACCGCCTGGAGAAACTGCTGAAGCAGGGCGGCTGATCCGGGGACCCGACGGGTTCAGCCGGCGGCGTGCTGGTTGCTGACGGCCTGACGGTGCATCCGGCAGAGGCTCTGCCAAGTGGCGGCGACGCGATCGGTCAGCCCCATGTTCTGAAGCGACAGCGCCAGTGACGCTCGAAGCTGCTCGTCGCCGGGGGCCAGGGCGGCGGCTTTCTCCATGTGCTCGACGGCCTGAGCGAACTGGCGGCGGTCGGTGTACAACACCGCCAGCCGGTAGTGCAGGCTCACGGAATTGCCGTTCAGCGCCAGGGCCGTCTTGAAGGTCTCGATGGCGTCCTCGGTCCGGCCCAGGTCCTGCTGCGTGATGCCCAGCCGGATGATGGCGGCGGTATAGTCGGGGTTGATGCGCACGGCCTCCTCGAACTCCCTGCCGGCCTCGCCCAGCCGGCCCTCGGCCCGCAGCAGAACGCCATAGCGGTAGCGAAGGTCGGCGTAGTCGGGGTGTTTTTCAACCTCCTCGGCGTGCCGCGAGAGTTGCAATTTCAGCAGGTCGGCCCGGTCCAGCTCCGGCTCGGCCGCCGCAGGGTCCTCCCCCATCGCCAACGACTTCTCCAGCTCCTGGGCCGTGGCGGCCTTGAGCTGGAGGCAGGCCATTTCCTTCAGCAGCACGCCGGAGTTGGGCTCGACGGCCGCTGCCAGTTGAAAGCTGTTGATCGCCTCCTCCGGCCGGGCGGCCGCCGCCTGCGCGACACCCAGACCAACGTAACTGGTCAACAGGCGGTCGTTGATCTCGGCGGCTTGGTGGAAGGCCTCGGCCGCCTCAGCCCACCTACCGTTCAAGAGGTGATGGGTCCCCAGGGAGATCCTCGCCTCCAGGTAGTCCGGTTGGGCCTCCAACGCGGCCAGGAAATGGATCATCGCCTCGTCGTCCTGACTGGTGTCGCTGAGCAGTCGAGCCAGCCGCAGGTGCAGGTCGGCGAACGGACCCTGAATCTCCAGCAGCTTGTGCAGACGCTCGATTGCCTCGCGGATCTGCCCGGATCGGACCAGCACCTCCACCTCATCGTCTAGCAGGGCCCAGTTGTCCGGCTCCATGGCGATGGCGGTCTCGAAGGCGGCGATGGCATCATCGTTCCGCCCGTTGCGGTAGTACAGGTGCGCCAGCATGACGATGTTGGCCGAGTCCTCCGGCGCCAGACCGCGGAGGCGCTCGTACTGCAAGATAGCCTCGTCCACATCGTCGCGAAGCAGGGAGACGGCGGCGAGTCGTTGCCGGGCCGACACGCAGTCGTCCTGGGCGCGGACCACGTCGCGATAGTACTCGGCGGCCTCGTCGCTGCGCGAGAGCTTCTCCAGGCAGTAGCCCACGGCAAACAGCACCGCCGGGGCGCCGGGGTGGGTTCGATTGGCGACCTGCAAGTGCTCCAGGGCCTTTTGCGAGTCGCCCATGTCGTCGTACGCCGCGGCCAGGGCCAGCCGGGCGGGCAGATGATCCGGCTCCAGCCGGCAGGCCTCGGACAGATGACCGGCCGCCTGGGTGAGCTGCATGCCCCGCAGGTAGGCCAGGCCCAGTTCGTAGCGGAGGCTGCCCCGGTCGGGCTGCTGGCGGCAGAGGTCTTCCAGCTCGGCCACCGACTTGCCGGCGCCGTGGCGGAAGAAGCGCTCCAGCGTCTCCCCGACGTTGGCTTCCAGCCCCTTTCCCAGAATCTCCAGCAGAGAACTCACCGCTCGGAAGACCTTTCTCAAGCCGCCAGCGAGGCCAGCCGCTCGGCTGCGCGGTCGTAACGGCCGTTCAGTTCCAGGGCGCGGCGGTAGTGGCTGCCGGCGGATTCGGCCATCCCGCGATGCCGCATCAGATCGCCCAGGCGCACGTGAACGTCGGGCCAGTCGCCGCCGGCGCGAATGGCCCGGTCGAGATATTTAATCGCCCGATCGACCTCGCCGGCGCCGGCGTCCAGCTCGGCGTGTCGCAGCATGGCCTTGACGGAGGTCGGGTCGATCTCGATGGCCCGCAGGAGGTGGTCCCTGGCCGGCTTCGAGCGGCCCAGCCGCATCGAGACCACGCCCGCCAGGTAGTGCAGCTCGGCCTGATCGGCGTGACGGGCCAGGGCCGTAGCCAATACCAGCATCACCACCTCGAAGAGTTCCTCGTCGACGTCGCTGGGCGGCAGGGCGAGGAGGGCCTCGACGAAGTCCGGCTCGTCCGCGGCGTATTCGGCGAGCTGGCCGATCAGAGACGCCTGGGGCGGGTGGCGGCTCTCGGGCAGGGCGATGGTGATTGTCCGGGCGGCGGGGGCGTCACCGACAGTTGGTAGGCGGCTGGCGGCGTCGGCGGCCAGGCACAACTGATACGCCGTCATCATGTCTTCCGGGCGAAGCACCCAGGCTCGCTGAAAGGCCTTGACCGCCGCGGGGAAATCACCGCGGGCGCACTCGATCAGCCCCAGGCGGCGATGCGCCTCGGCCGAGGTGCAATCGCGCTCGACCGCGCGCAGCAGATGCTCGCGGGCGGTGTCGTAATCATCCTCGGCGGCGTGAAAGAGGCCCAACTGCAAGTGCAGCTCGGCCGAGTCGCCAAGTCGGCGCAGGGCCGCCGTCAGCGTCATGATCGCCAGCGACCGGCGGCGGCTGCGCCAGTAGCCTTGGGCGAGACGAATCTGCGCCGGCACGTCGTCGCGGTTGGACCGGGCGACCACCTCGGCCTGTTCGGCGCAGCGCTCGTACTGCCCGGAACGGGCGTACACGAAGAAGAGGTACTCGGCCAGCTCGGAGCGGTTGCCGATCAGGGCCACGGCCTGGCGGAAGCGTCGGCCGGCCTCGATGAACTGGCCGGATCGGAGGTGGGCGATGCCCATGGCGCGGTGCGACATCGCGCTGTAGTAGCGAGCCAGGCGGCCCGGCACGTCTTCCCGGCGGACCAGCCGGCCCAGCAGCTCCACCGCCGTGGAGTATTCACCCGCGCGGTATGCTCGCATGCCTTCAACAAAGGAATTCAGAAGGCTCATGCTCCGTTTCCTCCGAGGGTCCGTGCCTGCCTGCAAGCCCTGCCGGACAGTTGGCGGGCGGGTGGTGGACGGGTCCGCCGCCACCGGTAATTCTTATCGGCATGGCGGCGGTCCCGGTGAAGTATCGGCCGGGCGGAAGATGCACTCGGCGTCGGCGGGCGAGTGTAGCTGCGGATGCTAACCGAGGTTCTCGGGGGGCGTTCCCCCTCCGCCGCGGCGCCGGCGGAGCCAGGCGACCAGCACCTGCTTTTGCTCGGGCGGGAAGGCCAGAGGCGTGAAGACGATCGCGGCCAGCAGCACCGCCCAGACGATTCCCAGCACCCCGACCGGCAGCAGCAGCACGGCCGGCAGCAGCATCACCAGGTACGTGCTCGGGTGCAGTCTGAGCGAGCTATCCCGGGCGCCTGCCCGAGAGCTGGTAGGCGGGCGGCGCTTCGCCTGGGCGGTCAGCAGGTACGCCACCGCCACGACCGAGCCGCCGGCGTACATGCCCACGCCGGCCGCCCACGCCGCCCCGACGGGACCGTACAGCGGCATCCACCACACAGCCAGGCCCAAGTTCGCCGCCGCCCCCGCCAGCACCGCCGCCGCGATCAGAATCGGGCGCTCGTGCAGCTTGGCGATCATGCTCAGCAGGGCCAGGTGATTGATCACCTGGAAGAACATCAGCAGGCCGCCCAGGAGCGCCAGCCCCGCGCGGTAGTCGGCCCGCAGCAGCCGGACCCACAGCGGCGAGCCGGCGTATACGACGACCGTCAGCGTCATCATGCCCACGACGACGGCCTTGTACGCCGTCTCCAGCCGCAGCATGGCCGCGGGACGCTCGTCGGCCTCCCAGATGCGGGCGACGTGCGAGAACACGACCGCCCAGACGGCGTTGGCCAGGAAGACGATGGGCTGGCCGAGCTGGAGGAAGACGTAGAAGACGCCCGCCTCGGCCTGGCCGTAGCGCCGGTTGGTCAGCCAGAGGCTGAGATATCCGGCCGCGTTCCACAGGACCGTTCCCGCCAGCGCGGCCAGGCCGTAGCGGAGCACGCGGCGGTAGGGGCTCTTGATGATGCCGTCGGCGTCTTCGCCGGCCGACGACGACGAGACGGGCACGGGCCCGCTGATCTCCTCGTCTTCGGCCCCCGGCGGGACGATGAGCGCCCGGGCGCGCCGGGGCTCGGCCGCGGGCGCCATCGCCTCTCTCTGGCGGCTCAGGGCCGCGTGCAGCAGGGCCCCTCCGCCCGTCAGCGTCAGTATCAGGCTCACCAGGTGGGCCAGCAGCAGCGCCAGCCCGGTCGGCGTGACCATCAGCGTGACCACGGCGATGGCGGTGAAGATCACGGCGAAGGCGACCTCGACGAGAGAGACCAGCCGATACGCCCGCATGCCGATCAACAGTCCGAGCAGGTTATGGTAGAGCCCGCCGACCATCGCGTTGGCCAGCGCGGCCCAGCAGATGTGCAACTGGGTGCGGTAGGCGACCAGGGACCCGGCCGCGCGCGAGGCGATCACATACCTGGCGATGAGGTCGCTTCCGGCCAGCGCCACCAGCGTCATGGCGACGGCGCAGCCGAGGATCGCCCAGCGCGTTCGCCGGTAGAACTCGCGGAGCCGGCCGCGGGCCTCGTAGAAGCTGACGTATCGGATCAGCCCCTGGTTGCTACCGAGCGTCAGCAGTGGGCTGGCGAGGTTGAAGATCATCATCCCCAGCCCCCACAGCCCGTACTGGGCCTTGACCAGCAGATACGTCAGCAGCAGCACGCGCCCCAGGGCGATGCCCTTCTGCAGCACCATGGCCGGCACGTACACTCCCAGTGACTCGGCCATCGAACCGACTTTCAGCAACCGAGGTAGCATTTTTCCGAAAACCGCGCAGCTCCTATCCCGGCGGACCGGCACGTCCGGCAAGCGGCCCACAAGGTGCGTCCGTCACACAGTTGGCTGTATGGCGTTCTTACAACGTTAATATCTTGAGTTCTTGGAATGTTCTTGGGTCCTGACTGTCGCCAGCGGGCCTCGTGGGTCTGCCTCGCGAAAGCCGCCGGCGCGGGTCAAGGCGTTAGTAATTCGTCCCTGACGCGAGCGAGTTGTCCGCCCGGGACCCGAGCCGCCTTGACGATATCCCTCCGCACCGGGAGGGGGAAGCATTCGATGCGGCTCCAGCAGCACCGCCGACGCCGCCAGGGTCTTGGCCCATAGACGCATCTTGTTCATGGCGTCACCTTGCCGGTGTGATGAAGGCATCCGCCCGGACGGCCCGGACCTTTCCGAAAACGAAAAGATCCCTCCGGGCGGCGTCGTACGTCCGGTAGGAGCCGACACGAACCAGCCGCATGAGGCGTCCCTGCCTCAATTCCACGTCGACCCGGGCGTGTTCGGAAAGCCCGGCCCGGCGCAGTTCGGCGATGAGCCTCTCCGCGCCGCCGGTGGAGGCTTTCTCGAAAGCGCCGGCCTGGATCGACCAGCGCACGGCCCGGATGCGGTCTTGGGCGCGGCGGGCCGCCTCCGTGCCCTCGAAGAGGTAGATCAGCCGGTCAAAGTGCTGATCCGCCTCCTTCCAGCGGCCCAAACGCTGGAGCACGCAGCCCAGCCGGTACATTGCCTCGTCGGCCGGGGGCGCCCCGGGGCGGGCGTGCTCCACGGCCGAGCGGTAGTGGCTCTCGGCCTGGGGCATGTCGTCGTCGGCGTAGGCCAGCTCGCCCAGTTTGACGTGGGCCAGGGTGAGCAGGTCTTTCCGCTTGGCGAGCTTGATGGCCGCGAGCAGATCGGCCTTGCCGCCGGGCTGTTTCGATCGCAGCCGCGCCATCCCGCGGAGGTAGTAGGCCTCGCCCGCCTCCTCCAGCCGGGGATGCACTTGCAGGAAACGCGAGCCGGCCTCGATCGCGCCCGCGTCGTCGCCGCGCCGGTAAGCGGCATTGGCGGTCGCCAGAAGCCTTTGGCCGGCCGGGCTGATCGCTCCCTGGCAGCCGGAAAGCACCGCCACCGCCAGCAGGGCGGCGGCCCATAGCTGTCGAGTTCGCATCCGTTCTCTCCTAAGCGGACCGCAACAATGTTTGAACAGTGGCCCCGTCCAGGGTCTCGACACGTCGCAACGAACGGGAACACGAATGACACGAATTGTAACGAATTGCACGAATTAGACAGAGCCGGCTCAAGAAAAGGAGCCCATTCGTGAAATTCGCGGTAATTAGTGTAATTCGTGGTCTCCGCGCCGGGGCTGGCCCGGGCGATCCCGTCCGGCGATCACATTCCCGCGGCCTTCCTGAGCGAGGCCACCTCAGCGGCGGTTAGGTGGCGGAACTTGCCGATCTTCAGGCCGCTGTCGGTCACGGGGCCGACGGCCGAGCGGTGCAGCCGGCGAACCTTGTGGCCCAGCCGGGCCAGCGTCCGCCGAACCTGCCGGTTCCGCCCCTCATGGATCTTCACTTGCAGCAGGCTTTCGTTGCCGCCCCGGTGGAGGAGCTTTACCGCCGCCCGGGAGGTCCGCCCGCCTTCCAGGAAGACTCCCCGGCGCAAGGCCGCCAGGTCCTTGGTCTCGAGGCGTCCGGCGACGCGGGCGATGTAGGTTTTCACCACGCCGTAGCGCGGGTGCGTGAGCCGATCCGTCAGCTCGCCGTCGTTGGTGAGGACGATCAGGCCGGTGGAGTCCGCGTCCAGCCGGCCGACGCAGTATACGCGCCGACCGATCCGCCCGACCAGATCCACCGCTCGCGGGCGGTCAAACCCGCGCTCGTCCCGCTGCGTGCAGATGACGCCGCGAGGCTTGTTCAGCAGGATGTAGGTCAATTTCGCCGGGCGCCTCGCGAGCGTCTGGCCGTCGACGTGGATCTTGTCGGACGGCTCCACGAAGCACGGCAAGGCGGCGACGGTTTGCCCGTTGACGCTGATCCTGCCGTCAAGAACCATCTGCTCGGCGGCCCGGCGGGAGGCGATCCCGGCGGCGGCGAGAACCTTCTGAATGCGAACCTTCGCCATGACGCATCGGCCTCCGGCAGCGACACATGACAGGGGATGCCTTCACCGCGGAAGTGTAATCTCCAGAACCGTCATCTGCTCGTCGACGACCGCTGTGGGGGCGGCCAGCCCCGCCGGCACGAGCACGGTCTCCAGCCGGCCCAACGGAACGGACGGCGCCGCGGCCGCATCGGAGAGGATTTTGCCGCGCCCGCCCAGGAGCATCCAGACGGCGCATGCGCCGGCGCGGAGTTCGACCGGCCCCGGCGGCAGCAGCCGCTTTCGCACGCTGAAATACGGCGTCCGCAGCAGCATCTCGTCGCCGGCGGGCCCCTGGGCGGCATCGCGGGCGGAGACCGCCTCCGGCGCCTCGGCGGGGTCGGCGGCGTCTGGGGGCGCGAAATGAATGCAGCGCAGGGATTCGGCCGGGTGGATCTCGCGCCCCCGGCCCCAATCGGTCACGCGAAAGGTCGTGTCCGAGGGAATCTGAACCTCGGCGACCACCACGCCGGCGCCGAGGGCGTGAACGGTGCCGGCCGGCAGGTAGTAAAAATCGCCGTCCCTTACCTCGAATCGCTGGATGAGTTCGAGCAGGGCCTCATCCCGTCCGATCGCTTCGGCAAAGCGCTCGCGGGTAACGCCGCCCTTGACGCCCTTGAGGATATACCCGCCTGAACTCTTCAGCACGTACCAACACTCCGTCTTGGCCCTGGCGTGCGGGCCCATCTCTCTGGCCGCCTGCTCGTCGGGATGGACCTGGAGGCTCAGCCTTTCGTTGGCGTCGAGCACTTTCAGCAGCAGCGGGAACCGGCCGTCATCCCACGGCCGGGCCGAACCGAGGATCTGCCGCCGCCGGTCCGTCAGCAGCTCGTTGAGCGTCTTTCCGGCGTCGGGGCCGTTGGCAATGACGGACTCGGTCTGCCGGTCCCGGTCGGTCGGGGGCAGATCGGCCAGCTCCCAGCTCTCGCCGATATTCTTTCCGGGCGGAAGCCGGCGTCCGAACAGACGCTCCAGGCGCCTTCCGCCCCACACCCTGTCCTTGTAGATCGGAACGAACTTGTACGGATACACGCTCATGAACACCTCATCGCAAATACGCTACAGTCCGAAAGATCGGCCGCCCCGACCACGGAACATTGGCTGATTGTAGCGCAAAAGCGCCACCCGTTACAGGGCGACCTTGCCAAGCTCGGGGCGCTTGCATACACTCACTCGCCGGGAAGTGCCAAACAGCAAGGAGTCGGACATGAGCGAACAGGCCAAGCCCCCGATCAGCTTCGAAGACTTCACCAAGCTCGACATTCGCGTGGCGAAGATAACGGCCGTCAGGGACCACCCCAACGCCGACAAGCTGATCGTGATAGACATCGATCTCGGCGGCGAGCAGCGTCAGATCATCGCCGGCTTGAAGCCCTACTGCCAGCCGCAATCGCTGATCGGCAAGACCATCGTCGTGATCGCCAATATCCCGCCTCGGAAGATGCGCGGCCTGGAGTCCAATGCCATGCTGCTGGCCGCCACCTGGAACGACGGCGAGCGCGACCAGGTGACGGTCCTGACCACCGACGGCGACGTGCCCCCCGGCGCGGGGATATCGTAAACGTCTCCGCCTGCCCGCGGCGCGGCTGGCATCGGGCAGCGTTCGTCCGCATGCAATGGTGGCGGCCGTTCAGCGGGAATCGTATACTGCCTGTCCAGGCAGTGACGGCGTCCCGCTTCGGGTGATACTGCCCACTAATTCGGGCATGATTGCGCGGAATCGCTCGATTCAACGCAGCCCCACGACCCATACCTCAAGAAAGCTTCCCGGCAAACCCTGTCCTGGAAATCATTTAGCGGCAGCCTTCGCGAGCAATTCGCGGCTGGCACGGTCAGTGCACAACGGAGGGGGTGAGGTGATGGCAGGTGTGAAAAAGCGCCATTTGCCTTTCGCCTTGGTAGTGCACGGTCCGGCCGGGTCTCCCGCGGGCCCGGCCGGGCCTAAGCGAGCGCGACCCGATAGATGCACTGACTAGCGGACTGTTGCACAGGAGGGAGACCTTTGCAGTCGCCGGCATAATGTGCCGGCACGGTCTCCGGCGATGACCAGGGTCGTCCCGGGGATCAACCTTGGGCCGGTGGAAAGCGAGGAGTCCGCCGGCCCTCTTTTTTCGGCCGGTGCGGGCGCCGCCCGGCTCCTGCGGGGCCTCGAATACCCAAGGCAGATCGCGCTGCAAGCAGAGGCCGGTCGGCAAGCAGGCAGGTGACGCCGAGCAGGGCGCATCATCGCATGGTGTGAATCACCAGCTCGGCGGCGTTGTCCGCGGCCGAACCGGCTGCTCGCAGTGGCCGGACCAGCTCCGGGAGCTTCTCCCGCAGCCGGCGCAGTGACGGCAGGTCAGTCAACATGGCCTCGGCCGTTTCGGCAACGCGGTTGACGTCGCCGTACCAGGGCATCAGCTCCGGCACGAGCCGCTCGCCGGCGAGGATGTTGACCAGCGACAGGTAGCGCGAGCGGATCACCCACCGCCCCAGCAGCCGATACCCCCACTTGCTGACGCGGTAGAAGATGACCATGGGCACGCCGAAGTGGGCCGCCTCCAGCGTGACGGTCCCGCTGACGGCCACGGCCAGGTGCGATCGGGAGAGCACCTCGGCCAGCTCGCCCACGCGGATGGGCAGGTCGTCGCGCCCGGCGCAGCGCCGGATCCACTCGGCCGATTCGGCGTTGCCGGCGGTAAAGGCGAACTCCGCCTCGCCGAAGCGGCGCGACAGTCGCTCCATCACGGCAACCAGCGCCGGGGTGTGGGCCTTGATTTCCTCCTGGCGGCTTCCCGGCAGCAGGGCGATCCGCCAGCGCCCCTGGCCGGCCGACTCTTCCAGGTCGGGCGGCTCGGCCGGGGCCAGCCCGTCAAAGAGGGGATGGCCGACATAGTGGGCGTTGACGCCGCGGCGGCGAAGATAGTCCTCCTCGAACGGCAGGATGCAGGCCACCGCGTCCGTCAGCCGCCGAAGCTTCCGCACGCGCCACGGCGCCCAGGCCCATACCTGCGGGGCAATGTAGTACATCACCGGGACGCCGCGCCGCCTGGCCGCTCGCGCCAGGTGCCAGTTGAGCGCCGGGGAATCGACCGGCACGTGGACGGCCGGGCGGCTTTCGCTCATGGCGCCGGCCACCCGGCGGATGAGGCCCACGTAGTAGAGCAACTGCCGCAGCGGCCCGGTGATCATGGTGGCGCGGCGCGCCGGCTCGGCCAGCAGCTCGCAGCCGGCCGCGGCCATGCGCTCGCCGCCGATGCCGACGAAGCGCACCGGCGCCACCCGCCTTCGCAACGCCTCGATGAGCCCGGCGGCGTGGGCATCGCCGCTGACGTCCGCGGCCGTGACGAATATGACCGGCGCCTCGCTCATGCGAAGATCACCCGCTGCAAATGCCGACGATCCGCCGCCTAGTGGCCGTGTCCCATCTCCTCGATAGCGCCTTTGCTGTTGAGGTAGGTGCCGACCTCCTCGGCGAGCTTCTCGTCGTTTCGCCGCAGCCACTCCGTCAGCATGACGGCGTGCTCCTTTTCCTCGTCCCGGTTGTGGGCGAGGATCGCCTTAAGCTGGGCGTCGCCGGCGGCGTCGACCCGCTGCTGGTAATGGTCGATGGCCTCCAGTTCCTCGATGAGCGAGGCGATCGCCCTGCGCAGGTCGAGTGTCTTTCCGGTGAGCCGGTCCAGTGGTTCGTACAATGCCTCGAGCGCCATCGCTTTGCTCCTTTCAATGTTGCCGAATGGAATTGACAACACCCTTCAAGTCGGGGCCGCCATAGCATATGGGCTGATGCATGAGTCGGCAAGGACGCGGCGGCGGTGGAGGGCGTCCCTAGCCGGGAATTCTGACGGTCACGTCGCCGGCCACGACGGCCGTGCAGGCCAGGCGGGAATCGGCCGTGTAGCCCGGTGCCTGCTCGACGAGGTCGAGTTCGTCTTCGGTCGCCTCGGAAAGGTTCTCGCCGCCGGCGGTGACGATCACGTGACAGGTGCCGCACGCCCCGGCTCCGCCGCAAGCGTGCTCGATCTGCACCCCGTGGGAAAGGGCAATGTCGAGGATGCTCCCCGGCCGGCCCTCCCTCCCATAGGGGTACTCCGCCGGGTCGGCCTCGACCGTCACGCCGGCCGGGGCGAACTTGACTGTGTATTTCGCCATCGCCCGCTCTCCAGTCGCCAATTGTCAGCCCGCAACGCCAAAGCGGCAATCAAAACTCGTCCAGCTTCCTGCCCTTGACCGTCTTGCGCAGCACCTCGTCCATCTGGGCCTCGGTTAGGGGGGCCGCGGCGTCGTTGAGCATCTCCATGGCCGCGTAGATCTGATCGGGATCGTCCCCGGCCATGCGGGCCTTCAGCAGGGCCACGGCGCTGTCCAGCATGCGGCGCTGCTGGTCGTTGAGGGCGCCGCCCGCGCCGGCGAGGGCCTGGCCCACCGCCTTGAGAATCCGCCCGGCCTCGTTGCGAAGGTCGATGAGTTGGTGGGCGAGCATGTCCTCGCCGGCCTTGGTGAGGGACTCCTTGACCATCTGCTCGACCTCCCGCCGCGTCAGCCCGTGGGAAGGGGTGATCTGGATGGAGGCGCTCTTGCCGCTGCGCTCCTCGCGGGCCGAGACGTTCAGAATGCCGTTGGCGTCGATGAGGAACGTCACGCGGATCCGCGGCGCCCCGGCGGGCATGGGCGGAATGCCGCGAAGCTGAAACCGTCCCAGCGAGCGGCAGTCGGCGGCCAGCTCGCGCTCGCCTTGCAGCACGTGGATGTCCACCGCAGTTTGCCCGTCCACGTACGTGGTGAATACCTCGGAGGTCTGGCAGGGGATGGTCGTGTTCCGCATGATCAGCTTGCCCGTCGCCCCGCCGAGCGTCTCGATCCCCAGCGACAGGGGGGTCACGTCCAGCAGCAGCATGTCGCGGCGGACGCCGGCGAGGATTCCCGCCTGCACCGCCGCCCCCAGGGCGACGACCTCTTCGGGATTCACGGCCGTGTAGAGCTTCTCGGCGCCGAACAGCTCTCCCACCCGGCGGCGGACGTAGGGGATCCGGGTGCAGCCGCCGACCATGACCACGCGGTCAATCTGCTCGGGCGCCAGGCGCGCGTCCGCCAGCGCCCTTCGGCAGTGCTCGATCGTGTGATCGATCCACTTGGCCGCCAGCGACTCAAACTCCTCTCGCGAAATGGTTCGCCGGAACGTCCTGCCCTCGCCGAGGTCCACCTCGACCGCGGCCTCGTCGGAATCACTGAGGCGGATCTTGGCCGCCTCGGCGAAGCTCCGCAGCGCCTGCCGTGTGGCCGGCGGGAAGGTGATGTTCTGGCCGTACCGGCGGCGGATCTCGCCCGCGATCAGGTCGATCAGCTCCCGGTCCAGGTCGTCGCCGCCCAGATGCGTGTCGCCATGAGTGGCCAGCACCTGGCAGACCCCGCCGGCGATCTTCAGGATGCTGATGTCGAAGGTGCCGCCGCCGAGATCGAACACGGTCACGGTGGCGTCCTCCTGCCGGTCCAGGCCGTAGGCCAACGTCGCGGCGGTCGGCTCGTTGACGATCCGCTTGACCTCCAGGCCGGCGATCCGCCCGGCGTCGCGCGTGGCCTGACGCTGGGCGTCGTCGAAGTAGGCCGGCACCGTGACCACCGCCTGAGTGATGGGCCTGCCCAGGGCCTTGGCGGCGCGGGCGCGGACCTCCGAAAGGATGATGGCGCTGAGCTGCTCGGGCGTCATCAAGCGCCCGTTGACGTCGACTTTGACCAGATCGCGCCCTCCGGCCGGGGCTTCGGTCGAGACGGCTGAGCCTTCCCCGCCGACCACGTGGTACGGCAGCACGCGCCGGTCCTCTGCCAGATCCGCCAGCCCCTTGCCCATCAGCCGCTTGACGGAATACACGGTCGTCAGCGGGTTGGCCACCGCGCCGGACTTGGCCTCGCTGCCGACGGAGACCGACCTGTCGGGATGGAAGGCGATCACGCTGGGCATAAGGGAGTTGCCGGACTCGTCGCGGATGATCTCCGGCCCGGCGGGCGTCATCACCGCCGCCAGCGAATTGGTCGTGCCCAGGTCAATGCCGACTATAGCGTCGTCACTCATCGCTGCTCTGTCCGTCGATTTATGTTTCAGCTTTCAGCTTTGCTCTTGTCGTGCCTGCGAGAGCAGTTTCCGCACGTAGGCCACGGCATTGAGCTGCTTGCGGATCTCGTGCAGCAGGTCCTGGCGCGTGGCCTTGCAGGAAACGGCTTGGTCCAGTTCCGCGTACAGCCCGGCGACGTGCTTCATCAGCCCTTCCTGCTGGGTTTGCAGGACCGCGCCCAGGCGGGCCAGCTCCTCGGCCTTGCCGGCCGAGCGCGCGTCCATCAGCTCCTCCTGCATCATCATCATCGTTTCAAGAAAGCCGTCCGGAACGGACTTGTCCTCGGCCGAGGGCGGCCCGCCCAACAGCTCCAGCAGATAGGCGGCGCGGCGGATCGGGTCGGACAGGGTCCGGTAGGCCTCGTTGATGGCCGCCGACACCGTCATCGACAGCGCCTGGGCCTCCGCCGAGTCGTCCACGTGATAGTCCGGGTGGGTGTGGCGCGAGAGGGCGACGTAGCTTTCGTGAAGGGCCTGCTGGTCGGCGTCAAACCGCCGCGGCAGCCCCAGGAGCTGGAAATGGTCGACCACGCCGGGAACGGGGTGGAGCGTCTGGCAGTAATCGCAGAACAGGGGGCTGGTCATCGGCCGGCTGCACCGAACGCATTTCTCCGGCAGCGCCTGATTGGTTTTCTCTTCCATGGCGTTGGCCCCACTTTCTCAGGACCGCCGGACTGGGGCTCGCCGCGGAGCTTGTGGGCCTCCCGAACGTGTAGGATCCGACATAGCGGTGCCTTTACGTCCGGAAGCTTGCCCCGCAGCCGCAGCGGGCCTTGGCGTTGGGGTTGTTGAAGACGAACCCGCCGCCGAGGAGCTTGTCGTCGTAGTCGACTTCGGTGCCGTTGAGGTAGAGATAGCTCTTGGGATCGCAGATGATCTTGACCCCGCTGGAGTCGAACGCCTCGTCGTCATCGGCCGGGCTTTTCGCCACATCCAGGGTGTAGGAGAACCCGCTGCACCCGCCGCCTTTGACGCCCACACGCAGACACGCCCCCTCGGGCATCTCGTTTTCGCCGAAGGCCTTCTTGACCTTCGCGGCAGCCTTTTCCGTCAGCGTAATGACCATGATCAACCTCCGGGTCGACCGAGCCGCAGGCCGACCTGTCGTTGTGAACTCTCGTCGGGCGAGCCCTCGCCGGCCTCCTCGGCCGAGGAGGCCGCCTCCGATCCACCGTTCTTCCGCTTCCAGTCCGCGATGGCGGCCTTGACCGCGTCCTCGGCCAGGACCGAGCAGTGAATCTTGACCGGCGGCAGGGCCAGCTCCTCGGCCAGGGCGGTGTTCTTCAGCTCCTGGGCATTTTCCACCGTCCTGCCCTTGAGCCACTCGGTGGCCAGCGAGCTGGCGGCGATGGCCGCCCCGCAGCCGAACGTCTTGAACTTGGCGTCGGTGATGACGCCATCGTCGTCCACCTTGATCTGGAGCTTCATCACGTCTCCGCATTCGGGGGCCCCGACCACGCCGGTGCCCACGTCGTCGGCGCTCTTGTCCAGCGACCCGATGTTCCGCGGGTTGTTGAAGTGGTCCAGTACTTTGTCCGAGTACGTCACGGTCAGTGTCCTTCCGTCGTTCCTGCCGCTCCCTCCTGTGCTGTTTCGTACAGCGGCGAGAGTTCGCGAAGCTGGTTTACGCTCTCGACGACGCGGGCGATGGCGTAACCAACCTCCTCGGGCGTATTGAACCGGCCCAGCGAAAAGCGGATCGAGCCGTGGGCCAGCTCGTCGGAGACGCCCAGCGCTCGCAGCACGAAGCTCGGCTCCAGCGACGCGCTGGTGCAGGCGGAGCCGGAGGAAACGGCCACGTCGCTCATCTTCATCATCAGCGACTCGCCTTCCACGTATCCGAAGGACAGGTTCAGCGTGTTGGGCAGCCGCCGGGTCGGATGGCCGTTCAGCTTGACGTGATCTAGCCCGGCCGTAATGCCCTGATGCAGGCGATCGCGCAGCGCCTCCAACCGCCGGGCCTCGGCGGGCATCTCCCGGCCGCAGATGTCCGCCGCCGCGGCCAGCCCGACGATGCCGGCGACGTTCAGGGTGCCGCTGCGCATTCCCCGCTCGTGCCCGCCGCCGTGCATCTGAATCGCCAGGCGCACGCGCGGGCCCTTGCGGCGAACGTACAGCGCCCCGATTCCCTTCGGACCGTAAATCTTGTGGGCCGAGAGGCTTAGCAGGTCGATCCCCATCGCTTCCACGTCGATGGGTATCTTGCCGTAAGCCTGGGTCGCGTCGGTGTGGAACAGGACGCCCCTTTCCTTGGCCACCGCGGCGATCTCGGCGACCGGGTGGATCGTGCCGATCTCGTTGTTGGCGACCATGATGGTGATGAGGATGGTCTTGTCGGTGATCGCCTCGGCCACCTGCTCGGGCGTGACCAGGCCGTACTCGTCGGTCGGCAGAAACGTCACCCGGCAGCCGTGCCGGGCAAGGTATGCGCAGGTGTCCAAGACGGCCTTGTGCTCCGTGGCACAGGTGATGATGTGATCGCCCTTGTCGCGACGCATCTCGGCCACGCCCTTGATGGCGAGGTTGTCGCTCTCGGTGGCGCCGCTGGTGAAGATGATCTCCTTGGGCGTTGCCCCGATCAGGGCCGCGACCTGCTCGCGGGCGGCCTCGACGGCAGCCTCGGCCTTCCAGCCGAACGAGTGCGAGTGGCTGGCGGCGTTGCCGAACTGGTCCTTGAAATAGGGGAGCATTGTCTCGAGCACGCGCGGGTCCACGGGCGTGGTCGCATTGTTGTCGAGATAGATCGGCGTTTTGACGGTCATGGGACGTCTCTCTACTTGTCCGCCGCGGGCAGCGACGGCTTGACGATGTCGGCCAGCGACACCGTCCTGAGGAAGTCGCTGAGCCTTCGCTGTACGCGGTGGACCGGGTCGGCGATGGGGCAGCGATCCAGCAGGCGGCAGGGGGCGCCGTTGTCGACTTCCTCACCTTCGGCGACGCACTCGGCCAGCCGGATGGGGCCCTCTACGGCTGTGATCAGATCGGCCAGAGAAATCTCCGCCGGACCGCGCGCCAGGCGGTAACCGCCGCGGACGCCGCGGACCGACTCGACGAACCCGGCCGATGAAAGCTGCTTCAGCACGTTCATCAGCAGCGACAGCGGCACGCCGGATCGGCCGGCTATCTCCCGGGCGCTGGAGACCTGCTCCTCGGCCAGCCTCGCCAGGTGCGTCATCGCGATCAACCCGTAACCGGTCTTCTTGGTCAGAGCTAACATTCAAATATCCATTGACATCAGGTCCATTGAAATATAGCACCCTTTTGGTACTATTTCCAGCCCAATATAGGACTATTTCGGTACGATTTCCAGCAAAATTCTCAGAAAAACAGGCGAATCCAGCAGATCCCCGTGATTTCTCTAAGTTGCTGCTTTGACAAGGCTAACGCGACGAACAAACGTCTCGCCTGGCCGGGGTCGCCCCCCGGTGCCGGCCCGCTGGCGGTCCGCTGCCACTCAGACGGGGAGGCCCCATTCTCGCAGGGGGTCGATGATTTGGCCAACGCTGCTCACGGCCGCGTCGGCTGCGGTCGCGGGCTCGCCGTCCGGATGCACGATCCGGATCGCCCGCATGCCGGCCTGCCTGGCTCCGACGATGTCGGTCTCCTCCAAGTCGCCGACGTGGACGGCCTGTGTCGGCTTGCAGCCCAGCCGGTACAAGGTGTGATGAAACTGGCGAACCTCCGGCTTGGTCGTGCCGGTCTGGTCGGAGAAGGTGAAATGGTCCAGCAACTGTGCGATGCCGTCTTGCTCCATGACCGCGTACAGGTCGTGGCCGAGGGTCATTCCCGTGTCGCTGATGATCGCCAGCGCCACCCGCCCGTGCAGTGCCGTCAAGAGCGGCATGGCCCCGTCGGCCGGCACTGGCGGCTCGTCGCGCCCGGCCGAAGATATCAGCTCCCCCAGCCGGGCCGCCTCGGAGGCGCCCAGTCTGATTCCCATGGCTCCGGCCAGCCGCCGACCCATCTCCTCGGCGTCGAAGGCGGCGTGGCGGACGGCGCGATAGTGGTCCAGGTCGTGCCGGAGAATGCCAAAGGCGTAGCTCAACTGGCTGTCGGCGACTTCCTTGCCGACTCTCGCCAGAAATCCCCGGCTGTAGTCCTCACGCAGTCGCTGCCGGCGGTTCATGGCCGGCCCCTCCACGTACAGCGTGTTCCAGAAGTCGAACGTCACCGCCCGGATCACGATCGCACCGCCGCCGGCCGGCCGGACTCGATGCTCTCGTGGATGGCGGCGATGGCGGCGACGTTGGCCAGGCCGTCTTCCAGCGGGCATGGCGGGGCGTTGCCGGCGACCAGGGCCGAAACGAACTCCGCGAACATCAGCGCCGGCGGCGAAGCGGCCGCGCCCGTCAGCGTCACCCCGATGGTGGAGGGATGCTCGTACCGCCCAGTCGCCTTGTGTAGCATCTGGTCGGTCAGGTCCGCCCGCACCGAACCGGATTGCCCGACCATCTCGTGGCGAAACTGGAAGATCAGCGGCAGCGAGACTGGCAGCACCCAGCAGGAGCTGAACGACCCGACCATCCCGCCGTCGAACTGGATGAGGGCGTGGATGGCGTCGTACGTGTCGATGCCCCGCCCGGTCAGAATGCCTTTGTGCCCGGCCGCGTGCACGCCGACGGGCCTTTGGTTGGCGATCCAGCCCGCCAGCTCCACCGTGTGGGCCATGAGAAACCACCCCGGCGAGGACTTGCCCAGCCAGCTCAGCAGCTTTGTCGGTACGTCGATGCGGTCGTCGAGCTGGGAGTTGCAGGAGATGATCGCTCCCAACTCGCCGGCCTCGGCCGCGGCCTTCATCGCCGACAGCGGCGGGTTCCAGTGGTTCTCGAAGGCGACCATTGCCCGCACGCCCGCGTCGGCCACGGCCCGGCATACCTTGCGGGCATCGGCCACGCTCATGGCCAGGGGCTTTTCGATCAAGAGGTGGCAGCCCGCGCCGGCGGCCGCGAGGGCGGGGACGACGTGGGCAAAGTCCGGCGTCGCGACCACCACCGCCTCCGGCGAGCACTTCCGGCACATCTCGCCCGTCTCGGCAAAACCGGGAACGCCGAGCTCCCCCTGCCCGGCGGCGCGGGCGGCGGCGTCGAGGTCGCAAAACCCCGCCAGCTCGACGTTCGCCATGGAACGGCAAATCGCGGCGTACATCCGACCGCGGATGCCCATCCCCACGATGCCCACGCGAATCGGGCCTTTCCTGCCGCTGCTCGTCCGTCGTGCTGCCATCGGCTGTCTTTTCCTGATCCGCCGCGCTTGACTCCCGCGTGCCGGTGGATTCTAACACAGCGCGTGAGAGAAGACCT
>Ga0315541_1000800_pt1 | contig 32045 bp, 24 predicted proteins | sample SalMarSW160190MG_FD_203095 | JGI IMG/M metagenome (GOLD analysis project Ga0315541, IMG submission 203095) | Salt marsh sediment microbial communities from the Plum Island Ecosystem LTER, Massachusetts, United States - Salt Marsh Sediment SW1601-190 ...
CAAGGGCGAGCGGCTGGTGGGCCCGCCCGCCAAGCACCAGCAGATCACCAACCCCAAGAACACCGTCTTTTCGATCAAGCGCTTCATGGGGCGGCGACACAGCGAGGTCAGCCACGAAGAAAAGATCGTCCCGTATGAGATCGTCGGCGACCCGGAGGAGCTGGTAAAGGTCCGGGTTCGCGGCAAGGACTACACGCCGCCTGAGATCAGCGCGATGGTGCTTCAGGACCTGAAGCGCACCGCCGAGGACTACTTGGGCGAGAAGGTCGAGCGGGCGGTCATCACGACGCCGGCCCACTTCAACGACTCGCAGCGCCAGGCGACCAAGGATGCCGGCGAGATCGCGGGCTTGAAGGTCGATCGCATCATCAACGAGCCCACGGCCGCGGCGCTGGCCTACGGCCTGGGCAGCAAGAAGAACGAGAAGGTGGTCGTCTTCGACTTCGGCGGCGGCACCTTCGACATCTCCATCCTCGATATCGGCGACAACGTCTTTGAGGTGCTGGCCACCAACGGCGACACCCACCTGGGCGGCGATGACCTGGACGACGTGCTCATCAACCATATCGCCGACGAGTTCAAACGGATGGAGGGGATCGATCTCCGCCAGGACGCGATGGCGTTGCAGCGGCTCAAGGAAGCGGCCGAAAAGGCAAAGTGCGAGCTGTCCACGGCCATGGAGGCCAACATCAACCTGCCGTTCATCACCGCCACGGCCGCCGGGCCGAAGCACCTGACCCAGACCATCACCCGGGCCAAGCTGGAGCAGCTCTGCGAGCACGTCTTCGAGCGGCTCATCGGGCCGTGCAGGCAGGCGCTCTCCGACGCCAAGCTCACCGCCGATAACATCGACGAGGTGATCCTGGTCGGCGGCTCCACGCGCGTCCCGCGCGTTCGCCAGATCACCAAGGACATCTTCGGCAAAGAGCCCAACAAGTCGATCAACCCGGACGAGGCGGTGGCGATCGGCGCGGCCGTCCAGGGGGCGATCCTCGCCGGCGAGGTGGAAGAGCAGATGGTGCTGCTGGACGTGACCCCGCTGAGCCTGGGCGTGGAGACCCTCGGCGGGGTGCTGACCCGGCTGATCGAGCGCAACACCACCATCCCCACCCAGAAGAAGGAGATCTTCTCCACGGCCGCGGACAGCCAGACCGAGGTGACCATCCACGTGCTTCAGGGCGAGCGCGAGTTCGCCCGGGACAACCGCACGCTGGGACGATTCAACCTGACCGGCATTCCGCCGGCCCCGCGCGGCGTGCCCCAGGTCGAGGTTTCCTTCGACATCGACGCCAACGGCATTCTGAACGTCTCGGCCAAGGACATGGCCACGGGCAAAGAGCAGTCCATCGAGATCAAGGGCTCCTCCGGCTTGAACCAGGAAGAGATCGAGAAGATGCGCAAGGACGCCGACGCCCACGCCGACGAGGACCGCCAGCGGCGCGAGCTGGTGGACCTGAAGAACCAGGCCGACGCCCTGGCCTACCAGATGGAAAAGACGCTCAAGGAGCAGGGAGAGAAGGTTCCCGCCGCCGACCGCAGCAACATCGAGTCGGCCATCTCGCAGCTCCGCGAGACGCTCAAGGGCGACGACGCCACGGCCATCAAGCGCGCCATGGAAAACCTGGAACAGGCCTCGCACAAGGTGGCCCAGGCGATGTACGAGGGGGCCGGCGCCTCGGACGCGCCGGGGCCGCAAGCCCCCGCCGGAGAGGCCGATAAGGGCGAGCAAAAGAAGCCCGCCGGCGGCGACGACGTCATCGACGCCGAGTACGAGGTGAAAGAATAAACTCGGCCGCGGACCGCCGGCGCCCGGTGGCTTCCGCGGCCGCGTCCGCCGGCCCGAGCAATCGCTTGAGCCGAAAGAAATGGCCCGCCAACCTGGCGCTGCGGGCTTTTTCTTTTGCGCGGGCGGAAGAGTCGATAAGATTGCGGCCCGGCGAAAGCGACGCCCAAGGGAGAAAGCGGCATGTACGAGATCGGCGAGGCGGAAATCCGCGCGGTCGCGAAGGTCATCCGCAGCGGCAAGCTGATGCGGGACTTCGGCGGCCAGGGCGGGTGGTGCGAGCGGTTCGAGGCGGCCCTGGCCGAGAAGGTGGGCGTCAAGTACGCCCTGACCACGTGCAGCGGCACGACGGCCCTGATCGGCTGCCTGCTGGGGCTGGGGGTCGGCCCGGGCGATGAGGTGATCGTGCCGGCCTATACCTTCATCGCCACGGCCCTGGCGCCGCTGGCGGTGGGCGCGATTCCGATCATCGCCGAGATCGACGAGACGCTCATGATCGACCCGGCCGACGTGGAGCGGAAGATCACCCGCTACACCAAGGCAATCCTGCCGGTTCACATGATCGGGCGGACGTGCGACATGTCCGCCATCATGGGCGTCGCCCGCAGGCACAAGCTCTTCGTCGTCGAGGACGCCTGCCAGGCGGTCGGCGGCTCCTATCGCGGCCGGCGGCTGTGCTCCATCGGCCACGCCGGGGCCTACAGCTTCAACTACTACAAGAACATCTCCTGCGGCGAGGGCGGGGCCGTCCTGACCAGCCGCCGGGACGTCTACGAACGCGCCCTGATCTACCACGACGGGGCGCTGACCCTCTACACCAGCGCCCAGCATCCGCGCGAAGCGCTGTTCGCCGGCACCAAGATCCGGGCCTCCGAGATCATGGGCGCGATCCTGCACGAGCAGCTCAAGCGGCTGGATCGCATTCTCGCCCGGCTCCGCGCCCGGGCCGCGGCCATGCGGGAAATCCTCGCCAAATCCGGCCGGTTCGCCCTCAGCCCCAGCAACGACCCCGCCGGCGACTGCGGCTCCAGCGTGCCATTGCTGTTCGAGACGCCCGCCGCCGCGCTGGCGTTCGTGAAGGCCCACAAGAAGCGCATCGGCATGATGCGCCCATACGACACGGGCAAGCACTGCTACTGGCGGTGGGAGGCCATCCTGAACCAGCGCGGCAGCCACCACCGACAACTCGACGCGTACAACTTCGCCCGGCGAAAGATCGTCTACAGCGAAGACATGTGCCCGCGGTCCAGGGACGTCATGGCCAGGACGATCGCCCTGGGCGTGCCGTACAAGGCCACGCTGGCCGAAGTCCGCGCCCTGGCCAGGAAGCTGGCCGGTTGATCCGCGCCGGCGGAGGGGACGGAAACGACGATGCGATTCTTCGACTGCAACTGCTGCATCGGACTGCCGGCCAACCCTCCCTCGCCGGCCGCAGGCGCATCCCCCGGCGTTTCGGCCGGCGAGCTGCTGGCGGCAATGGACCGCGCCGGCATCGACCGCGCCCTCCCCTGGCACGTCGCACAGCACGACCAGGACCCGCTCACCGGAAACGATCTGCTGGCGGAGGCCATCGCGGCGCAGGAGCGGCTGGTGGGCGTCTGGTCGCTGCTGCCGCCGCAGACGGGCGAACTCGGCGACGTCGGCGAGTGGTTCCAGCGGGCCGCCTCCGCCGGCGTCCGCGCCTGCCGCGCCTTTCCCGAGGCCAGCCGCTACCTGCTCCGCGCCGAAGTCTTCGAGGAGGTTTTCGAGGCGATGACGGCCGCACGCTGGCCGCTGCTGCTGTCGCTCGCCCGCGGCGTCACGTGGGACCAGGTCTACGACCTGCTGGGCGAGTTTCCGGAGCTGACGGTCATCCTGTGCGATCACGGCAGTTGGGGGGCGGACCGCTACTTCCGCCCGCTGCTCCAGCGCCGCCCCAACGTCTACGTCGAGATCGGCGGCTACACGCTGGACGGCGGCATCGAGGATTTCGTCGCCCGGTACGGGCCGGGCCGCATGCTGTTCGGCTCCAACTTCCCCGCCTGCTACCACGGCGGCATGATGCTGGCACTGGCTCATGCGGAAATCTCCGACGCCGACAAGCAGGCCATCGCCGCCGGCAACCTCGAGCGCCTGCTCGGCGAGGTGAAACTGTGATCAGCGAAAGCGCCTTAGCCGAAGCCTTCTGGGAAAACGGCCGCAGCGACGACTGCCCCGTGATCGACATGCACGGCCACATGGGCCCGTGGCGCGGGATTTACTTCCCGCGTGCCTCGGCCGAGGCGATGATCCATACCATGGACCAGTGCGGCGTGCGGATGCTGGTCTTCTGCCACCACGCCGCCCTCTTCTGCCCGGAGATCGGCAACGCGGCCAACGTCGAGGCGGTGCGAAAGTTCCCCGACCGCCTGCGGGCCTACCTGGCAATCAATCCACATTACCCCGACTCCGTTGCGGCCGACCTGGCCGGCTTCGACGACAACCGCGACGTGTTCGTGGGCCTGAAGATCCTGGCGTCGTACCACCAGGTTTGCTGGGACGATCCCAGGTACGAGCCGGCGTGGAAGTTCGCCGACGAGCGCGGGCTCATGGTTCTCGGACACACCTGGTCCGGCAGCCGGTACGACGGGCAGGAGATGGTCCGCAGGATGGCCGGGCGATGGCCCAACGTCCGGCTGCTGCTGGGCCACTCGCTCCACGGGGCGTGGGACGCCGCCGCCGCCATCGCCCAGGAGTTCCCCAACGTGTATCTGGAGCTGACGGCCGTGCTGGACGACCGCGGCCCGCTGGAAAAATTCGTCGCCGCCGGCCTGTCCGAGAAGCTCCTGTTCGGCACCGACCTTCCGTGGTTCGATCCGCACCACGGAATCGGCGCGGTCCTCTCGGCCGAGATCGCCGACGAAGACCGGCACAATATCCTCCACCGCAACGCCGAGCGGCTGCTGGGCGAGGCGGGGGTCGGGGTCTAGGGAAAGGAGCGACACCGCGAGATGGACGAGAAGGCCCACTTCGGTTCGCAGCGACGCGTCGAGCGGGGGAACCTCGTCATCGAGGGCATCCCCGACATTCCGGACCGGATCAGAGACCGACTGCACCCTTACCAGAACACCCGCTCGGCGTCGCTTCGGGACTGGCTGCCGGACGGCGGGGGGATCCTCATCTCCACGCGCTTCGGCCAGACCAGCCAGATTCACCTCGTGGCCACGCCCGGCGGGGCGCGGCGGCAGATCACGTTCTTCGACGAGCCCGTCGGCGGAGCCTGGACGTGCCCGGATCGCAATGTGCGGGGCTTCCTCTTTACCAGGGACGTCGGCGGATCGGAGTTTCACCAGATCTTCTGGTTCGACCTGACCACCGGCGCCTGGCGGATGCTCACCGACGGGCAATCCCTGAACGACGGCGTGCGCTGGGACAACCACGGCGGCCGCTTCGCCTACCACACCACCGTCCGCAACGGCCGCGCGTTCGATCTTCACGTCCGCGGCATCGACGGCGACCCGACCGCGGTGCTCGAGCGGGATGGCGAGTGGTGGCCGGTGGATTGGTCGCCCGACGACACGACGCTTCTCGTCGAGCGCTACGTGTCCATCAACGAGTCCTACCTCTACCTCCTGGACGTCGCGACCACGGCCCTGACGCAACTCAACCCCACCGACGAGGCGATCTCCTACGGCGCGGCCTGGTTCGCCAGGGACGGCCGAGGGATCTACTTCGCCTCCGACCAGGACAGCGAGTTCCGCCGGCTCCGATACTGTGATCTCGCGACCGGTGCCGTCCGTTCGATCACCGACCACATCCCCTGGGACGTGGAGGCCCTCGCCCTCTCGCACAACGGCAGCCACGTGGCCTTCACCGTCAATGAGGAGGGCATCAGCAGGCTGCACGTGCTGGACGCCCGCTCCGGCGAGCCGCTGGACCTGCCGGAAGCCCCCATGGGCGTGATCGCGGGGCTGAAGTTCAGCCCTGACGACGCCCAGGTGGGCATGACGATCAACGGCCCTCAGGTTGCTGGCGACGTGTACTCGCTGCACTTGTCCGACGGGAGGCTCAGCCGGTGGACCTGCAGTGAGGCCGGCGGGTTGGACACGCAGCGATTCGCCGCGCCCGAGCTGATCCACTACGAGACGTTCGACGAGGTCGAGGGTCAGCCGCGGAAGATCCCCGCCCTCTATTACCGGCCGGCCGGCAACGGCCCGTTCCCCGTCCTGATCAACATCCACGGCGGGCCCGAAAGCCAGGCCAGGCCGCGATTTTCTACCACTTTCCAGTACTACGTCGTGGAGATAGGCATCGCCCTGTTCGAGCCGAACGTGCGGGGCTCGTCCGGATACGGCAAGAGCTACCTGCTGCTGGACAACGCCCTGAAGCGGGAAGACTCGGTGAAGGACATCGGCGCCCTGCTGGACTGGATCGCGGCCCGGCCGGAACTGGACAGCGACCGCGTGGCCGTGATGGGGGGATCCTACGGCGGGTACATGGTGCTGGCCTGCATGACACACTACAACGACCGGCTCCGGGCAGGGGTGGAACTGTTCGGCATCAGCAACTTCGTGACGTTCCTGGAGAACACCCAGGCGTACCGCCGCGACCAGCGGCGGACGGAGTACGGCGACGAGCGCGAGCCGGCGATGCGCGCGTTCCTGACGCGGATCTCGCCGATGACCAACGCGGCGAAGATACAGAGGCCGTTGCTGGTGGCGCAAGGCCTGAACGACCCGCGGGCGCCCGTCACCGAGAGTGAGCAGATGGTCGAGATCATCCGCCGCAACGGAGGCACAGTCGCCTACGTCCTGGCCCGCGACGAGGGCCACGGCTTCCGCAAGAAGAGGAACCTTAATTATGTCGAGCAGGCCGCAGCGCTGTTCCTGGAGACATACCTGATGTAAGGGCAGGTGCGACCGGCCCCGGGGACGGAAGGAGTGTGTTTCGAGATGTCGGCAAAGTACGATCTTCACATTCACACGAAATACCTGGGCTGTGCCAACGAGACGATGGAGGTGGATGCTGTCGCGGCCGAGTGCGAGCGGCTCGGAGTAGAGTGCATCGGCTTCACCGACCATCTCAACACGCCCGAGCAGCTTCCGCTGCACGTGCCCATCCTGGAGGACATCCGCAGGCTCCGGACCCGCGCGGCCGTCTACCTGGGGGTGGAGCTGAACTTCACCGGACCCGACGCCGGATTCGTCTTCAGCCGCCAGATCAAGGCCGACTACGGCTTCCAGTTCGCCATCGGCGGCATCCACCAAACCTACGTGGACAGCTTCGACCTGGACAAGGTCATCGAGATCCAGCACCGCCACCATCTCCGCGTCTGCGAAGATGAGCTCGTCGACGTGCTGGTGCATCCTTACTGGTTCAGCAAGAGGGAATTCGACCAGAAAGGCTTCCCCGAGTTCGAGTCGGTCCGGGCCGTTCCGGAGAGGCTCACGCGCGAGCTGGCCCAGGTCGCCCGCCAGACGCACACCGCTATCGAGATCAACGCCTCGGCGAACCTGGTCAACCGCCCGGACGACTACGTCCGGGCCTACGTGGACTACCTGGCGATCCTGGCCGAGGAGGGCGTGACGTTCGCGTTGGGCTCCGACGCCCACGCGATCGAAGGTCTCAGCAACGTCCACGTCGCCTGGGAGGTGGCCCGCCGACTGGGCATTTCGTCGGAGCGGATTTGGCACCCGCCGGGCGAGCCCATCGTCGGCGGCCCGGGCGCCGGGGCATGAGCGGGCGGTGGATGAGGCGCGCGAGCTGGCCGAAATGGCGGTACCTTCCGGCTCAACGTGGCCGTGCGCTAGCCCGCGCCGGCGTCGGCGCGAAAGTAATTGTCTGACGGGTCGCGATCCCATGAGCTACTCCGACAGGAAGGCAAGACGATGACCAGGAAGGCCGTGACGTTCGCCGCGGTGGGCGACATCAACTTCTCCGGCGACTGCGCCGAGCAGATGATGGCCGGCGGAATCGACTGGCCGTTCGAGAAGATGCTGCCCCACCTGCGGCGGGCGGATTTACTGTTCGGGAACATGGAGTCGGTTCTCCTGCCGCCGGAGTATCCCGACGATCAGATCGACCCGGCCGGCCTGGTTTCCAAATACGACGGCACCGCCGCCCTGGCCCGGGCCGGCTTCGGCTTCATGAACCTGGCCAGCAATCACGTCCTGGACGGCGGGCGGATGTCGATGTTCCACACGCGCGATGCGATCCAGCGGCTCGGCATCGTCACCGCCGGGATCGGCAAGACCCAGAAGCAGGCCCGGCGGATGCCCGTCCTCCAGGTCGGGGAGCTGCGCTTCGGCTTTCTGTGCTACTGCGAGGACAGCAACTACAGCCTCTCCACGAAGGGCCCCTGCCACGCCTACTACACCCGCCGGGCGGTGCTCGCCGACGTCGCCCGCAACAAGGATGAGGTCGACGTCCTGGTCGTCTCCATCCACGCCGACCTGGAGTTCATGGAGACGCCGTCGTGGCCGCGGCGGGAGATATTCCGCGAGATCTCCGCGGCCGGAGCCACCATCGTGCTCGGTCACCATCCGCACGTCCCCCAGGGCGTGGAGCTGATCGACGGGCGGCTGATCGCCTATTCGCTGGGCAACTTCTACTTCGCCGCCCACAGCGACGGCTACATGAAGGACAACGGCCCGCACACGGCCCACTCGTTCCTGCTGCTGGCCGAGGTGGGTCCCGGCCGCGTGGCCTCCTTCGAACGCGTGCCCTTCGAAATCCGCCCGCCCCCCGAGCAGAGGCCGGTTCCCTTGGACGGTCCCGAGCGGGAGCGGATGCTCGCCTACCTCGAGCAGCTCGACCGCAAGGCCGCCGACGACGAGGTCGTCAAGGGCAACTGGCGCGACGTCGCCCTTCGGCACCTGGACATCTACCTCGACCGGGCCAGGAAGCTCGGCCGGGAGGACTTGCTGGTCGACCTGATCGGGCGACTGGTCCTGGTGGCCGAGAACAGAAGCTGGATCGACGAGGTCTTCGCCGCCGTCAAGGAAAACTGGACCCGCCAGGCCAGGCGCGTCGACCCGTACCACCGGCCGCAGTACGCAATGACCTCCAGAAAGCCGCCGGGCGATTCCTAGCCGGCCTCCGCCCGCCGCCAGCGGGTAGGCAGGCAGGCCAAGTCCCTATCTGTTGCCTGTTGCCCGTTGGTGCCATGCTTCTGCCTGCCCACCTCCCTGCCCACCTCCGGAAGGTAAGCGGGCAGCAGAAGCATGCCACCCTGTGTTGCCTGGTCCCAAACGCAACGACTTGCCTGCCTGCCTGCCGCCACCGGGTAGGCCTGGCCGGGCGCGCTTGCCCGGGCGGGTAGGTTCGCAACAATTCGCAACAATTCCCAAAGGGGTCGAAATCTCTAAGTCTTGTGCTCGCAATCTGTTGCGTTCTTCTTCTCGTTTGGTTCGCGCGAATCCGCTTTCTTCGCCGCATTCGCGTTCTCTATCTTGCCTACTTTGCCCAGACGGCCGGAACCAAGCTGCACCGTTCGATACCATTCGCAACCATTGAGTACCATTCGATACCGTTGAGCACCATTCGATACCATTGAGTACCATTGAGTACCATTGGGAACCGTTCGGAACGGACCCGAAATCCGGAAGTCTTTTTCCAAAAAGGCTTTGCTGTTTCTTCTCTTTCATTCGCGCGCATTCGTAGTAATTCGCCGCATTCGCGTTCTGGATTTGAACGTCCGATAACCTTGATTTTTCGTTCACGCCCGGGCTCCGTCGTTGCCGTTGCCTGGTCCCTGGTGCCTGGTCCCTGTCTCTTCCCCAGCTTACCCAGTTTCGCCAGACGGCCGTGTGCCGCATTCTGTCGTTGCCGTTGCCGTTCCCTAGTCCCGAGTCCCAAGTCCCCAGTCCCTTTGCCGTTTCTGGTCCCTGGTGCCTGGTCCCTATTCCCTGTCCTTTGCACTTTTCAAAGAGCGTCGGGGCGCGCAATCCGCGCCCTCCGTACTTACCGGGAGCGTTCACGTATGCGCGCGCAAACGCTTTCGCAAAACCGGATGGGGTTAGGCAAAGGCATGCGCCCGCGGAAGATAAAAATCTCAGAAAACCCGGCTTCCCCCGGCCGGAGCGTTCACATATGCGCGCGCAGATGCTTTCCCATCGGGTTGAAAGGAACCGCCGCGAGGTTGGGTGCCACGCTCAAGCTGCGGTGTGCTTGAGCGTGCGGGGAGTCAATGGCGCCGGGGCGAAAAGCGAGTAGGACGGCGGGGCGGTAGCCCCGCCCTACATTTCGGTTGTGGTTCGCGTGGTTCGCGGCTGGATGGTTCATTTGGCGGGGCGGTAGCCCCGCCCTACATTTCTGTTTTCGTTCGCGTCGTCCGCCGCTAGAAACTCTTTCAATGATCCCACCGTCCCCTTGTTTGCCAAATCCTGCCGCCCCTTCGGGGCTTGGAGGGACGAGGACCCCGCCTTCCGGGGCCTCACGGCCCCGGCTAAATTCTTGCGCCCCTTCGGGGCTACATGGCGTCCCGCCCGCGCCAGGGCCGTTCGGCATTTGTGCCACGATCAAGCGCCCGTGGGCTTGAGCGTGCGGGGGGTCAATCGTGCGCGGGCCAAAAGAAAAGGTGCGTCGCCGCGGCGACGCACCCTACGAGTGTTTGCTTGAGCGTGCGAGGGAGTCAATGGCGCCGGGGCGAAAAGCGAGTAGGACGGCGGGGCCGTAGCCCCGCCCTACATTTCGGTTGTGGTTCGCGTGGTTCGCGGCTGGATGGTTCATTTGGCGGGGCGGTAGCCCCGCCCTACATTTCTGTTTTCGTTCGCGTCGTCCGCGGCTTGACTGTGGGAGCAGCGGATCCGGCACGGCGGGGCGTCCGTCCGGCTTTACTATGCCCCGGCGGCGGGGTAGCTTGTTGGAATGAGCGGGGACGCGGGAAAGCTGGCGGTGGTGCTCCTCAGCGGCGGGCTGGACTCGGCCACGGCGCTGGCGATCGCCCGCCACGAGGGCTTTGCCTGCCACGCCCTGACGTTCGACTACGGCCAGCGGCACCGCTTCGAGCTGGCCGCGGCCGAGCGGGTCGCCGAGGCACTCGGGGCCGTCGAGCACCGCGTCGTCAAGCTGGACCTCTCCGCGGCCGGCGGCTTCGGCGGAAGCGCCCTGACCGACGAGATCGAGGTGCCCAAGGACGGCCCGGCGAGCGGCAGCATCCCCCCCACCTACGTTCCGGCGCGGAACACGATCTTCCTCAGCATCGCCCTGGGCTACGCCGAGGTGATCGGCGCGTTCGATATCTTCATCGGCGTGAACGCCATCGACTTCAGCGGCTATCCGGACTGCCGGCCGGCGTTCGTGGAGGCGTTCGAGCGGCTGGCGAACCTGGCGACGGCCGCCGGGGCCTCCGGCCGGGGGCGGTTCCGCGTCCGCGCCCCGCTGATGGAGATGACCAAGGGCCAGATCATCCGCACCGGGCTGGGGCTGGGGGTGGACTATTCGCTGACCCACTCCTGCTACGACCCCTCGCCGGGCGGGCTGGCCTGCGGGGCCTGCGACGCCTGCCGGCTGCGGCTGCGCGGCTTCGCCGAGGCCGACGCCGCCGATCCAATCGAATACGTGCAGAACCCGAACGGCCCGCCGGCGTAGAAACCAGCGAGAGCCCCCTGGCGGAGAGGGACTCGAACAGGGCTGTGCGATTACAGAAAGGGGTAAGTCATGTCCTTCAGAAGCGCGAGTGTTGTGGTGACCTTGGGATTCGCTTTCTTGTTCTACGGCTGCGATGGGGCCGCGGCCCGACCGACCCAACTGTCCGGTGAGGGGGAGGCCCAGCAACCGGCTCCGTCGGTCCCCGCTGGCGGCGCTGAGTTTCAGCCGTCGCCTTTGGCCGGGCTGATCGCCCCCGGCGCACAGGCGACCGCGTTTCTCGTTAATGTCTCGCCGGAGGACAGGGCGCTGGCGCCCGCGTTGATCTACTCGGGCCAGATTCAAAACGGTCTATTGATGACCAAAACCGTCTTGAGCAGGCCGAGGGAGTTTCGCTCGGAACTCTCGACGAACATGTGGAAGTACGTTACGGCCCGGCCGGTCGGCCCTGCCGGGTGTTCCGCTCTGGCTATCGACGCCCGCGGGTGCCAGAGCGAGCAACTAGCAGAAGAGCTGGCACGGGCGGCGGCGGAAATCTATAGGAAACATCTTGCTGAAGAGCAGAGGTTCAAGATCGAGACTAAGATCACCCCGTTAGCCAAGCAGCGCGACATGTTGAAGGGAAGAGTTCGCGCTGTTCGCGACGACATACAGATGATGATGACAAAGGGCCCCATGGCGGCCATGACGGAACGGCACAACCTGGTCAGCATAGCGCTGGAAGGGCTCGCGCGCGAGGTTCTGGCGGCGGACGTGGCCCAGGCCCAGGCCGCCGCCGCCCTGAAGGCGCACCAGGAGCAACTGAAGAACGGCACGGGCGCAAAGGACCCGCAAGTCCGCCGGCATCTGGAGGCCGATCCAGCGCTGAGGGACCTCAACGCTCGCGTAGTGGAGGCGACATTGCAGATGGACCTGGCCCAGCACAAGTCCGGCCCGAAGCACGCAGATGTCCAGCAGCTGGGCGGGAAGATCCAGTCCCTCCAGAGACAGCGATCCGAGCGCCAGAGCGAGTTGGTTCGCGCCAGCGTCGAGAGCATTGGGCAACAGCGCCAGATGACCTACGCGGCGGCCACGCAACGGTTAGCCGACGTGAAGGATCGGCTGGCCATAGCCAAGTCTGAGGCAGCCGACCTGGAAGACACCGTCGGGAGAATCGCATCGCTGAAGGCCGAAGAGAAACGAATGGGCCACCTGCTCGACAGGATCGAGCAGCAGCACCAGCAGTTGGAACTCAAGGTAGTGGGGATGCGCCCGGGCGGCCCTTGCTACCTGCCGGGAGCGCCTGTGCTGCTCGGGGTCGTTCGGACCAGGAGCGCCGGAGTCCACCAGTCGGCGTCGGGACGGCTGCTAAGGCAACTTGCTGATTGAGGAAGTGACGGATAATTCCTCAGGCGATCGCAGGCGCCGCCGCTTACGCGGGCGGGGACGCTCAGGTCACCAGAAGGCTGCCGATCTGATACACGGCCGTGGCGATGAGCCACGCCATGGCGGTCAGGCCGGCGACCTGAAGGAGGGCCCACTTCCACGAGCCGGACTCTTGCCAGGTGGCGGCCAGCGTGGGGATGCACGGCAGGCTGACCAGGCAGAAGAAGATGATGCAGATTCCCTGGAGGGGCGAATACGCGGCCCGCAGTCTGGCTGCCAGCGGCTTCTCGGCCCGGCGGCCGGCGCCGACGGCGTGGAGGACGCCGAGCTGGGCGACGAAGACCTCCTTGGCCGGCAGGGCCGCGATCAGCGCCGTGGTGATCTTCCAGTCGAACCCGCACGGGGCCATGACCGGCTGGATCGTCCGGCCGATGCGGCCGATGACCGAATGCTCCAGCTCGGCCTCGCAGCGGGCGGCGTCGATGGCGCGGAGCGTCTGCTCGGCCTGCACGGAGCCGGGCGGGAGCTGGCTCTCGGCCGCGACGCGCTGCGCCTCGAATCTGCGGGCGTGCTCCTCGTCCAGCTTCGGCCAGGTGGTCAGCGCCCAGAGAATGATCACCGCCGCCAGGATGACGGTGCCCGCCTTGCGCAGGAACATCCACCCCCGCTCCCACGTGTGCACCAGCACGCCGCGGACGGTGGGCATGCGGTACGGCGGCAGCTCCATCACGAACGAGCCGGTCTCGCCGCGCAGAATCGTGCCCCGCAGCAGCCTGGCCGCCACGCCGGCCACCAGGATTCCAGTCAGGTAAATTCCCAGAAGCCACAGCGCTTGGTTGGACACCTCCACCACGCCGAAGACGCTGAAGACCGCCCGCCGGGGAAAGAACGCCCCCAGAATCAGCAGGTAGATCGGCAGCCGGGCGGAGCAGCTCATCAGCGGCAGGATCAGCATGGTCGTCAGCCGGTCGCGGCGGCTGTCCAGGATGCGGGTGGCCAGGATGCCGGGCACGCTGCAGCCGAAGCCGATGAGCATGGGGATGAAGCTCTTGCCGTGTAGGCCGATCTTGTGCATGAAGCGGTCGACAATGAACGCCACCCGAGCCATGTAGCCGCTGTCCTCCAGCACCGAGATCGCCAGGAACAGCAGGAAGATCATGGGCACGAAGGACACCACCGTGCCCACGCCCTCGATGATGCCCTCGGCCAGCAGGCTGCGGAGGGTGCTGTCGGCCCCGGCCGGGAAGAGCCCCGAGACCTCCGCGGCCAGCAGCTCCTTGGCGGCGTCGAGCTGCCCGGTCAGCCAGCCGCCCAGGGAGAAGGTGAACTGGAACACCAGCAGCATCAGCAGCACAAACAGCGGCAGCCCGAACAGACCGCTGGTCACGACGGCGTCGATGCGGTCGCTGAAGGCGTGGCGGGTCTCGACGCTGGAGCGGACCGACTCCTGGCAGGCCCCGGAGATGAACCCGTAGCGGCGGTCGGCGAGGATGATCTCGGCGCTGTCGCCGCAGACGCTTTGGATGTGGCGGCGGGGACGGGCGGCGGCGGCCAGGAGTTCCTCTAACTCCTCGGGCGGCATGATCGTCCCCAGCCGCTTGATGGCCTCGGCGTCGTTCTCCAGCAGCTTGACGGCCACCCAGCGGTCGCGCCCCGTCTGCCGACACTTCCGGGGCACCATCTCCGCGAGCTTGCTGACCTCCGGGTCCACCTCCCGGCCGTAGTGCGGCAGGCTCTGCCGGTCCGAGGCGGCGGCCGGATCGGCCGCGACCGCCAGGGCAGCCTCCAGCAGCTCGCGGATGCCCACGCCCTTGTGCCCGACGGTGCGGACGATGGGCACGCCCAGCAGCCGGCTGAGCTTCTCGGCGTCGATTTCCAACCCGCGGGCCTCGGCCAAGTCGGACTTATTGAACGCCAGCAGCAGCGGCGCCCCCAGCTCCATCATCTGCGTGGCCAGGTACAGGTTGCGCTCGAGGTTGGACGAATCGACGATGTCGATCACCACGTCGGGCTTCTCGTCGAGGATGAAGTTGCGGGCGATGACCTCCTCGATGCTGTAGGCCGTCAGGCTGTAGGTGCCGGGCAGGTCGACGACCCGGAGCTCTGCGCCGTTGTGGACGGCCCGCCCGGTCTTCTTCTCCACCGTCACGCCGGGGTAGTTGCCGACGTGCTGCCGCCCGCCGGTGATGGCGTTGAAGATCGTGCTCTTGCCGGAGTTGGGGTTGCCGGCCAGGGCAACCGTGATCTGCCTGCCGTCAGCCATTGTCTAATCCAGGTTTGCCCGGCCCGCCCCAGGCCGACGCTCCCACGCGCCGCACCCCCGCGCCGGCCGAACGCCCGGCCCGCTCAGACCGGGCGGACGAAGATCCGGTGAACCATTCCGCGCCCGAGCACCAGCCGCCCGCCGCGGACGGAAACGATATAAGGCCCCCGGCCGCAGTTGATGACCTCCAATACCTCTCCCGGCGTCAGACCCATCTCGGCCAGGCGGCGCGTCAACCCGTAGCCGCCCTCGGCCCTGACGAAGAGAACTCTCTGGCCGACAGCGGCCATCGTCAGTGGCATCAAGGGCGGGTTTCCCGGATCGCCTTTTTCGGAACTCATGCCCGTCCTCGCCGCCTTCTCGGCGCCGTCAGCCGGCATTGGAACGGTCCTCGCCCCGCGATTCGCGCTGTCGACAGTAGGCCGAGAACCTGTCCAGCCGGTCCTCGCCGTGCGGGGAAGACTCCTGAATGAACTCGACCAGCATCTTCAGCCGCCGCAGCACCTGGTTGTCCACCACGTGCTCCATGCGGCAGGCGTTGGCGTCGGCCGTGGCCGGGTCGACGTCCAGCACGTCCACAAGAAAACGCCTCAGCGCGTCGTGCTTGCCGCGGATGGTCTTGGCCGCCGCCTTGCCGCGACGCGTGAGCGTGACCAACTGGTACGGGTCGTAGTGCACCAGGTCCGCCTGCGCCAGTTGCTTCAGCGCGGCCGTCACGGAGGACTTGCTGACCTTCGTGCGGGCGGCGATGTCGCGGACGCGGGCGACGCCGTCGCGGCGGACCAGCTCCCACACCGCTTCCAGGTAGTCCTCCAGCCGTCGCGTCAGCTTGGCCGACGTCGCCATGGCCAATCCTCAAGAACGAGACGCAAAAGTTAGTGTACCGAAACATTGTGCGCCTAATAAAACAATTTGTCAAGCCCCAAACCTGCACGGTCAGGAGCATTTCTGTAATAGCTTACATATCAGCGGCTTACGATTCAGCCGGCAAGCGCGCCGCCCGCCGCGGTGCTAAAGGAACGGCCGCAGGCAGTCGGCGACGGCGCGGGCGAGCATGCGCGAGCCCTCCTCCCTCATGTGCACGCCGTCCTCGCGGATCACGGTTTCCGGCCCGGCCGAGACGACGACGGCGTGCAAGTCGTTGATCGAGAGCCGCGCGTCGGAGACGATGGCCTCGGCCGCGGCGTTGTAGGCTTCGACGTCGCGGTTGAACCGGTCGAACTCCTTGACCGCGGTGTGCCTGGGCTCGATCACCGGCGTGGTGTTTGCCCAGACAGCGGCCCAGCCGCCGTCTGCCAGCCGCCGGACGATCCGCCGGAGATTGTCCCGGTATCGCTCCAGCGGCACCTGGATGCGCGGCGGGTCGCGATGAGACTTCACGTCGTGCAGCCCGCAGTTGAGGTGGACCACGTCGGGCGACGCCTCCGCCAGCCAGCCGGGAAGGTTTTGCAGGACGTTGTCGCTGTCGCCGCCGTTGCCGGGGTTGTGAAGCGTTTCGGCCTCCGCGGCAAGCAGTTCCGCCACGAGCGGCGTGTACCCGATGGAGATCGAGTCGCCGACGATCAGCACTCGTTTCCTGGCGGCCATCGGCGCGCCCTCCTATGCGATCAGTTTCCGCATGTACTCGGCGTAGGCCGGAAGCGCCACCTCGGGGTCGGCGATTTCCGGGTGCCATTTCTTTTCCCACTCCAGCGTCAGGTAGCCGTCGTAGCCGCCCTGCCGCAGCAGCGAGACCATTTCCGCCAGCGGCACGTCGCCTTCCCCGCCCAGGCGGTAGGCGTACCCGCCCTCGCCGGCCGGGAGGGAGTCCTTCAGGTGCGTGGCGATGGTGTAGCGCCCGATGTTGTCGCAGGTCTGCCGCGGCGACTCGCCGAGCATGCGGTAGGGATGGTGCAGGTCCCACAGCACGCCCACGTTGGGAGCGTCCATGCGCTTCATGACGTCGGCCAGCATGGCCGAATCGATCCAGTCGTCGTGAGTCTCCACCGCCAGCGACACGCCCTCGCCGGCGGCCTCGGCCATCTCCTTGAGCGTCTCGACCGCTTGCTCGACCGCCTTTTGGCGGGGGGTGTCTCCGATGGCGCCGCCGAAGACGCGGATCATCGGCGCCCCGAACACCCTGCACAGCCGAGCGTACTCGCGGACCTCCTTCAGGCCTTTCTTGCGCTGGGACGCATCGGGGGAGAACATCCTGGCGCTGCTGGAGAAGGCCGACACCTCCAGCCCGGAGCGAGCGACCTTGCCCGCCGTCTCGGCCACGGCCGCGGAGAACGCCGGCAGGCGGTAGATCTCCATCTCGTCGCCCAGGCCGCGAAAGTCGACGCCGTCGTAGCCGTACTGCTTGAATCGCTCCAGGATCGTCTCCAGCGACCAGGAGGGACAGGCCAGCGTCGTGCAGGCGATTTTCATCATCAGCCATCCTTTCTTGCTATGCAGAACAGGTTCATCCATTGATACCGTTTGGCGTCCAGCCGCGCCAGCCGCATCAGCGCCCGCCGCCAGGCCGGCAGTGGCTTGACGACCTCCGCCAGCAGCCAGATCGGGCGGAGAAGCAGCCCGCAGCCGTCGAATTCGACCACGGAAAACCCCGCCCGCTCCAGCAGCCACCCCAGCCGCCAGGGCGTGAAGTGCTCGTGCCAGCGCTTGCGGGCGGAGACGTCGCCGATGAGCCCGTCGGGGTTGGCCGCGTAGCGCCGGTCGTATTTCGCGCGCGAGTGCCGCCGGCAGTAGTACCAGCGGTGCAGCCGCGGCAGCAGAAACTTCAGGTTGCCCCTGTCCAGGAACGAAAACAGGTGCCGCCGCGGGACGGTCACGATCAGCCGCCCGCCGGCGACGAGCACGCGAGAGAGTTCCGCCAGCAGCGCCGGCTGCTCGTACACGTGCTCCAGCACGTCCAGCAGCGTCGCCGAGGCGAAGCAGCCGTCCTCGAACGGCAGCGGGATGGTCTGGCGGACGTGTATGATTTCCAGTGCGGGAAAGTCGCGGCGGGCGCGGGCGGTGGCCTCGGCCGAGACGTCCACCCCGACCAGCCGGGCGATTCCCTTGGCGCTCAGGGAGTTCAGGAATGCCCCGCCGCCGCAGCCGAAGTCCAAGTGTGCCCGGCCGGCGGCGGGCACGTGCTCCCATGCAAAGCCATGGCGATCGTGGCCGTAAGGGTTCTCCCGGCTGATCTTGGTACGCATCCTCGGCGGCGCTCCGGCTGGGTCGCGGCCACGACGGCCGCGCCCACGCCAGGATAATAGCTGTAGACTGGGTTGCGCGGCAACCCACCTTTTGTGTTGAACCGCGAAGGCTAGTCCGTCGAGGCTGACGCTTCGGCTGGGAAGGCCGGACAGCGCGAACGACAGCAAGGCCTCGCCGGGGATGCAGCCAACGTAGGGCGGGCCTACCGGCCACCGGCCCGCCGCAGGAAAGATGGCGACCTTCCGCGGGGCCGTAGCCCCGCCCTACCAACTGTGCGGCAACCCACCTTTCCGGAGCTGCGCCGCCCCAGCGCCCGGAAAGAATCGCGCTCGGGCGCGGGCCGAATCCGGTAGAATGGGCGGCTTCGTCATGCCCCCAGCGGCCGAGGAGACAACCCGACAAACCGGAGGCGACTCACCGTCCGTCCGCCGCGGCCAGAAGCTGTTGCTGACCGAAACGATCTTCGCCCGGGCCGTGGGCACGACCCTCGGCGGGGTGTTCCTGACCGCCCTGGTCCGCAGCCTGGGTGGGGGCGCGCTGGAGGTGGGCGTGACCCTGGCCGCCGGACACATCGGCGCCCTGGGCATGCTCCTGGCCAACCCCGTGCTGAACCACATCGGCAGCCGCAGGAAGTTCTGCCTGATCACGCTGGGGGCGGTGCGGTCTCTGCGCATGGTGATCGCGGCCCTGCCGCTGCTGCTGTACCTGGGGCTGGACCGCGGCTCGCTGCTCTGGCCGATGGTGGCCTGCGTGCTGGTGTCAGCGTTTTTCGGCATGTCGGCGGAGATCTCCCGGCGAAGCTGGATTTCCGACCTGGTGGGCCCGGCCGAGCGCGGCAAGTTTTTCGGGCGGCGGGTGATGATCGCCACCATCACCACCCTTCTGATTTGTCTGGGCGGGGGATGGTTCCTGGACCGGTTTTTCGCCGCTCCGGCCGACAGGCTGCCGGGGCTGTCGATCCTGATCGGCTTCGGCGGGCTGATGGGCTGGATGGGCTGGTCGCTGCTGCTGCGGACGCCGGAGCCGCCGCTTTCGCTGCCGCGGCGGCGGACCGGCTTCGCCCGGTCGCTGGCGCTGCCGTGGCTTCGGCCCCGGTTTCGCCCGCTGCTGATCGTGGGCACCGCCAGCGCCCTGGCCACGGGCGTCTGCGGCGGCTTTTTCAACCTGTACATGCTCCACCACCTGGGGATGAAGGTCTTCTGGATCGCGGGCGTGGACATGGTCGGCCAGTTGGTCGCGCTTGCCGGGGCCCCCTTCTACGGGGCCTGGGCCGACCGTTCCGGGGCGAGGCGGGTGCTGGCCGTGTCCATGCTGGTCAAGGGCGTCTTCCCCGCGCTGTGGATCCTGGTCTCGCCGGGCGTCTGGCCGCTGGCCTTTGCGGTGGTGCTGCTGCGGACGTTCAACTCGGCCGGGCAGATCTGCTGGCTGCGGCTCTCGCTGAACCTTTCCCCCGCGCGGAATCAGGTGGCGTTCCTGGCGATGCACCAGGCCCTGATGGGCGCCGGCTCGGCCGTGGGCGCGCTGGTGGGCGGGACGACGGCCATGCTGCTGGAGCCGGTCGACCTGGGAAGCGTGTGCGGGATCAGCATCGTTCCGCTGCACGTGCTGTTCGCGACCTCGGCCGTGCTGCGGCTGTCCAGCGTGGTCCTGGTGCGGCTCATCCGCGAGCCGCGGCGGACGCTGCGCCCGGCCGCGGAAAGTCGGCTTCCCCGCCCGAGCGAATGGCCTAACGGGCGGGAGGATTGACCCGGTACAGCACGCCGCTGCGCCGCGGCGCCACGAAAGGCTCAATCGCCTCCGGGCAGTACCGCCGCCGCCTGGAGACCACAAACATCTCCAGCTTCTCCCGCCGGGCCCTCTCCCAGAAGGCCGGCGGGTCGCGCTTGATGTCGCCCAGCAGGCCCAGGTTCGGCCCGCCAACCAGACGCACGCTCCCCCCGCCCCGCTCCACCTCGCCCACCCAGCGAAGGGGCCAATACGAGGTGGTGTCGGCGAAGAGGATGGCTTCGGGCGAGGTCGCCTGGAGCTGGTCGATGGCGGTCCGGGCGAACCGCCCGGCGGAGTCCTCGTTGTGCTTCCACGGGGAAAGCCAGTATCGGGCGTGGTCGCGGAAGGGCAGCGCTCGATCGGTCCCCGGCAGCGGCACCTTCAGGGCCCCCACCACGGACGGGCCGACGGCGCAGACGACCGGGCCGACGGCCAGCGACGCCATGGCCGCGATCTTCAGCCAGCGCCGCCCGGCCGGCCAAAGGCTCGACAGCCCCACGCCGGCCAGCACGGCAACCATCAGGTAGAACGGCACGAAGAACATGAACTGGTCGGGCACTCTGTAGCGGATGGCAAAGACGAAGTGGACGGCCAGGATGTAGCCCAGCGCCGCCGCCAGGGTTCCCCCCGCCAGCCGTCGCAGCCGCCACAGCCCCACCGCCGCCAAGGGCAGGGCCAGGTTGGGCAGATTGTAGATGACGTACCCAAAGCCGTGCGCCGCCGCCCGCAGCGATCCGCCCAGGACGCTCCTTTGCCAGCTCTGCCCGAACAGCACCGAGCGGACCGCCCCGCCCAGGCCGACGCGGCCCGCCTCCCCCGCCGCCAGCGCCAGCAGCAGCGACGCACCGGCGCACCAGGCGAGGACGAACAGCGGGACCGACCACCATCGCAGATGCCGCCGGCCCGCCAGGGCGACCACGGTCAGCCCGTAGGCCGGCAGCGCCAGCAGCGCCAGGTTGTGCACGCTGAAGCCCAGCCCGTTGAGCAGGCCCAGCAGCACGACCATGGAGATTCGCGGCCGGCGGACCAGCGCCACCAGCGCCAGCAGCTCCCCGGTCATCAGGGCCGCCAGCAGCATGTGAGATTCGGTGATGGTGGCAAGCCACCAGACGGTGTGGGCCAGGGCGAAGGCGGCGCCGGCGAAATAAGCGGCGGCCGGAACCGCAGGCGCCAGCCGGCGTACCAAAACAGTGAGGTTGGCCACGGCCACCGCGCCGGCAAGGGCCGAGACCGCGTTGAGCCGCCAAACGACCGGTCCCAGCGGGAACATCTCGGCCAGCCGGCCCAGAACGATCAGAAGCGGGTGGGCCAGGGCCAACCCCAGGTAGCCTCTCAGGTCCAGGATGTGCATCCGCCACTGGAAGGTGCCGCTGTCCTGCCACGCCGGCCCGCGCTGGGCGGTCAGCAGGTACAGCACCGCCGATGCCAGCAGCACTGCCAGCCACAGCCGTTTTCCTGATGGCTCGGACGCGTCTTGACGATATGGCAGTTGAGCGGAATCCGCCATGGGTCTAACGTATAGTATCGGCCCGGAGGCATAAACTCTCGCCACAATCCGGACCGGCGCCGCATCCGCGCACGCTCGCGGGCGCCGCATCCGGCCGCAGGCGAGAAGGCCCGAAACAGCTATGGCAGGCGAACCGGAAAGCTCGAACGGCCGCCCATCCCGACGGGCGGTCCCAACGCCCACGCCCCGTGCGGCGCGGACCCAGCCGGGCGGCACGCCGGCGGCGCTGCTGGAGGCCCTCCGCGTCCCCCACTGGGTGAAGAACATCCTGGTGCTGGCGGCGCTGGCGTTCAGCGGTCGGTGGGTGTATCCGGCCTCCTGGGCGATGGCGCTGTGGGCGCTGGCGGCCTTCTGCCTGCTGAGCAGCGCCATTTACCTGATCAACGACATCGCCGATCGCCGCTCCGACCGCACTCACCCGGTCAAGTCCCTCCGGCCGGTGGCGTCGGGGAGGCTGCCGGTGAGCACGGCGGCCGCGGCGGCGGTCGTGCTGCTGGCGGCGGGCGCCGCAATCGTCATTTACATGAGCCGGCGACTGCACAATCCCGCCCTGCCGCTGGAGGGGCTGGGGCTGCCGCTGTGGGCGGGCGCGTACGTGCTGATCAACCTGGCCTACAGCCTGGGCTTGAAGGGCCGGCCCATCCTGGACGTGCTGATTATCGCCTTCGGCTTCGTGCTGCGGGCGATGGCGGGGGCGGCGGCCATCGCCGTGGTCATCAGCCCCTGGCTGGTCGTCTGCACCCTCATGCTGTGCCTGTTCATCGCCTTGGCCAAGCGCCGCAGCGAGATCGTCTCGCTGGGCCGGGCCGCCGCCGCCACCCGCCGCGTGCACGGATTCTACACGGCGGGCAACCTCGAGCACATGCTGGCGGTCTCGGCCGGGCTGGCGATCGTGACCTACAGCCTGTACTGCCTGGCCCCGCAGACCGTCCAGCGCGTCGGCTCGGCCCACCTGATCTGGACGATCCCGCTGGTGGTGTACGGCATGTTCCGCTACTACTGCCTCACCCTCGGCAGCGCCGGCGAGGACCCCATCAAGCTGCTCCTCCGCGACAAGGCGATCTGGGTGGTGGGCGCGATCTGGCTGGCGTGCGTGATCGTGGTGCTGCGGTGGGGAGGCAGCGGCGCCGTCCGTGACCTGCTGCTGCAATGAGCCGCCCCGCCGGGTTCCCGCGGCCGGCGTTTCCAGCCGATCCGCTCCGCCGCCCGTCCGAAACTACGGCCGCAATTGCTTGGAAACCTCTTCGGCCGCCTGCAACAGCCCCAGACGCCAGTCCTGAACCTGCTTGGACGAGACGCCCACGGGCTGCCACCGCCGGCGGTCGAACCGGGGCACGGCCGCGTCGGCCGACAGGCGGATCTCGGTGAGCACCTTCTCCAGTTGCTGGCTCTGCCCCCGCCGGGCCTTGGACAGCTTGAGCAGCGCCTCGCAGCGCTTGGCCAGGGCGTAGTCCTGCATACCACAGCCCAGTTGCAGCAGGCCCAGGGTAGGCTCGAAGCCTCCCCGGCTCGTCGGAACCAGCAGGCTCTGCCCGTCAAACCAAAAGGCATTGAACAGCGGCATGGGAGAGAAGATCTGCTGGAGGTACACGCCGTCGGCGCCGATTCCCCAACTGTAGAAGCCGCAGGTGTACACGTCGCCGTACCGGACCAACACGGCCAGCGTCTTATCCGGCCCGCTCCGCCTGAACTCGTCGCCCAGCCCGCCGAGCCCATTGTGATTGGGCGTGCAGATCAGCGTGTCCAGGGCCTTGAACAGCTCGGCCCGCTCTGCGGCCGGCGCGGCCGCCAGCGAGGTAGCCCGGGTGGAAATCGCCGGCCTGCCCCCCGCCTTTCGGGCCAGCGAGACCAGCTTGGTCGCCTGGGCCCCCCCGCCGCCGGCGCTGGCGACGTGCAGTGCGTAGTTGCCGAGCCTGCCCTTATCCGCCCATTCGTTGCTCACCTGCACCAGGTTTACAACGGCGCTGGTATGCAGGGCCGTGCCGGGCTGGATCTGGGCGGCTTGCAGCAGGCGGATGGCATCCTGGAGGTCCACCAGCGCCTTGCCCGGACGCGTCGGACGCGGGTACACCCGCAACGCCCGGATCATCCGGTCGGGCGCGGCCGTCGACACCGACGAGAGCGACGGGCCCGGAACCACGCCGGCGTTCAGCCCGGCCGCGAACAACTGGCGGAGGATGTCGCGCGTCAACTGCCCGCGGCGCTCAGCGGGCAAGGCCAACGCCAGCGAGCGATACACGGCGTACACGTCCCCGTCCGCCAGCACGCCGAACGTCCGCCCGCCGCCATCGCCCGCCGCCGCCGCTATCTGGTAGACCCTCAGCTCCACCGGCAGCTTGGCCGAGGTCTTGCCCTGCGTGAGACGGAGCGTGCCCTGGTAGGCGCCCGCCCGGGCGCGCTGCGGCACCGCCACCTGAACCAGGAACCAGTACACCCCGCGGGCCTTGGCCGAGCGAAACCGCCGCGCCGGCAGGAAAGGCTGCCAGTAGACACAGCCGCCTTCCACCAGCGGCAGCCGCTCCAGCGCGTACACCCGCAGGGCCCCGCCGGGAATGGCCCCCACGCCGACGCCGCGCAGGCTCTCGAAGCTCACCTGGAGCGACGCCGCGTCCTTGCACGGCACCGCCACCAGCGCCGCCGTGGCGACCATGCCGGGCGCCGCGGCGAGCTTGAGCGTACCGCCGCGATGCTCGGCGGTCGGGGCGTACTCGCGGCCGAACCACTCGTCCGCCGGCGGCAGGAAGATCATCATGCCCGCCCTGGCCTCGTCTTCAGTGGGCGGCACGCCGCACTGCGGATGGTCCTGCCGGGCCAGCACGAACTGCCGCCGGTACCGCTTCAGGTCCTGCTCCACCCGCTGGACGTAGTTTCGCATCGCCTGCTGCCGGGCCCGCGGCGCCACGACCAACGCGGCGATCTGGCAGTTGCCCAGTTCCACGGAGTTGCTGCCCGGCTTGAGCGGGAACTCCAGCCTGGTCAGAACTTCCGGCACGAAGGACTGCTGGAACCATTCGCTCGTCCACGGCTGATCCCGCCCGCGCAGCAGCCCGGCCGGCGAGAGCATCTCCGCCGGCGAGAGCCGCCGGTGCAGCAGCGTGCGGTTGTTGACCCTGACGGCGTACTCCAGCACCGCCGAGTACACTGAGCCGTAGCGCGTCAGCCATGCACAGGCCACGCCGGCTCCGCCGGGGCTTTCCAGCGTCAGCGTTTCCTGCGTCCTGTAGCCCGGGCGGCGGCCGGCGAAGTCGCCCCCCAGCGGGTCCGGATAGGCCAGCGAGAACCCAAAGATCTTGACCGTTCCGCTCCAGGCGATGCCGGTGCCTTGGGAATCGGCGTGTTCAAACCCGGGCCACAATGCCTGACCCGGCGGCCCGAAGTCCAGCAGCACCGCCCCCGCCGGCGGCCGGGCGGGCCCGGCGAGCCGGACGTTGTCGATGACGACCGATTCCCTCCCCGTGTTCCTGATCCGCAAGGCGGTGGGCTTCCCCGGCCAGGGCCCGCGGTAGGTCCGCCCGGCCAGGCCCAGCGGCAGCGCCAGCGTGTCGTTGCCGGGCCGGACGTGCCCGGCTTGAGAGAGCATCCCCGCCAGGGTCAGCTCAAGCGAGGCCAGCACCGGCTGGACTTCGAAGGTGTCGATCTTCAGCCAGCCGACCTCGTCCATGAAATTGGCCGGGATCGTCACCGTGACGGACGCGCCCGGGGCCAGCTCCAGGGCGCTTGCCCCCTGCGTCACCGCGTCGGCGCCGGTCGCCCGCGTGACCCGACCGGAGGTCTTCAGGCCCGCGGTCCCCTCCAGGCCGTGCAGGAGCTTCTCGCCGGCCGGTGCCGATCCGCCGGCCAGGGCGAGCACCACCGCCGCCAGCCGGCACCCCAGCACGCGGCGGGATCGGTCAACAGTAGTCATGGCATCAGGCCTCCCGCGGCCCCGGCGACATCCATCCGGCAACCAATCATCATGCCCGGCCCGGGCGCGGGCAACCGGAAAAATGGCGTTGCCGCGGATCCGCCCGCGCCGGCAAAAAAGCTTAGAGCAAAAGCCGGCTACTCTTCGTATAATAACTTGAGGCCCTAGTGATGATGGTCCCAAGGGATAAACTCTTTTTAGCCGGCATTATTGCGATGGCTCTATTGCCCGTGGCGGCCCTGGGCCAGGCTCGCACTCGGTACGAGTGGCACTCACCGTCGCTGCGCGGTTTGAGCAGGATCGGGGGCGACTTCGGCCGTTACGCGTATGGATTGGGCGGCCTGAGCCGGTCCGGACAGTACGGGGGCGGGGACATACTCAGGAGCAGCATGTCGGCGCCGTCTTCCTATAACCTGGGCCGCAGCGGCGTCAGCACCGGCGGCGTGAGCGGCATTCCGGGCCTTTCGCGACCGCTGACATCCGGGCAGACCTACGAGAGCCTGCGATTGGGCCTCCGTGTGCGGCCGGCGAGCTTGGCCGACCTTTCCAGCGGCGCCGAGGAGGTCGCCGGCAGGTCGATGACGGAGCTGCTGCCCTACATCACGGCCATGGAAGAGACCACCGCCCTCCAGGCCGAGGGAGACGAGCCCATCACCTCCTTCGTGCCCACCGAGCCCAGCATGCACCAGAGATACATGGAGCAGGGCGATCGGCTCTTCCGCAGCGGACAGTACCTCCCCGCCGACGACGCCTTTGAGCTGGCAGTAACGATTGCCCGGTATTCCCCCGAGACCCACCTGTGCAGGGCCCACTCGAACTTTGCCCTGGGCAAGTACAACGCGGCCGCGTACCACCTGAAAAAGGCATTGACCTACTTTTCGGAATTGCCGCTGGCGCAGATACGGATCCGCGGCTTTTACGACCGGGGCTCGGCTTTCGTCGGCCACGTCTCAAAGATACGGGAAGCGACCGAACGCCCGGAGGTCAACGCCAACGTCTACCTGCTGCTGGCATACGTTCGCTACTTTGACGGCGCCGAGGCCGAGGCCGCCGAAGCCCTCCGCAAAGCCTACGAACTTGAGCGCAAAAATACGACAAAAGACGAGGAAACGACAAAGGCCATCCAGACGTTTTGGGAGGGGATGGTCGCCGCCGGGAGGGCCTCCGGCAGCCTGGACGGCCGCGCGCCGACCACCAGCCGGCCCGCCGCCAGCGAGGCGCGGCCCGCCGCCAGCGAGGCCCCGGAGCCGACCACCCGCCCCGCCCAGGACCAAGGTAAAGCGACCCGGGCCGGGAAACCGGCCGTGGAGGCCAAGGAGTCCAGCTAGCAGTCTGTCGGACTTTGCGAACTCCGACAGACTCCTAGGGTTCCGATGTGTGCTTTGGCAGTTTGGTGACGATCTGTCGGGGGCGAGGCGAATCTTGGACTGGCAGCAACTAAAGGGGCACCACGGCCGGCCCGATACCTGTAAGGTGTTGTAGAAGTGCGGATTGTGACTCTGTGAGCGAACATGGCCGATAACGAGACGGAAACGGGCGGCCAGCAGCCCCTCAGGAGTTTGTTCACCTGGTGCCTGGACGTCGGGGCCCGCCACCGCGTTGCGGTCAACCTGGTGGTCCATAACATCCTGTTCGCCCTGGCCCTGCTGCTGTCGTATCTGGTTCGATACGATGCGGGCTGGCCCGGCGAGGGGGGGAAAGGGGCCTGGTTCACCTACTACTACCTGCCCTCGCTGCCCTTCTTTATGCTGGTCAAGTCGATCATCTTCAGCCGCCTGAAGCTGTTCAGGGGATGGTGGCAGTACGCCGGCATCCGCGACGTGACCAACATCGTCATTGGCAGTTGGGTGTTCCTGGTGGTGGCCGTCGCCGTTGTGTATCTGTTCGTCTACATGCCCCACTGGCTGGGGCAGGAGCCGGTTTTCGACTACAGCCGCGGCGTGCTGGTCCTGGACTTCATGGCCACGGTGTTCCTGGTCTCCACCGCCCGCCTGGGCGTTCGGCTCTACCACGAGGAGCTGCGCTCGGTCTCCGAGGAGGGGGTCCGGCGCGTGCTGGTGATCGGCGCCGGCAACGCCGCCGAGATGCTGCTGCGGGAAATCAACCGCATGCGGGTGGAGCGCTACCAGGTGATCGGCCTGGTCGATGACGACCCCACCAAGAAGGGCATCTACATCCACGGGATTCCGGTGCTGGGAACGACCGAGGACGTCAAGCCCATCTGCGAGCAGGAGAAGATCGACGAGATCGTCATTGCGGTTCCCTCGGCCACGCGGAAGCAGTTGCGGCGAATCATCAAGCTGTGCCGGGGCACCAAGCTCCACTTCCAGACGCTGCCGAGCATGGGCGAGCTGATCGACGGGCGCGTCACCATCAGCCAGATCCGCAAGGTGCAGATCAACGACCTTCTCGGGCGCGAGGCGGTGAAGCTGGACACCGAGGCGGTGGCTAAGTTCCTGCGGGGCCGGCGCGTGCTCATCACCGGCGCCGGCGGCAGCATCGGCTCGGAGATGTGCCGCCAAGTGTGCCTGTTCGGCCCGTCCAGGCTCGTCCTGATCGAGCAGGCCGAGAACAACCTCTTCGAGATCAACAACGAGCTGCGGCGGGCGTTCCCCGAAATCGACGTGGCCCCGGTCATTTGCGACATCTACGACCGGGCGCGGGTGAGAACGGTCTTCCAGACCCACCAGCCGGAGGTCGTCATTCATGCCGCCGCCCACAAGCACGTCCCGTTGATGGAAGGGAACGCGTGCGAGGCCGTGAAGAACAACGTCTTCGGCACCAAGAACGTGGCCGACGTCGCCTGCGCGTGCGGGGCGAAGGAGTTCGTGCTGATCTCCACGGACAAGGCCGTCAACCCCTCCTCCATCATGGGCTGCACCAAGCGGGTGGCGGAGATCTACGCCCAGGCCCTCAACGGGCGGGACGGCTGCGCGACCCAGTTCAGGTCGGTGCGCTTCGGCAACGTGCTCGGATCGGCCGGCTCGGTGGTGCCGACCTTCGAGCGGCAGATCCGCCAGGGCGGTCCCGTGACCGTCACCCACCCGGAGATGCAGCGGTACTTCATGACCATCCCCGAGGCCGCCCAGCTCGTCCTTCAGGCCGCCGCCGCCGGCGCGGGCGGGGAGATCGCGCTGCTGGACATGGGCGAGCCGGTCAAGATCGTGGACATGGCCCGCGACATGATCACCCTCAGCGGCCTGCGCGTGGGCGAGGACATCGACATCGTCTTCACCGGGCTGCGTCCGGGCGAAAAGCTTTTCGAGGAGCTGCGCACCGAAGGCGAGGACATCGCCGCCACGCCGCACCCCAAGATCAAGATCTGGAAACACCGCGGCGTGGCATGGGAGCGGATTCAGCAGACCCTGGCGGAACTATCCGAGTTGGTCGACCGCCCCAATTGGGAGCCGATCGTCGCCTGTCTGCGGCGGCTGGTGCCCGAGTACAACCCGTCGAACGCCAGTTCGGATGAGGCCCGACCGCCCGCCCCGGCCGGCGCCGAGGCCGAAAGCCGCATCGCCTCGGAAAGGCCTTGACCGCCGGCGCGGGCGCCAGTCAAGATCCATAGTCGCGTCGTGAGGACCGGGAACATGAACGCAGTGCCGATTCCCCTGTCCAGCCCCGACATCGTCGAGGCCGATCGCCAGGCCGTCCGCAGCGTGCTCATGACGAGCCGGTTGAGCATCGGCCCCCGGGTGCAAGGCTTCGAGGCGGCGGTGGCCGGCCGCGCCGGGCGGAAACACGGCGTCGCCGTCAACTCCGGCACCAGCGGGCTGCACCTGTGCGTGCGGGCGATGGAAATCGGCGCCGGCGATGAGGTCATCACCACGCCCTTCTCCTTCGTCGCCACCACCAACTGCCTGCTGTTCGAGCGCGCCCGGCCGGTGTTCGTGGACATCGACCCCGAAAGCTACAACCTGGACCCCGGCGCCATCGAGGCGGCTCTCACCAGCCGCACCAAGGCCCTGCTACCGGTGGAGGTCTTCGGCAACACCTCCCATTTCGAGCAATACGAGCGCATCGCCCGAAGGGCCGGGCTGACGCTGATCGAGGACTGCTGCGAGGCCCTCGGCGGCGTTTCGAACGGGCGCGCGGTCGGCGGCTTCGGCGATTGCGGCGTGTTCGCCTTCTACCCCAACAAGCAGATCACCGCCGGCGAAGGCGGCATGATCGTCACCGACGACGACCGCCTCGCCGAGCTGTGCCGCTCCATGCGCAACCAGGGCAGGGACTCCGAGGCGTGGCTGACGCACGCGCGCCTCGGGTACAATTACCGCATGAGCGAAATGACCGCCGCCCTGGGCGAGTCTCAGATGGCAAGGCTGGACGAGATGCTCGAGAAGCGCCGCCGGGCGGCCGGGCTGTACCGGCAGGCGCTCGGCGGGATGGAGCAAATCCACCTGCCGCCGATGGGCGACCCGGAGCGGGCGAGCTGGTTCGTCTACGTCATCCGGCTGCGCGACCGCTTCAGCCAGGCCGACCGCGACGCCGTCATCGCCCACCTCCGCGCCGCCGGCGTCGGCTGCAGCACGTATTTCCCGCCGATCCATCTCCAGCCGTACATAATGGAAATGCTGGGGACGCGGCCGGGCGATTTTCCGATCACCGAACGGATCGCCGCGCGGACGATCGCCCTGCCGTTCTTTACGAACATCGCGGCCGAGCAGGTCGCCCGCGTGAAAGAGACGCTCGTCGAGGCGATCCGGGAGGAGACATAGGCCAATGACTGCCGCCGTCCGGAAGTTCGAAAGGGCCTTTGCCCAGTGGTTGCCAGTCAGATCGGCCTTTGCCTTCTGGAAAGGCCGGGTGGCGATGTACGCCATCTTGAAGGCCATGGGAATCGGCGAAGGCGACGAGGTGATCCTGCCGGGTTATACCTGCGTGATGGATGTGAACCCCATCAAGTACCTCGGCGCCAAGCCGGTCTACGTGGATATCGAGCCGGTCACCTACAACATGGACGTCCGCCTGCTCGAAGAGAAGATCACCCCAGACACCAGGCTCATCATTGCCCAGCACACCTACGGATACCCCTGCGAAATAGACGCCATTATGGACGTGGGCGGGCGGCACGGCATCCCAGTAGTGGAAGACTGCTGCGTGGCAGTCCGCTCGACGTACAAGGGCACGGTGTGCGGGACCTACGGCGTGGCGACATACTGGTCCTTTCAGTGGAACAAGGCTTTCACCGCCGGCATCGGCGGCATGGCCACCACCGATGACGGCGAGCTGGCCGGCAAGATCGAAACGATCTGCCGTGAGCAGCTTCGGCTGCCTTCGGCCAAGGCGGCTCTTGCCTTGTCGGTGCAACGGTTCTTTTACCGACTGCTCATCTACCCGCGCACGACCGGCGCAGCCGCCGCCGTGTTCCGCTGGCTGACCGGCAAGGGCGTCGTCATCGGCTCTTCCTCCGCAGAGGAATTCACGCCGACGATGCCGGAGGGTTTCTTCATGGGCATGAGCTCCGGTCAGGGGCGAGCGGGTCTGCGCGGGCTCAGGAAGATCGACCGGAACATCGCCCACCGCCGGCGGATGCGGGCGATCTACGACAGGTTGCTCGGCAAAGCCGGCTTGGACGTAGCGGAGATCCCCGCGTACATGGACCCCGTGCTCGTCCGTTACCCGGTCCGCGTTGCCGACAAGCAGCGCGCCCTGGCCGCTGCCCCGGGAAAGCTGCTGGAGATCGGAAGCTGGTTCGAATGTCCGCTGCACCCGAGCCAGACCCCCATGCACCTGTACGACTATCAGGAGGGCATGTGTCCCGTCGCCGAGAGGGCCTGCCGCGAAACAATCAATCTGCCGACCCACCCGCGGGCGAATGAGAGGACCGCCCGGCGAAGCGTGGAATTCGTGGCCGAGATCGGACGGCCAAAGGACAGTTGATCAGAGAGAGAGAGCGACCATGGCTCAGACGGGCGCCCTGCCCGGCGGATCCCCGCTGGACCTGGACTATTTCGTGGAATGGCGGCCATACCTGTGGCGGCGGCCTGTCGCCGACGCCCTCAGCTTCCTCGGCGACCTGCGCGGCAAGCGGCTTCTCGAGATCGGCGGCAGGTCCGGACGCATGGCGTGTCTGTTCGCCCTGCTGGGGGCCAACGTCACCGTGCTGGAAAAGGCCTCCCTGGACATCGCCAGCGACCAGCTCGCCAAACACGACGTCGCCGACCGGGTAAGGCTCATCCGCACTCGGGGCGGCTTTGAAGAGATCGCCGGTGAGACCTTCGACGCCATCTTCACCAAGAGCGTGCTGTGGTGCATCCAGGACCTCGGCGGGTTCCTCGACCGGATAGGCGAGCACCTCGTCGACGGCGGCAAGGCCGCGTTCGTGGAGAACTACAAGGGGGGGCGGCTGCTCTTCTGGCTGCGGCGGCACCTCATACACCGCGGGCGGTTCAGCTACGAAAAGGGCTATTGCGGGATCACGCCGCAGCAGATCGCGCTGTTCCGGCAGCGCTTCGCGGCCCTGCACGTCCGTCGCCACCGCTACTTCGTGTGGGAGATCTTCGGGCGCAAGGCACCCGGGCAAGCTCGCTGACGGGCGCTTGCCGAGGGCGCGCTAGCGCGACAACGAATGCTTCTCCCCGTCGATCTTCCCGCCCTTCCGCAGGATGCAGAAGGAGACGACGCCCCAGACGGACCCCAGCCCGTAGCAGAAGTGCACGATCACAAACACCAGCGCCGCCGGCGGCGCGCAGCTCAGGCCCGCCTTGCGTGCGACGGCGGCCGC